>Ga0182030_10004245_pt1 | contig 30565 bp, 29 predicted proteins | sample 812S3MmetaG_FD_121299 | JGI IMG/M metagenome (GOLD analysis project Ga0182030, IMG submission 121299) | Permafrost microbial communities from Stordalen Mire, Sweden - 812S3M metaG (Illumina Assembly) | ecosystem: Environmental > Terrestrial > Soil > Wetlands > Permafrost | place: Sweden...
CCAACATGGAAAGTAGGTGGGTGAGTCGCCCTCGACCAGATCAGGACCATATGGGTGTGTTACAGATCCGTTACTCGTCCCTTGTGTGGTAATAGCTTGATCATTCGGATTCTCGTCTGCCACAAGAAAAAGCCTTATATGATTTCAACGGCCTTTCGCTGATAAGCCTCACCAAACGTGCTCAGGCTTTCGTACAACCGTGCATTAAAGTTGACAGATGTTAAAGCCACAATTGCACGTCGTGTTTGAGGTTCAAGCCTCACCGCACCCCTGATCCTCGCCATGCCAATGTTCGGCTCCACGAGCCTCCAGTTTTCGTCCCGCGCTACTGTACAAGGGTACCTGAATTCTTCAACCTCGCCTTCATATAAGGTCTCACAAAAAAGAAAGAAAAATTGCTCACCACCACACTATCTATCATCAAAAAGGAGAGGGCGTACGAGAGTACAGACCTTCAGCCCCCGAAGGGCCAAGTAACATGACACGAGACGATTTCAGCCAGTCTCCTGCGAGAGAGCCCTTACCTATCCACACTCCAGTTCCCGCACATCATCAATGACGAGAGCAACAGCTCCAAGAAAAGCATCATCCATAATGATGTTTCACTACAGACTGCGCATTATGCTCACGCCCCTGGTGACAGGTGAGTTGTTCCACCATCGTCGAAGCCGATACTATCGTATCCCGGAATTCAAGCTGTAGATGTCAAGTCAAGAGCTTGAGGGCAACAAAGCCATCCTCTAAAGTCTCCCCACCTCTGTTCCAATACCATTAGCACAACTCGAATAATCAATACAGGGATCCCGACTGCCACGATATGGTGACTCGACCCAAATACCCCCCTTGACTAGATTGGTCCCCGGGCTACTTTGAAGCACTATCAGAAAGCCTCTCGCGCCTCCACAAAGCCCTGTGGTCAGGGAAAGTCCAGTAGGAGAAGAGGTGTATCTTCATCCACTTGCTTTCTTTCCTGTTCAAAGTCGCGCTTTCCCATTTTAGATCTTTGGCAGCAAGTCAAGCTTGAAGCTCAGCTCGTGCTCTTCCATTGTTCTTTCCATACTCTTGTTGAACTCGGGAAATATACATTTCATGACCATCGCACTTTCTTCACCCTCTTTGTCACTATCTTTCTATCTAAAGTGCTCGCAGGCATAGACAGACACTTTACGACAAAGCCTGATTATTATCGTCGACGTATTTGAGAAATTCAACCAATATTCCAAACGCGATCTTGAGAATGACACTTTCGTTGATAGCCGAATTCTCTTATACCATGATTGATATATAAGCGATCCACCAGTCATTCCTCTATTCGCATTATTCGAAAGCTCGAGTCATCTTTTCCCCAGACAACCTTGCTGTCTTTCCTTCCGATATTTGACAGCAAAATATATCGCCGCCATGGGTCTTGGAAGTTATTTCAAGGCGAAGAAGCTTGAACCTCCAGCGCCTTCTGAGGTGCCAGAGAAACCCTCTCCGGTATCACCGCATGCAAGTTACAATATGGAACTGCAACCGCCAACATCGAGATTCGGATCTTCGAGAAACTCATTTTCAAATCGGTCAACCCAGAGCTCAACTTTCCTAGACGATATAAAGCATGAAGTCATGGTTAACTACCTGTATCAACAACAATGTTCACATCTCTGGGTCAGTGACGGGAGTGGGGAGGTCGAGGGTGTTCTTCTTAGGAAGTCGAAAAACACGTACATGGCATGCCCGCCTCAACTAGGAAGCTCATCATTCGCCGCCGCATGTGCGGCCTTGAATGTTCAGGTAAGACAGCCATATTCTGGTTGTTGTAGAAAACTGACATTCTCAGTGCGCTATGACTGTAAACTCCAGAGTCATCAAAACATTCCTCCAATGGTCACCCGATGCCGTCGATGTACCACTTTTGAACGGCCTTCGAATTCAAATTCTCCCAACTATTGAAGACCTCCCTCGCGCAAGAAAACATCAATTTGCTGCTTTCGTGGCATCAGAAGCTTTGTTAGTTGTCTGGGATGACGAAGCCTTGCACTTGGTCCAACGCGCCAAGGCCATCGAGTCGGAGCTGATGGAATTAGTCTGGAAGTCGGGCGAGCCAGAGGATGAGGAGAAAAGAGATGCTAACGTCGGAGTTATCGAGATCGATGAAGAGAGTGGAGAAATTATTCCCGAGAAACGTGGTCTACACTTGCAGAACACGGTGCTGGTGGCTCTCACCATTATACTGATTATGACAACGTTGGGTGCCGGTTTTCGACAAGTAGCAATCGAGGTGGATGTCGACCAAGACTACACGGGCCTTGCCTTACTGGCTTTGACCCCGGTCCAAGTCTTCTTCACACTTTTCTTTGGTCAAGTCATCATCGGCTGTCTAGCTCAGCTATTCGGTCCAGTCAGACAACTTACGGTGAACTCGAAGTTCTACTCAGCTCGTGCCCCTCCCCGCATTCGGAGCGGAATACTACCTCACGTCACTATTCAATGTCCTGTCTACAAGGAGGGTTTGAGCTCTGTCATCGCACCAACTGTTAAGTCCATCAAACAAGCCATTTCAACTTATGAGTTACAAGGTGGATCTGCGAACATGTTCATCAATGATGATGGCCTTCAGATCATTGATGAGGAGGAGCGACGCGCCAGAATCGAATTCTACGCTGATCATAGTATTGGATGGGTAGCAAGACCAAGGCATGGTGATCACTTCATCAGAAAGGGAAAATGCAAGTCTTTATCTATCAGGCTCAAATACTTCAGCTGACATTCATTAGTTAAAAAAGTAAGCTCAAATTATCTCCTACCAATGATTAAATGTCCGAGAAGTGTTCGTGGAATGCCAATGTTTCACTGGGATCGCACAATCTGCGTCAGAATTCGCCTACAGCAGCCGTTCTGAATGCTGACGATCTTTTCTAAACTAGGCCTCAAATATGAACTTTGCTTTGCACATTTCATGCATGGTGGAAGATAAGTTGGCTCTAATTCAACGACCAGTCGACTGGACACAAGCCGATGAGGCTCAGGCGTACGAGAGATTCCTGAAGGAAGCGCTTGAGGATAATGGACGTGCTTGGGCGGATGGTAATATTCGTGTTGGAGATTACATTTTGCTGAGTAAGTTTGCCCTCATCAATACTCCACTCTTGATCATCTCGCATTGTTGCATCCTACGCCAGTTATCGAAATGCTGATTGGAAATAGTTGACTCCGACACTCGTGTTCCTGCCGACTGCCTGCTGGACGCTTGTTCTGAGATGGAGCAATCTCCAGAAGTCGGTATCATGCAATTCTCGTCGGGGGTCATGCAAGTTGTGAATACCTACTTCGAGAATGGTATCACTTTCTTCACCAACCTCATCTATACCGCCATTCGTTACACGGTTTCCAACGGTGATGTTGCTCCATTCGTCGGCCATAACGCAATTCTTCGGTGGTCTGCTATCCAGCAAGTCTCGTACGTGGACGAAGACAATTATGAGAAGTTCTGGTCTGAATCGCATGTGTCCGAGGATTTCGATATGTCACTCCGTCTTCAAGTCGAGGGCTACACCATTCGCTTAGCTGCCTGGGCTGGCGAAGGGTTCAAAGAAGGGGTGTCTCTCACAGTGTACGATGAGCTTGCACGCTGGGAGAAATATGCATACGGTTGCAATGAGCTTCTATTTCATCCAATTCGAAAATGGATTTACAAAGGTCCCTTCACCCCACTCTTCCGCAAGTTCCTCTTCTCCAACATCCGTTTCACCTCGAAAATCACGATCATCTCCTACATAGGTACCTACTACGCTATTGGCGCTGCTTGGGTCATGACTACTGCGAATTACTTCGCGATAGGCTGGTATAATGGCTACTTGGATAAATACTACGTCGATTCATGGAAGGTGTGGTTTTCCATCATCATCGTATTCAATGGTCTAGGAAACATTGCCCTTGCGGTCATGCGCTATAGGATCGGAGAGAGAAGCCTTGGGTACGCACTCTTCGAGAACTTCAAGTGGACAATCATGTTGGCCATCTTCTTAGGCGGTCTTTCTCTCCACGTCTCACAGGCATTACTCGCACACATGTTTGAGATTGATATGACCTGGGGTGCCACGGCTAAAGAGGCTGAATTCAGTAACTTCTTTATCGAAATTCCTAAGGTATTGAAAAAGTTCAAGTTCTCAATGGCTTTCTCTATCATCGGCATCGCTGTTATGGTCGTTCTCGCAGAGGGATCATTCGTTCCGTATGATTGGCAAATCAAGGACTTCGTGGCAATTCTACCAATGGCAACTGTCACCGCGAGCCACTTGCTATTACCTTTGGCTCTCAACCCAGCTTTGATGACTTTTTCTTGGTAGATATCTACTTTGAAATCGACTTCAAGCCAGCTGAGGCTGTACATTTCGTCGAAACTCGAGAGTTGTGTTTATAATTGTTAATGATAAAACCCGACACTGCTTACTTGGATCACTGGATGGAGAGATTTGCACAAATACGGGGCTCGGGCCTCAAAGAAGCTGCAAAAAGCATGAAATTTGCAACACTCCTTTCTAATTATTCGAATTTCGACTGGAGTTAATGAGGGTCCGCAGGCTGCATAGATTAACGGGGTCAATTGAATCACGGAGTTTGAGTTGTATAGATGACATCGGTTCTGCTTCGAGGTCATCTGCGCAGCGAATTTGATTTCACTTGACGTATATAACAATACTATTGAACAAACCTCACTATTTACTTCACTGTGAAGATAGCTTGGATATCCCCTTCTCAACATATCCCTCAACTAATTCTCAGCTGCAAAGTACAAAGACAAGATGAAGGTGGGGCTCTGGCCAACTGTTCCGGAATACTGATTCCGAAAATTCTATGTTCATTCATAAGGAGCAGATAACGATAGTGGAATTAACATCCACATACTGAAACAAGGCAAGATATGTTTGTGTTACAGAGATAGATAAGGGAAAAAGTCTATCCCAGCCTCTTCAGCCCCCGAAAAAGACGAGATCAGAAAACAAATACCTTGCCGCAACTGAAACTGCAGAGACTTGAGACATGTGGAAGCCGTAGGGCTTCTTTTTCGGGGTTTACTTTCCACTGTTCTGGGTTGTGGAGGACGGACAGTTGCATGCATAATATTAAGATATTCGGGAATTCCGATCCTTGAGCTGTAGCTAAGAATAGATCATACTATCTAAACAAGGATGGGAGACCCAAGAGAAAGGATGGTACAATTGCTGCACCTCGATTCCGCCTCGTCACTACTTGAAACCACGAATTCGTGATAATGGGGCAACGAAAATAATAGACCTGCCGGGGAATAAAGCTCTCTCCAAGGATCATGACAACCCCGCGTAAATGTATGGCTACTAAACCTAGCACTACCTACGTCAATACCCTCGATTTGACCCGGATAGTGGGAAAAGCGGCGACGGGCAGTTTTCGAGATGGTTGACGTGCATATGTGGACTCCCCCCTGTTGAGTAGCGGAATGGAATTAGAATTGTTGTTTGGGGACTGCATTTAGACTGCGAGTTGATACCAAAATCTATAGACGGGACAGGACATCTGGAAAGCGAGAGTGATTTTAGGCTACTGTGGAGAACGGCCTGGAAAATACCCAAACGCTACGTCTTCTCAAGCCTCAAATTTACACGTGCTGCAGTATTCTACACGTGAGAGCGTAAGGGGCGTTATTCAGACCTTGTGGCTTTTCGGCCGACAATCGAAATACCACCAATCTGAGATTTAATCATCGTCTGCATGAAGCTTTACATAACCCTCGAAAACTAAATGCCACAAACTCAAACAAATGGAATGTTATATTTTAGAATGACCTAATTAGAGTAAGTAGGGTTAGATAACCCCTCGCTCGGCGCCTTTTTCGTATCTGCAAGTCATCTCAGACTCCAACCTACCAGTGCCTTCTCTTGACTCTCAAACAAGCCACTCACATTTTAGGCAAGATTGAACAAGGTGCCTTCTACTTTAACTAAGATGAGAATTGGTGAGTTTGCAAGCGCAAGTCTGGTATACCAAGCCTGCATCAAAAGCTACTTTACTTTACCTTTACTTCGAGGCTGCTGATACTTGCTCGAAGCTTTGAATTTGCTCCTCGACTATTTCTTCCTAGAGACATCACTCTCATTATTCCCTCCTTCCAATTATTCTTATTCATTGTTCTAATTACTATTCCCTCTTCCAGGGAGGGCGGAGAGCAGCAATGAAGAGCTGGAGAAGCATCGTGGCTGTAGTAGCTGGCTTATTGGTGCCAGGAACAAGAGCACAGACTGGGACGTTGGTGGATCTGGGGAGTCTGTTGTCGGATCAGAAGAATTTGACGACGTTTTATGGACTGATTCAGGTATGTGGTATCGCAATCGTTATACCTGATGGAGGCGAGAGACTAACTGCGCTACGATTATATAGAAATACCCGCAGGTTTTATTACAATTACCTTCATATCAAGGCGTCACAGTAAGTTTCGTTATAATTACTTTGTCATATACTTCATTTGATTTTGCAGACAAGGTCTTTACTCTAATTCCAGATCCTTGCGCCCGACAACGATGCCTTCGACAAAATTCCCTATTCCTCTCTGAACGACGCGTTCAAAAATAATGATACAGATATTATAACCAATATTCTTGAATATCATATCCTGCAAGGAACTAGAGTTGCTGCACAATTAGTTCCAGGAGACCCAGTCTTCATACCGACTTTGTTGACAAATTCGCACTATTCTAATGTGACTGGAGGGCAGCGAGTGCAGAATGTGAAGCAAGCGGGAGATGTGGTGGTCTTTGTTAGTGGGCAAGGAAGTAGAAGTACATTGGTCCAAGCAGTATGTTTAGCTGGGAGAACGTCAGAAATATGTCTAATTTGTTCTCGTAGGACCTCATGTTCACAGGAGGTGTTGTCCAAGTCATCGACTCTCTTCTGATTCCACCCTCAAACCTCACTTCAAGTACACAAGCCTTCAACTACACTTCTTTCGAAGGCGCCGTCTACGAAGCCAAGAAAGTTGACACCTACTCAAACACCCCGAACGTGACAATCTTCGTCCCCTCCAACGAGGCATTCCAGGCTCTCGGCCCCGCCATCTCAGCCATGACATCCGACGAATTAGCCCACGTTCTCGATTACAACGTTCTCCCCTCCCTCATCTACTCTACTGGTCTCACTAACGGCACCAAATTGGCCACACTGGCAGTAGAGAACGTCACCGTCCTCCACTCAGGAAATAACGTCTTCATCAACTCCGCCCAACTCCTCACCTCAGACATCCTCATCGCAAACGGAGTTATGCATGTTATTGACAACGTCCTCAATCCTGCCGGACCAGGCGCTCAACCTAACCCTCAGATTGCTACTCAAGCAGCTGTCTTTGCCTCCGCGAGTCCGGTGCAGGATCTTCCTTTCACAAGTGCGCTACCTTGTACTGTCTCCTGCCCTGTATCGAGTACCTCTGGCGTAAGTGGCCCCGGAACTGGCAGTGCTGGAGCCAAGACTACTAGTAGCGCTAGCGTGAAATCAACGGGTAGTATTAGCACGAGTAGTAGTAAAGCGCAGGCGGTCGCTATGGCAAGGGAGACTGGATTCGGCGCTGCGGGTCTGATGGCTGCGCTAGGTGGAGCGGTATTGATGGTTTAGAATTCCAGGTAGAAGGTTCAGGCCATAGAGTTGGTTGTATTGGTCTTCTGTTTTCATATATGCGAAATATTGGAACGACTGCCTTACCATTTGGGATGAGTGTGTGCTAGATATAGATAATGTAGTTTCGATGGGGATGGGCCCTGTCAGGAATCGTATATAATTATCTATTGAAGTCCTTCTGCATGGTTTGCGAGCTTCTAGGGAAGTATCTATCAAATCTGAGCGTGAACTTTTCTTCCATCACGTTTACTGACAAGGAAGGGTTTTGATTCTGGATCTACAGCGACTTCGTCTTTGACAGACTCCGCTTCTGTTAAAGAGGTACGCCAAAAATTTCCGCCCTTTCGTTGCCACTTTCTTAAGACCCTGACTAGCCATTGTGGTAGATCCTCTCTCTCAGCTTTGAAATAAAGATTTCGAGAGAAGATTCAGGTGGTCTAGGAACACATCTCCGAGCGAGACATCACAGTATTGACTTCTGATAGTTACTTGAAATTGTTGGACCAAAGAGCTAAATCCTCTGCAGATGCATCTATTGGAAATGAAGTAGATAAATTGGAGGGAGTTCGTTGTATAGTCTCGAGCGTATTGTCGTCAAATATTGCATCTTCGGATCTGGCTTTCTCATCGCACCCTTTACCATCCTTTCCTTCTTCGCCAAGGAGCCGAAGGTGAAGGAACAATTGTTGAGCTTGTTTGTGACAAGTTTGTCGAATATCTTGAGAACGGATTTACACATACGACCCCGCGACGGATGTGGCAGAGGCCGCCGAATCAATATTGGTGACCATTCGTTATTCCATCAGGCCAGCCCAGCCGGTCCCGGTGACCTGGTGTTTGTTGGTCGAAAGTCGCTTATTTAAATATATACCAGTAATAGCGGGTGAGGGTGTTGGCGGTATCTAATGCTTTGGCTCGATCAATCGCGTAAATTCGCGTTGGATGTTGGAACTCTGTTTTCTTAGTACTATTATGAGATATAGAATTATCAGACTGTGCTAGGTATGTGAGTTGCGGAATCATCAGAATTTTGAGATACCTCAATCATGAAAAAGTCTTTTGTGAATGTACACTAGATGCGATCGATTGTCGAGCCTGCTCAAACGTTCCTCAGTTATACAGTACAAATCCATCTATGGCCCATCTCTTTCCCGTCGAGTTAATACAGAGGCAAGGAAAATGACAGAAATATCACATCGTCTGATCTATAAAAATTAAGGAGATCCATCGAGTCCTTCTACGCCATACATTCCTTCGCTATGCTCCTATGTCGCTATGCCTCTATCCCAAAACGATTAACCGAATGAACCCAGAACGCTAATCCAAGCAAAGTACACGCATCTAGTGAAGCAAGGACCGAAAGGCAAGTCTTATTTGAAGTCCAAAGAGCGAATTTCAGTAGCCAGTAGTGGTTGGGGGGGTATCCCAGTGTCTAAGCATCTGATCCAGAGCCTCGGACCATTCCCAAGCGAAACAAGCAGCAAGCTGCTCCGCTTCCTCAGCTTCAGGAGTTCGACCTCCCCACATATCAGGTTTGGCAGCTTCGCTGGTCGCATATGCCTGGATCATTTGACTGTGTAACACACCTTGTCAGCCTGAATCTCGCTTCGGAGAAATAGGGGAAGCGAGGCAAGAGTACGTACTCATCACGCATCTTGATCAACACTAACCACGCATAATTCCAGCTGCGGTTACTCTCTGGGTCGTTACTAACGCGCCATTTTGCGTCATCTAGGCATTCGCTGCTGAAGGGGTAGTTCCGGGTGAGGCCGCGAAGCTCGTTGAGGAGGTTATTGGACGTCACATAGTAGGTCCATGCCTGGGTCATTGGCCCTTGAAAAGCTAATGCGTCTTCATCAGAAGCTGTAGCAGCTACCCGCTCGATGCGGCAGAGTTCTGTAAGGGTGTTGACTCGATGGGTATTCAAGGACTCGATCAATTGAGCTGTGCTCTGCTGGAGGAATGCCAGTGAGAAAATGATCGACGAAAGTTGACATGGAATAGCAAAATTTGAGTTGTTTGACACTAATTTGCATTCAAAGAAAAGCTGGGAAATATGTGCATTGGGTGTAGGAGAGGGGAGAGGGTACGAATATCAACCCCTGACTCACTTGGGTTCGACGGGACCCTGTCGAACTAGAACTATGGCCTCCGTGCGTTCGTCTGGAACGAGAATTTCTTGATGACATATTGAGCTGCTTGACCAAGATTTGGATGGGAGCGACTGCTGGGCGATAGTGAGCCGTGTAAAAGCTTGAGGCTTGCAAAGAATATCAAGTAGTGCGAATTGACTGATCTGAGGAAGATTGTCAAAGCAGGCGGATGAATACGGATATATAGAAAAATCGGAGTTCTGTGCCGCTCAAAGACCTCTAGAAGTTCATGATACTTGAATGAGGCCTGAACTTGAAGATAGACAATACGCCTTGCAAAACATACACGAGGATGGTGTGCAAATCTCGAAGAGCGAGCCAATGGCTAACTTAAAGGAACATGGCCTTCCAATCTGACGAGAATGATGCGTCATTCGGAAAATCGAAACCCCAGTGCGAAGCCAACTGGAGAGGGGTCATGGAGATGATGGCAACTGCAGAATGATAGTAGAACATGGGCTGTGAAATCCAGAGCCTTAATAAGGCATCTATGTTTCAGCCCTATGATCCTTGAAATTTAGGAGGTACTAGCACGTGTGCTAGTATATCTTCGCAGAGAAGCCTAGGCCTCAGCTCTTGATTGCTAGGAGCCAGAGTGGCAACTTGGCAGAGATGCTTTGGAATCGGCATAGCGTGACTTGCGGGAACGAAAAATAAGGCAGGAACTATCGCATTGTCCTACATCCAGGAGAGCATTGCCCTCTGCAAAGCAGCAATACTGCCCTCCGAGCGGTAGCAACAACCACTTGAAATGTTTGGGTGAGCAACAATCCATGCGAAAGTTCGCTTGGTGCTGACAGGCCAAATTTAGCGGTCAGAAAGTGGCTCGACCTTCCCGATAATCAAAAGGACTAAAAGAAGATGAGAAGTTGTGACTGGAGGACACATCCAAGAGCAACAACCACATTACCATGTATTCGGACACCGAATTTTCACGGAGATAGATCCAAAAAGCGTTGTCTCAAGCGCTACGATGGGCACGAGTAAAGAGCTCTTCTAGAATTCTATGGGTCGATGAAGATGACTCGTTATGTAGCTCATATGCACCTCTGGGAGGCTGAGCCGGTGAAACTATCTCATCAACATGTGATGAGGAATATAACATTCAGCGTTGAAGGCGATGTGGGGTATCCTTCTCGAATGTTGTTGTATGGTACGGAAGGGGGTTGCCATAATTCAAGAGACCAAGACAGTGAGCAATTCTGCCGCTGCTTTTAGCTTCCATCTCCTTTTATTATCTCTTATTATAAATAGTAGAATCCTTTAGTATTTAGTATTTAGTACTTTAATTTTTCAAAATAGAATGTATATAATATAAATAAATAACTTTAAAAAAGTCTTGGTTTTTTGGACTAGTAGAATATAGTTTATTAAAGCCAAAAGCTATATAAAAGTTAAATTTAGTCAAATCTATTGTTTATAAATAAAATTCTGACTATAGAACTTGTTTATTATTTCAAAAACTAGATTAATCTTGACTTATTATAGACAAGTATATTAATTAAATAATTCTTTGAATTACTAGCTACTATAATTATCGTATTCTATTTCTTAAAATGATTACAAAGAAAGCCTGTAGTATTAAGGCTTTTTACTATATCTTTATAAGAGCTTAGAACTAGTAAAGATACTACTATTACACTTCTAATAGTAAGCTATTTTTTACTTAAGCTCAAAAACTATACTGATATACTTTTGTAGTTAAGAATTAGAACTATTCAGTTAACTATTAGTACAAAGGTATATATACTAATAAAACAATTATATAAACGAATTTATAATAATAGATCAAAGTATTAAGAAAAAGAAAAAAGAAAAGATACTTGGATTATATACAATTTATCTTTAATTCTAACTAGGACTTTGTAATATACTAGACTACTATTAAGTATAATTTTAAAAGTAAGCTCTATTTTATAAATATAAAAGAATAAGACAAAGGATTTATACAAAGAAAATATAAAGAATAGATTCTATAAAGGCTATTATAAGAGATATTTATAAAGAGATATTCTTAAGAGTTCTTTTGTATAAAAGATAATAGTAAAGTATATAGTCTTAAAAATACAAAAAAAAATAGAGATCTTTATAATACTACTAGAATAGAGTATCAAATTCTTACTTTATTTGACTAACTTCTCTGTTCTTCAGACTTAAATCCTATTGAAAATATATAATAGATTCTAAAGCAGAGACTTAGAAATAGAAATCTTTATAATAGCTGAAGCCTTACAGAATTGAAAGAAGTATTGGTTAATATATAAAATAATAAGATTATTATAAAGGATTTTAATAAATTTATTAATTCTATACTTTAAAGGATTTATAAGGTCTTAGTAAGAAAGAAAGCTCAAACTCTATATTAAGATGGCATTGGATAATTACTGTAAATAGACTAGTAAACTGGCATAATAACCCCTGTTGGTCTCTTGAATTATGGCAACCCCCTTCCGTAGGACAGCTGTGGCGAAAATTATATAGTGCTGACGATGTCACAGCCACAATATTATCATCAGCCTCACTTACGATGACCTCAGTATTATAGGACATCTCACTTGCAAATTTCCGACGGCGAAGTAGTCACCGAGATATCAGAGTTCCCCCAGTCCCCCTGCTTCAGCTGAGTTGGCAGAGAACGTAGAGACGCGGAGACAAGATATGATGCCTCAGTCATTCTAAGATCTTCACAGCAACAATCTCGGCCGGTGAAATGGTCGTGCTCCTCTTCAGCTCCCGATCGTGTGGTTCTCGATATCTTGAAGGATTCTCGAAGGATTCTTGAAGGATTCTTTTACACTTGATGCACAATATAAGGAGATTATGAGCCGCCGCAAATCCACCAGCTACACGGTCCAGCAAATTGAAGGAAGCGCGACCGCGTGCAGGCCTCTATGCTGATTTTCTCGTATACTCCTTCCAATTATTCAATTCAGCGCTTCAGCCTCAACGTGAGAAATGGCCGCATTGGGGGTTAAAAGATGGCTTCCGGGTGTTTTGAGCCGTTTTCTGAGGTAAGCTCTGCCCTCTCTTGCCGCTGGACATCATCTTTTCCCGGCTTCATGACTAGGTGGCTGCCCGGTGCATACCCGGGCGTATTATGTATAGCCGCATTTCCGATGTCGTATTCTTATGGCATTTCCGGAAAGGGATTTCAAACCTTGCTTTAACGCCGCTGAACATGCCTATATGCTCCGTGCTGAGCCGCGACTTATTTTCTTCGAAGCCCAGGTTGATACCCTTAAAGAAAGGGGCAATTCGCAATTTCCCTTTGAGTTTCCACAACCTTTCTTATAAATAATACCCGAATAGCGGTATTCCAGAGTCCCTAGAGACTGCGTCCATTCCAAACTAAGATGGATTAGGACCCAAAATATGCACTGTTCCTGGATTGCTGGAGATCAGCAGCTAGACCAGCCACTACCGTTAACCTTAATGAAGAACTCATTTCTTCTGCCTGTTTAACTGGTCATATGAGATCAACAGCACCCAAAAGGGGGAAGTGCCATGAATGGCGAGCCCCTGAGGGTAATCCGAGAATGGATCCTTCGGGGTTAGAGCTGGGTTGTCCATAAATACTGGGCCAGACTCTGGAGAATGCTTTGTTAGCCAATGTAAATCTCCCGTTTTTGGCGCCGTCGAGATCTAACGTCGGACACAATGTCATCCGCAGAGAAAATAAGTAGAGGATCATTCATTTCAATTCGTGATGCAATTTCCTTTACTCCTAACCCATTCTCTATTGAGCTTGGTTCCAACCGTTAGAAGCTGCGGAGTAACTGAGGTGAGCATAGAGCAATAAACTTGGGGAAGTAGATGCATCGCGCAGATGCCATACTAAGAGCTCCTGTTTGACGGCGTTCATCCAAGCCTCAGTATAGTTGAGCACAATTTCAATGATGCTTATAAGTTCTCTTGTCCCGCGGGTCCCATTGTTCGCTCATCAAGCATCTACTACTTCTACCCTTTTGCTGCAGTCTTTACAGTCGTTCCTTCGGCCACTCTTTATACAATTTAGTCAAGCATCATGAAGTATTCATTCACCATCGCTGCTCTCGCAGCCGCCTCTGCTGTCTCAGCTGGCCCAATCGTCTCCAAGCGTCAAGCTCCCGCTGGCATCACTGATGGTATGATTTTTGGACCTGATATCCGGCTTCCTTGCTAATACTTTGTAGTCGACATCCTCAACTACGCTCTTACCCTTGAGCACCTCGAGGACAAGTTTTACCGGGAGGGTCTTGCGAACTACACCCAAGCCGACTTCGTCGCTGCCGGTTTCGCCGACCCCTTCTACGAGAACTTGAAGACCATCTCCTCCGACGAGACCACCCACGTCAGCTTTCTCACTACTGCTCTTGGCTCTGCTGCCGTTTCGGAGTGCCCCTACAACTTCCCTGCCACCACCCCCGCGGAGTTCGTTGCTCTATCTAGTGTTCTTGAGGGTGTCGGTGTTGCAGCCTACCTTGGTGCCGCAGCGGACATTGCCAACCCGGACTATCTCACAGATGCTGGCTCAATCTTGACGGTTGAGGCACGCCACAACGCATACGTCCGCGCTGCGCTCAAGGAGTCTCCTTTCCCCCAGCCATTCGATGACCCTCTCGACTTCGATGAGGTCTTCACCCTCGCTGCCATGTTCATCGATACAGCCAATTGCCCCAGCTTGAGCAAGCTCCCAGCTGCCATCAAGCCTTTCCCCACCCTTGCTCTCGGTACCACTGGCACTATCAAGAACGGCACTGAAATCACCCTCTTGACGCCAGGCTACTCCCTCGAGCCAAAGGACGGCATGACCCCTCTCTACGCTGCTTTCATCACTGTTCTTGGACCAATCTATGCCCCTGCTACCCCAACCAAGGGAGGCTTTACCACCGTTGTTCCACCTGGAATCAACGGACAGAGCTACGCCGTCCTTACTGCTTGCAACGACAAGAAGGTTCTCACCGACGATGTCATCCAAGCCGGACCTGCGATCATCGAGATCACCAACTAAGTTGCTGGTCGAGAGGACTGTCAAGAGATGACTCGTGTAGGTTGAAGGGTGAGACATTCGTGGGGAGGTTCGTTTCGCTGTACATAATATGAAAGCGCCTGTGTCGCATATCACATAGGTCTGTAGTACTTCAATAAGATAGCTACATAATGGAAGTAATAAGTTTTTGCTCGGCGTACCTGGTTCCATGTCCTGCTTGGCGACTCACATCTATTGTTCTCTCTTTGGCCCCCATCATTCATCCACAACTCGTTTTGCACCACGCAAGCTGATAAATATACATTTTATCGATAAAGTCTACCACCGCTGTTGCCAGGGCTTGCGCCTTCTAGCCTAAAATCTAACGCTATGCATATGAGCCTTCCAATAAACGCCCTTTTTTAGCGTCAGGATATAATTTATATAGTAATACTACCGTCCCACATCAGCACGTCCGTCTTCTTCATCGGCGTCATCGTCTTCATCCTCGTCTTGGTGCGCATCCTCCTCTTCCCATTCTCCACTCTCCAGCGACTCTCCTCTGATCCCAAAGCTCGCCAAACATCCCAATAATGCTATACCACCAAATACACCCCAGGCTAACGCCTCACCTTTGGGTTTCACGCGCGTCGAGATGCTAAAGAGTCCGCCAGAGAGGAATGGGCCCACTGCTCGTCCTGCGGCAGAGAGTGTTTGTGCAAGGCCATTAAGAGCGCCAAGAACGGAAGGATTGGGCGCAGAGTTCGTGACCTTTTCTTAGATTTAGTTATTGGGGTGAGAATTAGATATAAGATCTTACAAGCAACAATGCACTCGTCATACCGCCTACAGCAGCAATAGTCTTCACTAATAGCACAAACCCGAGTTCAATCCATAGCCAGACTTTGCCTGTACCTATCCCGAAGAGCGGTTTCGAACCTCGGTGCCCAACCCAGGGCATCAGCATCATTGAAACGAAGAATAAAAATAGGCTGGCACGGTAGGTTGCCCTGTTTCCCATTTTATCCTTCAATTTTCCGAAGATCCCGACTTGGAAAAAAATTGTGATTATTCCTGCGAACGAAAGCGAGAGCCCAATGTCTTTAGGCGAAAGCTTGCGACCTGTAGGTTCGGGAGCGGCAGCAAAAATGGGATAGAGAGAATTAAATGATACATTCGAAAGTTGAAAGACGAGGTAGGTGCCCAGAAGGAGTATGGTGTCTCGATTTAAGACTTCTTTGCTAGTGAGATGATGGTTGGTATTGGAGAAAACCTCGGGCATCGAAAGGAGAGACTGGGTTTGGCTCTCATTATCCGTATCTATATCCGAATCTTCGTCGTTTTCATATATTGCCCCATTGACTCGATGTCTCGAGTCTGAATGGACGTTATGCCGTGCATAAGTAGGACGGCGGGCAGCGCCAGTAAATTGCCAAAGCCAGCTGAACAGATTGCCTACTCTTCGCTTAAGTGGTGGAAGTTCTCTTGCCTCTTCTAGGCTTTCTTCAAGGAAAATTCCTGTGAAAAAAAGATCTATCATTAAGATTGCACCCGAAAACAAATTTGGCAGCAAGTATGGATACGGGTTCTTCTGTCCTTTTCTGAAAGGATTTTCCGGGAATACCAACAGACCCCCAAGAGCAGGCCCTGTTATTCCCCCAATGCCGTATATGACCGGAAGAAATGTAAATGCCTTGCTCTGGTTGCTCCTATCCGTGATCTCTCCCAAGCACGTACTTATGACCCCTTGGTTACCATTGACCAGACCCATCAGCGCTTGTACCAATACAGCCTGCCACAACGTCCTACAGAATCCAAAAGCAACGAAGCAAGCTGCTGTTAACAGCGTTCCAAGCATCACTACTGGCTTCCGCCCGACCCGATCAGAAAGCCAGCCCCAGAAGAAATTCGTCGTGAACTGCGCGAGCGCGAAAGCGGATGCAATTGTGCCAACATAAAGCCCTATCTGCGTCGAGTCTACTTCAGGAAACGCCGAGGTCATCTCTGGGAGGTATGGGGATATCGAATTGAGAGCTGTTTGCTCTGCGAGGGCAATGAATGCTAGTATCGCAAGTTGTTTAGTCGGTAGTGGGGTATTTTCGCGATCCTGTTCCGTATCCCCACCATTTGGTTGGGGATTTGCAGAGCCATCATTGAGTGAAGAATCTGCAGGAGAAATCGGGGGCCGCCCTCTGGTCTTTGGAGGGGCTGTGGGGAAGGTTTGGTAATGAGGGGTGGAGGATTTTCGGCGATCCATTTCTGCTGGAGGTGGATTGTGTTTCATACCATTGACTATCCAAAAGATAGAAGTCAGTGATTCAACCCCCTACTTCAGTCTCTATACCCTTATAGACCGTTATTCGAAGTTGGATAGGCTTCGTGAAAGGTCGTGTGCTAGTTGATTAAGATGGATTGAGGAGTCGGATTTGATAAGGATGCTCGAATTGGGACAGGAAGAGATTCGAAGCTCTTCAAGTTCATGGATTTCAATCCATTGTGTTGAATGAGGGCCCCCTTGACTGTGGAAGAAGCAGAAGTTTCACAGTCAATCCAACCAAAAACCGACAGAGACTAATTTTTTCATAACGATGAGGTAGGAGGCATTCCGCTGGCCCTACTAGTATGCTACTAGTAAGCGATCAGATAAGGACTACAGGAACATCACAATTCCAACCACAACTTGAACTTCAACTACATATATCTATGATTCTGACCATCAAGGCAGTAATAATCAACAATTCTCATCAACTCGACTATTTTTCACGTCATTGTGTCAAAGCGTTAGGCACAATGATTCTGCAGGACTGATTGGATCCCAGAAATTCCGCGTGCGCAACGTCAAATCTACCTGCCTTGACCTCATCACCCGTCTTACGAACGGATTCTTCAAGCGCGATCAAATTTCCCCTCATATACCTCAGGCGCAAGAAAAGCGCATCTTTCAGCGTCTCGGGCGAGGTATCTGCAGACGTGCAGATGAAGGAGTATCGCTACTCGCTGATTACCACGCTCTGTTAGACGCCATTTCTTGGAGGAGCTATCTTCTATAATGAGCAGAATCAGTATAATTAGTTTAGGGAGGAACACGTCAGGCATACCGTCTAGGAAGAAGTCTTGGTCTTGGGGCTTCGCGTCAAAGTCGATATCAGTATTCAGCCAACCAGACGTATCAAGCCAGTAAATCTCCTCATATCCGTCCATTCGAAGACGATCTACCACCAAGCGCGTTGCTTGCTCGAGCTGCCCGCGAAATGGCCTCATGATGAATATAGGAAATGTCGCATCATTCCTTCCCTTCGAAATACCATAGGCAGAGTTTGTCGTCGGATATGCCAACGTCCTGATCGCCTTGATCAATGAGATATAAGTTTCCTCGAAGATTAAGCTCAACTCCCACGAGGTTTTGTTATATTTGTCACCTTGTGATTGGAAAGACTCAAAATCGGCATGCCCGATATTCACTACCTATGAGGTCAATTGTTAACTAGGGCTTGCTGCAACAATATCGCCAATCATACCATTGCTTCCGGTACATACTCCTCGAACAACCATGGCTGCGCAAATTGTTCAGACCCCACAGGACCGCTGGAAGTCGCCAGTAGTCAGTCAAGCCAATCATTAGAGGATCATGGGTTTTCAAACCTTTGGAAGAAAACGTCCGCAAGTCCGGCAGGGTTTCCTTTACCTCCAATACAGTCTTGAATCAAGCACATTCCATCCATTCCCACGCTTACATGATCGATTCCAAACATCTCTCCTAGCAAGTATTCCCACCCTAACACACCATCCAGAATACCTCTAGTCCTGCTTTGCTTCCCATTATGTTTACCTGCAGACATTGAACCTGGGAGGTCAGTCACAATTTCAAGCATCCGCTGGTGGCTCAGCTTATTGGATATGGTGTGAACTGTGTTTTCTGACATTGAAGGATAACTGCCCGATGTTCCTGAAGTGTCGTCCGTCGCTCTAGGGAGAAGTTGCCCGCCCTCCTCGATCCAAAGACCTTCTACTTGCAACGTCTCCACGGTTTCCCCAGTACCCATTGGCGCGATGATACGAATTTCATGCCTGGTTTGGTTGTCCAAATTCCCCGCTCGAATTGACACAATGGATGATGAGTTTGGCATAATGTCGTATCCATTGTCATCAATTCTGGCAAGTAAGGAGATCGGGGCAGACCCAGATGCGTTGTTGTTTGGCAGAAATGCTATATTAGATAGACTATTGAAAATAGGTACTACTGGTGATTGATCGCTATTGTGGAGAGAGAGTAGAACCGTTCTTGTCCCGTTGACTGCAAATTCAAAGTACACTCCTGCATATCTTTAAGTTAACTCAATTTTAATGTCTATCAATTCAACGTACCTGGAAATGATGCATCTCTTCGAGTTTTGTCAGGGGGTGATGTCCATCGTCCAACATACTATGTGGTTGTTAAAGCGAACATTGCATGTAATAAACCTTACTTACACGTATTTGCGGATTGTTTGCATCAATAAAGTGTAATCCCTCCAAATTTGGCCCTGTATTTGATTGGTTTTCCTTGGGACTAAATTGTCTGCTTCGTTCCTCTTTGTTCACCCACCACCATGTAATTATCACGACCGCCATTGAGACCCATAAAAGTCGACTCAGATTACGTAACCGTGCTCGACGTGAGGATGTCGGTTTCTGAAAGAATTGCCCTTTAAAATCTGGCGATGGTTCAAATCCTATCTCCGTGTTTAATTCTCCAAAGACTATCTCGGACCATGGTGATGAAGACTCAACCACTTGAATGCTGTTTAAGGCTGCTGCTGGCGTTGACCATGGTGATTCTGCTTGAGCCATAATCCGTGTCTTGTCTCGACGAAAATAAGCAGAAGATAGACGCGAAATTTGTTTGTTCTTACAAATATCAGAGAGGGAAATTATGTTCTGTCATTTCACCCTTCCCAATATTGTCATCCTTCCATCGCACCTTCTTTTTCATAGAGGACGGAACCAAAGCAAACCTGATTTGCAGAGCTTCAGGTTTTATGATTGGAATCAGTAAGCCGCATTAGAACAATGGGCCTTCCATTCTTGAGACGTCTTGTGCTTCCCGTCGCTATCTTATTTCTTGCCTCTGTTTTGCTCCGCAGGACTTTTCGCGAACCGATAACTAGACCTCAAGCCCAATTCTCAGGAAATGACCTTGTACCTCTCCGAATTGGGAAACCCTTCGTTAACGAATCCAGTGCTTCCAAAGTACCACTCACCCATCATGGACAACAAACTGAAATTGATGGTATTGAACTTGATCTCAGCCTCATAGGCGCTCATCAACAAGCCATCGCGTTTCCACCAGCTCTACGGCACTTAACTCACTGTCCACGGCGATCAAATAAGTTCACGAATCATATTCGGCTACCGAATATCCTTCATAATATTTCCATGAGCCCGAGCGGGGCCGTTATTGAAGAGAATCGCCGGTTTTGGAACCCATCTATTTTCGCGTTGCCGTATTGGGCAAAGAATCAGTAAGCAGATAATCCAGCCCTTCCTCAAAAGTCTGAGACTGACTTGAAGATCTTCCAGATATTTGATCGTCAGTATGGTGCTTCTCAAAGATCAAGGGTTTCGCCAGAACGTGCTTTGTGAAGCCAACATCTGCGAACCAGGGTCGATTGTTGCTGGCCGATCTTACAGCAGCCGTTGTTCAGAGGACGATCTTCTCAAGCTGGGGTCAAGTGGTGGCTTGCGTTGTGCCACTGCTCCGATTGAAGTGAACATTCCTCAAACTCCAGCAGCAAAGTGTGAAGGTTTAGAAAAGGGTCTGGCAGATATTCCAGGTTTCCACGATCCTAGAATTTTCTATTCTGGGAGAGGTGAACCTATTTTGATGGTTGTCTCACAGTAAGATATCCACTCCGACTTAGGCCACTCACTAATATCTATAGATCGCAGTACGCATGCATAGACCTTTGGGCTCTCGATCTCCGCGTTGTGCATTCACGCCTCCGGGGCATTCTAGCGTCCTCGCCCAAACGCCTTGGACCTGGCCCGCTAATGTCATATCCTACGCTTACGGAGCTTACTCGGAACCCTCCATCGACCCGTCGATCTTACGAGAAGAACTGGCTAATGTTCTCACCTTCATACTCAACATCCTACTTACAGTATGAGATTACTTCTTCCCAGAGGACATTCGCAAAATTGATCGGAAGCGGCTACACAACACCAAACTTGACAGATCCTCAAGAGTTACCGCGCCTTCATAATCCCACTTCCGATGAGCTAAACAGGGATCCCCTCATAACGAAAGCGCTATGGCATCAAGCGACGCCTGCACTGAAACTAACACTCTGTACACGAGCGAACTCAACATGCCGTGCCGAAAGTCCAGACGAAGTATTCTTTGCAGCCATTCAACGGAAGCATATCAACCATTGGGATCTGCCAATTCGCTACGAGAGATACTTTGTCGTTTGGTCGGCAACTCCGCCCTTCAACATGCTCGCTGTCAGCCAACATCCCATTCTCCTGGCCAACGAGACGGCCTCAGGTTGGTCTGAGGAAGAGACCTGGGATGATGTGCCGGAAGCAAAAGCTGAAGGTCGGGAATTTTGGGCTCGTCTTACTTATACGACAACGATTGCGTATGCTTGGGGTAGAGAAGAGAGTGATGTTAGGGAGAAAAGCATTGGGTATTTAGATGATGAGGTTATTTTGAGTATTGGAGTTGATGACCAGGATCAGGTTTATGCTAAGGTTACGGCGTCGGACTTGTTACAATGTTTAAGGGTATGCCCGGGCCGTTCCTAAATGATCTGTTTATTCTTTTCGAGCATCATGATTGTGAAAAGGAGATGGAGGATAAGAATCGAATTATTAAGACTACATGTAATACTTGACTCAGCCATTCACGGCCTGGGGAAAATCACACACGATATACTCCCTCCTAGTTGACTTAAAAACAAATCCTTCACAGTTATTCTCCTGGAGAAACCCATAAATATAACGATGCGCAAAACTTACAACATTCACACCAAGAACAACTCCTCCAATAGTAATACCGCCTAAAAAGTCACGATGGCAATGGTCATGACACCGTACATGATATGCTGCAAATGCAGACACGATACAATGATTCTGGCTCAACCCGAGGTGTGCGATGGATGTGGTCATGAGCAATGTGAGGATTGCGCAGAGGAAGTCGTTCCGGAGAATACTGAGGATTGGGGATACTGAGATTTCACCGGGAGCTGAGGGCAAGGAAGTATGAATCAGAAGTTCTTAGAAAGTTCTTCGATAGAGCTAAGACTCTGATTTAAAACCTAATCCTTTCAAAGACTTGTCCTCTTTATCTGGATCGAAATTAACAGGGGAAGGGTTGGGGACAAAGGCAACTTGTCCCGCAACCCGACTGTCGTGAAACTGATCTTGGCTCAACAGATACAATCTATTGTCCGGTTCAACGTGGTTCTTGCTGTGAATAAGGCGCAACGATGATTCACAGCGTGAAAAAAGCCCCCACCTGTCATTATATAATGAGACGTTTCTGCTCGAACAATATCATCATTCTAAATTGACCAAATCTACTAAGCTATCCTACCTGATTATCTTTCACCATGACGATTATTTGCTGCAGATGCGGCGAACGAACTCCAGTATCAGGGGCCCCTGGAGCAACCATGTGCGATACTTGCGGGGAGTGGGAGTGCAGCAATTGTGATTTCGAGTAAGACTGATGGTTGGATTAAGTGAGGGAAAGTTGGGTGAAGGATAGCAAGGGAGGCCGCGCTGAAATTCTGATGCAAAAATATGACTAGAAATGGGGAACAGAAATTTTGGCAGTAAAGTCAGTCATTTGGAAGGTGCTGTAACAAAATGGTGATTTTGCGAATGACATGACATAACATAACAGAACTCTGAATACTGATTCAATCATATCCTTTGATACCTCAGCATCGCATCCTCATTCCTCACCAAACATTCCAGATCTCGCATTCTCGCAGGTGAAAATTATTGGAAGGTGCATCGCAGACGTGAAGCCCATATTGACCGACTATTAGTTCCACTGCCTCTCACCCGAGGAATTGATGCGGCAGAAAAGCCATCACATGGCCGACAGAAAGCAATCTTTTTCATAGCTATCGAAGAAGTGAAACCAAGACTCAACGAGAAAGCGTTATCAAAATGTCTTGTAATTGAATGAGGAACTCTCCTATGTCGCAAATTCAAAAGAGGCTATCCTCGTAGGAGATTCTCGTGATCCACTTGTGGTCATCTGGGGAACCCTCGTGAGGAAAAACAAACAAATAATTCAGAGACACACAGCGCCAAAAATGCGGCACCCCACAGGAGGTCTCAACGTTGTGTTTGTATCAGCTGAAGCAAACCATAGTGAGAAAAGGGAGAGACAATACAATTCATCCATCTAGTTGTGACCAGAGTTTACGTGGACTCAGGGGCGCGCGGGGGAAGTGGGTGTTCTATAGCACCTTCGGCTCTCAACTACCGGGTCATCGTCCCTATTGGCGCGCCCCTGATCTTCACCTCACTAGATCTAGCCAGGGGCCAGGAAGTCTAATCTCAAATCCATGGCACCTTCCTGATGAACTTAAGTTTTTCGGTGCAGCTCCCATGTAACGTGCAACTGATAGTTAATTGCATTGGTATTGACGATCGCAATTTTAGATTAGGAACTTGTTCGACGGTTTCCTATATCTTCAGCATGACCCGCACGAACGCCATGAACGCCAAGTGGCGTCTTTACGATACTGCCCCCCCGCCAACATGTTGTTCATTCAAAATGTTTCGATATTTCTGTTCTCCTTTGTCCTAAGTCGAGTGGCAGCTCAGAACTATACGAATTCGACATATGATGTTCTTCAATATGTTGATCAGCTGATTGGCAGCAACAATGGGGGTCAGTAATGAATTCCACGAAGCAGTCCCAATGTTGACAAAAAGATAGGCAATGTCTTTCCAGGAGCAACGCTTCCATATGGTGAGTTTTGGCGCTGGTCTCTCTGATTCTATTCTCACAAAGTCAAGGAATGGCCAAAGCTGTAGCAGACACCAACTCCGACAGCAATCAGGGAGGATTTACCACTGATGGCTCCAACATTACTGGCTTTTCCAGCATGCATGATTCTGGAACGGGAGGGTCTCCATCACTTGGGAATTTTGCTCTTTTCCCGTTTTCGAGTTGTGCTGGAGATGATGTTGACGGCTGCGCCTACCCGAAGAAAACAAGGGCAATTCCCTTTGACAACAGTTCTGTCAAAGCTTCTCCTGGATACTTTGGAGTCACCCTAGACAATGGGATCGCAGTAGACATGACCACGACCCAACACACCTCCTTATTCCGTTTCAAATTCCCAACTACGGATGCGGATGGAAACTCCTCTAGCCCTTTGATTCTCCTGGATCTGACGGATTTGTCTGACTCTCGCCAAGACAATGGAACCGTGACCGTAGACGGTACAACAGGAAGGATCACCGGGAATGCTCGTTTCCTGCCCAGCTTTGGCTCCGGCAATTATGTTGCATATTTTTGCGCCGACTTCTCCGGAGCGCCCCTTCGTGACAATGGCATATTCTCCAACAGTCGGGCTAGTACAGGTGTCAAGTCCTTGAAAATCTCGCGCTCGATTAACGGCTATCCTCTTCCTGGTGGGGCTTTCAACCGGTTCCAAAGCCCTGGCGAAAACGGTATCCTCGCTAGAGTTGGTGTGAGTTTGATCAGCAGTGATCAGGCTTGTTCTAGTGCTGAGAAAGAAATTCCCACATTCGACTTTGATGCGACTCACACAGCAGCTGAGAGTCTCTGGAGAGAGAAATTGAGCCCCATTGTTGTGTCAAGAAACGGCATCACGGACTCATCCGTCTTGACAAATTTCTACAGTGGAATCTATCGAACTATGGTCAATCCTCAGGATTACACAGGAGAGAATCCCCTTTGGCAAAGCGATGAGCCATACTTTGATTCATTCTATTGGTATGTGTACCTTGTAAATATTTCTGTAATTGAAATTGACGACAATAGTATCTGGGATTTGTTTCGAAGTCAAGTGCCATTCTTGATAGTTCTTGACCCGGCTACTGTTGCACGACAAATCCGTTCTCTGATCGATACCTATGCCCATGAAGGATGGCTTCCCGACTGCAGGATGAGTCTTTCCAAAGGCTTCACCCAAGGAGGATCAAACGCTGATAACGTTCTTGCTGATGCCTTTCTCAAAGGGATTTCAGCAGACATTGACTGGAATCTTGGTTACGAAGCAGTTGTCAAGGATGCTGAAATCGAGCCGTATGATTGGTGTTGCGAAGGCCGGGGTGGACTTGACTCCTGGAAGGCTTTGGGATATATTCCCGTCCAAGACTTTGACTACAAAGGCTTTGGGACGATGACAAGGAGTATATCGAGGACACTTGAATACAGCTATAACGATTTCGTTATCAGCCAAATCGGAGCCAAGCTTGGTGGCAGACAAGGTGACGTAGAAAAATACACCACACGCAGTGGAAACTGGAAGAACCTTTTCAAGGCCGATCAAACATCATTCTTCAGCAACGGAACAAACACCGGTTTTGAGGGGTTCTTTCAACCTCGATACCTCAATAAAACATTTGGCTTCCAGGATGTCTTGAAATGTAGTAATATTGACACGAACCCAAACAGTGTCTGCTCATTGCAAAACACTGGTGCTGAAACATTTGAGAGTTCCATTTGGGAATATTCATTGTAAGATTGATCGTGATGCTGGTGTGATCACTCACTAACGACCGCTCCAATAGTTTCGTTCCTCATGACCAAGCGACCTTGATCACCACTTTCGGTGGTCCAGCTGCCTTTGTGGAACGCCTCAACTTTCTTCATGATCAAGGTATCACTTATATTGGAAATGAGCCGGCCTTCCTCACAGTCTTCCAGTACCACTATGCTGGAAGGCCCGCGCTTTCGGCATTGAGGTCACATTTCTACATCCCCGCGTTTTTCGCTCCAACTGACGCTGGTCTCCCTGGAAATGATGATTCTGGGGCAATGGGTTCATTCTTGGCCTTTTCAATGATGGGCCTGTTCCCTAACCCAGGACAGGACGTGTATCTCATCATTCCACCATACTTTGAAAGCGTTTCCGTCACGTCACCACTCACAAACAAGACCGCGACAATCAGCAACGTGAATTTCGACCCAACTTATAAAAATGTCTACATTCAATCTGCAACACTGAATGGAAAACCCTACACCAAGAACTGGATCGACCACTCATTCTTCACCGAAGGGAAGAAGCTCGTCCTTACCCTAGGTCCGAAAGAAAGCTCCTGGGGAACCCATGTCGCCGACCTCCCTCCCAGCTTGGGGAAATATGAAGGATTTGGCAATTCCACCACAAACTCCACCAGTGCTTACCGGAAGAGAGCCGTGAGATTTGCTTCTCATGCTGATACGCCATTCGCTGCTACTGCGGTGGGGTATTCCGGTATAGACGCCAAAACCGGGGGAGCGTACTGGGCTGATGCGGAAGGATAAGTGTAATCTCGCTGTCTTGACTCTTGACGGAGATGAACGAGAGAGAAGAGATAAGGAAATCTTAATAGTAACACATAATAAGATTTAAGGGATTTGAATAGAGAGATTATCTAATTCTAACGTGTACAACAAGCGAACTCTAGGCCTATAAGGTTATTTATACAAAACCGTCAGCCCACCAAGCCCCCCTGGAATTTGTGAAACGTCACCCCCAATTTAGAAATGTGACGAACCAACAAGTCTTCAACAAGAGATACAGCACATATCTGAGATGCAATTCGAAGACAATTAATCTCCGCAATCGAAATAAAAAAGTCCCCAGCTCCGGAGAGTTACCAGCCTCCCAGATTTCAGACCATGCGCGAGTCGCGCGAGTCGTGCGAGTACACGTAATTCTTCAATAGCTTGATATGCAAGAAACGCCCTGGCGTAAAAATGTGAAGAATAATGAGGCGGTCTGGACCCAAAGATCGCAATGTTCCAGAAAATCAGTGTGGGTGTCCCTCAGCCTCTGCGGCCCTTCGATGCCGGATCGGTATTTAAAGTTGGATAAACTCTTGTATCGCGGACCACGATCGTGGGTCGGCATGTTCCTGGCGTTTGTGCTAGGTTAGGTTCCTGTAGTGGATCGATAGTAGGGGTCCGATAGATTGCAGATTGCAGATTGCGCAGGATTGATGTGCTGTGATGTTGACTGAGCACTGGCGATTGTCAGGAGGGAGTAAAATTAAGGATGTTTCGAAAGGAAGATCTTGATCCTCCGTCTCCAGGGAGTTGATTGGGCCAGACGAACAAAACCAATCCTCTGGGCTGAATCACGTGCGAATTAAGCTTTTGGACACCTTGGCAAACTGGCTCCTGCGTATACTTACCCATCCGTTTACCCCTACATAGGATAAATCCAACGTGGGTACTGACGAGGATGTCGTCCGCCTCATGTGACACTGAAAAAGAAAAAGGATTCCTCTGATTCCATCTGGACTCCTGAAAATCCTCTGCGAGACCACATACCTCGTCCCATTGTGGTACTCGTAGTGCGTGGTGGATGAGATGACGCGGGACGAGAAGTTCGAATGAGGTGAAAATGGGTGAGATGATTTGCCCCTCTTTTTGGTTTCGTGTACCTTACGGTACCTGCGGGTACTAGTATCTTGGGCACGGTGCACGCCTCTCCGCGCCATTTTTGACGCTGGACTCTTCTATTTCGGCGTCCTCCCAGAATATACAGCCAGTCCCATCAGCGAGTATTGAACACATATACCTTTACGCCTCAAGAACAAAGAACAGATATGAATGCACTCATTCACGCATGAATTATTGACTGCAGCCGTCAATTTGTTCCAGACTTTCCGGACGTGGGTGAATGAGATAAGGTAACCCACATGGATTAGGAAGCTCGTCAGCCGCAGACGCGGTGACTGTGACACGGGCGGATCGTCAAACATGGTCTAAGGGGATCCGACCAAGGGGATTCGATCCCCAAACGCCACGACCCAATCAACCAACACCTGTTTCCCGAGTTCCTGCATGAAACTTCCGCTTTCGTCTGCCACCACCGCTACCCTTTTTATTTTTATTTTTACCCGGCCGACCACTGTGCCTGATTCAGAGGGAAGAATGTCAGCTTGGTCTTCGGACTTTTAAGGATGGCTTGTGCCACTACTTCCTATGGCTTTTTCCTCTCTTTTCCCCTCCGCTTGTCATTCCTATTCCTATATTATCCTTCTCTCCTTGCTGTTCATTCGCATCTTCGGGTGCGGTTACTATCCTTAAATTTTTCATCATGTCGAACTTGACTGCAGCTGCTGGACAGGTATTTTGCCATTATATGGTATGGTGCCTCTGTTGGTTGTCATTGTTATCTCAGCTTATGATCTATAGGTTGGGGGTATGACCGCAGATGAGGCGGTTCAAGATATTGCTCAAGCACAAGCTCTGGGCTTCGATGCATTTGCGCTCAATGTGATGACCTTGGATCCCGCGGATACTTGGTCCTCGGCAGCCATTGCATTCCTATTTAAGGCAGCACTGGCAGCGAGCTTTCACCTGTTCTTCTCCTTCGACACAACACACGTCAAGGACCCTTCGGCATGGGTCACTTTGCTAACGCAATATGCTGGTTCAGCGGCGTATTACAAGTTCGACGGCAAGGCCTTTGTCAGTATGTATTAACGACTTTGTCATACAGTTTTGCTGCGATATCTCCTTGGTCAACTTTCTTTTTAGTGCAGCTACAATTTTCAACATATTTCTATTTGCAGAATGCCGCGAATTTCATAGGATAAATCTCTGTTGAATGCAGGATATAACTCAATGCTTCTTTCCCTTCTGTGGTCTAATTACTCTGGACCCAATACTTACAACCTATCAGGCACGTTCTATGGGGGCAATCTACAAATTGACTGGGACACGCAACTGAAGCAACCTCTCGAAAAAGCAGGGCTTCCTATCTACTTCGTTCCGTCCTTCAATGACAAGACAGGGTTCAACGAGTCAGCATCCTCAACAACCATTTCCAAACGAGACGCATTTAGCGATTTGTATAGCTCTTATCCCGCCGTGGACGGAATGTTCAATTGGGATTCCTCATGGCCCAGCGAGGGAGCAAGTTCAAATGTCTCCGACGCTCAAGATCAAGGATTAATGGCTGCTGGGAAAGCCGTAGACAAGACCTACATGATGCGTTCGTTCCCCCTCCCTCCCAATACAGACCAACCCCTAACATACAACCAGCCCTATCCTCCCTCCAATTCAAGCACCTAGATACCAACGATAACTGGTACCGCCGCGGCGAACTCGTCCTCGCGCAACGCTTGCCGCAAATCCTGAGCGTAAAACCCCAATTCGTCGAATTCCAGACCTGGAACGACGGCGGTGAATCACATTACATGGGGAACCTGTGGCCTGAGGCAATGACCGGCTCCCTCATTACGAATTATACCAATGGATATAATCATTCTGGGTGGGGAGAGATTGTCGGACCGTTTATTAAGGCATATAAAGCTGGGGCTAGCGATCAATCTGCTATTGTGCCGACGAATGGCGCGAAGGTTCAGGGGGCTTTCTGGTATAGGAGTATATTGAAAGATGCGCCGTGCGCATCAGATCCATTGGGCAAGCCAGCGGGGTGGGAGAGCGCAGAGGACGCAGTGAACGTCGCTGTCCTGTTATCCGCCGATGCGGGAACAGCAACGATAAATGTCTACAGCGGAGGCACGAAAATCGGGTCACGAGTCGGGACCACAGGGTTGAATGCGTGGAGTATCAGTGGGCTAAAGACGGGAGCTGTGAAAGTGGAGGTTGTGAGTGGGGGCACCACGTTGGTTAGTGAGACGGGTACGACGCTCGTGAAAGACGATGCGGATTTGGCGAATTTTAACTTCTTGGTTGTGCCGTTGACGGTGGGGGGTGCGACGACGACGACGACTGGGACTGGGACGGGTTCATCGGTGGCAGCTTCGTCGGCAGCGCCTTCGACGTTCTCGACGATTGCTACAGCAAAGGCTGCTTCTACTTCTACGACGGCTTCGACTCCGGGGAGTTGATTTTTGACAGCCAAAAGCTCCTTCTACTTCTACAACGGCATCAACTCTGGCGAGTTAATTTGCATTTTAAACATGTGGTTACAGGAAAAGTGGGCGTATTGCGAGCTAGAGGTTCGATCTTCGATTCTTGGTGGGCATATAGACTTAGGGATAAGCACATAGTGATGATTATTGTGTATTGATAAAATTCAATGGATACCCCACAAACAATCCTGACTTGAACATTGGCGAAGAATCGCATCAACGAAATATTTGTGTCCTTTACACGCGAACGTCTATCTGTGTTCTTACCTTAACATATGTACAGTACTTTGTGCCTTTTGTTCCGAAACATGTGATTACCCCGCGGTCCCCACCCGCCGATAAATTTGGACGCTGACTCTCGGCCTCTCGTGAGATTTATTTCCATGCGATTTATTTTGACGATGGATCCACTTCCCCTCCGAATCCCCCTTCTCTGACTGAAATAGACGATACCAGTAATCTCCGATACCTTTGACTCCCGATCGTTGTAATTAGAAACACCTCAATTCCTTCCCTTTGAATCCGATCCCGAATCACCACATGTACACCATCTCCAATATCTATTTCCATTCCAACCCCAGTCCTCCTTGCTCGCTCGCTCAAACTTTCCCTGCAAAACTTTCCTCCTACAACAGATGTAAATCCAAAAACCGCCCCACCAACTCCGCGCACTCTTCCGCGATCCTCCTGTTCTCCGCCACGTTCTCTCCGTTCCCAATCTTCACCATAGCTTCTTTGCGTGCTTCGTCTGCGGCCCAGATGAAGG
>Ga0182030_10004247_pt1 | contig 30553 bp, 25 predicted proteins | sample 812S3MmetaG_FD_121299 | JGI IMG/M metagenome (GOLD analysis project Ga0182030, IMG submission 121299) | Permafrost microbial communities from Stordalen Mire, Sweden - 812S3M metaG (Illumina Assembly) | ecosystem: Environmental > Terrestrial > Soil > Wetlands > Permafrost | place: Sweden...
GAAGTCTTCGCGCGGGGCAGGCCGAAGGGCAAGTCCAGCGGGCCAGAAGACGAAGCGGCTCAGGAGTGTCTTTTTGCGGGACACGAGGAATGAAAACAAATGCGTCCGTCCCCTTTTCGCCGTAGGTTTGCGCTAGGGTGAGTGATCCGCCTCCAGTGGCGTGTCCTGTCCCCGTATTACCCGATTAGTCTTTCGCAGCTTGCCAAGCCAATCGAGTACCGGCGCCTCATTAGGCCTTGCCCGATTTCGTAGAAGGCCTTCTGTAGACCACAAAAAAATACAGAGTGGAACCAAAAAATGCTGTAAAGAAGAAAGCAATTAGCCACAAAACCTTAGCAATTAGGGGAGACTGATCATATCGAATGAGATAAGCCAACATCCCGAAGAACATAATTAGACCTGTGACGCTTCCGACCACCCCGATACAACCGCCCACGATCTTAAGCACAAGTAGACTCAGTGGGTGATTGGCGATCATGTCATAGGCAGGTATTACAAGGATCAAGAATAGCGCCATCAACATAATCGACCAAGCGGAGAAGCGAAATACCCTGTAAGCCTGCGTCCCTCGAAGAAGTGATCCTTGGTTTGTATCCACGTCTCAACCTTTCCTTCAGTTTCCAGGGGACGAATGGGGACGGACGCATTTTTCGCGAGCACGATCGGTTTCTATAACGCGGAGCGAAGCCGTAAAATGCGTCCGTCCCTTTCTCCCCTAAAATGCGTCCGTCCCTTTCTCCCCCGCGCAGTATCGCTACCGATATTTAGTCATCACGCCCCGACTCCACGCGTACCGCTACCGTCCGGCTCTGGTCGAGGCTTCCAGACGCACTTCGCGATTGTCGTCCAGCCCGCTGGCCGATATGCCATACACCCGCAGGTTCGCCAAGGCGCCCGCCGACCCTGCCACGTACCCCAGCAGGAGTCGCTCTCCCGGCCGGACGCTCACGCCTTCCAGCCATGCCACCGCGATTACTCCCACCTGGGTGTCCTGTGCCAGAGATGGCGGCGTGGCCGCTGTACTCACAAAGCGCAACTGCGACCGCTGGTCGCCGAGCGCAAACGTCACCGCTACCCGTACCAGGTCGCGGCTGGCTTCCAGGTATATGGGAATGCGCTCCGATCCGTCCGCGGTCTTTTCCGCCTCTCCGAGCACCAAAGCGCCTTGCGCGGCGCCGGGTGGTCTGATGTTCCGGGTGGCCGCGGCCGGGGCGGCAGCAGTTGGGCTTGCGCCGCCGCCGCAGACTCCGCCCCTTGAAGCCCGTACCGGCCGGTCCAAATCCAGATTATTCACGCGGAACAACTCGAGAATCAGGTCGCGGATGTCGAGCAGACCGTCGCCGCCGCGGGTGGCTCCAACGTCCACCGGGAAGAGGTCCATCGCGTCAAAGCGGTCGGAACAGGCCGCTGGCCGGAAGCCGGGAACGTTGTTGACCGCGAACAACACCTGGATCAGATCCTGAATGGTCAGGGCTCCGTCTCCGAAATTCGGCGCTGTGTCCGCAGTGAAGGGGAAAACGTCACCGACCGTGTACGTGAGGACGAAGTTGGCCGTCACGGAGCGGGGGGCCGACATGACGATGCTCTGCGGGTTGATGCCGCCGGTAAGGTCGCCGGTGAAGTTTGAAAATGGGTAGCCGGCGGCGGGAACCCCAGTTAGTTGGACCGACGTCCCGGAATTGTAGTATCCATCGCTCGACGAAGGGACAGCGGTGATTGTGCCTGAAGCAGGGGGAACTATACCGGTGGTCAGCAGATACTGCGTGGCAAAGGTAGCGGTATAGGTGGTGGCCGAGTTGGGGACAACTATTGTATGTAATTGAGCGCCCGAATCGCTCCAACTCGTGAAGGCGTACCGCGTTCCCGTGCCCTGGGGCGAGCCCACATTGAGAGTGTGGTTCGAGCTTGGCGCCCAGGCGAAACTGATCGGTGCGGTATACGCAGTTCCGTCGACGGTTACAGACAGTCCTGAAGGGTTCGTAGTGATTGTTGTCAGATTTGCCGACACGCCGAGCAGAACGCTCACGGTTCCGTCCATAACGTTGGTAACCGCCAGATCCGCCAGCCCGTCACCGTTGAAGTCCGCAATCGCCAGGCAGGCCGGCTCCATTCCAGCAGCATAAGATACAGGGGGTTTAAACGTTCCGTCTCCGTTCCCCAGCAAGACAAAGACCTGGTTGCTATCGGAGCGAGAGTTCGCAACAGCCAAATCCGGATAGCCGTCGCCATCGATATCTCCAACAGCCACATAAGAGGTCCAGCCACCTGCCGGATAACTAATCGCTCCCTGAAAGGTACCGTCTCCATTACCCAGGAGGACCGACACAAAACCGGCGTTGTTTGCCGTGATTATGTCCAGTTTGCCATCCCCGTTGAGATCGCCTACGGTGACAAAGACAGGCGGTGGATAACCCAACGGAAGTGTCTTGTTGAATTGGAAGCTGCCATCTCCAACACCGAGGAATGTATGCACATTGGGACCGGTTTCGGCGACTGCGAGATCGGTTCTGCCGTCGCCATTGAGGTCGCCCGCTGTGGCCCAGTCTGGCGCAAAATACAACAATGAACTTACGGGTGGCTGAAACGTACCATCCCCGTTGCCCAACAAGATACTAAGACCAGAATCAGACTTGGCCACAGCCACGTCGGGGATACCGTCGCCATTGAAATCCCCCAGGGCGATGGAAACCGGATCGGCGCTGACCGGATAGCTCACGGGCGGTGAGAAAGTGCCACCGCCCGAACCCAGGAGCACAATCACAGCGGACTGACCCGTCACAACCAAGTCTGGCTTGCCGTCACCATTCAGATCTGCCACCGCAAGGGAGTGAGGGTAGGATCCAGCCGGGTAATCCACCTTGGATTGAAAGGTACCGTTGCCGTTCCCGAGGAAGATGCTCACGCTGGCGTCGGTCGCATTTACCACCGCCATGTCGATCTTGCCGTCGCCATCGAAATCGGCAGCAGCAACGAACGACGGACCATTCCCCGCCGTGTAGGGCACGGCGGCGGCTAAGCCATTCGCTGCCATAGCTCTCACGGTCTGAAAGACCGGGGTCGAAGTACTCGGGCCGCTTGAGGCATCACCACTGTAGGTGGCGCGCAGAGTGCGCAAGCCCGATCCCAAGTTCTTCGTGATCAGGGTTGCCGACCCGCCCGTCAGAGGGGCGACACCAAGTTCGACGGTACTGTCATAAAACAACACTTTTCCGGTGAGGCCTCCGCTCACCGTGGCAGTAAGGGTGAGGGGCTGGCCGAAGGCGATGGGGTTCGGCGACGCGCTCAGCGAAGTGCTACTGGGCAAAACGATATGGGTGACGTCTGAGGCGGTGTTTTCCCCACGTGTGGTTGTCACAGAAACGTTGTTAGTGAGGGTTGAGACTCCCAAGCCATTTCCCACATTCACGGTTAACGTAATATCCGGAAACGTTGCGCCAGTGATCAGGGTATCGGAACGGGCACAGGTCACCGCGGCCAAGTTACAAGCCCAGCCCGTACCACCGAGAGTCGACGCTGTGAGGCCGGCAGGTAGCATGTCGGTGACGGTTACAGTTCCGGTGTTGGCGGCGAAAGTGAAGTTCCCGATACTAATGTGGTAAGACCCGGTCTGACCCACTATAAAATTCTCAGGGTGACTCAAATTAATAGTTAGGCCCGAGAACGATCCTCCCCCGGAACCTAGAAGAACAGTCACGTTAGCGCTCGCGCTGTTGGCGATGACGACATCCGACTTTCCGTCGTGGTTGAAGTCCGCCACGGCGATGGAATACGGACTCTCACCAACAGGGTAGTTGGCAGGGCTCCCCAGGGTCCCGTCGCCATTTCCCAACAAAACGGTCAGGCTGTCGCCGGTATAATTTGCCGTTGCCACATCCAACTTGCCATCGCCATTGAAGTCCCCCACCGCTATGGAGTAGTTGTACGAACCCGCGGAGTATCCCATCGGAGACTGGAACGTACCGTCACCATTTCCCAGCAGAATGTAGGCATCCACCGACAGCGTGCCGACAGCCAGGTCCAGCTTCCCATCTCCATTGAGATCTGCGGTGGTAAGAGAGTAGGCTGCGAAGACACCCGGGTTGTCGACCTCCGGCTGAAACGTCCCGTCGCCATTGCCCAAGAGCACCGCCACCACCCCCGCGTCTTGGAAGGTCACTGCCACGTCGGGCTTCCCGTCTTTATTGAAGTCTCCCACCGTCATCAGGCCGATGCCGCTTACAGTTGAACTGATCGGCGGTTGAAAGCTACCATCACCATTGCCGATGAATACGGCAATCGAACGCGGGGACGAGAGCACTACAGCCAAGTCCGCAACACCATCCTGATTAAAATCCGCTACTGCAAGGGACTCGAAAGCCGCGCCAACCGGAATGTAAACGGGCGCCTGAAATGTTCCATCACCCTTACCGATGAGTATGGCGAGGGTCGCCGCGTTGTTCATGCCGATGGCGAGGTCCGATTTACCGTCGCCATTGAAATCTCCAACGACGACAGAATTGGTAATATTGCTAACACTGTAAGTCACCGCAGACCGAAAAGTCCCATTGCCGTTACCGAGCAGGACACTCACGCTGCTGTCGCTGTTCAAGGTAACCACGTCCGGAAAACCATCGCCATTGAAGTCACCCGTCGCCACAAAATACGGGTTCGCAGGCACTGGATAATTCGAAGCGCCAAGGCCGGACGCCGCGATCGCGGTCACGTTCTCCACGAGAATCGCGGAAATACTTGGCCCGTAGGTGGAATCACCATCATACTGGGCCTGTAGCGGGCGGTTGCCGGCCGGTAGGAGTTCTGTTGTCAATTGTGCTTGCCCGGTGGAAAGTGGGGCTGTGCCAAGCATGGTGGTGCCATCATAGAATGTCACCTTACCGGTCCCCGCCGTGATGGTAGCGGTCAGGGTCACTGCCTGGCCCAAAATAGACGGGTTCGGCGTGGAGGTCAACGTGGTCACCGTTGCCAGGCCGACATGAACCAGGAAGCTGGCTGTGTCATTGGCAGGGGTGATATCACCGCCGCCGGAAACGGTGGCAGTCGTGGTAAGGCTCAAAGCGGCGTCACTCGCTACGTTCACCGCAACCGTGATAGGAGGGAAGTTGGTACCCACCGGCAGAATGTCCGAACGAGTGCAACTGAGTGTCCCTAATGCGCAGGTCCATCCGTTACCGCTGATCGCTGTTGCATTCAGGCCCGCCGGCAAAGTAACGGAGGCATATACACCACCGACAGTGGCAAGAACGCCGGCATTACTCACATTGACTTTGTACAAGGCTCCGATCTGCCCCCGTGTGAAACTCGTTGCAGTGGTTATTGAAATTGCAAGATCCGGAAAGGAGCCATTTGCAATTATGCTGACATAGTTATAGTCTGCGATTGCCAAGTCCGGCCTCTCGTCGCCATTGAACTCACCCACTACCAGAGGGCCAGGTTCGGATGGTGTTGTGTAGCGCCCGGCTGCCTGGAAAGTACCATCACCGTTGCCATGGAAAACATTTACAAACCCCACGCTCCTGTTGGCGACCGCCAGGTCCCAGATGCCGTCGCCATCGAAGTCGGCGGACACGAGCATCCCCGCAGCTTGCGCCGCGAAGGTCGACACAGGCTGAAAGGTCCCGTCACCATTGCCCAGGAGAATGCCCACTTGGTCGTTATTCTCGTCGGCAACTGCCAAATCCAGGCTTCCGTCTCGATTAAAGTCCTCCACAGCGATTGAAGTCGGTCTCCCGAAGAAAGAGCTTGAATTGTAGTTGACTGCTGCCTGGAACGTGCCGTTACCGTTGCCCAGCAAAATGCTGATGGTTCCGCCTTCCTCGTTGGCCACCGCCAGGTCCGGTATTCCATCCTTATTGAAATCCCCTATGGCAATGAACACCGGGGACGCACCCGTAGGGTAAGTTGTTGCGTTCTGGAAAGTTCCATCGCCATTACCCAAGGCCACGCTGACGCTCCCGTTTAATGCGCTGGCTACGGCAATGTCAGCCTTTCCGTCGCCATTAAAATCTCCAACCGCGACGTAATTAAGAAGTACGGCCACAAATTCCGGAATAACCGTGGGAAATGTGCCATCCCCAGCGCCCAAAAGAACGTATACGGTGCTGCCGGCCGTCACAACCAGATCCGGATGGCCGTCGCCGTTGAAATCCCCCACCGCCGCTGAGGAAAAATAATTGTTGTTCAGATACTTCACGACCGGCTGAAACGTGCCGTTCCCGTTCCCTAAGAGCACATAGACGTACGAAACATCTACGACGACGAGATCCTGTTTACCGTCTCCGTCAAAGTCGCCAACAGCGATGGATTCCATCAGGTTACCTAAAGCAGTATTAACCGCCGGTTGGAATCCGGGCGCCGGCTCGACAATGACCGCCTGCGACAACGCACTGGAAGTGCTCGGGGCGTATGTCAGGTCGCCCGAGTAATAGGCGCGCAAGGATCGGGTACCCGAAGCCAGCAGTACGGTGGTCAAGGACGCTTGCGCACCGGAGATTGTGCCGACACCCAGCACTGTAGTGCCGTCATAGAAGGTGACTTTCCCGGTCGCACCCGAAGTAACCGTCGCGTTCAGAACGACGGGCTTACCGTAACCAGACGGGTTCGGCGAGGCCGTGAGCGTTATGGTGCTGGGAGTGAGGCCAAAGACGATGGCCTGAGAAAGGATTGCAAGACAGAAAAGCCGAACAGCCGCAGACGCCGTAGAGTGAAGCACAACAGCCCCCAGGATTAAGAGATTGTGGACCGCGTATGCAATAAACAGATTATTAGAACTGAAAATCTACTATACCTCCGTTCAGGCCGCTTTTTCGGTGGCGCAGGCTTGCCTGCCGCAACTCATCGGTGTTGCGATCCTTGCGCGGCCGGCAACGAGCGAAATATCACCAAGTCACTGGCCGACAGGTTCTGGGCGGATGACGCGCCACTCGTACGAAGCTCGGACAGGTACGGACTGAATTCGGTTTCTGACAGATTAGGAACGGGAAACGCGCTTCCGTCTCCGAATCCACTTGTCCGCATCGTCCCCTGCGGTTCCTACTGCCACGCTCTCGCGGCAGATGACGACTGATATGACCCGCGAAACGGCGTCATCGAACGAAGAACACACACGCTGCCGTTTGGACGAGCCGGGTTTGAAAAGCGACTCACGGGAACGACGCCCACCAGCGGCTCCACTTGACATCCCTCGGCCGCATCCCTCACGCTAACGTTTATGCCCATTTTGCAGGTCATCGTCCTTGGGGTTGTCCAGGGGCTGACGGAGTTTCTTCCGGTTTCGAGCACGGCTCACCTCTATCTCACTTCCTGGCTGCTGGGCTGGAATACGGAAGGGCTCACCTTCGACATCATGCTGCATCTGGGCACGCTGGTGGCGGTGCTGCTGTACTTTATCCAGGACTGGGTGCAGATCATTGGGCAGGGCTTCGGGCTGCAGATCGGCCACGACAACGAGTTGCGCCACAACCACATGATGCTCTGGCTGCTGGTGATCGCCACGGTTCCGGTGGGTGTGATCGGCTTTTTGTTCAACAAACAGGCGGAATCCACGTGGCGCACGCCATGGGTGATGGGCACGATGCTGATTGTGATCGGCATCCTGATGTGGGTGGCGGAAAACACCAGCCGCAAGATCCGCGACCTGGCCTCCTTGAACCCGGTGGATTCGGTAGTGATCGGGCTGGCGCAGGCGCTGGCGGTGGTGCCAGGCACGTCGCGTTCCGGGATCAGCATTTCCGCGGGGCTCTTCCGCAACCTGACGGCGGAAGCGGCCGCGCGCTTTTCCTTTCTGCTATCGGCTCCGGCCATCGGCGGCGCCGTGGCCAAGACTCTGTGGGACATGCATAAGCAAAACCAACTGCACGCGCTGATGGAACCGGCTTTTCTGATTGGCGTAATCGTCAGCGGCGTGACGGGTTGCGCGGTGATCGCGTGGTTTCTGCATTATCTGCGTCGCAACAGCTTGCGGCCTTTCGTGATTTATCGCGTGGTTTTTGGCGCGATTGTGCTGGTTGTGGCTTTCTTTTCCCACGCGTGACGGCTATGGTTGTTCCTTAAACGGATGTTTGGCATAATAGGGCTTGCTCTGGCTCTCATCCGCCGGCCAGCGTGATGAAGCTTTTATCTCCGACACAATATAAGAGGTGGAACGAAGTCACCGGGTTCCTCTTGCTTTCGTCCGGTCTGGTGATTTTGCTCAGCCTGGTGTCGTATCACGCCCAGGACCCGTCCTGGAATACGGCGGCGGGAGCGCGCCCTCTCAACCTGATTGGATATCCCGGCTCATACCTGGCCGATCTGCTGTACCAAAGTTTTGGCGCAGCGGCCCTGCTGATCCCCCTGCTGATTTTTCTTTTGGCCTGGCGATGGATCCGGTCGGAAGAGATTGAAGCGGGCGCGGTGAAAATGCTCGGCTCGGTACTGCTGACGCTGGGCGCCTGCGCGGCGCTCTCGTTCCTGCCATGGAGGATGTTCGGCGGCGGGGTAACGGTGGGCGGCGCCATCGGCCTGGTGCTGGCGCGGTACCTGGTGGAGACTCTGAACCTGGCGGGCGCGCTGCTGGCCACGCTGACGACGGTGGTGATCTCCATTTACCTGGTTTCGTCTTTCACGCTGTCGAAGCTTTCGGACTGGTTCGCCGGACCGATTGCCTGGTTCGAACGGCGCGGCGCGGCATGGCTGGCCTGGCGAGCCCGCATGCAGGCCCGCGCGGTGGAAAAGGCCCGCGAACGCGACCGCAAGCGCCGCGAACAAAAGAAGGAACAGAAGGAACAGCGGCAGCGCACCCGTCACCTGCTTCCGCCGGAACCCGAAGAAGCCGCCGAGCCCGCGGCCATGATCGATCTGCCGCCATGGGAAGCGTCCCACGGCGAGCAGGTTGGGCCGGCCTATGAGCCCATCGCGGAGATCCCGATTTGCGAAGTGGAAGACCTGCCGCCGGTGGAGCCGCCCATGCCGGTGGCCGTGGCAGCCGCCGCGCCGGAACAGCCGTTTCACGCCGTCTACCACTTACCTAATACGGATCTGCTGAACGAGGTTCCGGCGCGCAGCGCATACGATGAGCAGGAACTGAAGGACACGGCGGTTCGCATCAAGTCCAAATTCGAAGAGTTCAACGTGCTGGGCAACGTGGTGCAGATCAACCCCGGCCCGGTGGTAACGACCTTTGAATTCAAACCGGAAGCCGGCATCAAGTACAGCCGCATCACGAGCCTGCATGAAGACTTGTGCCTGGGGCTGCAGGCTGAGAGCATCCTGATCGAACGCATCCCCGGCAAGCCGACGGTGGGGATTGAAGTTCCCAACACGCGGCGCGAAGTGATCGCGCTGCGCCAGATGCTGGAATCGGACGAGTTCGCGCAATCCGCCTCTCGCCTTACGATTCCGCTGGGCAAGGATATCAATGGCCGCATCCGCGTGGCCGCGCTCGACACGATGCCACACCTGCTGATCGCCGGTTCCACCGGGTCTGGCAAGAGCGTCATGATCAATTCGATGATCATGTCGATTTTGTACAAATCGACGCCGGACGAAGTCCGCATGATCATGGTGGACCCGAAGCGCGTGGAACTGGGCATGTATGAGGGCATCCCGCACCTGCTGACGCCGGTCATCACCGACCCCAAGAAGGCTACTAACGCGCTGCGCAACGCGGTGCTCGAAATGGAACGGCGGCTGCGGCTGCTGGCCGAATATGGCGTGCGCAACATCGACCAGTTCAACAAGAAAATCCGCAAGCTGCAGGAAGAACCGCGCAGCCTTTTCGCCGAACAGGATGAGACCGCGGACGATCTTCGTCCCCTGCCCTATGTCTTGATCCTGATCGACGAGCTGGCCGACCTGATGATGCTGGAAGGCCGCAACGTGGAAGAGAGCGTGACGCGCCTGGCGCAAATGGCGCGCGCCGTGGGCATGCACCTGGTGCTGGCTACGCAGCGTCCGTCGGTGGATGTGATCACGGGCATCATCAAGGCGAATTTCCCGGCGCGCATCAGCTTCCGCGTGGCGACCCGCGTGGACTCACGGACGGTGCTCGACGTAATGGGCTCGGAACACCTGCTGGGTAAGGGCGACATGCTGTTTCTGCCGCCGGGGTCTTCGCGGTTGACGCGGGTGCACGGCGCATTCGTGACGGAGAACGAGATCAACCGGGTGGTGGATTTCTGGAAAGAGCAGTCTTCGCCGGAATACGACCAGTCGTTCCTGATCGCCCCACCGACCGACGACGAAGAGGCCGCGCCCGAAGGCGAAGCGTCCGGTGTGGAGCAGGACCCGATGTACGAAGAGGCCGTGCGCCTGGTGCTGCAAATGGGCAAGGCGTCGACGTCCACTTTGCAGCGGCACCTGCGCCTGGGCTACGGCCGCGCCGCGCGCATTCTCGACCTGATGCAGCGCGATGGCATCATCGGGCCGCCCGATGGCAGCAAGCCGCGCGAAGTGCTGAAGCGACCGGACTGGTTGAGTGAAGTAGAGACGCAGCTGCGGTAGAGGGCGCGCGACACCAGCGGGCAACTCTCCGCAGGGGCTGAAGCCCGGCCTTTCCCTCAACCCGGTGGCACGACTAAAACCAGCTGAAGTCGTGCGCCGACACAAGGCGGCTGGTGAATCCGCGCCGAGGGAATTGGCGAAACTCCAGGCAGCATTTCCAGCGGACAGCGGTACGACTCAAGTCGTGCCCGGCCGGGCCAAGCCCGGCTGCACCGAGTGACACTCGGTGCGCAGGATGCCATCCCGGATGCCATCCTGCCCCACCCAGCACCGGCAACTCCAGCGGCGGCAGATTGCGCGGCCCGTTCACGGGGAAATCGGCTATTCTGAAGCTGAGCAATGCCGCCTGAAGAACAGGATTTGCCGCCGGAACTTCAACCGGACTACAGCCCGGACGGTGTCGATCTGTCGCTGGTCCGGTGGATGCTTTCGCTGACTCCGGCTGAGCGGCTGCAGGTCCTGGAGCAGCATTCCTCGGATCTGCAGGAAATACGCAAACTCAATGGAACAAGGTAAGTTTCTGGCGATTTTGCGTCTGTTGCGCGGATCGAATGTCGACTTCGTCGTGGTAGGCGGACTGGCCGGCGTGCTTCATGGCGCGCCCTTGCAGACTCTGGACCTGGACATCGTACATTCCCGCGACGCCGCCAATGTCGAGCGGCTGTTGACGGTTTTGGCATCGCTCGACGCCGTCTTCCGAATCCAGCCCGAACGCCACATCAGGCCAAACGCCAGCTACGTCTCCGGTCCGGGCCACCTGAACCTGATTACGCGCTTCGGCCCGCTGGACGTTTTGGGCACGATCGGGCGCGGTCTCACGTATGCCGACCTGCTGGCTGATTCGGTGGAGATGGAGATCGGCGAAGGAATGCGTGCGCGTTCTGGATCTGGAGAGCTTGATTGCTCTGAAAGAAGAACTGGATACCGAAAAAGATCGCGCCATGCTGGCCCTGCTGCGGCAGACGCTTAGAGAGCAACGCAGGCGATAGCGCCTGGTCTGCTAAACTCAAAACGTACCCATGGCCATTGAAAAAGACGAGAAGCAATCCATGCCGCCGATCGGCGTTTGGGCGCCCGCTCTGGCCCTGAGCTGGCTGGTTCCCGGCGGCGGCCATTTGCTGCTCAAACGGACGGGCCGCGGCCTGCTGCTGATGGCGTCCATCACTTCGATGTTTGTCTGCGGACTGATGATGCGCGGCGCGATGTTCCAGCCGCAATCGGCCGATCTGCTGACCACGCTGATCAACACCGGCGGCTTCATTGGCGACCTGGCCTCCGGAGTCCTGTACCTGCTGACCGTGTGGCTGGGCTACAGCCAGCCGGACATGGCCGGGGCGGTGCATGATTACGGCACGAAATTTCTGGTCACGGCCGGGCTGTTGAACATCCTCGCGATGGTGGATGTTTTCGATATCGCCGCGGGGAGGAAGGACTAATGCCCAATATGAACCTCTCGCACTTTGAGGCGGCCTTCCTGTTTTCGCTATTCACATCGGTAGTGCTGGGCGTGGTGACCAAGCGCACGGATCGCGACCGGCTGCAGTACGGCGTTTACACTTTCCTCTGCTTTTTCGTGGCTCTATTCGGCCTGGGCTGGCTGATGTATCTGGGCCACGGCTAGGCAGCTTACCCCGAGGCCCCGAACGGCGCTCAGTTCTTGTGAATTTTCGCGGGACCGGGCTTCGCCCGGGTGACAGGCCACAAAAAGCGATGGCCTGACCTACTTCGAACGGCCTAGTTCTTCGATCCGTAGGTGACCACGACGGTGGTGTGTCCCATGGTGCGGGTGGCCCCAATCGTCACAGAGCGTTGGTCGCCATCGTCGGCGGCCACCACTGTGCCACCGTCGTCACTAGCGCTCGAGAGGTTGACCTTCATGTTCATGCCGGTGCATTTCTTCTCGTAGTAAGCCAGCACATCGGATGCCGAATCCGGTGTGGTGAAAGTGAATTCACCGCCTTCGCCTTCGGTGCCTTTCGGGCCGTTCAGATTGCCTCGCGCCCGTACCGAAAAGGCCGGCCTGGCGCCGGGATAAGCGGGAACCCACGATGGCGCTTTGCCCTCGCCTCCGATTTCCACGCTGGCGCCGTCCCGCCCCGTGATCGCAATACCGCCGCCGTGTGTCCGGTCGAAGCTCACGCCTGCCTGGTGTACGCGGTGCAGGACGAAGTATCCCAGGCTGGCCGCGCCCAGTCCGCACAGAACAAATACTCCCAAAACGACCACCAGCACCCACACAATCGGATTGGTCCGGCGCGCTGCCGGAGCTGCCATGGATGCGGGCGCGGGCGCTGCCGAGCCGCCCGCCCGTGCCCCGCACTTGCTACAGAACGCTCCGGTGATGCTAGCGCCACAGGTAGAACAGAAAGCCATGATTTCCTATCACCTCCGGACCAATGTACGACAGCTGGTCCCGCAGCGCAATGTTAACCGAATGCCTCGCCTTCAACACAGCAATGACGTGCCGGATCTCTGTTGAAGCAGGCCCCCGCGCCAGAGGCGCCATGCCGCCCTGCCCAGGGCTACTTCAACTTCAGCACGGCATCCTGGTAGAGCAGTTCCAGAGTCTTGATGGAGGCCGGCTTGCCTCGGTAGGCGAAGTAGAGAAACCCGCTGATGGCCGCATGGTGCGGGCCTTCCACGAGGGACGTCTCCACCGCCAGCACGTCGGCTTTGACGCGCGGCTGTTCGATGCCGCTGGGATTATCTTTGGGCACCTCAATGCGCGGCGGCAGTTCCGTGCCAGGCTCGGTGCTACCGGGAAACGGGTGAGCATTCCGCGGCGGCCCGCCAATCACCACACCAGCGTTGCCGGCGCCGGCGTCCACTTCCGCGTTGGGGGTTCGCGGCAGCTCCCATTCGGGGTGTTGCAGACTGGCGGCCACGATGCTGACGGCTTCCGGCATCAGCACAGCCTTGCGGCCGTTGATGCGCAGGGAAAAATCGGCGTTCCGCACTTCCAGGTCCGCGCCCTTGCGCGGGTAGAGCGCCACTTCGACCACCAGATAATCCTTTGCCAGGAATACCTGATCGCCGCGTGTAAAACTGTGCACCATATACTCCGCGCCAATGGCAGCAGTGTGCGCGGCGGCGTGCACTTCGTAGTCCTCCACTTTCGGTTTGGGCTCAGTGCCCTGGCCGAAGGCGGCTCCTAATGAAAGCAGCAGCAAGCAAAACCGCATGTTTGCATGATACCCCCGGCGGCCGGCACGCCGTTGCCGAGGGCAAAACGCGCGGGCGGAACCGCCCAATGCCACCAAAGGGCAAATTCAGGCCATTCCAGCTCAGCGAGGGGAGGTGGGATGGGCGTGGTTAAGGCGGGCGTGCGCGCAGCGCTTGCTTACGCGCGCGGCTCGGAACGGACGCCATGGAAAGTCCTCTCGGGCAAAACGCGCGGGCGGAACCGCCCAGGCCACCAAAGGGCAGCCCTAGCTCGGGTAATAGCCTTCGCGCGTTTGCACGACGAGGCCCTTTTGTTTGGCGGTGAGATGGATGCGGCGATATTCGTTGTTGTTGGGAGCGCCCTCGGGCGTGTAGCCGATGCTGTACTGGCTGCGCAGATCTTCCGAGATGGCTTCGTAGACTTTATCGATGGGCAGCCGTTTGGAGACTTCGAAGAAACGGCCGCCGGTTTCCGAGGCGATGCGCTGGAGGACCTTCTTGCCATCGGGCTCGTCCATGCCGCCGGGCGGGGGCATGCCCATCCCGCGCCGGCGGCCGCCAAACCCCACGGGCATCCCGCCGCCATAGGCGTCCGGATCGGAGAACAGGATGGAGTACACCAGGGTATCGGAACGCTGCGCGGATTCGACTGCTTCGGCGAGCGACAGCTTGCTGCCAGTGTCCACGCCATCGGAGAGAATGATCATGGCTTTGCGGCCGTGCTGCTTGCGCATGATCTCGTCGGCGCCCAGGTAAACGGCGTCGTAAAGATCCGTGCCGCCGCCAGAGCCGCGGCCGCCGCCACCGGCGCGGTTGCGGCCATTGCCGGGGTATCCGCCGCCGCCGGGATAACCGCCGCCGCCGTTGTTTCCGCCACCATTGTTTCCACCGCCCTGCTGCTGACGCCGTCCAGAGCCGATTTCCAGCTCGTCGAGTGCTTTGCGCAGGGTCTGCCGCTTGGAGGTGAGATCTTCCAGCAGTTCGACATCGAAATCGAAATGGATGACGAAGGCCATGTCCTTATCCTCACGCATCATCTTGTCGAGGAAGTGGTAGCTGGCGAGCCGCTCATCGGCCAGAACGGTGCGCTGGCTGCCGCTGGTGTCCACGAGCAGACCCAGAGTGAGGGGCAAATCGGTTTCGCGCGAGAAGTAGCGGATGACCTGCGCGCGGCCATCCTCATCGAGCAGGAAGTCGTTCTGCGTCAGATCGTTCACCACGTGGCCCTGTTTATCGCGCACGGTGGCGAAGACGCTGACCACTTTGACGTTGGTGGAAAAGGTGGGTTGTTGGCCTTCGCCGGTCTGCTGCTGTTGGCCCAGCATGAAGCGCGCGGCCGGAAACAGCCCCAGCGAAGCAAGCAGGCTGCGCCGGGAGAACGTGGCGTGATTATTGGTGTGGTCCATCGCTCAATCAGTTCTTAGCCAGGTGGTGCTGGTTGACAACATTTTCGTCAATTGTTAAGTAATGATGCGCGGGACGGTCCCCGGGTTACGCCGTTTCGCGGGCTTTGCGAGCCAGGCAAGCACCAGCCGGGAACCGCAACGGCATTCCGGCGACGTGATCAAAACCAAAAGCGGGCCGGCGGAACCGCCCGCCCCACCTTGGGTCAAGTTTAGTTCCCGCGGCCGCGGCCGGCACCGGCGGGCGGGCGGGCGGGTTTGCGCGGCAGCATTTCCGGGCGCGTGGCCGTGTTGTAGACGAACCAGGCCATCACCGCCGAGGCCTGCTCCAGGTCATTGGCCTGCAGGCGGTCATACACATCCATGTTGGAATGGTGCGTGCGCGTACTGTATTCGAGCGGGTCCTGGATGAACTGGAAACCGGGGACGCCGTTGTTGTCGAAGTTGGTATGGTCGGTGGAGCCCGTGGCGCGGATGGTGAGAGCGTCCGCACCGAGGTCTTTCAGGGGCGCCACCCAGGCCTCAAAGATGGGCCTGACGGCATCATTGTCCTGCATGTAGATGCCGCGGATCTTGCCGCTGCCGTTATCCAGGTTGTAGTACGCCGACATTTTGGCCTGTTCGGGCTTGGGGCCGTCGGTGCCCTGAATGTGGGCCTGGACGTAGGCGCGCGACCCTAGCGTGCCTTCTTCTTCGCCGGTCCACAGGCCCAACCGGACGGTGCGCGGCATCTTCAGGTCGAGCGTTTTCAAAATGCGCATGGCTTCCATCGCCACGGCCGATCCGGCGGCGTTATCGGTAGCGCCGGTGCCGCCGGTCCACGAATCGAAGTGGCCGCCGAGCATGACGATTCCAGCGTTCGGATCAGCGCCTGGAATCTCCGCCGAGATGTTGAACGAATCGCCCGGCGGCGTGAACTTGGTTTGAATGTCGAACTCCAGAGTGACCGGGATGTTGTGATCAATCAACCGTGCGATGCGGTTATAGTGCTCGTTGGTGACGATCACGGAGGCGATGGGCGCATTCTCTTCGGTGGATTGGCCGCCCGACCCCACCACGGTGCCGCCATCCGGACCATTGCCCGGCGTGATCAGACCGAGCACGCCTTCGTCCTTGTAGAACTTCATCAACTGCGTGCGGAAATTACCAGCGCCGCCGCGTCCAGCAGCAGCCGCCGCGCCACCCGGGGCCGCTCCGCGGCCGGCCGCACCGCCGCGAGCCGCGGCCGCCGCCGGCGCGCGCTGCGGAAAGCCCAGCGGCAGAGCGGAAGGATTCCCGCCAATGGGATCGGGATACATCCCGGCCGCCGCCAGCTCGGCATCCGTCAACCGGTGCGCGAAGGGCTGCGTCACCATCTCGGAGGGATGGGGCGCGGCCGTCAGCAGGAACTTGCCCTTTAGTTTGCCCTTGTACTGCTCCATCTCTTCGGCAGTGGTGATGGTGGCCATCATGGCCTGGCCGGTAACATCGCCGTTGGTGCCGAGGCTCCACGGGGCGGCGAAGCCGATGATGGGTTGAAATTCGGGCTCCTTCATCTGGGCGAGAAAGCGGGAACAGCTCCAGCCGGCGCCGGCGAATTTCCAAGGTTCCATCTGGACGTTGGCGAGGCCCCAGTCCTTCATTGCCTGCAACGCCCAGTCGCCGGCCTGTTTAGCGGCGGGAGAACCGGTGAGGCGGGGACCATACACATCGGTAAGGTAGAAGGCCGTATCCATGACCTTGGAGCGGCCGGCGAAGGCTTCATTGCGGATGCGGCCGAAGACCGCGAGATTCACTCTTTCCGGGGCGGCCATCTGGGCAAAGAGGCACACACCAGCAGCTGCGAGAAAACCAACCATCCACTTACGCATGTTGCGCACTGTATCACTTTGCGCGGCGGGGCCGCAATCGGCGGCATCAATGCGTCATGGAGTAAATGATGTAATCGACGCCCATGCGGATGGACTGGTCGGAGAACTGCTCGGGATACCGCGCATCGTCCGCCCATTCCCAGGCATCGCCGATGTCGGAGTTGTACGAAATGGCGACCATGACGCGGCCCTTGTCGTCGAAAATGGCGCGCCAGTGAGCGCCCTTGCCGTCATCGCCCTGGGGATATTGGGGAGTCTTGAAGCCCTGGCGTCGCCAGGACCAGCCGGGAATCTGCGCGCGGGTGGTGAGGTCGTAGACGATGTGGAAGATGGGATCGTCGTCGTGGAGGTCGACAATCTCGCGGTCCGGGAAGACTTCTTTGATTACTTTTTCGAAGACGTGCCATTCGAACTGGCCGTGGAAATCGTCGGCCATGAAAAACCCGCCGCGCAGGAGGTATTCGCGCAGTGCCTGGGTCTGTTGATGCGTGAGGCCCCACTCGCCCACCTGGACGGCGTAGAGCCAGGGCCAATCGAACGCATCGCCTTCGTCGAGGTTGACGCACTGCTCCACGGAGCGCACGTGCAGCCGGGTGAGGCGGCGCACGGCCTGGGAAAAATGGCGGTCGGCGCGGGGAAAATCCTGAGTCCAGTCGGAGACGCCGAGGTGCCAGTCGAGGTCGCGGCCGTAATATCCGTTGATGCCGCCCTCGCCGGGCGGATACATGAGCCGCGCGAAGGCCCACTCGGTTTTTTCCCGATAGTCGTCGGGGAGCGGCAGTTCGCCAATGCGGTATTCCACGCCATTAAACTGGCGGAACGGCCGCTGAAAGGCATAGAGAACTCCGGCCAGCATCAGGCCGCCGCCGAGCAACGCGACTGCTTTTGGGAACTTCATCCCCTCACCGTTACTCAGAGAATATCATGCGAAGGAAGACAGGGCCGACCAACGGGCGTCGAACACGCGTGTCGACGCGTAGCCGGGCGTTGCCCGGTGCAGCTATTTTGCGGGACCGGGCTTCGCCCGGGCGACAGGCCATGAAGACGATGGCCTGTCCTACCTGCTGCCCAGGTAAATATCGTGGATGCGGAGTAGCCCCAGGGCACGGCCGGACGGATCCACTACCGGCAGGACGGAAATCTGCCGTGGGCGGCGTTCCATGAGTTCCAGCGCTTCGGCCAGCGTGGCATCGGGGCCAATCGTCACGGGGGTGCGCGTCATCACGTCTTCGGCCCGGAGCGGGCGGATGTCGTCGTGGTTGGTCAGCATGCGCCGCACATCGCCTTCCGTGACGAAGCCCGCCAGCGTGCCGTCTTCCCGCACCACCGACGCCCCGCCCAGGGGCCGCTCCGTCATGGCCAGAATGACTGCATGGAAAGAGGTTCCGGGCGCCACGGTAGCGGTTTCGTTACCGCTGTGCATGGCTTCCCGCACGCGCAGCGTGAGGTTGCGGCCCAACTGTCCGCCAGGATGCAAGCGGGCGAAATCCTCCGCGGTGAAGCCGCGCGCATGCATCAAGGTGACGGCCAGCGCATGGCCCACCGCCATGGCGGCCACCGCGCTGGCGGTGGGCGCGAGGTTATTGGAATCGGCTTCGCGGTCCACCGACGCATCGAGCCGCACGTCCACGCGCGCGGCCAGGGGCGATTGCAGGCTGCCCAGAATTCCAATCAGGGGCGACCGCAAATCGCGCAGCAGCGGGACCAGCGCCAGCAACTCGCGGGAGCTGCCGTTTTTTGAAAGCAGGACGGTGGGATCGCCCGGGGCATAAATTCCCAGGTCGCCGTGAATCGCCTCGGACGGGTGCAGAAACACGGCGCGCGTGCCGGTGCTGCACAGCGTGGCTACCAGTTTGCGCGCAATGTGGCCGGACTTCCCGATGCCCGTCAACACCACTTTGCCGGGATGCGCCAGGATCAACTCCACGGCACGGACGAGTTCGCCGTCGAGCCGCGCGGCCGTCCGCGCCAGCGCCGCTGCCTCGATTTCGATGGAGGCACGGGCTACCGCCAGCCAGTTCTCTTTGGATTCCGACATACGAACCGACTATCATCCCACGCGGCGAATGGCGTGTGGTTACGCGCTAAAATGGCTGCTCTATGTCCCTGCGCCGTTTTCTCGCCGTAGCGCTGGTGGCCTGCGCGCCGCTCGCCGCGGAGATCCGCACCCTCACCATTCTCCACACCAATGACGTGCATGCTCACTTCCTGCCCAACGACGCCAATCTGGGCGGCTTCGCCTATCTGGCGTCCGCCATCCGCCAGGAGCGCGCCCACTGCTCCGATTGCCTGCTGCTCAACGCGGGGGACCTGGTGCAAGGCACACCCGTCTCCACGATCTACCACGGCCTGCCGGTTTTCGAAGTGGCCAATCTGTTCGGCTACGATGCGGCCACGCTGGGCAACCACGAATTCGATTACGGCTGGATGCAGGCTCGCAAGTTTATTTCGACGGCCACTTATCCGATCGTCACCGCCAACCTGGTGAATGCCCAAGGCGAGCTGTTTACTCCCAAGCCGTACGTGATCCTCAAAGTGAACCAGCTTCGCGTGGCGGTGATCGGCGGCATGACCGAGGACCTGCACACGCTGACGAATCCCAGCTCGATGGGAGAGTGGCACACCACGCCGCTGGTGGAAGCCGTGCGGCAGTGCGCCGCCGAACTGCGCGGCCAGGCCGACCTGATTGTGCTTCTGGCGCACATCAACGGCAGCGAGGAGCAGGCCATTCTGGAATCGGTCCCGGACGTGCAAGTTTCCGTCACCGGGCACATTCACACAGGCCTGACGGAAGCGCGCTCGCGCGATGGGCGCGTGCTGGTGCGCGTGAAAAGTTATGGCGTGGAACTGGGCCGGCTGGATCTGAAAGTGGATACCGACACGCACAAGCTGGCCGATTGGAAATGGAAACGCATCCCGATCGATTCGACGAAAATCACGCCGGCGGCGGATGTGGCCGCGATGGTGGACAAATGGGAGACGCAAGTGAAGGCCGTGGTGGACCGGCCGCTGGCGGTTTCCAAACGGGAGTTTACGGAGCATCAGTTGAAGGGCCTGATGGAATCCGCGCTGCGCGAAGAGACCGGGGCCGATTTCGTCTTCATCAATACCGGCGGCGTCCGGGACACGCTGCCTAAAGGCCAGTTGCTGGAGCGGCATATCTGGAACATCATGCCGTTCGACAATCTTCTGGTGGTGGGCACGTTCAAAGGCAAGGACCTGCCCGCCGTGGTGCTGGGCGACAGAAAAGTGGACCCCGACCGCGAATACACTCTGGCGGTGAGCGATTTCACGGCCGCCAATCAGTCCACGGCAGAGAATCTGCGATCCACGGGTTTGCAATTTCCGCGCCAGCTAGGGCTGGTTCGCGATCTGCTGATCGATTGGTTCCGCAAGAAAAAAGTCATCGAGTAAGCGGGACAGGCCAGGAAGCCGGTCTGCCGGGCTTTGCCTGGCGGCAGGCGGCGCGCCTTGAAATGGCCAAACTCCAGCGCCGAGTGACACTCGGCGCGACCAAGCACGGGATAATAACAGCAGCCATGATCATTATTCAAGTGCAAGTCCGCGTCAAACCGGAACACCTGGAGGCCTTCCGCAAAGCGACGCTGCAGAACGCCGCCGCCAGCATCCAGGAGCCGGGCATCGCGCGCTTCGACTTTTTGCAACAGGCCGACGATCCGACCCGCTTCCTGCTGGTGGAGGTCTACCGGAACCTTGAAGGCACGCTCCAACACAAACAGACCAGCCACTATCACACGTGGGTCTCGACGGTGACCGACATGCTGGCCGAACCGCGCACGCGCGCCACTTACGACAACGTTTATCCCGGCGACCAGGGCTGGTAGCGCGATGCTTTTCGATTTTGCTACCGCATCGCGCATCCGTTTCGGTGCCGGTACGGCGCGGGAACTGGCTGCGGCCGCAGCCTCTCTGGGGCGCCGCGCCCTGGTGGTAACGGGCCGGTCAAGCGTTCGTTTCGCCGGGCTGGTGGACGGCGCCCGCTTCTGCATTTCAAGCGAACCTACCATCGAGCTCATCCGCCAGGGCCTGGGGTTCGCGCGCACGGAAGGCTGCGATGTGGTGGTGGCGGTGGGCGGCGGGAGCGCGATCGACGCTGGCAAAGCACTGGCCGCGCTGCTTACGAACTCCGGCGACCCGCTCGATTACCTGGAAGTGGTGGGCCGCGGCCAGCCCATGGAGAACCCGTCCGCGCCGTTCATCGCGGTTCCCACGACCGCGGGCACCGGCTCGGAAGTGACCCGCAACGCCGTGCTGGCGTCGCCCGAACACGGCGTCAAAGCCAGCCTGCGCAGCGCTTCGATGCTGCCGCGCCTGGCGCTGGTCGATCCCGAACTGGCCTTCGATCTTCCGGCCGCCGTCACCGCTTCCACGGGTCTGGACGCACTGACACAGTTGATTGAGCCCTATGTCTGTTCGCGCGCCAACGCCATGACCGATCTCTATTGCGTGGAAGGAATGCGCGCCGCTTGCACTGCGCTGCCCCGGGCTTTTGCCAACGGCCGCGATGCCGAAGCCCGGCAGGCCATGGCCTGGGCCAGCCTGCTGGGCGGACTCGCGCTGGCCAATGCGGGCCTGGGCGCGGTGCATGGGTTCGCCGCGCCCATCGGCGGCAGGTTCCCCGCTCCGCACGGCGCGGTCTGCGCGGCCATCCTGCCGCATGCTATCCGCGGCAACGTGCGCGCCCTGCGGGAGCGCGCGCCCGAGAGCGACAGCCTGCGCCGCTACCAGACAGTGGCCCAACTGCTGACCGGAAATTCATACGCCGCCGCGGAGGATGCGGCTGTGTTTGTGGCCGATTTGTGTGAGCGCCTGCAGATTCCTCCGCTGCGAACCTACGGTGTTGGCGAGCCTGATGTTGCGGAACTGGCCGAGAAGGCAGGGCACGCGAGCAGCATGAAGGCGAATCCCATCGCGCTCACCCAGGCGGAGCTGCGGGAAATGGTTTCGGCGGCGATCTGAGAGATGGATTCCAGGGCTTTGAGCACGTGAATTGGTGCTTCAGGCTGTCGCGAACGCTCTTTTGCGGTCGCGGCTGCCAGGACGCGCGGGCGGAACCGCCCACGCCACCAATAGTTTAGTCGGCAGTTCAGTTTGTTGGCGGTTTCTCACGGATAGGGCGCTTCCGCGGTTTCCGGCGACAGCAAATTAAAACCGCGGCACGCCGGGCACCGGTAGCGTTCCCAGAACAGCACTTTCCGCACCCAGGTCTTGCGCCGCAAGTACGCCACGGAATGGCCGGCGCCGCACCGCACGCAGACATTCACCCACGCTTCTTCGGGCCCGGCTGGGCGCACGCCGCCGAATTCGAAGGCCCAGCCGTATTGGCACAGCCGCGTCCCCAGCCTTCGATCCAGGCCGCGCAGCAACCAGACCAGCGCCGCCAGGAAATGCTCATTGCCGAACGCGAACAGGGCAATGCGCCGCGGCGGCGGCGCCACAAAGTTATGCGAGTTCAAGAAAGAAAGTGCGCTGTACAGCTTCTTCGTACGCGCAAGTTTCACTCTGGCGAGGCGCTCTACCATGCCGGTCACGTCCTCCGGCCGCCGGAACGCGTTGACGTGCCCGCCGCCGCGGCCCAGCCAGCGGTAAATGTGGTCGGTCAAGGTGCTGGCGTCGGGAACCGCAATGTAAAGGACGCCGCCCGGCTTCAGCACGCGGCCCATCTCGCTCACGGCCGCTTCCAATCCCTCAAAGTGCTCCAGGCTGTGGTTGCTGACGATCAGATCGAAGCAGCCGGCGGCGAAGGGCATGCGGGCAGCATCGCCCCAAACGTAACATCCGGCCGCCAGGGCGTGCGGCTTTTCCAGATCGAGCCGCACTACCGTGACATCGTGCCGGTTGGCTATAAAACTGCCGGCGCTCGCTCCCAAATCCAGCACGCGCGAATGGGGGGGCAGGTGCTCAATCAAATGGATCACAAGCGTCCGTTATCTCACAATAGCGTAAGGTTCTGGTCTGGGTCGGTTCCCAGCCGTACCGGAACTGGGGTTTTGAATCCATTGTGGCTTTTCGCGCGTCCAAACAGTGAGGAGGCAGTTTCGGACCTGATTTTGGTCCCCTCGCGCCGCAATTGACCGGTAAACCGATTAAGGGCGAAAACTATAGGCTTGCGCATGGGTCTGGAACATTTTAAGATAACGGAGTAACTTTACTCCGAAATATTGGGGGCTTTAGGATGATTTATTCCCGTTCGGCCGAATACGCGATCCGCGCTTTCGTGCACTTGGCTCAGGTGCAGGAAGGCAAGTACGCCATGGTGAAAAACATTGCGGAGCAGGAGGATATCCCGGCACACTTTCTAGCCAAGATCCTTCAGCAACTGGCTCGCAAGGGCCTGCTTCGCTCCAGCAAGGGACCCACTGGCGGCTTCGCCCTCCGTGTCGATCCGTCCGAAATCCGACTATTGGATATCGTTGAGGCGCTCGACGGTCTGGCGCCTTATCAACAGTGCGCCAGCGGCTTGTCTGAGTGTAACGACGACATGCCGTGCTCGATGCACGATAGCTGGGTGAACCTGCGATCGCGTATCATGGATTATCTGGGGAAAAATACAATTTTGGATTTGGCCAAGGCCCTGGAACAGAAGAAGAAATCGATTGCGATGACCAAACAGCGCAAATCCAAGCGCTCGGTAACAGCCAAGCGGGCTTAGCTCGCTAATCTGGATAGTCCGGAGGGACAATGGGATCAGTATTAGTCCCCATGGTGGTCGAACAGACCTCGCGGGGCGAACGCGCGTACGACATTTATTCACGCCTTCTCAAGGAAAACATCATTTTCTTAGGCACTCCGATTGACGACCAGGTCGCCAATCTGATCATTGCCCAGTTGCTCTTCCTCGAAGCCGAAGACCCGGAAAAAGACATTTCCATTTACATCAATTCGCCCGGCGGTTCGATCACGGCGGGCCTGGCGATTCTGGATACGATGGCTTTCATTCGTCCCGATATCGTTACCATCTGCGTGGGGCAAGCGGCGTCGATGGCGGCGGTGCTGTTAGCCAAGGGGACCAAAGGCAAGCGTTTCAGCCTGCCCAATTCGCGGATCATGATCCACCAGCCCTCGATGCAGGGCTTGGCAGGACAGGCCGCGGACATCGACATCTACGCGCGCGAAATCCTTCGCATGCGTGAGATTTTGAATGGCATGCTAGCCGACGCCACCGGCCAACCCGTGGAGCGCGTCGCGAAAGACGTAGACCGCGATTACATCATGGAACCGGAAGGGGCTGTGACCTACGGCATGATCGACCGCGTCATCACGAGCCGCGACCTGGCTCCGCTGCCTCTCAAGAGCTAGTACTCCGGGCCGCGTGAATTTGCGGGTAGCGCTCCCTGACGGTTGCGGCTCGGATAGGGTGCGCGGGCAGAAGCGTTACTTCACGCGGCGGATGGCGACGAGCAGGCTGGACCAGTGGGGGTCGCTGAGATCGTCAAGCCTCACCATCGGCGTCTCAAACGTAGTCGCGTCAATGAACTTGCCTTCCCCCAGATAGACACCGGTGTGCGTGATGCGCCTGCCGGAGCTGCCGAAATACAGCAGGTCGCCGGGCTGCAGATCCTCACGCTGCAAGGCCTGGACGCCGGACCAATCGGCCTGCGGCTGTGCATCGCGCGGCATTCCCACGCCGCGCCGCCGCTCCAGCATCTGCGCAAAGCCGGAGCAATCGTAGCCGAAGCTGGACGTGCCGCCCCACGTGTAAGGCAGCCCCAGGAAGCGCTTCGCGAGGGCTAGCATTTCCGGTATGGAAAGCGGCTTCAAATGAAACCCCACATCGCCGGTCTGGATCCAGCCGGCGCGGTCGTCGGGGAGGCGCACCTGGACCCACCGGTCCTCGGCGGCGGGTTGGGAAACCACTTCCAGTCTGCTCTCGAACGGCACTGTGAGGAGCGGCGCGTGCCTGGTGACGCTGGCTTCGCGGTAGATGTGGGCAAACAGGCTGACCACTTCGGCCGAACCGGCGGCGGCGGCATAGGCCGGCCCGGTGCGTAGCTGGGAAAGCGGTGTCCAGCCCGTATAATCGTCGGCCGTGCGGATGTGCGCCCACCCATCGCGTTCTTCGATGACGGCGACGTTGGCCCCGTAGATGGCCTGGGACACGACATCGGCATCCTCGGATGGTTTGGAATAGAGATTCGCCACCGGCCGGAGCACGACCGCATTGGGCGCCCCTGCCGAGAAAAGAGCCAGCACCGCGAGTGCAATCATTTCACCTTCCAGGGTACCGCACGCAGGCCACGCCGCCGCTGCCGCTGCCGTGCGATCATGAAGCCGATGCTTTCCGGATCTCCCGCCGAAGCCCGTTGGTTGCGCAGCGCGCCACGCACCGATTGGCCCGCGTCCACGATCGCGCGCATCACGCACTCCGCCTTTCCGCGGCGCCGCGTTCTGGAATGGCGGCCGCTTGCCAATGGCCAGCGCAACGCCAATCTGCTGCTGCGCCTGGATTCGCCTTCCGAACCGGTGGTGCTCCGCATTTATCAGCACGATCCCTCGCTGTGCCGCAAAGAAGTGGACCTGATGCAACTGGTGCGCCAGACGGTCCCGGTGCCTGAAGTGATTCACGCCGCGGCGGGCGGTCTGGAGGAACTTCCGCCATTCGCTTTTCTGGAATTCATCGACGGCGTGACTCCGCTGGATCTGAAGCGCCGCGGCGACTTTGCAGCGTTCGCGCAAGCGGCGGGTTCGGCCGGCGAAACGCTGGCCGCGATCGGGCACTTCGCATTCCCGCGGGCGGGCTGGCTGGGCCCCGGACCCGCCGTCACGGCGCCGCTGCTCGAAGGAGCAGACCCCATGCCGCGGTTCGTCGATTTGTGCCAGGAGTCCACCCTGTTCCAGAGCCGCGTACCTGCGCCGGTGCGCGCTCAAATCCACCAGTTGGTCTGGCAATGGGCTCCGCGTCTGGCCGCGCTCGACGCCGCTCCGCGCCTGGTTCACGGCGATTTCAGCCGCCGCAACCTGGTGGCGCGCCAGGTGGGGAACCGCTGGACGATTGTCGCCGTGCTGGATTGGGAGTTTGCCGTCGCCAGTTCGCCGCTGACCGATCTCGAGAACTTCCTGCGCTACGAATTGGAATCGCGTCCGCTGGCCGAGCCGCATTTTTCCGCCGCCTACCGGCGCGCCGGCGGCGTGCTGCCGGAGGACTGGGGCCGCCTGCGCCGCATCGTCGGCCTGACCTCAACCTGCGCCAGCCTGGCAAACAACGAACTCTCCGCCGTGGTCACCGGCGAACTGGTGGAATTGGTGCAAGCCACCGCCGAAGACCGCGACCCGCGCCTTTAGGCGGCAACGATCACGGACTCGGATAACGGTTAGTGCCGCGACCGAGTGGATGAGCGCTTCAAAGCATGTTCGCGACCGTAAGGGAGCGTTCGCTCCCCGCCTGAAGCACCAAATCACGCCGTCAAAAGCACTAGTCAGGCCGCCGTTCGCAAACCGCGCCTCTACAGATGAATGATGCCGCGCTGAATGGCCGCCGTGGCCGCCTGAGTGCGGTCTTGCACACCCAGCTTGCTCAGGATGCTCTTCACGTGATTTTTGACGGTGTGCTCGGCAATGCTCAGCGCGTAGGCGATCTGCTTGTTGGCCAGTCCCCGCACAATCAGTTCCAGCACTTCGATTTCCCGGGCGCTCAAATCCGGCCGCGGCATCTGCGCCGCCAGCGCCGCCGCCACCGCCGCCGGCAAATACGTCTGCCCGCCGTGGACGGCGCGGATGGCGTTCAGCAGCTCATCGTGCAGCACATCTTTCGTCAGGTAGGCCTGCACGCCGGCCGAGAGAGCCCGGCGAATGTCCTCGTCGCCGCCATAGGTCGTGAGCGCGATCATGCGGGCCTGTGGAAACTCGGCGCGGATCGCGGCGGCCGCTTCCACCCCACCCATTCCCGGCATGCGCAGGTCCAGCAGGGCAACGTCCGGCCGGTGCTGCCGGTAAAGTTCCACCGCCTGCTGTCCGTTGGCGGCTTCCGCTACCACCGCCATATCGGGCTGCATATTGACGATGGCGCTCACCCCCACGCGAGCCACCAGATGATCTTCCGCCACCAGTATTCTTATTTTTCCGTTCATGGTAATGGCACCGTCACTTCCACTTCGGTTCCTTCACCCGGCTGGCTCGCCAGGCGCAACTCGCCGCCCAACCGCTCCGCGCGCTCCCGCATGCCGAGCAAACCGAAGTGCCCGCCACTCGTGGAAAAAACATCCTGTTGTTCGAATCCGCGGCCGTTGTCGCGAATTCGCAGGCAGATGCGGCGCGCTTCCGTGTGGACTTGAATCACCACCCTGCTGGCGGCGGCATGTTTCAAAACATTCGTCACGGCCTCCTGCGCGATGCGCAAAAGATGCTGCTCCATCTCCTCGGGCAGCACCGTGGCCGGGCCCGAAACATCCACCGCCACATCCACCGGAGAGCCCGCCGTCCAGGTGCGCGTGCTGCTCTGAATGGCTCCCGCCAGATCGTGGCCGTCCAGCGCCGAAGCCCGCAAATCCATCACCGAACGGCGGGCCTCGGTCAGGCTGTGGCGGGCCATGCGGCGCGCCATGTCCAGATACTTGCGGGCCGGCGACTCCTCATTCGGAATCAGCATGGAGACCGCATCCAGCTGGGAAGCGATGCCCACGAATCCCTGCGCCAGGGTATCGTGAATCTCCCGCGCCAGCCGCGCGCGCTCGCCCAGAACTAACGTGAAGCGGTAGCGCACCTGCCGCAGCCGAATCTGGTAGACCGTCCAGGCCGCGGCAATCAGCATCAACCCACAGAATAGCCGGAACCATACGGTTTCGTAATAGTGCGGCAGCACTTCAAAAGCGAACGTCTGCTGGCTGGAAACGCCGCCCGGAATCTCCGCCTTCACGGAGAACGTGTAGTGCCCGTGCTTGGGGTTGTAGTTGATCTCGCGGCGCGCACCCGCGCTCACCCACGCCGATTCCAGGCCCGTCAATTGGTAGGAATACCGCACCCGCTCCGGAGCGCTCAGGTGAATGGCGGAGTAGCGGATCCGGAGGCGTTGGATGTCCGGAGCCAGCCGCGCGGGTTTGGAGAGATCAATCGCGCTGCCATCGGCGTCGATTTCCAAAAGGTGAAGAGCCGGAGGGACTGAAGTAACCAGCGGGGCATGCGGGTCGAAGACCGCCAGCCCGCGGCTGGTGGTAAACCAGAGCCGGCCGTCGGCGTTGCGCGCTCCGCCCCCGCCGGTTGGGTAGCCGGGGTAACACTGCGCGCTCCGCAAGCCATCGGCAACGCCATAGTTGATGGGTTCCAGGAGTTTTCTCCTGCCGGCCGAGAACTCCCCCAGTTGCCGTTTCGCGATCCGGCAGATGCCGCGTGTCGTGCTTAGCCATAGCGATTCGCCGTCGTCGGAAATGTTCGCGATGTTGTCGCTCAACAGTCCGTCCTGTTGGGTAAACCATTGAAAGTGGCCGTCCCGTAATGCGCCCAGGCCGCCGCCCAGCGTGCCGATCCATAGCGTTCCTTCGGAATCTTCGTACAATTCCCGAATGTTGTCGGAAGTCAGGCCGCTGGTCATCGAATAGGAGCGGACGTCTTTGCCCAGAATCCGCCACAGGCCTTTTCCAGACGTGCCCGCCCAAACTGCGCCATCGTGCGTCTCACACAGGGTAACCACGGAACTCGCGCCGGCCACATTGCCGGGCAGCACCGTGCGGACCTGCCGCCCCTCCATCTCGAAGAGTCCGGCGGGACCGGCTATCCAGACGTGCCCCAGGGCATCTTCCAGAGCGTCGAAAACCACCTGGCGGCGCATCGGATTCGGCGGAACCATCGTGGTGAACTGGTTGCCGTGCATGCGCACCAGGCCCACGCGCGTGGAAAGCAGCAGATCGTCATTGGCCGCTTCACGAATGGTAAAAACTTCCGTCTCCGGCATGCCGTCAGCCGGCGTGTAGCGGCGCCGCTCGCCCGAGAAGAGCAGCAGCCCGCCTTCGTGAAAGCCCACCCAAATGCGGCCGGCGCGATCCTGAAATACCGTGTTTGGTTCATCTGAGGGCATCCCCTCGGTCTTGCCATAGGCCGTAAATACGTCATCGCGCAGCCGCGTCAGACCGTTGTTGGCGCCCACCCATAAATTGCCCTCGCGGTCTTCCATCAGGCAGCGAACCAGGTCGCTGTCCCGGCCCACTTCCGCGGAAGAGACAAAACGGTCGCCCTGAAGACGAGCCAGGCCGCCGTTCGTGCCAATCCATATGTTCCCGTCGTGGTCTTCCAGAATCGTGCGCACGAAGACGTCTGGAAGTCCTTCTTGCGTACCGAACCTGCGAACCGCGCCCGTGGGCGTGCGCAGCATCAGTCCCAGGCTGCCGCCCACCCAGAGGTTATCGTAACGGTCCACCAGCACCGCACCAACCACATCGCCACCCAGCGTCGCCTCGTCCACCAATGTCGTGTACTGGCCGCCCGATATCCGGACCACGCCGAATCCGGCCGCTACCAGATTGTGCTGCTGGTCTTCGCGGACGGTGCGCACCGAAGGCAGGTTGCTTCCCGGTGAATAGTTGGTGAACCGGCCGTTCTGAAAACGGCTCAGCGATGTGTTGTTGACCACAATCCACAGCGCCCCCGAATGGTCCGTGTAGAGCGCGGTGATGGAATCCTCCGGCAGGCCATCCGCCCTTGTAAACGTGCGAAAAGTCTTCGCGCGATAGCGGGTCAGGCCGCGTTGCGTCCCAATCCACAGAGATCCGTCCGGATCCGCCGCCAGTGCCGTGATGGAGTTGGCCGGAAGACTGCCGTCGGCCTTGCTGAACGCCGTAAACTCATACCCGTCGAAACGGGCAAGACCCTCGTCGGTCCCCAGCCAAAGGTATCCGTCCGCGGTTTGCGTGATGGCTTTGATGGTGTCCTGGGGCAGTCCGTCGGCTTGCGCCCAGGCTCGCCGGGAATACTGCGTGAGGCTTTTGTGCGGGTCCAACGCGAACGCCGGCCGCGGAAGAAGCGTGGCGGCCAGACAGGCGGCGAAGCAGCAAGGAGAGTGGAGGCGGCGAGGCACCTACTCCGAGTATACCTACACTGCGGTAATCTTCGAATATGCCTCGAACCCTGGTTCTCTGGATGCCGCTCTTCATGCTGTTCTCCGCCGTGGGCTTCTCCCAGGATTGGGGCCCGGCCCAATTCCTCGCGGGCCACTGGACCGGCGAAGGCACAGGCCAGCCCGGCAGCGGCACAGGAGCGTTTTCGTTTGCCCCGGACCTGGCGGGGCATGTCCTGGTGCGCAAGAGCTTCGCCGATTACCCGGCCGCCGGCGGAAAGCCGGCTTTCCGCCACGACGACCTGATGATGATCTACCGCGACGAAACCTCGCACGCTTTGCAGGCTATCTACTTCGACAGTGAAGGCCACGTCATCCGCTACACTGTATCGCCCGATGGACCCACACTGGTGTTCCTGAGCGATGGCGATGCCAGCCAGATGCGCTACCGCATGACCTACACGCTCACCGGCAAGGACAACCTCAAGTTCAAGTTTGAGATCGCTCCCCCAGCCAAGGATTTCACCACCTATATCGAAGCCGGGGCCCACCGCGACGAATAACCCTGAGCCCGAAGGGCGGCAGATCATAGCCCACGCGCAAGCCGTGGGACACAACCGCAAATCTGCCAGCCCCGGAAAGGGGCGAAAGACGTTGGA
>Ga0182030_10004248_pt1 | contig 30552 bp, 15 predicted proteins | sample 812S3MmetaG_FD_121299 | JGI IMG/M metagenome (GOLD analysis project Ga0182030, IMG submission 121299) | Permafrost microbial communities from Stordalen Mire, Sweden - 812S3M metaG (Illumina Assembly) | ecosystem: Environmental > Terrestrial > Soil > Wetlands > Permafrost | place: Sweden...
AGAGCTCCATCGCGCGCATGATCGATCTGGACGTGCACGTGGATTCCCAGTACGTCTGCCGCTACAAGGCCGACGGGCTGATCATCGCCACGCCCACCGGGTCCACCGCCTATTCGCTCTCCGCCGGAGGACCGATTATTTTCCCCTCGGTGCCGGCCATCTGCCTCACGCCGATCTGTCCGCACATGCTCACCAACCGCCCGGTCATCGTGCCGGAAACCAGCGTGATCCGCGTCACCTCGCGCGGACCCGACGAGAGCGTCTACCTCACCATCGACGGACAGGTGGGCTTGCCCATCCGCGAAATGGACGTGGTGGTGTGCCACAGTTCGCACCATGCGCTGTTGTTGACCCGCCCGCCGCGGATGATGTTCTTCGATGTCCTGCGCCAGAAGCTCAAGTGGGGAGAACGATGAAGAGAATTTCGCTGACTGCCTGGATTTTTATCGGCATGGCCGCCGGCGTGGCGCTGGGCGTCTTCGCGCCCGATTTCTCCAAACAGCTCGGGCTGGTGAGCACGGTGTTCCTGCGGCTGATCCGCTCCATCATCGCTCCGCTATTGTTCGGCACGCTGGTGGCTGGGATCGCCGGCGGCGGCGACATCAAGCAGATGGGGCGCATCGGGGCCAAGGCCATCCTCTATTTTGAGATAGTCACCACCTTCGCGCTCTTCCTCGGCTTGGGCGCGGTCAACCTGGTGCGGCCCGGGGAAGGCGTCCCCATCGCCCGCACCGCCGCCGATTCACTGGCTCCGGCGGCGCCGGTGACGCTGGCCGCGGTGGTGGAGCACACCTTTCCGGCGAGCATCGTGGACGCCATGGCGCGCAACGACGTGCTGCAGGTGGTGGTCTTCGCCTTCCTGTTCGGCGCCGCCTGCGCGGCCATCGGCGCCAAGGCGGCGCCCGTAGTCGCCTTCTGCTCTTCGCTGGCGGAAGTGATGTTCCGCTACACCAGGTTCGTGATGTACCTGGCCCCGCTCGGCGTGGGGGCCGCGCTGGCCGTCACCGTGGGTAGCAAAGGGGTTGGAGTGCTGTTCGGCCTCGGCAAGCTCATCGTCTCCATGTATGCCACGTCGGTGCTGTTCGTGGTGCTGATTCTGGGGGCCGTGGTGGCCCTCGCGCGGATTCCGCTGGGCTCGTTCTACCGGGCGGTGCGCGAACCGTTCCTGATCGCCTTCTCCACGGCCTCTAGCGAAGCCGCGCTGCCGCTGGCGCTAGAGAATATGGAACAGTTCGGCGTGCCCAAGCACATCGTGGGTTTCGTCATTCCCACCGGCTACAGCTTCAACCTGGCGGGCACCACGCTGTATCTTTCCATGGCCTCCATGTTTGTGGCGCAGGCCGCCAGTGTGCGCATGACGTGGGGGGAGCAGTTGGTGATGATGCTCACATTGATGCTGACCAGCAAGGGCGTGGCCGGGGTGCCGCGGGCCGCGCTGGTGATTCTGGCCGGCACCTTGACCACGTTCCACCTCCCGGTGGAAGGCTTCGCCATTCTGCTGGGGGTGGATGCCCTGCTGGACATGGCGCGCACCGCGGTCAACGTGTTGGGAAATTGCCTGGCCAGCGCGGTAGTGGCGCGCTGGGAAGGCTTCAAAGTGGGCTGAGGTTCGTCACGAGTTGAGCTTTTCGAAGATTGCGGCCACTGGATCGACGATGGCCTTGTCTGGGGCGACTCCGGCGGCTTGTGCGGCACCTAAATACACGTCGCGTACGGCCTTCATCAGGGGCGCATGGGCTTGGGGAAGCCGCGAAAAGAACGGAGTGAGAATCCCGATCGCCTCGGCCAAGGAGTCCACGGCTTCGTCGGGGTGGTCCTCCGAAAGGATGCTGCCACGGACCGTCAGAGATCTGGCCAGATCGGGGAGGAAGGCGTCCGGGCGCCGTTGCGCCAGTTGCCGGTAAATGCCGACGGACTCATCGGCCTGCGCCAGCGCCTCCTCGCGACGCACCGCAGAGCTGAGAAGGTTGGCTAGATTATTCAGGGCGTTTGCCAACTGGGGTAGGAACACGTTCGGGAGTTGTTGAGCCAAGCGTCGGTAGATGCGGGCGGACTCCTCGGCCTGCGTCAGCGCTTCCTCGCGCCTTCCTAGAGCACTGAGCCTATTGGCCAGATTATTCAAGGATGCGGCCAAATTGGGCACGAAGGAATCCGGTCGTTGTTGTGCCAGTTGCCGGTATATGCGGACCGATTCCTCGGCCTGCGCCAGCGCCTCCTCACCCCGTTCCGGGTCGCCGAGCATCGCGGCCGAATTATTTAGAGAGGTGGCCAAACCAGGTAGGAAGGCATCCGGCCACTGCAGTGCCAGTTGCCGGTATATGCGGACTGATTCCTTGGCCTGCGCTAGTGCCTCCTCGCGCCGACCCAGGTTGCTCAGCATCCTGGTTAGATTATGCAGGGATGCGGCCAAAGCGGGCAGGAAGGCATCCGAACGCTGTCGTGCCAGTTGCCGGTATAGGCGGACGGATTCCTCAGCTTGCGCCAGCGCCTCCTCGCGGCGGCCCAGATCACTGAGCCTGTTGGCCAGATTGTTGAGGGAGGCTGCCAGATGCGGCAGGAAGGTCTCTGGACGTTGTCGGGCCAGTTCTCGGTAGATGCGGGCGGATTCCTCGACCTGCGCAAGCGCCTCCTCGCGCCGATCCATGTCGCTGAGCATGATGGCCAGATTATTTAGAGCGCTAGCCAACGCGGGCTGAAAAGTGCCTGGGCGTTGTCGCGCTAGTTGCCGATAGAGACTGGTTGATTCCTCGGCCCGCGCCAGCGCCTCCCCGCGGCGGCCCAAATCGCTTAGCGTGTTGGCCAGATTATTCAGGGACATGGCCAAATCCGGCAGGATGGCCTCCGGGCACTGTTGCGCCAGCTGCCGGTAGAGACTGGTTGATTCCTCGGCCCGCGCTAGCGCCTCCTCAAGGCGGCCCAGGTCGCTGAGCATATTGGCTAGATTACTCAAAAACCCAGCCAAGTTCGGCAGGAAAGTGTCTGAATTGGCTTTCGACAATTCGCGGTAGAGGGCTACGGCTTCAGTGATGGATGCGAGCGCCTCCTCGCGGCGGCCCATATCGCGTAACACAAGAGAGATGCTATTCAGCGAGGCCGCCAGCATCGGAACATATCTTTCCGGTTGCACGCTCGCTAACTGGCGGTACAGGTATACCGCCTCCTGCTCGGCGGTCAGTGCTTCTTCGTCACGTCCGAGAGAGCGATTGACAGCGGAAAGCTCCGCCAACGAAGTCGCCAGGTCCGGAAGGAACGCCTCCCGATCGGTGCCAACCATCTCCCGGTTGCGACGAACGGCTTCCGCCGCCGCCTTTCGGCGCTGTTCAAGATCTTCGACATCCACACTGACGGGAGAGGCGGTGGATGCTCTTTCGGCCGGTACGATCTCGCTCTGCATCGTGTGCATAAGAGACGATGCTTCCGGCACGCTTTCATCCAGCGAGAGACGCAGTTCCACCCACGAGAGAAAATCCGGAACCCACGGTCGCAGCAGTTGTACTAGCGTCTTGGGCAACCACCATATCTGTTTGCACTCGAAGGAGAAGACCGGCTCGCGATCCAGGTTCAGAGCCAGCGCAAACTCGCGCACGTCGTGTCGAGCCAGATCCGCCGAGCCAAGGACGCCGGAGAACAAGACGTGAACCACGCCCGTCTGATTTTCCAAACGGTTGCGCACGATTTCCCAGTCCTCCCGCGTCGCTGCGCTTTCGACGGTCACACGAGAACCGACACGTAGCCGTCGCACGGCCGCGTCCCGCGCGGCGTCCGACACGTATTCCACCCAGGCGATGCCGCGCCCCTCGCGTCCGCGGTGCCCCAGCCAAACTTCCAGGAACCGCACCACGTGATCGATGGTGCCCGGCCGTAGCACGACAGTTGCACCGTCACTTTCCACGCAGGTCCGTTCCGCCAGCCTCGTCGGGCCCGATCGACCCTGCCTCTTTCAGTAGGTCAACCACCAGAGGATGAACGCCAAACCAGACATTCCCGTTATATTGAAGTACCATCCGATTGCGGAGCAGAACATACAGCGTCTTGTCGGGAATCTGAGCGCTCGGAATCCCGCGATACACGCCCGCGAGCTTGTCCATCTTGGTCTGGATCGGAATCGCGTCCGGGGCGCCATAATCGCTTTCGCCCAAACGAAAGCGATAGGTCGACCGCAGCCACTGCACTGCCTCCAGCGCGTCCCGCCGTTCGATCCGCGTTGCCTGGCGAGCCTCGGCCGCGATGCCCGCCCGGCCAAGCAGGTCGAAGAGATCGCGCAAGTTGCCGCCTGAGGCGATCGCCATCGAGCGCGCCAGCGCCTTGTCCAGCAGGACCGCCTCGACCCGACGGTCGATGACATCCATAAGCGCGCCCAAGCCCTGTTCGTCGGGGAGGTGGTCCATGTTGGTGGACACAGCGATGTCGGGGATCATGAACTGGCGCTGGGGCCCGAACGGCATCTTCTCCGCATCCTCGGTGTACGCGAGGCCCACCGGTATCACGAACAACAGGTGACATTTCAATTGCTCAAAGAGGGAACGGTAATCGAAAAACATACGCCGCAGCGGCTCCGCCTCGACGCCGAGTTTCTCAAAGTCCTCCACCACCAGAATCCACTCCTGCCCTTTTTCGCTCTGCAGGACGCCGTTGCACTCGATGAAAACCCGGTTGACCACGTCGAGAAGCTCCGATAGAGCGGAATAGGTGTATTCGATGACTTCCTCCGTTCGCTGCCGCGAGATTTTCAACGTAGCGCGAATCTTGGCGAACAGTTTAAAGTCCAAACCACCTTCGAGTTCCTTATCGCTGATGCCCAGGATCTTGACCAATCGCTGGGACATCTCCTTCCGCACATCTTCAAGAAGGCCGGATGACAGTTTGTCTGAAAAGCCGGAGATGACCGGGGACTTGGTTTCCGTCAGGACGCGAAGGATCATCAGCCACAGCAGATCGTAAATGCGAAAATCGCCTGGGCGGAGTTCCTCCTTGGCACTGATGCGGATCGGGCGGAACTGTTGGCCCTTCCCAAGCAGCAGGCGGCTGATCTCGGTGGATTTTCCCACCCCGGGGTGCCCCATCACGAATCCGTGGAAGGGCGCCTTGCGAAAACTGCGGCCCAGTTCGACCCCGAGATGGCTGATGCGATCCACCCCGCGAGCAGTGCTGTACTGGTCGCTGTAAAAAGCGTCAAATTCCTCCTGCGTTTCTAGCGGCTGCTTCAGCAGAGTGTCGCCCATTTCAGCCAGAGTGCGCGCGGGACGCAGCAGGGTATAGTCCGTCGCCATCAGGACTAGTATCGCGCAGGCCGCGGGGCCGCGGGTCGCCAGTTTCCAACGTAACCGGAAAAGGCGCTGCCTACCGGGGCGGTTGGCCTCCTGCCGCCGGTTGAGCAATCTGCGGGAATTCGCCCGGCTCGCCGCTCGCCATCCCGCAGCGCCCGGTAACCCACTGTAAACACGTGTCCTTGTACCCGAGCCACTACGCGGCGCGCGCGCGGCGGGGGCGCTGGCGATGGACCGTTTCGCACAGCATTTACCCTTTATTATTAAGAAGTTCCAATTTATTTTGTGTGTGAATTGGCGCGCCGGCAGGGTAACATTTCCAGCCTGGACTGCGCCTAGACGTTGTCACCTCATGGCACCGAATCGAATCCACACTCACCTCGGGCGGCTTTTGGCTGTCTGGATTACCGCCGCTGGCCTGATGGCCTCGGAACACCACGGGTTGGTCAAGTTCGGCGGACTCCCCGTCCCCGGCGCGACAGTTACCGCAAGCAAAGGCGACAAGAAACTCGCTACCACGACGGACGAGGATGGCCGGTATACGTTCGCCGAGCTGGCCGACGGGGCTTGGACCATCGAGGTCGAGATGCTGGGTTTCGGCAAGATTTCGAATGTGGTCGGCGTCGCCGTCGACGCGCCGGCGGCGGAATGGACACTCAAGTTCCTGACGATGAGCGCCATCATGGCGCCTCCGGCGGCTCCGGCTCCAACTCCGGCTCCGGCGGTTCCGGCGACAGCGACAGCGGCGGCACCGACAGCGGCAACGCCGGCCAATCCCACGCCCGCGGCCACACCGGCGGCGACACCGGCCACACCGGCGGCAACACCGGCGGCGGCCATGGCGTCGACACCGGCGGCAGGCGACAGTCCGGGACGCGGCCAACAGGCAAATGCGGGACGTGGGGCGCAGGGCGGACGCGGGCAGAACAGCGCCAACGGGGGCCGGCCTTCGATACTGGCAGCCAACGGCTACCAGCGCGTGGACGTGAACTCCTCGGGCGATCTGTCGGGGGCGACGGCGGACACGGGGCTGGCGTCGAGCGAGATGGCCGATTTGAGCAACAGCGCCGACCCGTCCCTGATGGTCAACGGCAGCGTGAGCCGCGGGCTGGATACGCCGGGGCAGAACGATTGGTTCGGCGGTGCGGGCGGCCGCATGGGCATGGACGGCATGGGCGGCCCCGGCGGCATGGGTGGGATGAACGCCGGGGGCGGTGACGGCTCCGGCGGCGCGCAGATGGGGGGACGCGGCGGTCCGGGAGGCGGGCGCGGTGGTCCGGGCGGAGGTGGCGGCATGCCCGGCGGCGGGTTCGCGGGTGGATTCGGCGGCCGCGGCGGTGGCGGCGGCGGACGTGGTGGACGCGACGGCGGTGGTGGACGCGGCGGCCGGCCGGGCGTGGCGTCATTCGGCAACGGCCGCAGGAACCGGCAGATGCAGTACAACGGCAACCTTGCCGCCACGCTGGATAACTCCGTGTGGGACGCGCATGCCTATTCCGTCAACGGCCAGGAGACGGCCAAGCCGGCGTACGCCAAGGCGCGCGCCACCATGATGTTCGGCGGACCGCTGAAGATCCCCAAGCTGCTCGACGGGACCAAGGGCACCTTCACCCTCAACTATCAGTTGGCGCGCACGCGCAACGGCACTTCCAGCACGCAGACCATGCCCACCCTGCTGGAACGCGCGGGAGATTTTTCGCAGTCGATCGGCACGCAGGGGCCGGTGACGATTTTCGATCCGCTTACCGGGAGTGCGTTCCCGGGCAATGTGATCCCGGCCAACCGGATCAGCCCGACGTCCCTGGCGTTGCTGAAATACTACCCGGACCCCAACGCGCCAGGTTATAAGCAGAATTATCAGGCGCCGATCACCACCATCAGCAACAGCGACAACTTGAATTCGCGTCTCAACCAGACCATCACCAAGAAGGACCGTTTGACCGGCGGGCTGGGATACATGGGCAGCAATAGCAACACGCCCAACATCTTCAATTTCGTGGATACCGGCACGGGGCGCAACCTGTCGGCCAACATATCGTGGAGCCACAATTTCACCACCAAGGTGATCAACAGCCTGCGCTACAACTTCAGCCGGTCGCGCAGCCTGACTACGCCTTTCTTCGCCAATAAGGAAAACGTGGAGGGGGAATTGGGCATCACGGGCACCTCGCAGTCCGCGCTGAACTGGGGTCCGCCGACGCTTTCGTTCACCAACTACACCGGGCTGAGCGACGCCGCCTCTTCGCTGACTCGTAATCAGACCAGCGGGGTGGGCGACAGCCTGATCTGGGTCCACGGCGTGCACAACATGACCTTCGGCACGGACTACCGCCGGCAGCAGATGAATCGGGCAAGCGACCCGAACGCGCGCGGCCAGTTCACCTTCACCGGCGGCAGCACCGCCGACATGGTGAACGGCGTAGCGGTGGCGGGGACGGGATTCGATTTCGCCAGTTTCCTGCTCGGACGGCCCGACACGAGCGCCTTGCGCTACGGCAACGGCGACCTCTATTTCCGCACCGCGGCATACGACGTCTACATGACCGACGACTGGCGCTTGAGCCAGAAGTTCTCGCTCAACTTCGGTATCCGCTGGGACTACCAGGCCCCGATCACCGAGTTGTATAACAACCTGGTCAATCTGGATGTGGCGCCGGGATACGCCGCCGTCGCGCAGGTGTTACCCGGGCAATCCGGGCCCTACTCCGGCCCGCTGCCGACTTCATTGGTGAAACCGGATAAGCATGATGTTTCTCCGCGTGTCGGTTTCGCCTGGCGGCCGATTACCAAGGGGACCATGGTGATACGCGGCGGCTACGGCACTTACTACAACACCTCGATCTACAACAGCATCGCCAGCAATATGGCGCAGCAGCCGCCGGTGGCGCAGTCTTTTACCGTGGCGACCACGTCGCTGCCCCTGACTGTGCCCATGGCCCAGTACTTCTCCTATATCTCGGGACAGAATCAGCTCACCAACACGTATGCCGTCGACCCCAATTACAAGACCGGTTACGCGCAGATGTGGCAGATTGCGGTGCAGCAGGATCTGGGGCATTCGCTGGTGGGCACGATCACTTACAACGGCACCAAGGGAACGCACCTCGATCAGAAACTGCTGCCCAACACGGCGCCATCGGGAGGCAAGGCCAGTGGGCTGGCCTCGGGTTATATCTATGAGGAGTCGAATGGGAACTCGATTTACAATGCTGTAACGTTCCAATTGCAGCGGCGCTTCCGCAACGGCGTCTCGGCCAACGTGCTTTATACCCATTCGAGAGCCATTGACGACGCGGTGCAGGTGCAGAATTACCTCAATGCCGAGGCCGATCGGGCACTATCCAGCAGCAGCCGGCCGAACGTGTTGAACGTGAACTGGCAGTACAGCACGGCGGTGGGCCGCGCCGGCGGCATGTTGATCCAGGGGTGGAAAGGCACCTTGCTGAAGGACTGGACGATCACCAATGCCATCACCGTCGGGAGCGGAATGCCGTTGACGCCGACGGTGGGCGGCGTGGGTTCGACGACCACGGGCAGCGGTATCACGGGCAGCCTGCGCGCCAACGCGACGGGGTTGGGGGTGGACGCCGGGGCGCCGGGGCAACCGTTCAACTACCTGGCCTTCGCGCTGCCGGCGCCGGGGCAGTGGGGCAACGCGGGACGCGATACCATCACCGGGCCCACGCAGTTCAGCCTGAACGCGTCGGCGGGCCGCACGTTCCGGCTGACCGAGCGCAGGAGCATCGATCTGCGCTTCGATGTGACGAACGCGCTGAACCACGTGACGTTCTCCAGTTTCAACACGACCATCGGGAGCAATACCTTGGGGTTGCTTGCCAATCCGAGCGCCATGCGCAGCATGCAGGCAACGCTGCGTTTCCGTTTCTAAACGTAGGGGAAGGTTTTAGACTATGCGACCCATAATCGCCACACTCTTGAGCGGCCTGCTGGTACTTTCGGCAACGCCGCCACAGACGCCACCGGCCGCGCAGACGCCGCCGGCGTCCAAGGCCGGCTATAAGTTCACCGCTACGACCCAATTGGTGGTGGTGGATGTCACGGTGAAGGACAAGAGCGGGAACCCCATCAAGGGGCTCAAGCCAGCCGACTTTAATATCACCGAAGACGGCAAGAAGCAGGACATCAAAATCTTCACGTATCAGGAACTGGAAGAGACCGCCACGACTCCGGAACCGGTGCCGGCCAAGGCTCCGACACCCGCAGCCGCGCCCAAAACGCCGGACACGACGGCAACTCCCGCAGCTCCGGCGGCGGCGGTGGTGAAGTCGGTGGTGGCCAACCAGATTGCGCCCTCCAAGCCGGGCGAAGTGAAATACAAGGATCGGCGCCTGCTGGTGATGTTCTTCGACATGACGAGCATGCCGATTCAGGACCAGATCCGCGCGCAGGCGGCGGCGCAGAAGTTCCTGAAGACGCAGATGACGCCCTCGGACCTGATGGCCATCATGACGTTTTCCAGCGACCTGAAGGTGTTGCAGGATTTCACCGACGACCGCGACGCGCTGGCGAAGGTGATCAAGGGCCTGACCATCGGCGAAGGCAGCGATTTCGCGGTCGACGGCTCCACCGGGGCGGATAACGAGGAAGACTCAGGCGCGGCATACACCGCCGACGATACGGAATTCAACATCTTCAACACCGACCGCAAAATGGTGGCGCTGGAATCGGCGGCGCGCATGCTGGGGGCGCTTCCCGAAAAGAAAGCGCTGGTGTATTTCGCCAGCGGCGTCACCAAGACCGGCGTGGACAACGACGCGCAAATGCGCGCCACGATCAACGCGGCGATCCGCAATAATGTGTCCTTCTTCCCCATCGATGCGCGCGGCCTGGTGGCCGCGGCGCCTTTGGGCGATGCCACCAAGGGGTCGCCGGGATCGAGCGCGATGTACGGCGGCAGCTCGGCGCGAACGCAGCAGGCCGCCTTCCAGGGTCAGCAGGAGACGCTTTACACGCTGGCCGCAGACACGGGCGGCAAGGCGCTTTTGGACAACAACGATCTGGGCCTGGGCATCGTGCAGGCGCAGAAGGAGATCTCCAGTTACTACATTTTGGGCTACTACAGCGCCAACGAAAAGCTCGACGGCCGCTACCGGCGCATCAAACTGGCTCCGGTGGCGGAGCTTCAGGCCAAGATCGGCAAGCTGGACTACCGGCAGGGGTACTTCGCGGGCAAGGATTTCGGCAAATTCAACTCGTCGGATAAGGAGCGGCAGTTGCAGGAAGCGCTGATGCTGGGCGACCCCATGACGGACCTTACCGTGGCCCTGGAAGTGGACTACTTCCGCCTGGCGCGCGACCGCTATTTCGTGCCCGTCACCGTCAAAATCCCGGGTTCGGAACTGGAACTGGCCCACGGCAAGGGGGTGGAGAGCACCAAGCTCGACTTCATCGGCGAAGTGCGCGATGCCAAGGGCGTGGTGCAGGGCAACGTCCGCGATTACCAGGAAATCAAGTTGAAAGGCGAAACCGCGGGCCAACTCTCCAAGCGGACGCTGGCCTACGACACAGGTTTCACCCTGGCGCCGGGCGCCTACACGCTGAAATTCCTCACGCGCGAAAACGAAACCGGTAAGATGGGGACGTTCGAAACCAAGTTCACGATTCCGGATTTGACGACGCAGTTGAAGTATCTGCCGATTTCGAGCGTGGTGCTGAGCAATCAGCGGCAGGATATGAATACGGCGCTGGCCACGGCGGAGAAGGACAAGAAACTGCTCGCCGCCAATCCGTTGGTGCAGGACAATCAGAAGCTGGTGCCCAGCGTGACGCGGGTGTTCAAGAAGGACCAGGACATGTTCGTGTTCCTGCAAGCCTACCAGCCGGACGCGGAGACCACGCAGCCGCTGGTGGCCACGGTGAGCTTCTATCGCGGCAAGGTGAAGGCATTCGAGACGGCGCCGCTACAGATCACCGAAGGGCTGGACGCCAAGAGCAAAGCCCTGCCGGTGCGGTTCAGCGTGCCGCTGAGCAAATTGCAGCCGGGGCGGTATACCTGCCAGGTGAGCGTGCTGGATCCGCAGGCACAGAAATTCGCTTTCTGGCGCGCGCCCATCGTGATGGTGCAGTAGGACAGGTGGGACAGACGATCGCCTTTTGTCGTCTGTCAACTGCCAGGTTTCAGCGAGGCACGACAGACCACGCAAGGCGATGGTCTGTCCCACCTTGCCGCCGCGCGTAAAGAAATGTTAAGCCCTCCCGCGTCGGGTAAACCCCATGGCGCCAGTTCGCGTCCTTGGCAGTAGAGAGATTGAGAACTTATTTTCTCTATACGCAAAGGATCGACGTTCATGAGAATCGCCAGCGTCATATTGTGCATCGCGGGTGCCGCGTTCGCGCAGGGCGGAACGCCGCCGGGAGGAACCACCTCTACTACGGTGACCTACTATGCCATTTACACCCTCAACGGCGGCACGGCCACGCAGTCCAATCAAAGTTATTCGGCCAGCGGCGCGGATACATCGGGTGTCTGGGTAACCAATTCCGGGGTGCTCACCCTCGTCAATTCCATTATTAACACCACCGGCAACAGTTCCTCGACAGATAACAGCAGCTTTGCCGGCCTCAACGCCGGCCTGCTGGTCACCTCCGGATCCGCCACCGTCACCGGCGGGACCATCAACACCACCGGCACGGGCGCCAACGGCGCGTTCGCCTATAACACCGGTTCGACCCTGTCGCTCACCAACACCACCATCAATGCCACGGGCGACGGCGGTCACGCCATCATGGCCACCGGAGGGGCCGCGCTCACCGCCTCCAACGTCAACATGAACACCACCGGCGGCAGCGCGAGCGCCGTCGCCACCGACCGCGGGGGCGGCACCATCACGGTCACGGGCGGCATCGTCAACGTGACCGGCAACAATTCGGCGGACATCTACTCCACCGGCAACATCACCGTCACCGGCGCCACCATGAAATCGACCGGCGCCGAAACGGCCGTTATCGAGGGCGCCAATTCGATTACGCTCAATAACACCACCCTTACCACCACGATGGATAAGTGGGGCGGGCGACGTGCTGGAGATCTTCGCCACCGGACTGGGCGCGACCACGACCGCCGTGGCGCCCGGACTGGTGTTCTCGGGAGCATACGCGACGACCAGCACGCCAACGGTGTCCATCGGCTCCGCGACGGCCCCCGTGTTGTATAGCGGCCTGATCGGTGCCGGGCTCTATCAGATCAACGTCACCGTGCCCGCGGACATGGCGGCGGGCACCTATCCGGTAGTGGTGACCCAGAGCGGGGTCAGTTCTCCGACGACGGCGGTGCTGAAAATCGCCGCCAATTGATGGCCGCGGCGGCCGCGAGCTAACGTCCGGCGGGTTTGGCCTTTTTGGCAGTCCAGACGACTGCCTGCCCGTATGGGGTGAGCACTACGGGTCCAACGAGGCCGTATCCCTGTACCAATCCACGGTTCCGGACAGCCTCGTCGAGTGCCGACAGGCGGTTGTTCAACGTGGTGGCTACGCGAACGGCAATGGTGTTGCGCCCGGCCTTCAGGTACGGGCCGACGTCGGCTTCGGCGCTGAGCTGGTCGATGGGAACCGCCCGGCCGTTGATGGTCAGCACAAAGGTGTCGAAGACCTCGCCCAAACTCAGCCTGGCGCCATGGCCGCCGGTCCATGCGGCCGGCAGATCGACCGTTGTGGTGTAGGTGCCAATGCCCGAGGCGTTCTTGAGCCCCGGGATCTCCGGCCAGGGTTTCAATTCGTTCAGGTCTCGCGCCACGGGCGCCTTCAGCGTCCGCGCGGCCTCGACTCCAAGCGTCGTGTATGGATTTGCAGGCTGCCAGTCTTCGACCGACAAATGCCATGCCGCCTTCGTCAAGTCGATGGGCGCCGGCACGCGGCCGATGGCGCTCGGCACCGTGCGGCCGTCGCTGAACGATGTGGAGTACGTCCCGGCCTTGGAGGCCTGGATGGCGATGGAGCTCCCGTCCAAAACGACAGCGTCGGCACTCGTTTCGGTGACGTTGACCGCCGGAGGCGCGATTCCAAATCGGGCCGGATCCTCGCTCAGCGCGAGGAGCATGGCGTTGTCGCGCGACAGCCTGATGCGGAAGGTCACCCGGTCGCCGGTGGAAGTATACTGGGCGATCGGCGTGATCTTGCCGGACCATGCGTCGAGGAGATAGGGGCGTCCGTGCCCTTCGAAGCCGACCACGCGGTCGAGGGGCTCTCCGGTGGCGGGCTCGAAGAGGTTCCTCGGCTCGTTCTCCGGGCTGACGACTCCCTGGTTGTAGAGGAAGTAGTAATCCGTGGTTGTGGCCGCATCCCTACGGTGAACGCTGAGCATGGGAGAGGGCGAAGCCGGCTCCGCTGCCGGCCGAATCCCCAGCGAGCGCAACTTGTCCGGCACGCCGGCCTCGTGGGCCACCCGGGAGACGGTGCGCTCGGCCAGCAACTCGCCGATCACCCCGCGCAGCGCGGCATCCGCTTCCGGCGTGTTGCCGGGCGTCCGATCGGGCGGCGTACCGACGACGACGATGGGCAGACCGGCGCGGGCGTAGCTCAAGATCTTGCGCGCGACCTCTACCGGCATCGAGGTCTTGACCGGATCGGTTGGCGGTCCCTGCTCGCTGTCGACGATCAACGCCTTGTACGCCGGACCGTTGGCGGCCAAACGCCCCGCTGTTACGGCAGCGTTGGGCAGGTCGAGCATGGTGGGGTTGAGGTAATCGCGGGTATAGCCGGCCTCCTGCAACTTTGTGTCCCCCCAAACTCGAAACTTGAAGCCCTGTGACGGTGGATAGAGATAGTTCTGCATGTAGACCGCGACGTCGGTCCTGGCGTCGCCCTGGGTGAGCACCTGCTGGTTGCGGGCGAGGTAATCGTTGTAGGCGCGCGCGTCCACCCAATACGGCTCGCGCGCGCCCCACGCATTGGAGAACCCCGCCTGGCCGAAGTTGTGGTAGCCCGGCCACGGCGATGTGGGGCTATCGCGGTAGGGATAGACGTGGTAGACCAGCTTGACGATGCCGCCGGCGAAGCTTCTGTGCATACGGATGGTCGTATCCTGGAACGTCTGCGCGTAACTATCGTTGAGCGCCGCACAGCATTCGGTGGAATACCATGGGTTGCCGGTCATGTGGTTCGCCGAGGCCATGGGCAGGTAATTGTCGACCTCGTCGCCCACGAATAGAGACTCGTGCTCGGGCCGGTCCACGGCCGCCGTGGCTTGCACCTGGTCGGTAATGGGGGTGGTGAGGACGGCCTCTCCCTCCACCTGCACACGGAGCTTGTTGTTGTATTTCCGCACCCAGGCGCGCAAGGGAACGAGTTGCTTTTCGATCCAGATATCGCCGCGGACCGCATACAGATCGTTGCGGACGCGCGGCGCGCTGCCGTCGCTGAAACTGAAGAGGTCCTGGAAGAGTGCCGCGAGGTTGGGGATCAGCGAGTAGTGACGGCGGGAGCTGAATTCCTCGGCCATCCGGTTGGTCCACAACTCGTCCGGGCTGCCCCGGTCGCTGGAGTGAGAGTCGTAGAAGATGTCGCCGCCGTTGGCCTTCATCAGTTCCTTGACCTGCGCACTCAAGCCGGTTTCCATGCTGTTAATCAGTTGGTTGTACCCCTCTTCGCTGAACGGGTCCGGCTGGGCAAAGACACCGCGCGCCCAGAAGGCGACCAACTGCCACTGGGCGCCGGCCGGGGACGAGGGAGCTGTCCACCGGATGTCGCCGGCGCTGGTGCCGCCAAGCACGCCGGCGGTGTTTCTGCCGGTGACCGTGGCGGTCAGATCGATAACGGAGGACCGGTCCAATTCGGCGACTCCGGCAGCCGGGCACGGCGTCAGGGTACAGCGGTAAGCCAGCACGGCGATGAGAGTGGCGCGGCGCGGCGCAGGCGCCGTGCCGCGGCCGCCCCGCCCGCCGGCGGGTCCGGCGGGAGGCCCACCGGCGGATCCGCGGGCGCCAGCTCCGGCGGGCAGTCCGCCAAACCCGCTCCGGCCGCTCACGGTCAAGGTGGGTGGAGGCAAGGGTCCCTGGAAAGTGCCGCCGGCATCGACCGCGGCCTTGCCGACAACCAAGGTCTTGCGGGCATGGTCGTCGTCTATCGAGTATCCGGCCGGATTCTGGGTCGGACCGTGGCTGAGGCTTACCTTGATGCCCAGCTCATTGGCTTTTGAAAACAGGGCGACGAGTTGTTCGTTGTTGGGAAACGCGCCCTGGCCGACTTCCACGCCGGCAATGCCCTTGTCGTGCATCTCCTGGATCTCAGCCTGAATTTCCGCGGGATCCGCAGTGGCGGGCATGTTCATCCGCACCCAGGGCCGATCGGCGTCCGGCGGCTGGGCGAAGGTACCAGCGGTGAGCTGGGTGACCGGGTTGAACGTCGTCCACTCGGTCTTGCCGATGGCGGCAACGTTGCGGTTCTGGCCGGACGCGGCCGCGGCGATCAATATCAGTGCGGCGAACGGCGCTATTGGAGTGAGCGGTTTCTCTCCACGACTCGGGATCATTCGACTGTTCTCCTCAAAAAGACTGTGTCAGACCTGTTTATATCTTATTGCGCTTCGTCTTGTTCGACGGGGGGCGTGCGCTTTGGCTACTTCGATTGGGTCGCCGTCCCGCTCGCCGCGGGAACCGCCAGATACGCGCACGCGCAGACCGCCAGGAACAGCGGCAGAATGTGGCCATCGTTGAGATTGTGCTCGTACCACCCGGCGCTCAAGGCCGCAATCATCACCGCCAGCGCGCCATGAAGGACGAAGCGGCGCTCGTGTTCCTCCGCCCGCGTGGCGCGGGCGGCGCGGGCGAAATCGCGCAGCATTTTGCCCAGGAACCAGAGGAACGCGAGGAGCGCCGGCACCCCGCGCTCCGCCGCGTATTGCAGGTAGACGTTGTGCAGATGCATGTACGCGCCGGTGGGCAAAGGACGCGGGATATCGGGGGGAATGTATTGCAGGAACTGCGCCTTCACCTGCTCCGGACCGAGTCCGAACCAGGGGTGGGCTTTGATCATCTCCCAGCCGGCGCGCCGGCAGACGACGCGAAACTGGTTGGAATCCAGATCGCCCGCCGGTTTGTAGACCGACACCATGCGGTCGCCCACTCCCATGGGGTTCCACCAGAGCAGGAGCGCCACCGGAACGGGCGCCACAAACAGCCACCGGCGGTCGCGGAGCCACACCAGATACGCGCCGCCGAGGGCCGCGCCCATCCACATGGACCTGGTGTAGGCAGCCACCAAGGCGGTGGCGATCACCAGTCCGGCAACGGCCAGCCAGCGCGCCAACCGCCCGCCGGCGGCAAAACAGAGCAGGGCGCCGAGCAGCATCAGCACGATCATCTCCTGGCCGGAGAGCGTCATCCAGTGGCTGGTGAAACCGGTGATACGCTTCACCGTATAGTAAGTGCGGAAATCCTGATGCAGCACTTGCGCCTCCTGGAACTTGCGCCAGAACTGCCCCAGGCTCCACAGCGCGGAGAGCGTCATGGCGCCGGTGCACGCCACCACCAGGGCGCGCACTTCACTGAGCTTGCGAAATGTGCTGGCAATCAGCAGCAGAACCACGCAGAGGTAAAACTTGCGGGGGCCCGGCCAGCCTGCAGAGATGTGGCCGGAAAGCGCCAGGCTGATGAGGGTCGCCAGAAAGAAGAGTCCGAGCGGCAGTTTCACCGGCGGAAAGCGCAGCTCGCCCCCGAACCAGAAATGGCAAACCAGGAGGGCCACCAGCGCGGCGGCAAGCAGGCAGTTCGACGCCGAATTGGAGCACAGCACCGCGACCACGCCGGCGAAGGTAAGGTAAAACGGCAGCCGCCTGGATTCGAAATGACCCAAGACACCAGTATGCCAGTCCTGGCGCTGGCGGCGGATGGCGCCGAAGGGCCAGTTGTCAACCTAATGCCACTCGTTTTTCCAGCTATGCGATTCTGCATATCTTGTGGGGCAGCCAATTCTGGCTGCCGCCGGCTTTCAGCCGGCGCCTGCCGGGTGCGAAGGCTGCGCGCACGACCCGAAAAGGCCGCCTGAAAGGCGGCCGCAGGCAAGATTGCCTGCCCCACAACTAATGCAGAACGATCGGTGTTGGGAAAAAACGAGTGGCATTAGGTTGTCAACCTGCCCCGCATGGATGGCACACGTCGTTTTGCAGGATCGCACCTGGGCGTTGCTAGAATCGAAGGAATGCGTATCTATGCCGTTGCTGTCTTCTCGCTGCTTTCTTTGCCGCTGCACGCGCAAACGCCGGTCAAGCTGAAAGTGGACGCCACCGACGCCCCGCGGCGCCTCTTCCACGTGCAGATGTCGATGCCCGCCAAACCCGGCGCCATGACGCTCCTGTACCCCGAGTGGATTCCCGGCGAGCACGGTCCCACCGGCCCCATCGTCAACCTGGTCGGCCTGAAGATCCAGGCCGGCGGCAAGAGTATTCCGTGGCGGCGCGACAGCGACAACATGTACGCGTTCCATCTGGAGGTGCCAGCCGGCGCGGCCACGCTCGATGTGGCATTCGATTTCATCTCGCCGCCCGAAACCGGCGGCTTCAGCAGCGGCGCTTCGACCACCTCGGAACTCGCCGTGCTGAACTGGAACCAGGTGCTGCTCTATCCGCAGGGCGCGCAGCCCGACGCCTTCCAATACCAGGCCACGCTGACGGTTCCGCGCTCCTGGCGCTACGGCACCGCGCTCCCGATCGAGCGCGAAAGCGGCAACCAGATTGAGTTTCAGCCGGCTTCGCTCACCACCATGATCGATTCCCCGGTGTCGGCCGGGGCGCACTACCGCGCCTTCGCATTGGGAGACGAACAGGGAGCCGCGCACTACCTCCACGTGGCGGCCGATAGCGACCGCGCCCTGGAAGCCAGCCCCGAGCTCATCGACCATTTCAAGAGTCTGGTGGCCGAAGCCGGCGCGCTGTTCGGCGCCCACCATTACCGCGGCTACCACTTCCTGTACACGCTGAGCGATCACGTGGCGCATTTCGGACTGGAACACCACGAATCGAGCGACGACCGCACGGGGGAGCGCTCCCTGATCGACCCGGATGTATTGCGCGCCAGCGGCTACCTGCTGCCGCACGAATTTGTGCACTCCTGGAACGGCAAGTACCGCCGGCCATCGGGCCTGATCTCCGGCGGGCGGGATGGCGGCTACGACACACCCATGAAGGGCGACCTGCTATGGGTTTACGAAGGGCTCACCAACTACCTGGGCGAGGTCCTGGCGCCGCGCAGCGGGCTGTGGTCGCCCGAGGACTATCGCGATTCGCTGGCCGAGACCGCCGCCGAACTGGATAACAAGTACGGACGCACCTGGCGTCCGCTGGAAGACACCGCGGTGGCCGCCCAGGTGCTCTACGAAGCGGGCAGCGATTACCAGAGCCTGCGCCGCAGCGTGGACTACTACGCGGAGGGGACGCTCATCTGGCTGGAAGCCGATGTGACCATCCGGCAGTTGAGCAAGGGGACGAAATCGCTCGACGATTTCTGCCGGGCGTTCTATGGCGGCGCGAGCGGCCCCGCGGCGCTCAAGCCATACAACTTCGACGATGTGGTGGCCGCGCTCAACGCGGTGCAAGCCTACGACTGGGCCGCGTTCCTCAACCAGCGGCTGCGCTCCACCGATATCCACGCGCCGCTGGGCGGCATCGAGCGCTCCGGCTGGAAACTCACCTTCGACGCCGTGCGCAGCGATTTCTGGAAGGCCAACGAGGACACCCGCAAGATCACCGATCTGACCTACTCCATCGGCATGCTGATCGCCAATGACGACGCCATCGTCAGCGACGTGCGCTATGGCGGCCCGGCGCAGAAGGCCGGCATCACGCCGTCGGTAAAGCTGATCGCGGTGAACTCGCGCCAGTACACGCCCACGGCGCTGCGCGAAGCCATCGCCCAGGGCGCCGCCGATGGCAAGCCGCTCGAGCTTCTGGTGAAGGACGGGGAGTTTTACCAGACCTTCCGGATCGACTACCACGAAGGGGAGAAGTACCCGCACCTTACGCGCGATCCCGCCATGCCGGATCTGCTGAGCGCGATCATCGCCCCGAAGGTGAAGAAGTAAGAGGCGGCGCGGCTGCTTGCCTGGCATTGGCCGGGCAGACGGTAGCTTGGGGCGTCGGGGAGGATCTGACCCCAGGTAGGCTTCGACATGGATGGCGGCCTGCTTTGACCGCGCTCCTCGTTATGCCCTCACCGCTCTGTCGATCAACCAGCGCAAAATGAAGCACGGGAAAATCGCCATGGACGTCACGCTGGCCAGCCGATTTGAGTGCCCAGGTCGACCAAGAACTTGCCAGCGGCCATTATCAGAGCCCCGACGACCTGATCGGACAGGCTATCAGGCACTTCCTCGATGAGCGTCAGCGTGGCCAACGGCAGCTCGATGCGCGCCGGAGAATCGGCCCGGCCGTCGATCAGGCGGGCCTCTATGAGCGCGTGTCGATTCCCGGCCAGGAATGACGGGTACGCCGCTGGTCGTCCTCGACGCCTGCGTCCTCGCCAATTTTTCTTTGTGCGATACGCTGCTCCGGCTCGCGGAGCCAAGGCGAGCGCCTGCCCGCCCGAAGGCTCCGAGCTGCGCTCGGATGCACAAGGCAGAGCCTTATGCCACGTAGCGGCCGCATTCCACGGCGAGGCTGCGATCATTGTGACCCTTAATCTGCGCCACTTCAGTCCACGGGAGCAACAGGCAGCCCACCACAGCCGGAGCTTGCGTTAGTTATGCGCCCTACCTGCTGCGCGCCGGCGATCCCGCGGTGGAAGAACTTACCACCGGTGGCGCCATCATCGGCATGTTCCCGCAGACGCGGTACGAAGAAGGCACGCTTGCCCTGCACACCGGCGACGTGCTGATCGTCTTCACCGACGGCGTTCGCCGGGGAACTGAAGTAGGACAGGCCTCCGGGCCTGTCCGGACAGACCGGGAGGTCTGTCCTACTCCATCAACCGCGCCGCCGCTTCGTCCAGAAACCAGGTCACCCCGCGGCCATGGTGCGAGGCGATCTGCGCGGGGTACTTCTTGGGGTCGTATTCCTCCTGGAAAACGGCGCGCACCGCTTCCGCCTTATCGTCGCCCGCCACTACGAACACCGTATGCTTGGCCGCCAGCAGCACGCCCGGCAACAACGTCACGCGCCACTGGTGAAGCTTCTCCACGTACACCGCCGCCGCGATACCTTCGCGATCGTCGATCAACGGCTCGCCGGGAAACAGGCTGGCGCTGTGCGCGTCCGGACCCATCCCGCGATGCACCACGTCGAAGCGCGGCATCTCGCCTTCTTCCAGCCCGAAGAAATCGCACACCTCGCCCGCGTACCGTTTGGCCGCGGTCGCCGGACTCAGTTCGCCCAGCACGCGGTGCACGTTGCGGCCCGGAATATGCGCCGGGCGAATCAGGAAATCGTCGGCCAGTTTGTAATTGCTGGCCACGTCGATGGGCGGCACGCAGCGTTCGTCCACCCAGAAGATGTGCACCTTCTCCCACGGAAACCGCGTCGCCGCCAGTTTCTGGAACATCGGTTTCGGCGTGGTCCCGCCGGACACCGCAAACGTGGCGAACTCCTGCCCGGAGAGGACCTCCTCCAGAAGATTGACGATGTGATGCGCCCCGGCCTCGGCGGTCGCATTCGCATCGGGTAATTTGTGCCAGCGGACGCTCATATTTGCCCTGAAGAGGAAGATACCGCAAGCCGGGCCGCCGACGCCAGCGCGTCTTCGAAAATCGCGTCGCGGCGCATGATGCCCAATTCCTCACGCATCAGGTGGTAATCCGCCGGCCGCGGCAGATTGGTGCAGTTGGATTGCTCGTTGACGACCGTGACGAGGCGGTCGTCCTGCCGCCAAAGCTCGACGCGGAAGGCGCCGCCGGAGAGTTCCAGGCGCAGCGATTCGTCCTGCCGCCCCACCACCGGCGTCACCACCTGCCCCACCGACGCCAGCGCGTTGGCGGCCCACGCGGCCAGGTACCAGGCGGCGGTTTCGTAGCTCGGCCCGAAGCGCACGCGCACGCTGTCGACTTCCGTCAGGCGCGCCAGGGTGTCGCGATTCTCAAAGACCCGCGCCAGCGTCTCGCGCCAGCGCGTGAGGCGCGTCCAGGCTAGATCGGCCAGGATGCCGCCCGAGCTCACGGCGTCCGCGATCCGCCGGATCGCATCGATGGCGTCCGCGGCCGCGGCGCTATCGATCACCACCTTGGTGGCCATGCGCGCGATTCCCGCGAATTCCGGCCGCCGCATGAGGCGCGCGCTGCGGCACCACAGAATCACCGGCAGATCGGGAACCGCCAGGGGCAGGATGAGCGGGGGCAAATCGGCCAGGGCGGCATCGCTCGCCGCGATTTCGATCTGCTCGCAGCAGATCTGCTGGCGCTGTCCGAAGGGCTTCCAGCACTGCTGATAGACGCGCTGGGAGAGCGCGCGCTCGCCATCGCCTTGCAGGCGGATGAGGATGGTGCGCGCCGGGTGCTCCGGCATCAGCGCGGCGATGGTCTCGCCCAGCGCCGCGGCATCGTCGGCGGCTTCGGCAATCACCACGAGCGTCAGGGAGCAGGCGCGCAGCACGCCGGCGTCGCCCTGCTTGCCTTCCTGCGTCCACAGCGCGGCTAACTCCTTGAGGATCGTGTCCGGCGCGACGGTTGCGCTCATTACGGCTTCCTCCACACGTGGCCGCGGCGGGCCAGCATCTCATCGGCGGCGGCCGGTCCCCAGCTTCCGGCGGCGTAGTTGGGAAATGCGCCGGGAAAATCGGTCTTGGCCTCGCGCCAGGCGTTCTGGATCGGCTCCACCACGCTCCAACTGGCCTCCACCATGTCCTGCCGCGTGTACAGCGTGGGGTCGCCGGTGATGGCGTCGAGCAGCAGCGTCTCGTATGCCGAGGGCGAGCGCTCGCCGAAGCTGGAACCATAGTTGAAGTCCATCGAAACCGGACGCAGCGTCATGCCGGAACCCGGACGCTTGGAGAGAAACTTGAGCGAGATGCCTTCCTCGGGCTGGATGCGCAGGATGAGCAGGTTGGCGCTGATCTCGCCGGAGTCCTGGTTGAATAAGTGCAGCGGCGCCGTATTGAACTGGATGGCAATCTCACTTACCCGCTTGGCGAGCCGCTTACCCGTCCGCACATAGAATGGGACGCCCGCCCAGCGCCAGTTATCCACGAAGAAAGTCGCGGCGGCATAAGTGTCGGTCCGCGAGTTAGGGTCCACGTCATCCTCCTGGCGGAAGCCCGGTAAGTCCTGGCCGCCGATTCGCGCCGGTCCGTACTGCCCGGCCACCGCATTCTGCCGGACCTCGTCGGCGGTCATCGGGCGAATCGAGCGCAGCAGTTTGGACCGCTCGTCGCGCACGCTGGTGGCCCGGAAGCTGGCGCACGGTTCCATGGCGATGGTAGCCATCACCTGCAACAGGTGGTTCTGAATCATGTCGTCCAGCGCGCCGGCCTCCTGATAATAGGCGCCGCGGCCTTCCACGCCGATCGATTCCGCCCCGGTGATCTGCACATGATTCACATAGCGCCGGTTCCACAGCGGCTCGAAGATGCCGTTGCCGAAGCGAAAGGCCAGAATGTTCTGCACCGTTTCCTTACCCAGGTAATGGTCGATGCGGTAGACGGCGGTTTCATCGAAGACCTCGTGCAGATGGTCGCTCAATTCGCGCGCGCTGGCCAGATCGTGCCCGAAGGGCTTCTCCACCACCAGCCGCCGCCAGCCGCTTCCCTGCCCCAGCCCGGCTCCGCCGATGCCGTGCGCGATGGGCGCATACTGGCTGGGCTGCGTGGAGAGATAGAACAGCACGTTGCCGCCGGTGTGGCGCTCGCTTTCGATCTGCCCCAGCTTTTCGGCCAGGCGTTGATAGAGACCGGCGTCGCCGATATCGCCGGAGACATAGAACAGGCCGCGCGCGAAGGCCGCCCACACGTCGTTATCGAGCTTGGTGTCCTCGCTGAACTGCTCCACGCTGGCGCGCATTTTTTCGCGGAAAGCATCGTCGGAGAGCGGCGTGCGCGAGATGCCGACGATGGCGAATCCCGCGGCAAGGCGGCGGTCGAAGGCCAGCCGGTAGAGCGCGGGCAGCAGTTTGCGCCTGGTGAGATCGCCATTGGCGCCGAAGATGACGATGATGCACTCCGGGACCTGGCGTTCGAAACGCAACGGATCCTGGAACGGGTTCTCGGTGGGCATTCAGTCCAACATATCACGCGCGGCGCGGCCGCCTGCGTGCGGACGGCTACAAGTGTGCGCGGCCTGGAAGTGGGGGAATTGGGGAAGCGCCGGCTGGTTGATCCTGCGACAATGGAACAAATGCACGAGACCGCCCTGTGTCCCGCCCGCATAGTCTGGGAATATCTCCAGCTCAAGCACGACCCCATTCCCGCCGACGTAATCGTCGTCTTCGGGACCAACGACCTCCGCGTCGCCCGCTTTGCCGCCCGCCTCTATCACCAAGGTTTCGGCCGCAGCCTTGTCTGCACCGGCGGCATGGCCCATCAGGGTGACCTGCTGGCCACCAACTGGCACAAAACCGAAGCCGAAATGTACGCCGACGAGGCCGTCGCCCTCGGCGTCCCCCGTGACCGGATCATGCTGGAGCCGCGGGCCGCCAACACGGCTGAGAACGTCCGCTTCACCCGCGAACTGCTGTGCCGCGACGGCGGTCGCCCCCGCAACGTCGTCCTCGCCACCAAGCCCTTTATGCAGCGTCGCGTCGGGGCGACCATGGCGGTCGAGTGGCCCGAGGTTCCCGCCTCTCTCGCCTCGGAACGTATGACCCTGGACGAATACTTCACCGAAGACTTACCTCCCGGGAAGGTGATCCCCATCATGCTCGGCGACTTGCAGCGCGTATGGATCTACGGCCGGCGGGGATGGTCCGCCGCCCAAATCGTCCCGCCCGAGGTTATGGAGGCCTACCGCGAGTTGAAGGCGCTCGGCTTCACGCAGCAACTGCTTCCGGAAGACTGACCCGCGGCAGACGCGATACCCCCGTTACAATCGGGGAGGACATGTTTTCCTCCCGCTTCCATTGGGACCCGCGCCCTAACCGCATCACCCGGGCACTCGCTGCCAAACGCGCCGCCCGGGTGCGCATCCTCGACCTTACGGAATCCAACCCCACCCACGCCGGCCTGCACTATCCCGGCGAAATCGTGCGCGCGTTCGCCGACCATCGCATGCTGGCCTATGAACCCGCCCCCGCCGGAACGCCCGCCGCGCGCGAGGCGGTGAGCGCCTGGTACGCGGCGCGCGGCCACACCGTGGCGGTGGAGCGCATCCTGCTCACCGCCAGCACCAGCGAGGCCTACGCCTACCTGTTCAAACTGCTCACCGACCCCGGCGACGAGATCCTGGTGCCGCGCCCTTCGTACCCGCTGTTCGAGTTTCTGGCCGATATGGAATCGGTGGCCGTGCGCCCATACCCGCTGGTCTATCACGGCGGCTGGAGCATCGATCTGCCCACGCTCGCCTCGGCGCTTAAAGCGCGCACGCGCGCCATCGTGCTGGTCAATCCCAACAATCCCACCGGAAGTTATGTGAAGCGCGGCGAATTGCGCGCGCTCACCGCCCTCTGCGCGCCACGCGGCATCGCGCTGATCTCCGACGAGGTCTTCGCCGACTATGCGCTAACCGGGGACGCCGACCGCGTGACCACGCTGGCCGGCCTCGAAGAATGCCTGGCGTTCTCCATGAGCGGACTTTCCAAGGTGGCCGGTCTGCCGCAGATGAAACTCGGGTGGATGGTCGTCTCAGGTCCGGCCGCCCTGCGCGTCGAGGCGTGGGAGAAACTGGAGTGGATCGCCGACACCTACCTTTCGGTGAGCACGCCCGTGCAGTGCGCCGCCGCGCGGCTGCTGGCGGCGGGCCATGCAGTGCAGCGGCAGATCCGGGAGCGCGCGTCGGCCAACCTCGCTTTGGCGCGCGGCGCCGTGGCCGGGTCGCCGGCTAACATCCTGGCGGTGGAAGGCGGCTGGTACATCACGCTCCAGGTGCCGCGCATCCACAGCGAAGAGGAATGGACGCTCGCATTGCTGGAGCACGCGGACGTGCTGGTGCAGCCCGGATTCTTCTACGATTTCGAAAGCGAAGCGTATCTGGTGGTCAGCCTGTTGACCGCCCCGGAAGTTTTCCGTGAAGGGCTGGCGCGTTTGGTGGCGCAACTCAAGTAGGGTAGCCCGTGCCTGCAAAGACAACCTCAACGCAGAGGCGCAGAGATCGCAGAGGAAACGCAGAGAAGATAAAAGAGCCAGGAAGGTTTTCTCTGCGCTTATCTCTGCGTCTCTGCGTCTCTGCGTTGAAGGGGTTTCTGGTCCCCCCTTAGCGCGCGCTGTACTTCTTCCACATCGCCGGGTCGGCCAGCATCTTGATGAACAGGCCGCCGACCACCGACCGCGCCTGAAACCCCTGCTGCTTCGCCGTCTTGGTGTCGTACCAATCGGTGAGCGGCACGCGGCTGGCGGAATCGTTGGCGAACTGCCACGCCGGCGCCACGATCATCTCGAAATCGCCGGCGTTGGTGGCCAGCGTGGCGGTCCACACCACCCAATCGAGTTTCGTGTAGTCCTTGCGGTTGTCCAGCGGCAAGCCGAACTGATTTTGCTTCGTCAGATAGAACGCGATCTCTTTTTGCGCGATTTCGGCGGGGAACAGATTCAGGCCGAGCAGGCGATCCCACACCAGGTTGTACTTCTGGCTCCAGGTGCCGGGCTTATCGAAGGCCAGCTTGTAGTGGTCCCCCTCGGCCGCGAGGCCGCTCCACTTGCCGGCGAACTCCTGCGCCATGTTGCGGTAGCGCGCGGCATCCTGCGCGTGGCCCGTCATCCCCGCCAGTTGCGCGTACGCGCCCAGCGCCAGGATGGCCTTGATCGAAAGATTCGCGTTGTGCGCCAGGTGTCCGGCGAAATCGTCGGTGGAGAGCTGGTTTTCCGGATCGAGCCCTTTCTCGCTCAGGTACTCGGCCCACTTCGTCACCTGCGGCCAGTAGTGCGCCGCGTAATCGGCGTTGCCTTCCACGCGCGCCAGCGCGGCCAGCAGGATCAGCATATTGCCGCTCTCTTCCACCGGCATCTGGTTCTCCTCGGTGCGCTCGCCGCCGCCGTAGACCTGTCCGTTGGCCTGCGGGTAGGTGCCCAGATCGTGCGGCGCGAAGGGGAAACGCCAGCGATCCATGCGCGCGTAATCCATCACCGGCTGAAGCTGCGCCTTCATCAAACGCGGGCTGAAGAGCAGGGCGAACGGCGCGCTGGGGTAGATCACGTCCACCGTGGAGATGCAGCCGTTAGAGAAATTCTCCTTGGGGAAGTAGAGGGCGGTGCCGTCGGCATCGGCCACCAGTTTGTGAGCGGCCAGCGTCTGCCGGTACGCCAGCACGGCCAGTTGCGCGTACTTTTCGCCGCCGGCCTGGCGCAGATCGGCCATCAAATCCGTGTCGAAACGCTTGGATCGCTCCAGTAGTGCATCGTGCTCGCGGCGCGCGCTGCGCACCAGGTCGGCGGCCGTCGCACCGTTGCGCCGCCACCACGCCCGTTCGCGGCGTTCGAAGTACTCGATGGCATAGAGATCGTCGTACGCCAGCATCAGGTAGCGCGTGACCGGCCTCGCGCTCAGCTGGCCGAGCGCGACCGCGTAGGCCAGCACCGGACCGCCGCGCCGCACCTCGCCCAACTCGTCGGAATCGGGCAACCGTCCGGAGGCGTCGAAGGCGGCGCGCGCCGACGCACGGTCGCCGGCGAATGTGGTGACGCCCTCGGCCTTATCGGCGGCCAGGTAGAGGTAGCCCCAGTCGATGCGCAGATCGTCGCCGCGCTTAGCCAGCACGGGCTGCTCGCGCGAGCCCATGCGCAGCAGGGGAAGTCCGTCGAGTTGATAGCGCGCGGCCAGCACGGCCTGGTCTGGTGTGTTGACCACCAGGTCGCTCGCGGCATCGAAATAGATCTCCACCGCGTGCGCGCGGCCGTCGCTGGAGGCGGCGGTAAATTGGAGGTAGGTGAGCGGGCGGGAGAGGACGTCGAGATCGCCGGGCAGGGCGGGAGTGAAGAACGTGAGGCCCACGGTCACGCCCGCGCCGGCGAAATCGTAGATGGTGCGCGTGGGCAGCACTTCCAGCCGCGTCTGCGCCAGCTCATTGCCCGCCTGCCGGTCGCGGCCCATGATGCGATAGCTCTGGCCATCGATGCGCGCGTAGGCGGTGAGCGTATTCGGCTTGCCGGTCCAGTGTTTCGTGCCCTCGCCATTGAGGCGGTCGGCCATCGACCAGATGCTGAAATAGGGATCGTGCGCCACCAGGGGAACGGCCGGCGGACGCATCTGCGCCGCGGCGCCAAGCGCGCCAAGCAGCAGGAGAGCGGGACAACGAGTCATACCAACAGAGTGGCATAAAGGAAGCCGCCCGGCGGCGCGGCTTCCTCAGGAGAACGCCCGGTTAGAAGTACAACTTGGCGGCGAACTGCAATTGGCGCGGCGAGTTGATCTGGCTTCCGGAGCCCGTCAGCACGCCGAAACTCTGGCTTTGAAGCTGCGTGGAGGAACCATCCCCAAAGCGGACGCGGTTCATCACATTGAAGGCTTCCGCGCGGAATTCCAGGCGCAGGGCCTCGCGGATGGGAAACGTGCGGGTAACGGACAGATTCTCGTTCAGATTCGGGAAGAAACGGACCTTGGGATTGTAGCGGGTGTCGTTACCCAAGGCGTTCAGAGCCGTTCCGCTGCCCTGTGTGGGGAAGGGGCCGGTCCCGTACGGCACGAAGAAATTGTCCTTGCCGGGATCGAAGCCGCCGCTCCAGGTCGGTTGCCAGCCGCTGTAGGAGGTAATGTATGGCGGCACGCGTCCGGCCGCGCTGTTGGCGTAGATGGGGAGCGTGTACGAAGTGCTGATGCCCACCGGCGTGCCGCTATCGTACACGTTGATGAGGGCCATGCGCCAATTGCCGATGATCCAGGCGGCCGGGCCCTTTTGAAGCCACTGCCGGCCTTTGCCGAAGGGCAGATCGTAGACGCCGGCAAATTTGAAATCGTGGGTGACGTCGAACTGGCCGATGGATTTCTCCAGACCGCGATTGAAAAAGTCGGCGGCGTACTGCACGCCCCACGAAGTATCGGAGTCGGTCAGGATCTTCGAAAAGACGTAAGATGTCTGGAACGTCAAACCGGAACTTACGCGCTTGGTGAACTTGGCGATCAGGGCATGATAAGTGGAATGGCCGCTGTGATCGCCCTGGCCGGCATAAGTGTCGATGTAGGTGTATTGGGGGTACGGGCGCAGGGCCTGCGCCACGGTGGCGCGCGAGCCCCAAAGCGCGTTGAAGGTGGGGAAGGGCGCGGCGATCCCCGCCGCGTTGGCGGTAGTCGACCCGACCAGGCTGTTGAGCACCGTGATACTCTGCGCCACCGTGCCGAATGCGGTCAGATACTTCGGGCTGATCTGGTTGTATTGCAACAGTTCCGATTGCAGGTGCGAGCCCAGGACGCCGTTGTAGCCAATCTCGGCCACCATCGAACCGGTGATCTGCCGTTGCAGGGAGAAGTTCAAATTGTCGAAAGCGGGCAGCTTGGTGGTCTCGTTGCCCTGGAACCAGGCGACGCTCGTCCCGTTGGAAACCGACGGGTTGATGAAAGGCGGCGCCGTCCACGCAGGCATACCCTGGTCCATGGTGTAAGTGGGCAAGATACCGGAGGAGCTATTGCTGAAGGTCTGGGTCAGCGTGTATCCCGAGTTGTGAGTGGATCCGCTGACCGAGACCAGCGAGCCGAAAGACCGCGCATAAGACGCGCGAATCACGGTTTTCGAGTCCACGGAGTAGGCCAGACCGATGTGCGGACCGAAGCCTTTCGACCAGATGTCGGCGAACGACCGGGTACCTACGCAGCCGGCGCAACTGCCGGCGAACAGGACCGCGCCCGGAATGCCGCCCGCCGCCGGGTTGGGGGTGGTCGGCCCGAAATCGGACCAACGGTCGTTCAGTCCGGTGGGCGGCAGGTTGATGTCGTAGCGGAGGCCGATGTTCAGCACCAGCTTGGGAGAGATGCGCCAATCGTCCTGGATATAACCGGCGAAGTAAGTGAACTGCTGGCCGATAAAGCGGACGGTGTCGATTTGGCCGCTATCGGCCTGACCGAGCAGGAAGGATGCGAAAGCGTTGCCGCCCGCGTTGGGATTGGAGCCGCCGGGAACACCGGTTTCCTGATAGCTGAAGCCCACGCAACCGGCCTCGCACTGGCGGCCGAGCCCATTGTAGTGGTTGATCTGGAACATACCGCCGAGTTTAATCGTGTGATTGCCGTGGCTCCAGGTGAAGTCGTCGTTGTAAGCGTAGACGGTATTTTCGGAGCCGTTGTCGGCCTGGCCGCCCCAGGTGCTGTAATTGTCGCCGGTGCCGCCCGAGAACAGGTTCACCAGGTTTTCGTTGCAGTTGGGCACGTTGGGCAGGCAGAATTTGTTCTGCCAGTTGCCGACGTATTCCTGCGGGGGCTTGTGATCCTGCCGCCAGTTGTTGCCGCCGGCGAAGAAGTGGTTCAGCTTATTGGCGCCAAAAGTCCAGTCCCAACTGAAGCGGAACACATCGCTGGCCTGAATCAGGTCGTTATAAGTGGAGTAGAGGCCGGGCAGCGTGGGGGGACCGTCGGGACCATAAGTCTGATGCTCGCGGTCATAGCCGTAGTAACCGGAAATGCGGTGTTTGGAGTTAAAAGTGTGATCGCCTTTGACGCTGAACTTATTGACCGGGTAGATCTGGGTTCCGGAAGTCTCCAGATAATTGTTGCTGACGTACCCCACCGTGCCCGCGGCGGCGCCGTTATTGGGCGTCAGCGCTCCGCCGGACGTGAAAACGCCCAGGGCCTTGACGGAAGCGGCGCTGAAGAGGCTCTTGGGAATCACGTTACCCGGAAAGACGGAGCGGGTGTAAGTTCCGTCCGAATTCTGCGTCTGGCTGAGCGGGTTGTAAATCGGAATCAGCGCTCCGGCCGAGGTGACCCATTTGCTGAAGTCGCCGTTGTACATTTCCGGGGTGGGGACGGTGAAATTGGCTCCGTTGGCGCCGGTGCGATTGCGGAAACCTTCGTAGGAGAAAAAGAAGAAGGTCTTTTCCTTGCCGCGATAGACTTTCGGAATCCAGACCGGCCCGCCGAAGGTGAAGCCGAAATCGTTTTGCTTGTAAATCGAATTGGCGATGCCGGCCGTGTTGTTGAAGAAGTTATTGGAGTCGAAGTCGTTGTTGCGAATGAATTCATACGCCGAACCGTGGTATTGGTTGGTGCCCGACTTGGATACGTAGGTCAGGTTGCCGCCGCCCGCATGGCCGAATTCGGCCTTGTACCCGTTGGTATCCAC
>Ga0182030_10004249_pt1 | contig 30551 bp, 25 predicted proteins | sample 812S3MmetaG_FD_121299 | JGI IMG/M metagenome (GOLD analysis project Ga0182030, IMG submission 121299) | Permafrost microbial communities from Stordalen Mire, Sweden - 812S3M metaG (Illumina Assembly) | ecosystem: Environmental > Terrestrial > Soil > Wetlands > Permafrost | place: Sweden...
GAAGATCTCACCGTTGAGGAACTCGTCCCGCAGTTTCGAGTTAAAGCTTTCGCAGTATCCGTTCTCCCACGGACTTCCGGGTTCGATGTAGAGCGTCCTGGCTCCGGTATCCGCCAGCCACTTTGCGACGAACGCCTGTCATGGGAGCCAAGATGCGGATGCCCTTTTCTCCTTTGTTGACCCTGCGGCCAAGCTGGTTCCACGCGTACATCCCGGCAACGCGGGTCGCGCTCGGCTTCTGCCTTGCGATCTCCAAGATGTTTCCGAAGCTGTAGTTGTGGAACCTGCCCATAGCCATGAGGTAGGCGGTTAGACCTTCGCTGTGCCCCTCCTCCAACTGTTCGATAAGGGCTTTGACATTGGCTGCGATTGCCTCTTTCGAGGTTTGCGGCTTCTGTTGCTGCTGCTGTTTAAGGTTCTGGATAAACGGGGTGACGGTGGCTGCGGTTGTGGTGTCGATGGCGGTATTCATGGGTGGTTCCTCCGGTTTTGAATGGCTGTGCCATGTTTGTTCCCAAACACGCCTTGGCCATGGCCCACGCCATCGAGGGCGGCAAGTGCAAGGTGTGGGAAAAGTGGCCTTCAGGCCAGCCGCAGGCCGGAGGAAGCGAATACCTGGAGCTGCACGGAGCTTTTTCCATCGCCTTGCGCGCGCCAGGAGCGGCGCTCCTCAGCAGGCTTGGTTTCCTTGCTGGGCGCGGAGCGCGGGGAATTGCGTTGGCGGTTGCTCTTGTCGGAGGGGTGTTGCGGGGAGGGTGAACCTCCCTGCTGAGGTGGGTGGCGGAGGACCGGAGGGCCGGAGACAGGGAGGAGGGAACTCCTCCCGCCAAGGGCCGATATGGATTGTAGAGCTCGCCCTGCTTGTAAGAAGGCGCCTTATTCGCTCTTTGATTGAAGGAAGACTAAGAAGACAAGTTCACTTCATACAAACGAACTAAGTTGGCAAAGGTAGCACTATGGTCGATTGCATCATGCGGGATCAGAACATACCGCCACGGCTTATCGCTCACCTTCGTCGCGTGCTGGCACCAAAGCGTTGCCGCTTTAGACTTGAGGATCACAACTTCGTCGTTCATCTCACTTGCCCGCTTCGGTTCGCAAAGGTATCGGGCCATCTCTGTCTCGACGACAAAATCCGGCTGGTAGACCTCTTCTTGATAGTAATAAATCCTGAGCACATCCTTTGGTGGTTTGAGCCATTTGAGGACGGAAGGCTCGTCTTCAAGGATGATGGCGAAGCGTCGCTCTGAGTCTGAGTCGAACTTCTGCGCCGGATAAAGGCACTTCGAGAAACCACCGAACAGCATCCCACGAATCAGTAGTCTTTCCTCCACCGGTGCGCGAAACGGGAGGATCGCTTGGCCGGTCTGCATAGCCGCCATGCTGCTCGTGAGGGTCTGGAAGCCTTTGGAAACTGTAACCTCATATTCAGTTACCTTCTCGACGTAGTGCTGATTCATCTGAGTGTGGATGAGTGTCACAAGTTGCGCCTGATAGAACTGCAACACGTTCAACACGTCGTCCGGCGTCTGGAGGTACGACTGGAGATGGCGCACCATCTGTCCGGCGAGTTTGTAGAGGAGTTCGGAGTGCTCGTCGTAATTGATGTCGTCCTTGTCGATCAGGCCGCGAACGATGTAGTCCTCAAGATTTTTTTCCAGCACTACGCCGTCGCCGCTGACGATCTTGAATCGTTGATTGTTCATCAAGTGCTGAACGAGCAGGTCCTTCTCGGCTGGCGGCTGGCGAAACCTGTTGCAATCGAGGTCGAAGTCCTGGTAGCCGACCGTGACCTCTCCCTTCGGCGTCACGATGATCTTCGGAATGTCGATCGTTCGCTCGGCGATGGCGCTCGTCACGCGCTCGACCACCGAAGCCACGTCTACCGGCTGCAAAACAGATGGGAGTTCGCCCTGAACGGGCTGCATCAGTTCTGTCACTCGTGCGGTAATGCGTTGTTGCACGTCCTGCGTCTTAAGATCACCTGATCGCGCGAGCCGCTCAAACTGCTGCCGGATAACCTGCATGGTCACTTGGGCGGTCTTGCGTTCCGGTTCGCTGATTGTCGGCGCTTGCTGTGGCGCAGCGCCCGGAACGGACGCAGCCGGGGCCATTGCCAAGCCCAACTGCGTCATGAAGACTGGCTCGATGGTGACTGCCTTTGTCGGTGCATCGGGAATGTCTCGCCCGATGACAACGCCCGTGCGGATGATCGAGTTTGGATCGTTAGCGTGGTCTACGATCTCCTGAAAGCGGTCGTGCGAGACGATGGTCAGTCGGTCAACATCGGGAACGCCAGTGCGCTTGCCATACGGAAGGCGCAAGCCGCGACCGATGGACTGTTCAACGAGCGTCCGCGAGTTGGCAGCACGGAGCGGGACGATGGTGTACAAGTTCGTCACGTCCCAGCCTTCCTTGAGCATGTTGACGTGGATCACGATCTCGGTAGGGTTCGCAGGGTCTTCGACCGAGAGAAGCTGCTGAACCGTCTCGTCCTTCTCTTCGCCGGTCTGGTTGGAGTGAACGGTGATAACTCGCCCCTTATACCGGCCTCCGAAGAAGTCATCCGCCTCGATCCGCCTCTGAAGGTCACTCGCGTGCGTGGTATCCTTTGCGACGACCAGCATAAACGGCTTGACCAGCGGCTTCAGATTCTCGCGGGCGTAGATGTCGAGCTGAACCTTGGTGTATTCGTGAATACGAATACCGTCCTCCAGCTTCAACTTCTCCAGTCCTGCCTCATCGTAGTTGGCTGCGCGGAAGTTCTCACGGGTGGCGACAGCGGGTTCTTTGACGAATCCGTCGTGCAGCGCAGAGGAGAGCGGGTAGCTGTAGATGACGTTTTTGAAGTCTCCACCGCCAGCAATTTCGGTTCGCGGCGTGGCTGTAAGCTCAGGCCCAGGATCGGTCTCAATTCGTTGATCGCGCGCATCCCGGCCTTGCCGCGATAGCGATGCGATTCATCCATCAACAGAACGAGGTCGTCCAACCCGGAGAGGTACTCGAAGTAGCTCTCGCCGATGTACTCCTGCAGCCGCTTGATGCGCGGCTCCGCTCCGGCGCGCACTTCGGAGTTGATCTTGCTGATGTTGAAGATGTTGATGTGGACTGGAGCGTCCGGATCTTTAAAGCCAGGAATGGCGGGCTGGATCAGGCGCTCCGAGCGCACGCCACGCCCGCTCTCATAGTTGTCGCCAGTGATGATCTCTGGCGGTTGGATGACGAAGTCGGACAGCCCTTGGAAGACATACTTCGGCGAACCAAGGGTAAAGTCGGCAATCAGCTTGTTGTAGATCGTCAGGTTTGGGGCGAGCACAAAGAAGTGGCGAACGCCCTCGGCCTGGTGAAGGTAGGCGATGAACGCGCCCATCAGGCGCGTCTTGCCTACGCCGGTTGCCAGCGCGAAGCAGAGCGATGGGAAGTCACGCTCGAAGTCCGTCACGTTGGTGAACTCGGCACGGATCGCGGCGAGCGCCTGCGCCGCATCCTGGTCCTTACTCAGTGGAAGCAGGTCACAGACGCGGTCTAGTATCTCCAGTGACTCGCGCTGCGGGGAGCGCAGACTCAGGCGGTTGGCAATTGTGTTTCCAATCGATTTCATTCCGCACCTCCCTGTTCTTCGGATGGAAAGAGGTTGGGTTGTGCCGCCCCCGCTGCGGACCTGCGACGCGCCTGCTTCGGGGTCGATGGTTTCGCAGCATCCATCGGAACCGCTTCGGCAGGAGGCGCGGCCTTCGGCAGGTTGGCGACATTGAGGCTGTAGTCGTCGTGGCCCCACTCGCACTTGGTGAGCACTACGGACGGAATCTTCTTGATCGTGAGGTTCGGGAAGGCATCGGCCTTTCCGCGAAAGGCGGCACAGCAGACCAGCAGACTGCGGCTGTCGCCGACCTCGTCACTCAACTTGGCGAGTTGATCGCGGGTGAGCGTTTGGGTCGTGACGTAGAGAAAATCATTCTCGGTGGAACGGCCCTGCTGCCAGTAAAGTTCATCGCTGGGCGCATAGGTGAAACCCATGACCTTGCACATGGCTTCCGTCAGCATGGCGGCGTTGTACTGCTTGCTGATGATGAGATTGCCGAAGCGGTCTTTCTCCAGCAGCGATGGCGCAATGTGGAAATAGCGGAAACCACCGCCGCCCTTCCATTCAACAGCCTTGGTGATACCGCCTTCGTCTTCGCCGTCAATGACCTTCTTCATGCGCGGGATGATGTGCGTATGGCAGTGCTCACCGAGTTCAACCATGATCCAGCGGCGACCCATTTTATGAGCAACTGCGCCTGTTGTGCCTGAGCCTGCGAAGGAGTCGAGTACGAGGTCTCCAGGCAAAGTTGAGATATGCAGAATTCGGTGAATAAGCCGCTCTGGTTTGGGCGTATCGAAGACTGAGCCTCCTGGGATAAGCGATAAAGTCTCCTTCTTGGCTTCATCAGTATTCCCAACTTCATCGTGCGGCCACCAAGTCCACGGTACTGTACCTTCAACTTCAGAAAGATAGCGGATAGTTGTCGGTTGACCATTACCGTCTTTCCCGAAGTAAATCCGTCCTTCCGCAACTAATTTTTCAAATACCGGACGTGAGTATCGCCAGCAATTACCCGGTGGAGGGTCGAATTGCTTCCCCGTTGGACCAGTGATTGTATAGAACTGGCTAGGGGTCGCATGCCCTGCCTGAGCTGTGATGGGGATAGTTCTCCATGGTCCGCGAACATCGTTGGTCAAGTTCTTGTAGACCTTCGATTGTTCTGCCGTGAGGGGGAGAAGGCCACGGCTGACTTTGAAATCGCCAGGATCTTTAGCGTAAACAATCACATATTCATGAACATCACCAATTGCTCCCCGATTCTCACGCGAATAGCGCTTCTGCCAAACATTGGCCGCTATGAATGCGCCCCTACCGCATGTTTCGTCCAGTAGAACTCGGAGGTAGGGCATCTCGTAGTCGTCAATGGAGACCCAAAGTGTTCCTTTGGGGCCGAGGAGACGCCAAAGTAATTCCAATCGGTCACGCATCAACGAAAGCCATAGCGAGTGCTCTATACCATCATCGAAGTGTTCAAACGCAGAACCTGTATTGTAGGGCGGATCAATGTAGACGCACTTCACCTTGCCAGCAAACTCCTGCTCCAGCGCCTTGAGCGCGAGCAGGTTGTCGCCAAAGATGAGCCGGTTATCGAAGATGTCGTTCTCAGTTACCCGCTGCTTGGCGTGGTAACTCTTCTCCGGGTCTTCGAGCAGGATGCGCGGCTCCAGTCGTGGCCGGTTCTCTTTGCCAATCCATGTCAGTTCTAATCTCTGTTTACTGCTCATGCGGTGGCCTTCTTCGATTGCTTTTGTTGCTGATAATGGTAACTGGAGAGGACGAACTCGCAGAGCGTGAAGGCTATGTTGACGGCAAGTTTCGCATGATGAGGCGCTGGGTTGTACTTCCTAGCGTGACGGTCGCTTGCCCTGTTAGCGAGTTCGTAGAGGCCGCCAATTTGGCTGATGCTGCCTTGGAGGATCGCCTTTAGATAGGTCTCTAGCGACTGTTCCTTGGGCGAGAGGTTCAGACACTCGGCTACTGCTCCATAGAGCGTTCGGATATCGCCTTCAGTGTCTTTGAACGGGGTTCCTGTGACTGTGCTGTAAATCTCTTTCAGGAATCCTTCGACGAGGGTATATGCGCTTGCGATGGCACCGGCTGCATCGCCGCCTTCGATCTTGGCGTTGGCCTTTTCGATGTGTTCCGAGATTGACTCCTCAGTGAGGGCAACCAGTAGTGGTGTAGATACAGCGGGACGTGTCAGCTTGGGGGATATGAATCTTCCGTTTTCAAATTGGAAGCCATCGTGCTCCATGCGCGATTGCAATTTGCCGATAGTTCCAAGCTGAGATAAGGTCGTCTGCCAATCCGGCGCCTCACCGAGCCGGAGAATCAGCTCCTCAAACACCGCTAGCAGTCTCTTTATGTGTTGCGGATTGGCGAGGTCGATATTGGCGAAATACTGCTCTACTAGCGTCCTACGCTCTCCACTCACATTCGGCTTGTATTGAAGATCTGGGTCAAATTCGCCCACAGCAAAGATGTCCCTGATTTGCTGAAGAGTATGGGAAGTTAGGACTTCCCTGAACTCCGTGCGCGTACCTGCGCTGATTAGGTTCGCGCTCATGCTAGGTTTTAGTTCTCCGCTTCTTGCTCAACAACTTCTTCGATGCGTTTTCAAAGTCGCTCTCGAAGCTGCGGTCCTGCACGATATTGAATGCCTCGTAGTGCTTCTCGGCAAGTTGTTTGGCGACCTCGTGCGAGACCTTGCCTGCGTTGGTGAGTACCTCGTACTCATTGAACTGCAGAAAGGCGTCCAGCTTCGCAATCCAGTTGGCCATGCGCATCGGAATTTGGCGGGAGGCCTGATTCTCCGCATAGTCCAGATACATGCCGACGATGCGTTCCAGGGCCTTGATCTCGTCTTCTTCCAGATAGTTCTTCGCCACGGTGACATCGGACTTGAGGATTCGCCCGTGCGGCGCGTTCTTCCAGGTCTTCAGGCCCATCTTCGGCTGCGAAGCGTCTGCCCGCTCCGCGATCAGCTCTGCCGCCGTTTTGCCGGTGATGGCCCAGTGCAGCTTGTTCTGCACAGTCTTGAAAAACGCCTGCGTGATCTCGGCATCGCGGTTGTAGTCGATGCTGCATTGCTCATAGATGTCGGTGATCTTGAGATAGAAGCGCCGCTCACTGGCACGGATCGACCGGATGCGTTCCAACAGTTCGTCAAAATAATCCTTGCCGAACCGCTTTCCCTGCTTCAGGCGCTCATCGTCGAGTACGAATCCTTTGACCAGAAACTCCCGGAGCACCTGAGTCGCCCAGATGCGAAACTGCGTCGCCTGACGGCTGTTGACCCGGTAGCCGACGGCGATGATGGCGTCGAGATTGTAGAACTCGACCTCGCGGGCAACCTGCCGCGCCCCTTCCGGTTGAACTATACGAAATTTTCGTATAGTTGCCATCTCATTCAATTCATTTGATTTATAAAGCTCCTGAAGGTGGTGATTGATGGTTTGTACGCCGATGCCGAACAACTCAGCCATCTTCTTTTGAGTGAGCCAGAAGGTTTCGTCCTCGAAGACGACCTCGACACGCACTGCCCCGTCCGGCGTGGAGTAAAGCAGAATTTCGTGATTCACGGGTTCCATGTGTCTCCTATTAGACAAGGCTCCAGCGGATGGTGAAGAGCGGGGTCAACTCCTGCTGCTGCTTTAGCTTACGCTCAATGTCTGCAATCAAAGCCTCGCGCCGTGCTTCGACCTCGTCCTGGGCGACGAAGAGATCTTTGCGGCGCTGATTGCGCGCGGCGGTAAGGTCTTTCAAGCGACGCTGGTGCTCCAATTTGTGCTGCAGGCCCGTGGCAGCGACGGACTCGCGCCGCACCTCGCGAATCTCCTTGTCGAGGTCCTTGATCTCCTGCTCCAGACCGAACTTGAGGTCTTCGGTCCAGCGGTCGAGCTTTTCGATCTCGGAGTCGAGCCATTTACCGTTGCGTGCCTCCAGCTCTCCAAGGACACGCTGCTCCTCCTTGCCAAGCTCGACCGCGAGTGCGTCCGGTGGCTCCAGCAAGAGCGGTTGTCCCGGCTCGCCCTCCAGATCGAAGAGACGCTTGCAGGCAGACGGCTCAAGCGGCTGGCCGGTGTCCAGAACGCCGCTAAGCAGGATGTGGTCTTCCGTCTCGAAGCCGCTCATGGTGAAGCGAGCACAAGTTAGCCACCCGCTGCGAGCGGGCAAGGACTCCAGAACGGCGATTCGCTTGCCACTGTTTTTCAGATTGAAGCGAAGTTCTACCTTCGGCGTCGGCAGCGCACAACAGCTTTGCAAGACCTGCTGGGCCAGAGGATGTCCGACGCGATATGTGTTGGCGTCCTCGACGTTCTTGCCCATCCGGTAGGGGCCGGGGTTCACGGGCTGCACGCTGTCGGCAGATGTCGGGAAGGGGTCGCGCTCCAGATAAAACGTGTGTCCGGGAGTATCGAAGCGCGCGTAGGGGGCTAGGTAGAAGGCGGTCAGTCGCCAGAGCAGGTCTTGAAAGCGGCCGAGAGAGTCCCCGCTGGAGATTCGGACGCGCTCAATAACCTCCTGATCGAAGTTGTTGAGGAGCTGCTCGCTGGCGTCGTTGCGCGCCTGGATAATCTGCGATTCGAGTTCCTGCTGGAGCTGATCGAACTGGAACTCGATCTGTTCGGTGGTGCGGCATTGCTGGTAGATGTCGACGATGCGCTTCTCAAAGTCCACGCCGGACTCGATGGCCCCGATGACCTCGTCGCTGGCTCCGAAGATGCCATCGAAGAGCTTGAACTTCTCAGCGAGAAGCTGGTAGACGCGAACGTCGGCGGCGTTCGCCTTGTTGAGGAAGTTGACGACAACCACATCATACTTCTGGCCGTAGCGGTGGCATCTTCCGATGCGCTGCTCAATCCGCTGCGGGTTCCAGGGCATGTCGTAGTTGACGACCAGATTGCAGAACTGGAGATTGATGCCCTCGGCTGCGGCTTCAGTCGCAATCATGATGCTGGCGTTGTCGCGGAAGTGTTCGACAATGGCTGCACGCTTGTCCGCAGTGGGCGAGCCAGTGATGTGGTCGGTTCCGGCGTGCTGCTTCATCCATGACTTATAGATGGCTTGACTTAGGGGGTCGGTATTGGTGCCGTTAAAGAGCACGACCATCCCGGCGAACTCCGTCTGCTGGAGTAGGTTGAACAGGTACGCCTGGGTGCGGCGAGACTCGGTAAAGATGATGGCCTTCTGTTGTAGAGCCCCGGTTCCATCCTCCATGCGAACGGTACGGGCAGCTTCAAACCCGCGCTGCAATGCAGTGAGCAGAACTTCGCCTTTGGAGTTGATTTGGATCGCCTTGGCGAGGGCATGGAACTGCCGGAGTTTGTCTTTCTCTGCACGAAGCTCCGCAAGCTGCTCCGGGGTGAGGCGGTCCGGCTGCTGCTTTCCATCCCCCGCAGCATCATCGGACTCTGAGCCCTCGTCATCGTCTACCCATTCTTCCTGCACCTCGGAGAGTGTCTCGAAGTCCTCGGCGAGATCGGCGGGAACTTCGGCTGCTTTCTGCTGGTCGGCCTCTGTGGCCTCTAGCTTGTTTGCAAGTCCGAGCAGGGTGTCAGAGATGGCGTATGTGGATGAGGCCAGCAGCTTCCGTAGTATCAGCGTCATAAGTTGGCGCTGGCTTGCGGGTAGTGCGTACAGCTTCTCGCCTTTCAGGTAATCCGATACAAGCTCATAGAGCTGCTGTTCGGCGGCGCTCGGATAGAACTCCTGCACCATCGCGTGCCGATTGGTATAGGAAACGTAGGCCAGCACCTGCCGCCGGAGGGTTCGTTGGCAGATGGGACGAAGGCGCTGCTTGAGTGCATCGTAGTCGGCTTTGCCGGAGAGTCGGGCAAACTGTGCGCGGAAGCTACGGAGATCGCCAAAGGTGAACTCGTCCACAATACTGACGAGTCCATAAAGCTCCAGAAGAGAGTTCTGCAAGGGCGTGGCCGTTAATAGGACTTTTTGAAAACCGCTCACAGCATTCTTGATGGAGTTCGCAACCTTGTTGCCTGGCTTGTAGACGTTCCGAAGTCGGTGGGCCTCGTCAATGACCACCAAATTCCACTGAGCGTTTCGGAGGTACGGCTCTTTAGATCGGGCAAACTGGAACGAGCAGATGATGATCTTGGGTTGCAGAAACGGATTCAGATTGCCAGCGCGGATCGCCTCATTGAAGGTTTTAGCTTCTAGGATGACGCTCTGGAGAAAAAACTTGTCGAGGAGTTCCTGGCTCCACTGCTTGCGAAGATTGGCAGGGCAAATGACGAGTAGTGTGCGTCGCCGCTCGGCCCAATGCTGGGCAAGCAAAATCCCAGCTTCGATGGTCTTGCCTAGTCCCACCTCGTCGGCGAGGATTGCGCCCTTTGACAAAGGCGAACGGAATGCAAAGAGTGCTGCCTCGATTTGGTGGGGATTTAGGTCAACCTGGGCGTCTGAGAGTGCGGACGCGAGTTTGTCCACGTTGTCCGAACTGGACCGTTTCGTCAGCTCATGGGCAAAGAGCTTGGCGTGATAGGCCGTCAGACTCATTGGCGCTCAGGATTCTCCGTGCACCAATTCTAGAGCATCGGGGCGCGAAGTTCTCTCTGAGTTGTTAGGGATAACTGTTTTGGAATGGGGCAAATACACCGCTGCTGGTCAAATGCCGATTCCTTGGTCGTTGCTGTCACTTCTTTGCGATTGCGCTCTTGAGTTGTCATCTACGGAATGAATCTGTGCGTGGCTTGCGTTTTCAAGGGCATTTTCACGGGTAATAGGCTGGGCGTCACGGTCATAGAAGTTGCTCGCGGGATCAATATGCAACCAACCTCCGGTATGGTCGTGTTTGTAGCTCTCGATCTCGCCTGTCTCGCGCTTCCACTCATACCCTGCCGTTTCCTTGGGCAAAGCCGCTTCGATAGGGGCGTAGTGCCGGGTATCGGCTTCGTGGCGGACGATTTCGGGTAGCGAGACCATCGCTTCAGGCGATGGTTCATGGCGTAGGTCGTCCTGCGGGTGCTCTCTGCGGTTGGTCATCGGTGGCTCCTTGGTCTGGGTTTGCTGGTTGGCGGTCGCTTCGACCGGCGCTTGGTGAAGCTCTACGGCTGAGGCCTTGGTCACGTCGGTGCTGAGGCGTTCGCCAAGACTTCCGGCATCGTTGGTGTAAATCCGCGCGTCCTGCGAGGCGCGGGAAACGGAGACATAAGCGAAGCGGGTATTGATGAGTTCTGGGTGAACGGTAGTGTCCATGTTCACCAATACGCGGTCGGTGGTCAGCCCTTGGGAGCTATGCGAGGTCACGGTATAGCCGTGGTCGAAGTGCCGCATCTTCGCCGAATCGAAGCTGACGGTGCGCTCTTTCTCGCCGTCCATCTTCACGTCGATTTGGGTTCCGTCGATCCGCTGGATGGTTCCAAGGTCGCGGTTGGAGACTCCAAGTTCGCGGTTTGTGGCCGTGAACTGGATGCGGTCGCCTTCGGCGAAGTCCCGGCTGATCTCCCGGTAGGCGGTAATGCCGCGCAAGCGTTCCGGGTCGTAGGTGACTTGCCGCCCGTCATCGGTCCCGACCGTAATCCGGTTGGCTGCCGCGTCGATGGACGCGACCGTTGCGTAGCTGCGAGGCTCGATCCCTTGTTCTTTGCTTCCTCGCGTGTAGTAGAGAACGTCGTCCGGCTGATACTTCAAAGCCCAGGCGCGGTCGGCGCTTGTCAGCTCCGATCGCTGCGTCAAGACTTCTATCCGGTGGTCGTCTTTCGAGACGGCGCCGGAGCCTTTCAACTCGTGGCGGATGGCGTCGTTGATCTCGCGGCGGCTGGTATTGTCGGGCGAGACGACAAGTGTGTTCTCCGGCTTGGCGGCATAGTCCTTGGCGATGGCCTCGATGCGCTGTGCGTTGTCCTGGATCTCCGTCACCCGGCCCTGCTGCTGCAATAAGTCAACTCCCACGGCGGTTTCGTTTTTAGAAAAGTGCTCGACGACCCGCAGTAACTCCGGGTCTTTCTGGCGCATGATCTGGTCAAGCTGCGAGGTCTGCATCCCGGTCTGTTGCATCTGCTCGAAGGGCTTGCCGGCATCGACGCCCTGATGCTGGCGAGTGTCGCCGATGAGGAGAACGCGGTCTTGCGGCCCGATCTTCTCCATAAAACTCTGCATCTGGCGGGTGCTGGCGAGACTGGATTCATCGACCATGTAAAGGTGTCTCCGGTCGGGATCGCCGTTGGCCTGCTCTTGGCCTCCGCGCACAAGAAAAGCCTGCAATGTATCTGCCGAGATGCCCGCTTCCCGTAGCTGGGCGGCGGCTCGGCTTGTCGGGGCGAAGCCCTCGACGGCGCAGCCGTTGCGTTCCGCGCCTTCTCGGATCGCCTCCAGCGCGGTCGTCTTCCCGGTCCCGGCGAGTCCTTGCAAACCGTGGAGACGATCATGCGAGGTCAACACCTCCTCGATGGCTTTCCGCTGCGCGGGATTCAAAAGTTCGCGGCTGTTCGCATGGGCTGCAGCTTGTTCTTTGGGCAGAATTGGCTCAACGGCATTCTGGCCGCGTTGCATGTGCGCGATGGTCGCCAGTTCCGCAGCGATTGTGTCGCGAGTGGTGAACTGCCGCCCGGTTTCGTGCTTCTGCCCGTTAACGGTTTGGAACTCGCCGCTGCCGTGTCTCTGGTCAAAGTTCGTCCGAATCTGGTCATAGGTGAGGTCGCCCATGCCGCGCCGCAAGGCGTCCCGCATGATGTCCCGCTCGTCGGCAACGGCCTCACGCTCGAAGCTGCGATCCTTGGCAAAGCTGACTGCTTCCTGCGCCCTCTGGGGCGCATCCGGCACCCGGTTCTGCGCCATTCCTTCGGCCCGTTCTCTCGCCGCCGTGACGACGTGATTGGCCTGGTTGCCGAACTCGGCCGCAATCTGGCGGTGGGCTGCCAGTACCTCAGCGGGCGTATGGATTTCCTTCCGGTCGCGGGTGTTATGGGCGGCGATCTGCGCGGCCTCGGGCCCGCTGAAGCCGCTCCGCGCGATGGCTTCTTCGATCTGCTGGCGGCGCGGGCTGGACGCTTCAAGGTACTCGGCGGTGTAGCCTTTCACATCGGGAGCGCCGCTCTTGCCCGCTTCGATCTCGTAGCCGAGATTGCGGAGCCGGAAGGTCAACTCCGACTGGTAGACAGCGGTCGCAAACTGCTGGGTATCGAAGAATCCGCGCTCCTGCAATGCGCGAATTGAGCCGTCTGGCCGCTCGGTCATGTTGAAGATCACGGCGTGAGTATGGAGTTGGGGAGCGGCATAGCCGTCCACCGGGCGGGCCGTGTCGTGCTCGAACTTGGCAACGATGAACTTGCCTGAGGTCTCGGCGGGATGGTTGCCGCCGATGCGGGCTTGCGTGTAACGCTCCAACTCAGTGAGAGCGATGGTCACGGCCTGCCGGTGGGCTTCGCGCACACGGTCATCGCCGCCAACAAGGGCGGTCAGCGAGACGGACTTCGGTGCTGAAAAGGTAGCGTCCCACCCTGCCCGGTGCTCTGCGGGCTTGACGGTGGTTCCGTCTGCCTTCGTGTACTCCTGGGCCTTCCTGTGCTGGACCAACTGCTCGGCAGTATGGGGGTTCTGGCCGTCGCTCAGACGGGCGAAGTGTTGCGCGTCGATGGCTCCGGCGAGGCCGTACTTTTCGGCCAACTGCCCCTGCCATTCTCCAAGAATGGCGTCGCCCTGCTTCCAATAGTTCTGCTCGGCGGAGGTGAACTCTTTGGCATGGTAGGTCTGGGCCTGACCCGAGCTGAGGGGTTTCGAGATGGTGAGCATACCGCCTCGCTATTCCTCAAACTGGAAGACGGTATTGGCTGGCTCATCGTCGGCGTCACAGAAATCTTCGGGACTGTCCGGGTCGGTTCCGGCTGCTGCCAACTCGTCCTCCGTAGGCTCGTCAGTTTCCGAATCGGCATCCTCGGTCGCTGCTTTCCGGTTGCCCTCTTCGATCTGCGGGCTAGCAACTGGCTTTGGCTTGGGCACCTCCGCCTCAAGGTCTATGACAAGCGGCGCCACTGCGACATTCTTTGGAACGAGCGTCTTGGGATCGAAGGGCAGCTCATCGTCTTCGACGTGGCGCGGGACAAAACCGGGCGTCGTCTGAGGCAAGTCCATGTACTCGAAGTGGAACCGGGCGACGTTGTTTCCCAGCTTGAGAAAGGCGTGCCGGTTCTCCAATCCGGAGATTTCCGAGTCCATCACCAACGGCTCGACCTGACGGTCCAAGCTGAAGTTCTTGCCGGAGCGTGAGCCGTCGAAGTGCGTCTCCTTCATGCGCTCAATCTCGATCTTGCCGATGGCATTCGACACCCACTCTGCCGCCTTAGGTTCCGTCGTCTTGAGGAAGATTTTGGTGGCAGGCTGGGACAGCATGACCTCGGCCAGGTGGCCGTAGATCACCTCAAGCTGGGCCTTGCCCTGGAAGCCAAGGACTAGAGGATTTCTGCTCTTCCGGTTCTCCGTAATGGCGGTGTGGAGCTGCGGTAGGCGTTGCAAGCTCGCGAGTTCGTCAAGGACAAACCAGACTGGATTCTGGTTGCCCTGCGGGGCGGTCAGCAGACGCAAAACCAAGAGGTCGATCCAAAGGCTGTGAAGCGGGCGGAGGGCTTCACGCTCCGTCGCGCTGGAGGTAATGAAGATCCAACCCTCACGCTTCTCCGACCACTCGGTAGCACTCCAACTTTTCGTCGCCTGAGCCTTGGTGGGCAGCATACGCAGGCTGTCCGCTACCAGTCCAAGCGAAGCAAGGACGCCGTTGCGCTGCTGCTGCGCGCCCTTCGCAATCATGGCCTGCATCTCGGTCCCGCGCACCCGCTGGTCGATCTCATCTGGGTTGGAGAGCCATGCGACCAACTGCGTCGGCGTCGGCCCAAAGGTAAGCAAGTGGGCAAAGATTTTCTGGGGCGTCTCCGTGAAAAACTCACCCTTCTTGTCGCTGGTCGGCTGGTAGAGAGAGGCCGCAATCGCCTTGGCTTCCGCCTTGCGGCGAAGTTCCTCGGAAGGCCCCCAGTAGGGGCAGCGAGCATCCAAAGGGTTCAGCACAATGTCGCCGCGCTTGGCGTCGTAGAACCTCTGGATGAATTCGCAGGCGGGGTCGTAGACGATGGCGGAATGGCCTCGGCCTTGGATCTGCCGGAGTATCTGCATGATGAGGGTCGTCTTGCCGGCCCCAGTGTCGCCCATGAGTTCGATGTGCTGGGCTTCGGCCTGTAGGGGTATCCGCATCATCTCTTTGGCTTCGGTGGTCTTGAAGCCGATACCGTCGCCCTGCACGGTCTTGTTGAACTCCCTGGGAGTGAGCATGACCGGACCTTTGAGCAGTCGTCCGTACTTCATTCTCTTGCGCCGCGCGATGTCCTTTGTGATGGAGAACGGGAGCTGCGCCAGCAGCGAGAGGAAGCCAAACAGGAGCGGGAGCTTGTAGATTTCCCAGAGACTTTCGTCCTCGAAGACGGTGCTCTTCAGGTACGCCGTAAGGGGCGCGTCAACGTAGATTTGCTCCGGCCCGCGATAGAGGGCGCGAAGTCCACGCGCGACACCGGCTCTTGAAAGCGCCGCCGGGATGTTCTTCCCCGCCAGTGCGGGAGTCGTGCCGGCTTGCACGTCGGCTTCGGCGGCGGGCTGTCCCGCCGCGATGCCATTGCCGACGTAAAGTAACTGAAACTTGTTCTTCTTCTTGAGCGCCCCGCCCGCCGCTGCTCGGGCGTAGATCGGTGTGTAGAACTGCTGTAAAGGCGTCTGCCCAAGGTCGAAACGGGCGTAGAGGAAGCAGCTGGTGAGGACGAAGGCAACGAACACCGCACCGTAGGAATAGATCGGGGAGTTCGGCGGGAAGATGATTGTTTCTTTACGGCCCCACTGTTGCGTCGCCATCACGCACGCTCCAGGTCTTGTTGTGCTTCAATGGCGACTGCCCGCTTGCGTTTCTTGACCTCGACCATGATTCCGTCGAAGACCTCGGGCGTGATCTTCTGGCCCGTAGCGAGAGGCTTGAGGACGTTGGTCAGCATGAGCCGGAGTCCGACGATCTCACTCAACTCCGGGCTGGCGGTCGGCTCGGCTTCCTTCCGCCGCAACTCATTAAGGATGAGCTGGCGGATGAGTTTACCTGGTGTGGTGCCGCGCTCGGTGCAGTGTTTGGAAAGCGCGGCAAGCTCATCGCGGTTGAGCTTTGTACCGGCAGTTTTCACCCGGTAATTGGCTCTCCGGGTCACGATTTCATCACTGAGTAAGGGCATATTTTGCTCCAAGAAAGGCGAGGCGCTTTAGGGTGCTCTGAAACGCCCTAAAGCGCCTTATGGTCTGTAAGCCCTTTGGTTTCCGCTGCTCGATCAGAGCGCTTTATGCCGCTCCAGCACGACCCTCCGAGGGATGGAGTGTCATAATTCATCCGGTGCGTAGCACCGTTCCCATCCCGGCACAAATGATTGAAGGGGCGATGCTCATTACTTCGCCGCCGCTATTGCCATTGGAGTCGCTATCGGAGTTGGTGCTGAAGCTGCTGGCTTGCGTCCCGGCTTTCCCTTCGGCCTATCGTCGCCATTACGCTTGATCCGCAGTGCATGGATCGGCTTCGCATCGTTGGGCGAGCCGATAAACTTCTGGAAGTCCTTGTCTTTGGTGAAGACGTATTCGAGCGCCTTATTCACCACATCATCGGCGGCAACTCTGGTGAATGCTGCATATTGATTGACGAGGTTTGCAGTGGGCTCCTCAAGTGAAACCGTGGCTGTGACTTTGCGGCTGGTGGTGATCTCAAGCAATGGCATGGACGTTCTCCCTCTTCGTGGTGGTTGAATTGATTGGGTGGACTACTGGGTTGCTGCGCTCATTGTCGCGCTCTCCTGCAAGATCGAAGATGGTGTCGCACAGGAATAGCTTTGCGGCGCGATCGTATCCACGCACCGCGATAATCTCGCTGATCTTGCGTCCCTCGGTGAACCGGCCAACCTGGACCACGATTTGAACTGTCTCGGCTATCTCTGCAGAGATGTCGTCGCGATTCGATTGCTGATGCGAACGCATCGCTAATTCACCGAACCTGCGGAGCGCCTTCACCGCGGAGCTGGCGTGAATCGTTGCCATCGAACCTGCGTGTCCGGTATTGAACGAATCGAGCAGCGTGCGGGCTTCTTCGCCGCGCACCTCGCCGAGGATGATCCGGTCGGGTCTCCACCGCAGCGCGGCCTTCAATAGATCGTCGAAGCTCACCGCGCCGGTATGCGATTCGGTCTGGCATTCGGAGGCCAATAGATTTGGCTTGCCGATACGCAACTCGGACGTGTCCTCAATCACCACAATGCGCTCTGTTTCGGGAATGAAGTCGGCCAGCGCATTGAGCAGCGTGGTCTTTCCGCTGCCCGTCCCACCGCTAATCAGCATCGTCTTCCCGGCCTCGATATACCCGCTCAACATATCGCCTGTACCGGTGCCCATTGCGCCGGTCTGGATAAGGTCGGCAATGGTGAACCGCACCTTGGAGAACTTGCGTATTGTGACGGCGGGATTGGGCCGGACGACGGGCGGGAGGACCGCAGCAAGGCGGCTCCCGTCCGGCAATTGCGCATTCAATAGCGGGTGCGCTTCGTCGAACTTCCGGCTGAGTTTGTTGGCAATCACCTCAAGGCCAGTGCGGAGCGCCTTCGAGTCGAAGACGACCTCCGCGTGCTCCAACCGGCCCTTGCGCTCAAACCACCATTGGCCGTTAGGATTGCCCATAATCTCGCTCACCGTATCGTCAAGCAAGAGTTCCTTGATTGGCTGGAGAAACGAAATGAGCAGGTCCAAGTCGTGGTTCATGGCAGCTCCTAATCGAACGCTTGGTCCGCGCGGAATCGAACGATAGTGAGTCCAAGCGGATTGAACGCCAGCGCATCGTTGACGACGTGATCGGCGAAGACATAGGTCACGCTGGCAGTCCAGCGTTCGGTCTTTAGCTGGGTGTGATCGTTAGCGTTGGTGTAGACCTTCTCGAACTCAATGCGGGCGGAATAGGGCGACACCCGTAGATCGTCGAGGATGACGCTCTTGATGTTGATATCGACATACGGGAGTGTGCTGTCCTGCTGGAAGGTGGCAATCGTCTTGGTCAACTGCTCCTGCCGGATGACGGCCTGCTGAATATCCGAATTGAGGAAGTAAAGCGCCTGGGTCTGGTCGCGCTCGATGGTGTACCGGTTGCGCTGGAAGTACAGCGTGGCCCAGCGCGAGAGGTAATATTTGTTCTCGGCCTCCTGCGGTTTGTACTCGTAGTTGCGGTAGTCGATGGCGTCGGCGTGGCCTACATCATTGATACGAATGACGAGAGGTTTTATGCCGGCCAGTGCCTTCTGGCTTTTGAAGGTGAGAGCGCCTAGCATCAGGCAGACCCCGCCCAATATCAGGATTGTGATCTTCAAATAGGTATTCATCACGAGCGGATCGCCGTACTGTTCCAGATAGCGTTCCGCTGCGCGTGTGATCTCGGGGGATTTGGTCTCTTGAACTGGCATTTTGGGGATCTCCGTTAACCCATGATTCCGGCTGTGATGGCTCCGGTAACTGCACCCATGCCGGCATCGTGGCCGCTGCTGCTGCCGGAGAAAATAGAAGCAGTCATTGCAGGAATCTTAATGAGGATGAAGACGTTGACGACCGTGAGCAGGACGATAAAGGGAAAGTTTTGCAGCATCTTGATTGGGTTGGTGAAGTCCATGAGGTTCGTCGCGGAGGACATATACAGATGTCCGAGAATACTCATCGTCGCGGCGGCAACCACCTTGTAAAACGAGAAGCTGAGGAAAGCCCTGAGCCATCCCCAAAACAGAAACTCCAGCTTCTCGATGATGAGGAATGGGATAAAGATTGGACCGAGGAGTCCGATGATCGCCGCTGCTATTTCGCCGTAGGCGATGATGACGGAGACGAGCGCAGCGAGGACGGCAAGCGATATCTGAATGAGGATGTACGCGACCATCATGTACGGCGCGGTGAACATCGCCATGCCTGGGCCTGACTTCTGCAAACTGGTGTCGATGGATTGCAACATGGAAACGGTCGCATCGTGGCCAATGGTGTTGGCAAGATCGGTCGTTCCGTCGCTGATGAAGCTCTTGAGCGAATAGCCGATGCCGGGAATGCTGCTGTCGTAGTACAGCACGAACATATAGGCGAAGCTGATGAGCATAAAGAAATTCAAGAAGCGGGCCATGTTAAAGCCCTGACCGCCCTGGGCGGACGCAAGGGCCTCCTGAATGCCAAACCAAACGAGCATGATCGTGGCGAGTGAGAGGACGATGCGGAGTCCGATCGCGTCAATGGTCGGTGCCGTGCTTGCGGTCAATGACTGGCATTGTTGCGCGATGAAGTTGAGTAATTGGAATCCCATAATCGCCCCCCAGGGCTAGCTGCCAAAGGCTAATAGCTGAATGCCTTGCTCAAGCCAGTGCTGTCCGTGCTGGTATGAGTGGCGTAGTTGGTTTCGTACCCGTCGGCAGCTTGCATGGACATCTTCAATGCGTCCTGCTGCTGCTTCTGCTGCACCATCTGCTGCAAGCTCTGGGCTTGTGTCATCTGGCTCGCTTCCTGCTGCGTGCGGAGTTGCAAGAGCATCGCCTGATTGATGCGCTGCAACGTCGCCAGTTCGGTTTGTTGAGTTGGGTCGGTGGAGTGGCTGGCGGTTTCGAGCGTCTGGATATCGGTTGCGCGTTGTGTGGAGTTCGAGCGAATCGTTCCAATGGTCTGAAGGCTGGTCGATGTCACGGCATCGCCCAGATCAATCGTTGCGCCTTGCGCTGCAATGGCCTGTTGGCCTTGCAAGCTCAACGCGCTATATCCAGAGATTTGACCCGTTCTCTGGACGCCCGCACTTTGATTCGCTGAGGCCGCGCCGCTGCCGGTCGTTGCCGCGTTGATCCAAGGAAGCGAATTGCCATAGGTATTCGCGGGCCGCGTCACCTGCGTCCACATCTGCTCTCCCATGTTGGCGAAAGCGGTGTAGTAGCTGGAGGGTGCCGTGGCCATGCGATGTGCAAGGTTGTAGGTCTCCATGACGCTTGTGAGCGTCTGGAGGTTGGTCGTATAGATTTGACTGCCTTGGATGATTTGCTGCACGGCGTGCGCGGACTGTGTTGGGTCTAGCACGACGCTTGCGCCGACCTGCGCGGTCGCAGGGCTGGCAAGCGTGGCAGCAGCTAATAGTGCGGTGAGGAGGTATCCCTTCATGGTGGTTCTCCTTGCAGGGGGTTGATTGCGGTTGAATTGCATTCGGGGGCGATTACGGGAACTCTTGGCTCACTGGTTTTGTAGCGCAAGCATCTTCTTGGTCAAGTCGTCGCGTTTGGCGTCCAATTCCTTGCAATGGGGGCTGTTCTTTCGGGCCTCAGCCTCGCGCTGACGTTGGTCGATTCCTGCCTGCTGCTGCGGCGACGGTTTGCTCCCAAACGCGGTGCCAACGATGGCGTTTGCATCCTGGTCCGAAGGCGTTACGGAACAATCCTTTTGGTACTGAGCATTTGCTGTCTGATACTCGGCACTGAGCTCTGCCTGCTTCTGCTGCTTGCTTTTGCATCCGGCGAGGGTGAGGGCGGCGAAAGTGGCGACAATAACTATGGCTTTACGCATGTTGGTCTCCTTAGAACGACTGAGCTATATGATGGTTTTCATAGGCTGGCAACAGCATGTCTTGCGTGAAATAAACCTTCACACGGTGTCCCTCCCGGATGGTGATCGTGGGCGGGATCTGAATGAACCTGTCGAGAATCGTTGTGGCCGATTGCGACACGCTGGACGCTGCACCGTTCGTAAAGGACTGTGAACCGGAGCTATTGAGATTCGACCCGCCCTGGCTGATCTGGGAAGCACCGGCAATCACGCCAAGCGCAATCGACGTTCCGAAGATTTGCAGGTAATGGTTGTTGACCTGATCTTTCAAACCTTCCTCGCCGATCTGGTCGAGGCCGTGGAACTGGTCGAGGTCCACGCTGTACCCGTCCGGCATCAATAGGCGATGGAACGCGACGGAGATTCGCCGCTGCTGGCCGAACCCGGCGGCGCCGATCTTCCGGGCCTCGCCGAGCACGATCGTTCCCTCGGGAATGAGGACGTGCTGGTGGTCGTGCGAGTACACCGGATTCGATACCAGCACCTTCACCGGCCCCACGGCATCGCCGTCAAGCCGATTCATTAGCACGGTGTCCAGAGTCAACCCTTCGTAGATGACATAGGGCTGGCCTATGGCATTGTCGATATTGGCCTCCGCCGGACGCTTGTACTCCGTCGCCGGAATCTGATCTCCCGACGCCTTCAGCTCTCCGGCGGCGCGGGGAGCGGTCAACGCGGTAGGTTGCCCCGCCTGTAAAGCGGCGGCATAGGGGTTCTGCGCTGCTGCCGAAGGCCGTGGCGGTGCATTCTGCTCTGGCGCGACGGTATCCTCCCCTCGCGCAAAGGCGATATTGGACGAAAACCGCGCTGCATCCGCCCTCTCCTTCTCCGTCGCGGCAAGCTGCTGCCCGGCTTGTTCCGACGGTGTGAGCTGGGGCTGCCCGCTCGCCTGGGTGCCGTTCTGCTGCCCGTTCGGGGCGTACCCGGCTGCGGCGGTCTGCTGAGCCCCTGTGCCGCCCGCTGGAGAGCCTGTTGCGGCTGCCAATTGAGCGTCCTGGTCCGCCTTCAGCTTGTCGGCCCCTAGCTGCCGCTGCAAGGCGTCCACGTTGCTCGCAGTGTTGTCCTGAATGTAAGGCTGCGGCGGCGCACCCTTGGCCTTCTCAGCGTCCGTGGGGGCCTTCTTCCTGGAGCTGATGACGGTTGCAAGGATGAGGAGGACGACTGCCCCGAGATAGAGAAACATCTTGAGGTTCTTCTGCAGCACGCCTTTGGGCTGCGAGGTGTGATCTGTCAGTTGCGGGTCTGCGGTGACGGTATCGGCCATTTTGTTACCCCTTCCTCGTGAATTCCATCTTTTTCTTGCCCAGCTCGACGTAGCCGTTGTCCATCACTTTCGGAATGATGTATGTCCCATCGCGCAGGTCGTAGTTGATGAGGTTCGGCTTGCCGTCCCGCATCTCGTAGACGCTGAACTTCTCCGGGGCATTGGTCTTGATGTAGGTGAACTTGTCGTCGTGGTAAATCGACTGGATATCGAAGGGAGCCTCGTTCGACTTGAATGTGTAGTCGAATTTGAGGGCCAGCGGGTAGGCGCTCTTGTACTCATCAACCGTCGCGCCCACATGGGACTCAAGCGTCGATATCTGCTGGTGCGCCTGCTCAAGCTGTGCGGCTGGAACGTACTGCGCCGGCCCATTCGCAGCAACGATGTTGGAGGCGTCGGCGGGTTGGATGATGACCTTGAGATCGGGGTCGCCGCCAGTGGAGCTGATGTCCGTCAAGGTGAAGCTGTAAATGTTGCCCTTGTCCGTGATGAGGTTGAGATTCGAGCTGATGCCCGGCTTGGCTGGATGAACGAAGCAGAAGTTTCCGACCACATCTACAATCCAGAAGTCCTTATCTCCGGTCGCGGCCTCCATGATCTTTTCGGTGGCTGGGACCACGATGAGCGTCGTGTACTTGACCTTCGCGCGGATCGGCACGATGTCCTGGGAGTGGTAGGAGACGTTGCGCGAAGCAGTTTGGGCGTTAATCGCCAGACTGCCGAGCGTGGCGAGCATGATTGCAATGGCTGTTGTCTTCAAGTTCTTCATGGGGGAACTCCTTAGCGGCGCGGTTGAAATGGGTGAGTGGTAGCGAGTTGGCGAACGCCATCGGCGATGCCGTAGTGTGCAAAGGCCTCCCTCTTGAGCAGGTTGTCGCGGGCGTTGTTGGTGGCAATCCAGTACGAGACCGAATCGACGTTGAGCCGGACCTTCTTGCTGGATTGAGCTTTGCGAATCAGCATCTCGCCGGGCGGGATGAGATCGGCGATGATATCGATTTCAGTGTCGTTGAGATGGAACGCCTCGCGGTAGACCTGGCGATTCATCTCCGGATTGGCGAGGAAGATCTTGGTCGGGCAGCTTTCGGCGACAATCGCGAGCATCCCCGATTCCTCAAGCTCCTTGATGGATTGCGTAGCAAGAATCATCGCCGCGTTATGCTTCCGCCAGGTCTTTTGAGCGGCAACGATGTAGCTGCGAATCGTCTCGTTCTTGATGAAGAGCCACGCCTCGTCCAGCAAGAACGTCTTGAAGGTCGCCAGCTTCTCAGGGTTGGCAATCTCGTTGCCGGCCCTGTGCAGGACGTAAAAGAGCAGCGGTTCCAACACCTCGGGAGCGTCGCCCCAGCCGGCGAAGTTGAACGTCTGGAAGCTGGCGAAGCTGAGCGTGTCCTCCACGTTGTCGAAGAGAAAGCCGTACTGCCCCTCCTTGGTCCAGCGGTGGAGCCTTTCTTTCAGCTCCCCAATGATCTGGCTGAACGTCGATAGCGTCCGCTGCTCCGGCGCTACCAAGTACATCCGCTCGATGGCCTCCCACAGCTTGCGCTCCCCTTTGAAGTCGAGCCGGTAACGCTTGTCGTTGCCCTCGATGAGCACGCGAAAGAACGAAAACAGAAATTGTAGGTTCTCCTTGCTCTCTGGGAGACTGAACGGGTTGATAGTGAAGTCCCGACTCTCCTGGCCGACGTTCAAATACGTCCCACCGAAGATCTCGGTGAGCGACTGAAACGAGCCGCCGATGTCGAAGATGTACGTCTGCGGCCGGTATTTCTGAGCGTTGGTGAGTAGGAAGTTGCATAGAAAACTTTTGCCTGAACCCGTCATTCCGAGGATTAGGGTGTGCGCCACCTCGCCGTTGTGGAGGTTGAGATAGTAGGGTGTGGCGTTGTCTGTCTCCAGTACCGCCAGGTACTCGGAGCGTAGGTGCGGGTTGGTCTTCTCGCCGGGGTGGATTGTGAAAAGAAACGAGAGGTCAGCATAGTTGGAGTTGAGGAGGTACATCTTGCGAAGGTTCTGTGCGTAGTTGCCCGGAACGGTCGCAAACAGCGCATTGAGCTGGTTGTAAGTCTCAGCGAAGAGCGCGCCGTCTGCGTTCGTGAACACTCCGGTAAACTCGCCCATTTCCCTGTTGATCGTGGGGAGGTCGTTGCTGTACAGCACTACTGTCAACGAAAAGTCTCCGAGCGTCTGGCCGTCCCCAAGAGCCCGCAAGCACTCTCCCAGGTTCTCAATGTCGGCCTGCTTCGATTCGTCGATCAGCACGTCACGCTGGTTCACTTTCGCCGGGCCGCTCCCCATCTGCGACACAAACCCGGACTTGCTCATGTTGAAGTGACGGCGCCGCTTGTCCACTTCCCTGCGGGCCTTCGCCATCGAAAGGGGAGTCCACTCGGTAACGACATAGAAGTTGCCCTCGATCTTAAAGAACCGGTCAAGTACAAGTGGCCGGGTCTCCGCAATGGCCTCTTTCATGGTGAGGATGCGGACGAAGTGATCGCCGATGCGGAGATGGTCGCGCTCCGCCTCGATGTTGGAATTGACAACTTGATAATCGAGATACTGTGTCGATTGCGGCTTGCCCGCGATGCGCCAGTCATCGAAGTTGAGCAGACGACGGAAGAAGCTAAATTGCGCCTGTTGCCTTTGAACCTCAATGGGCATGAGGTCGGCGAGCTGGCGGGTGAAGTTCTGTACGCCCTGCTCCAACTTCACCAGGTCGGTGTCGATCTGCGTCCGAAGCAAAATCTTCATGTTGTCGTTCGTGAACTGCGCCTTGAGTTCGCGGATGCCGCCCTGCGGGTCGCGCGGGATACGGAGAAGAGCGGGCATGATGCCGGTCTTCGACCGCGCTCCCTCCAGGACGATCACATAGAAGAGCTCGATCTGATACAGCCGATCTCGTTTGGACTCGAAGAATTGGCGGCGCTGGTCGATGGCCGCGTCGATCAGGGCGTCATCGTAGCTGGCGAACGGTATCTCGGGCCGGTTCGTCTTGAAGAGATATTGGTAGACGTGGAAACCCTCGCCGAAGGACTTGAGAGCGGATTCGAGCCGCTTCACCGCGTATTGCTGCTCGTCGTTGTCGAGGCTTTCGTAATCAACGCCGGTAACGCTCAACACCATACCGAGGTCGCCGCTCTTGGTCAGAAACGTCGTTTCTGTCCAAAACCCATAGAGGTTGATGTGAGCGCTCAATGCGTCCGCTTCCTTCCACGGCTTGATGACTCGCGAGAGATTCAGCATCACCGCACCTCCACGTTCGGGACCCTTTGCTTTGCGGCGTCGTAGCGCAGCTTGAACTTCTCCGAACGTCCCAGAATCTTGAGGAAAGCGGGGTCTGAGTTCGTCACCCAATGGCCGAAGACGCAGCCTCCGATGAAAACGACGATGCCGCCGATGATCGAATTGAAGAGGTTGAACATGCCAACAGCGGACACCGCAATCATGAAGAAAAGAGTGCGTTCGATGCCCATATAGGTGAGGGGCTTATGCAGGCTCTTGAAGACTCGGTTGCGGCGCTTCTGAGTTGTTTCCGGCATAAGCCCCTCGTGCGGAACGTCGTTGGAGTGGGAGTGAATTGGATTGCAGGACATTCGCAGCCGTGGTGGGGTTAGGAGCCCCATAGCCAGGTGAGGATGTTAGTCGCCATCACCGCTATACCGGTGCCGGCTGCAACTCCTGCGAGCGTCTTCTTCGCGCCGGGTTCTCCGTGCGCGAAGGTGTAGCCGCCGATCACAATTGCGATCAGACTGGCGGCCTTGGCGACGGTCCCGGTGAAGAGCGTTTGGATGGAGCTAATGCCGGAATCGAATGGCGAGGCGTGAGCTGAAAGGGGAAAGATCAATACGCATAGGAGCAAGGTTGCTCCGCGTATCATGTAGAGCTTTGTTCGCTCAATCGTTGATGCTGGGATGATGATTCGAATACGTGTCATTTGGCACCTCCAACGACCGGAACGGTCGTGATATGCCCCTGACACTAGGTCGCGCCTGCGCGCGCGTCCAATACTCATTACCTATGGCAGAATTCGCCAATGTCGTGTTTCCCATAGGCTGTGCCTATGGCTCAGCATTTACCCGAAAGGAGCGATACTAGGCGTCATGATCTTCAAAACTCATCCGCTTGCTGAGAGCCGCAGGAAAAGCGCAACCACGCTTATCAAAGTGCTACTTAAGAGCAATTCCCCTGAAGTCTTGCCTGGTCACATTCGGGAACTGCTCGATGCGATGTTATGGAAGATCACTGAGGCCGACGGCAAGTACAAGACTCGTCATCAAAGTCTTGGTGCGTTCCAATGCGGGGATAAGAAGCTGCTCCGGCATGAGCATGTTTACCCAAAAGAACAGATGATTAAAGCGCTGCTAAAGGCAGCGCCGGAGCAAGTGGACGGCATTTTGGAAACTGCCGTGGGATGTACAGTAACGCTCGATGAGCACTTTCGGCTTCACAAATTCGACGAAGAGGATGGCTGGGAACGGTATCGAAAAGCAGGAATAGCCGTCACGGACACGGAGACGGGTCAGCGAGTTGTCTAGGTATTTTTGACTAAGATGCTACCCGAAGAGTGGAAGGGTTGTGTTGCCCTTTCTGGGACGAACCGAGCGCACAGGTTTGGATGGCGGCAATGATGATTGCAGCCTCAATCTCTTTCGCATCTCGCGCACCAAATGCGGCATCGTTCTCTGTGAAGTGGACTTCGCAACTATCAATGCACTATCGACAGTCCACGTCACGCCGGCGACAGGCCGCGTTACAAGCCCTGGCTGCAATTCCGAGCCCTCCCGGATGAGTGCATAACCAGTACCCGATTCGACCATCCATTGAAGATCGTGCGGCGTCCTGTTGATGCTGGCGATATCGCCGCCGATTCCCACATCACCCAACATCTCCATCAAACGCCGATGCGCTTCGGGATGCTGTTTGGGTTCGCGGAAGATCGTCAGTTTAGAGCCAAGGTCTGCCGGGGTTATCTCCTTCAGCTTTGATAAAGGATCATCGGATTTCATGCATACTACGAGCCGACTCTGCGTAAAAAGATATGCCTTGAGTCCCGCACCACTAGCGGGAAGCGTCACCAATGCGGCGTCGATCTCTCCTCTTTCAAGCATGAGCAAGAGGTCCACTGGATCGCCACTCTCCGGCTTGATCTCGCACGATGGGAAGAGCGATGTATGGATCGAGCAAACCATCTCGTATAGCGCATGGTCTACGAAGGAAGAGAATCCCAGGCGCATCGGTACGAACGTCACGCGATGCAGGGCGCGGGCCGTCTCTATCAGCGCGTCGCGCATCCTCAAGAGTTCACGACCGCCTGTTATCAATATCTCTGCGGCAGGAGTTGTGCGAACTCCCTTGTGATCGCGCACCAAGAGTGGAACCTGCAACACCTCTTCGAGGTCTTTGATCTGAATGCTGAGAGAGGGCTGCGAGAGATAGAGTCGCTTTGCGGCAATGCTGATGTTACCTGCTTCTGCTACCGCAATGAGGTTCTTGAGTTTCTTTAACTCTACGAGGTCTGAAATTTACGGGCCCGCTTTCCTCTGACCGTTCATGCTCTGCGTGCGTTCACTCAGTGCGGCCACAAGTCAAGCCCAACGTTATGCAATTGTGGGCTTAGGTATCTGTAAAGTCAACACGCTGGAGGTCGCCAGTGATGCCGAAAGCGCAGAACTGAGGCCATAGTCAGAGACTATGGCGATTGAAAACGGCCATAGTCAGAAAGTATTGGACAGGACTCCCTACTGGCCCGAGGGTATGAGTATGCCGGGAAACACCGGGACACTGGCACACGGCACCCTTGAAGGCGAGGACTCACCCAAATGACTTCAGCAGAGAGAATGGCGAAGGAAGATATGCCCCTGGAGGTCCGCTTGGTGTCCGATTCCAATGCCCCGCTGAAGAAGCCATCTGCTCCCATACAAATGGAAGCTAGTCACTCTGTCCTGCCAAGTTCTCCGGACGACGTGAGTTTCCTGCGTCTGCCAGACGTGAAGCTGGTCACGGGTCTCTCGAAGTCGAGCCTGTACGCACTGATTCGTGCGGAAAGCTTTCCTGCGCCCGTCCGACTTGGGCCGCGCACTGTCGCGTGGGTAAGATCGGAAGTCAAGGACTGGGCGGTTGAGCGAATCTCGACATCGAGATCAGCAGTTTCACATCTGAGCAGCAGACGGATGCCGCAACGTGCTCTTGGGGAAGCCTGGGCCTCCTCGAAGAAATTTGCTTAAGGGCACAGGAACGGAATTTCACAAAGGTTCTAAACACAAAAGGTTCCATGGTTTGGGAAATGGGTTACTATATACCACTGCTCAATCCTAAAGGAGTCTCACAGTGAAAATGAGTTCGCTGTTACTCGTTGCGCCACTCCTAGCCCTATCTGGTTGCGCCCTGCGGAGGGCAGTTAACAGTAAGTTTCCTCCGATTAACGAGAATCAGCAGCGGCAAGTTGCTGTCGATTCGACGGCGAAGGCCCTTTCTGCGATCAAGACGCCCACGATCCTAGCCGAGGTTAATCTCTCAGACGCTGGACAGGCCCTCCTCAATCAAGACCTCCGCAAGCTTGGCGTCACCAAACTGAGCTTGGTGGGTACGCAGCAATTGCTGAAGATCAGTCTGGAATTCGACCATAAGTTTTCAGAGGGTGATGGCGGCGAGAATGCCGACGCGCGGAAATTTATAACTACCTGGAGGCCAGAGGCCTCGGGTTCCATTGTTGTGTTCGCGGGGCTCAGAAATCCCGATGTCAACGCAATCAATCTGGCAGATATCCCTGCAATGGACCTGCAGCTTTTACCGGCGCTTTCGACGGTCCAGATAAACCATTTAAAGGTTTTCGGCCATTACAAAGTAACGCTGCTCGTTCAGCCGTTAGTGGCGCTGCTAAACACGTTTAAGGACAACGTCTCAGGTGCCCTATCCCGGAGCAAGTTAGCCAGCATTTCGATTCCGGAGGTTGCCAAAAAGCCCCTTAGCCTTGACAAGTCATTCTCCTTCCAAATCGATCAGCAAAAGGTAAATGCAACCATCAGTGCAAACCCAATTCCGATCCCCGACAAGCTTACCGGCGTTGCGTGGAGAATTACCGACGATAATCTGACCGTCCTGCTGCAGGTACTTCCGCAATCTGCCGTCGATCTGCCCGCGAGCCAAATACGGCCGGCGACCTTCAAGGAAATCGACGACCGTTTTAACGATCTGCTCAAAACAGAATTTGACCTCCCGAGTCTTGATGATTCAGAGTTGGTGGCGGTAAACGAGGGTTTAATAGCCAATACCTTAGCGAATGTCGTGGAGCAGGCGGCGCCATGCGCCGCAATCTCGGCTCCGAATATCAACATCCCGCCATTGGACAAAATGATTTCCATTCCCCCAGACAGCGCTAACTGCCTACAGGATCCGACAAATTGCGAAATTCACTGCAACCATAATCATGCGGACGACCATTGCGGCACGTTCAACGCTCCTTGCAAGATTGCGGAAGCAGCTAAGAACGTGGCGTTTGATGGTGAATACGCAGCATGCTTGGGAGCTCGCGATGCAAAAATAGCGGTATGCAGGACGGGGCAGGCTGCCACGCAGGCAGGTTGCGAGACGGCTAAGACCGCTTTTAATGCAGCGCTTGCAGGGGAGGTCGGAGACGTTTCTGCTCAAGTGTCTGGCAACGCCAACGCGCGAATATGCCTTTCGCGTCTCGCACTCTCTGACCACTTAGCGAGTGTAAATCTTGATGTGGATGCATCCGGTAAAGCCAATGGCAACGTCGCGTTTGGTTTTTCGCCTCGCAGGGGTGTAGGCCGTGCGATATGTGTGTTGAATCTTAACCTCAATAATGGCTTTACGGCAGGCATTAGCGCGCCCCGTTGGAGCGTCTCTTCGCCGGTGACCGTGGAGCAAGTTGGGGAGGATGTTTATATCTCTTATGACCTGCAGGGAGGAAAGGTCACTGCCAACTACTCTCCGAGCTTACCCAGCCTCTTAGCGCATGATCTTCCAAAGATTACGTTGACTTGTCCGATTCCTGGAGCAGCAGCTAACCTTGTGGACCTTGCTGGATTTCTTGCGGGCATCCCCAATGAGTTCCCGTTGCCGGTTCCGCCTATCAAGGGCATGCAGGTCATTCCGTTGCCCAAATTGAGCATTGGGGAGGAGAAAGCTAAAGTGACTTTGCGCCCGCTTACTGCCAAGGCGATCATTGTCGAGGGGCGACTGGAAAAGTAGCATCGCTTCAACCGGGTGGCCCACTCTGAGTGAGCCGGACATCGGCGGCCGCTAGCGCTTTCCTGCCCTTCGCAAGCTGCGCATCCAAATAGTCTGCCCACCACTGCATCATTTCTGTGCGCTGCTTCAGATACTTTGCATGATTGTATGCGGCAGCCACCTTGTTGCGCTTCGTGTGGGCGAGTTGCAATTCAATATGCGCTTCATCGAATTCATGCTCATTGAGAATGGTTGATGCCAGTCCACGGAATCCATGCCCGGTCATCCGGTCGCGATATCCAAGCCGGTAGAGCGCGTAGAGAATTGTGTTGTTGCTGATGGGCTTTTTCTTGTCGCGAGCGCCAGCGAACACAAACGGGCCGTTGCCTGTGATCTGCTTGAGCGCCCGCAAGACTTCCACGGCTTGGCGGGACAGCGGAACGATATGCGGAGTCTTCATCTTCATGCGCTCCGCCGGAATGGTCCAACGGGCCTCATCCAAATCGAACTCTGACCACGGCGCTTCAATCTCCTCGCTGGTGCGGACAAACGTATACGCCATCAACTTCATCGCAAAGCGCGTGATTACGTCGCCGTTGTAATCGTCGATCTTTACGAGCAGTTCGGGCAGGTCTTTGGTGTCCACGCGGGCACGATTTTCGGTCTGGGCTTCAGCCAGGATGTCCCTCGGCTTGAAATCCGCGGCCGGGTTGCGACTCGCAATATCGCGAGCGATCGCAAATCGAAAAATCTGCGATGTCGTCTCGTGGATACGTTTGGCAACGTCCCTGGCATCCCGCTTCTCGACCGCGATCATGAGTTGGCGCACATCAGCCGCCGTCACCGCATTGATGGATTTGTGGCCGTACGCGGGGAACACGTCAGCTTCCA
>Ga0182030_10004250_pt1 | contig 30543 bp, 33 predicted proteins | sample 812S3MmetaG_FD_121299 | JGI IMG/M metagenome (GOLD analysis project Ga0182030, IMG submission 121299) | Permafrost microbial communities from Stordalen Mire, Sweden - 812S3M metaG (Illumina Assembly) | ecosystem: Environmental > Terrestrial > Soil > Wetlands > Permafrost | place: Sweden...
CCTGAAGCAGTTGTTGAATTCTGCTCAATATAGCAAGGTAATAGGCCTTACCCGCAGGCCACTGGATATTAAACATGCCAAACTGGAAAACCCGGTAGTTGATTTTGATAAGCCCGGGCAATACAGCAGTATAAAGGCGGATGATGTATACTGTGCTATGGGCACTACCATTGGCAAGGCCGGTAGCCAGGCAGCCTTCAGAAGAGTGGACTTTGAAATACCCCTGCTGGTAGCCAAACTGGCTTTGGATAACGGCGCTGCAAAATTTATTTTAGTATCGTCTATGGGTGCCGATGCAAAATCGATGGTGTTTTACAGCAGAACCAAAGGCGAACTGGAGCAGGCATTAGCCCAATTAAAATATAAGGCTGTTCTTATTTTCAGGCCCTCAATTTTGCTGGGCAACAGAAAAGAGCACCGCACCGGTGAGGCCATTGGCCGGTTTGTGGCTGAAAAACTTTCGTTTTTGTTTGCTGGCCCACTGGCAAAGTATAAAGGGACACCCGTTGATTTGCTGGCCAAAGCCATGATAAAAGAGGCCGGTGAAAATGTTTCGGGCGTTCGAATTATAGAAAACAATGAAATATTTGAGATAGCCGAAAAGTGAAAGCAATGACTAAAAAGAGTACCCTGTTTTTGTTGCTTTTGGTAATTGCATTTGTTGCATCGGCACAGGAAAATAAAGAGGTAATAAATGTTAGGCAGCGCTTGCTGCGCCGCCCCGCGCAGGAACTGGATGAGCACGTTGATTCGTTCCAGAACCTGCACCTGATGATTGGCGGTAATGTTTACCAAACCGAAAAGCACGTTAATTACGCCTACGACCCCGCCACCGGCAGGTACGATTTTACCAACGAATTCAAATACGTTCAGCCGTTGTTGAACCTGGGCGATATAACCATTGTAGACCTTAAAACCAGCTTTGGTAACGACAGCAGCGATGTGTTTTCATCGCCCGATGAGTTTGCCCTTACACTTAAATACTCGGGCATTAATGCGGTTATGCATGCCAATATGCATACGGCCAATATCCGTAAGTCGACCCTTAAACGCACGCGCGATGTGCTTAACCAGTATGATATGTTTCACACCGGTGCGTTTATTGACCAGGCCGAGCGAAACGGAAATTACCCGCTGATTATTGAAAAAAAAGGTTTTAAAGTAGCGATACTGAATTATACCAAATTACCCAGCAGGCCTGATGTATCAAAGGAGTTTGTAATTAACGAAGCCGACAGGGGTGCGATTGAAAAAGACATGCGCATGGCCCTGGCTTACAAACCCGATTTTATTATCGTATATTTTGACTGGAGCGACAATTTTCAGGAGGTGCCCAACCCGGCCCAACAGGCTTTGGCGCAATATGCCTTTGAAAAAGGAGCCAACCTGGTAGTAGGCACCTGCCCCAATGCACCCATGCGCATTGATAATGTAAGCTATTATTATAAAGGCGTTGAGCGCCAGGGCATAGTGGCATATTCTTTAGGAAACCTGCTTGCCAGCGATGAAGAGGTAAGAAACTGCAAGGGTTATTTGATAGACATGGAATTGCGCAAAAACCGTTTTACACGCGAAACGCAGATTGACGACTGGGGTATTATACCTGTGTATACGTATTATGATACTACCTCTATCAAAGGCAAAACCAAGGTGTTTTCGGTGCCCTGTTCAGCCATTGAGAGCGGCGATATTTTTCCCGGCTTGCCTTATATTGAAAAACGCCGGGTAATTAACGGTGCGTACTCGGTAAGGCAAATGCTGGGCGCCAGTGCAGATGAGTTGCAATATAACCTCAACGAGCTGATAGTAAACAACGTAAAAGAAACGATTGAAATTACCAGCGCCTCGTTAAATAATAAGTATAGCATGGCACGCGCCGGCGATATTATCCCCAGTCCGGCACCGGTTGCACCGGCGGCAAGCACAGACCCCAAAAGCTCGGCCTCACTCGAAAAAATATATCAGCAATCAAACGGCCCGGCCGAAGCTTTAGTTCAGCCACCGGCCCCTGCCAAAAAGAAGAACCTTGCGTACGACAATGAAAAGGCAAAAGCCGAAAGCACTTTCGATGCCACAGCTACCAAGCCAACTGTAGAAACTACCAAAACCGCCGAAGTAGCCCCACCGGTGAAATTGGATACCAAGCCGGACCCTAACAGGGATAAGATGCCCATTATGCAGTTTGTACCCGATACGGTTTACAGGATACAGATTTTTGCCTTAAAGCAATTTATGCCCATGGATACCAATTACTATGAGCACTTAAAGGGCTACGAGGTATATGAAGAAAAGGACATGATTAAATACGTAATAGGAAAGTATAAAACCTACCAGGCCTGTTACGATTATTGGAAAGCCCAGATACAACCCCGCTATAAACAAAGCTTTATTGTAAAGTTTGTAAATGGCAAAAAAGCGTTGAAATAGACAGGTAAAAGTATTTAGTAGCAAGTATTAAGTATTTAGACTGGAGGATTTGCCTTATGCCGCCTGTTTTATCCACTGGGGTAATTATCTGATAAGGGTAACCGAACCTCTTAATGTTTCTGTTTCATCATTGGCAGATACGTAAGTGATTACGTACACAAAAACAGCAGGGTTTAACTGTGTTGACCTGTAAGTTCCATCCCAGGTTTCGAGCGGGTTATACGACTCGAATACCTTTTCGCCAATTCTGTCAAATATCATGCAACGGAAAAAGTTAAGCGGGCAGCTGGAAAACACTTTAAAAACATCATTATTACCATCACCATTGGGGGTAAATACATTGGGCACAAACAGGCATGAACCGCAATTGGTTTCCTTCACTACTATTTGTTCAACAACATTTCCGCAGGTATTTGACTCGGTAAGTATAAACAAGCCACCGGTTGAGGTTAATATAAGGTTTGTTGTATCTCCGGTGCTCCATTTATAATGGTAACCGCTATTCACATCGCCTATTTGTACAGATTCTCCTGCGCAAAGTACAAGATTGTTTACTACCTGCGGCACCGGTGCAGCAATAACCTGCACCTGCTCAATACTGCGGCCACTGAAGCAACCACTTATTTGCTGTGCGGCGTAAAAAGTAAAATCAGCGGCGTTGGTTGTTGCAATCAAAGGTGGCGACAAACTGCCAATACTGTCTGTCAGAGATGAATAGTAATGAATATTGGTGCCGGTTATCACCACCGGATAATTACCCGTATTTACACAAATGTTGGTGTCCATTGCCACGGGCCAAGCCGGTTGCGGATAAACAACCACATGCACAGTATCTGAAAACGCCCCGCAGGCATACACTGCATGTACGTTATAAGTGCCAGAATCTGATATGGCAATTGCCTGTGCAGTATCGCCGGTATTCCAGGTATAATGCTCAAATCCACTATCCATGGCTAAATAAAGCGGCAGGTTAACCGCGCACGTATTGGTATCAGCCGGCAGGCGCCCCGATAAAACCGGTTGAAAATTAATGTGTATCGAATCTACCACCTGCCCGCAACCAAAATCGGTATTAAACCAATAGGTGCCGGGATGATGGATTATAACCGACAGGCCGGTATCACCGGTACTCCACTGATAATAGTTGCCGTCCGGCTGCGCAACTAAAGTTTTAGTAAACTGGCTGGTATCGCATAGCAGCGTATCTTTTGATGCCTCCGGAAAGGTAACCGGGGTAACCGAAACATCGTCTATCAGCATATCCGAAATGCTGTCAATGTCATTTGCATTTGCCGGCGTAAAAAGTTTAACAGGCGTTAAGCTATCGGTATAAAAATTACCTATGGTCAGCCATTGTTCACCGCCCTGTGCTTTGTATATACCATGTATGCTTTGCCAGTGCAGGGTGTCTGTAATATAATTGTTAGCAGCATTTTCTACCTGCGGGCTTATATTTTTTAATAAGGACGAAGGGCCGCCTGCAAAATGGCTTTGAGGCCGCGTGGTACTTAGGTATGCCCCAACCCTTGCGGTTGAAACATAGAAAGTTCCGTTAACACTTATAACTGCACACTCTACATAAAACTCAACGCAGTATTGAGTATCTTTTTTTAATGGCTCTGTAAGTTGTACCTGCACGTAAGTGCGGTCATCCCAGCATAAATGGCAGATGGTATCTTCCTCTGCAAATTGAGTACAGGTGGTAATACCCACAAAGCCCGTACCGCTATGCGCCTGGTGGTATCCGTAAAGCACAGTGTTAGGTACATTGCCCAGGCAGGAAGAAAAAATATACGGCGATACAGGACTGGCTGACATCCAGTTTTTAATAGTGGGGAAATACGTACTACTGGTGTCCATCAGGTTTCCACCAGGCATACAGTTATTATAATTCTCAAAGCCCGGGTTAGGCACTAAATTTTGCGCATAGGTGTTCACTGCAATATTTAAAAAGCAGCACAAACAGGGAACCATTATTTTCATATGGGTAAACTACAACCATAGTAACTGGGCATTATAACGATATCAGGTATATCATATTTCAACGGGCCTCAATTATTTTTTTAAGTATATCCATCTTCCACAGTTTCCCCGGCAATCGGGCCAGGGATATAGTTTTGTTGCCTTTATTCTGGTGATTTCATTTTGGCATTTGTCTTAGTTATCTTGCATTACGCCGCTTTCCTTAAAATAATATCTTTACAATATTGAACCTGGCTATAGACATAGGAAATACCCAAATCAAAATCGGGCTGTTTGATAAAGACGGACTGGTGGAGGTGTTTGCTGCAAAAGATAGTATTGAAGAAATATTATCGAACAGGAAAATTAAGCACGCCATTATTTCAAAAACCGGGGCTAATGATGAGGTAGAGTACCGGCTAAAGGAAAAGAAGATAAAAACGATGGTTTTATCCAGCCAGTTGAAATTGCCTTTGGAGATACTTTACAAAACCCCTGAAACATTAGGGGCCGATAGGATTGCAGGTTCAGTTGCGGCAAGTGCCCTTTTTGAAGGTAAAAACGTTTTAAAAATTGATTTTGGCACCTGTATTACCTACGATTTTGTTAATAATAAACATCAGTATTTAGGCGGGGCTATCTCCCCGGGCCTGATAATGCGGTTTAAAGCGCTGCATAATTACACGGCTAAACTACCCCTGGTTGACCCCATGCAATATCTGAATTACGAGCTGACCGGCTCTGATACAGCCACTTCCATACTTAGCGGGGTGGTAAACGGAATAAAAGAAGAAGTGGCTGGCATAATAAAAGAATACAATCTCCGTTTTGGCAATCTGCAAGTGGTTGGCACAGGCGGAGATGCAGGTTTTTTTGTTACTCTGCTCAAAAATGAGATATTTGCCCGCCCTTATCTTGTGCTGGAAGGGCTAAACCATATTTTGAATTATAATATTTAAAGTGAAAACAAAGTTGACGAATAAGTTTCCTGTTACAGGTTTTTCACTGCAATGTGTACTTGCTTTTATATTCCTTTTTGCATCCATGGGTGCATTTTCGCAGGCAGAGTCTCCCTATTCAAGATATGGTTTAGGCACTTTGCGCAATCCTGTATTTTCTGCTAATGAAGGTATGGGTTACCTGGCCGCCCCTTATGCCAGCGGGGTAAATATCAATTACGCCAACCCTGCTTCTTACGCCTCACTTACCCGTACAACCGTTGAAATTGGTGTTATGATAGATGGCGCCCGCCTTAGTACCGGCGATTCAGTTTACCGCGCAAGCAATGGTTCGGTAAACCATTTTGCTATTGCTTTTGTGCCACAGTGTAAAACCGGCCAATGGGCTGTAACGGTTGGGCTTCTGCCTTATTCCAACGTTAATTACAATTTTGTGCAAAATTTTAACGACCCTAACCTTGGCCAATATGCCGAAAACTATGTGGGCTCGGGTTCGTTATATAACGCTTATATAGGCGGCGCATATAAAATAAAGGGCTTTGCCATAGGGGCCAATGCAGGCTTTATTTTTGGCAACCTCGAATATCAGAAAATCATCAGTTTCCCTTTGGATAGCGCAGGCTCTTATGTTACCCGGAATATTACTACGGTTAACATGAAAAGCTTTTCGTACAACATTGGTGTTCAGTATCAAAAGCTGATATATCATAACCGCGATGACCCGGATGCAAGAAGGGATATTTACCTGTTTTTTGGCGCTTATGGCTCGGGTGGGTTAAAGATGACGGCCCAGATAAATAGCTATTGGGACAGATATAATTTCCCTATCTCAACCGATGCGCAAACCGTAATTGATACGCTTCAACAGGGTGCTTTGCAAACCGGTAAAATAACTATGCCAATGAACCTTGGAGCAGGCTTAATGTTCGGCAATGAAAGATTCTGGCTGATAGGGGCTGACTTTAAGTATAATACCTGGGGCAACTACACTACCCCTTTGGATAACGGCGGACTGGCAAACAGCTGGCAAGCTTCATTCGGGGCGCAGTTAACCCCAAAATACGACGACCGGAACTATTTTTTACACATGCAGTACCGCCTGGGTGCATACTACGGCAAAAGCGAAATATCGTTTAATGGCGATCACCTGGGCCAGGGCGGCGCTACTATAGGACTCGGCTTTCCATTTAAATCTGTTGCGCACATCAATTTAACAGCAGACATCGGCGAACTGGGCGACCCCGGAAACTCGCAGGTTTTACAGCAAACTTACTACCGGTTTACCATCGGTTTTGTTTTGAACGATATCTGGTTCATTAAGCGCAAATTTGATTAACATGTGTATAGCCCGGGGTTTTAAGCGCCAAACTGTGGTTTGTGGCTTTTCATCGCCCGGCCTGCTTTACATCTTTACTGTAAGCATCCTGGTTTCCCTGATGTTGCCATCCTGTAAAAATGATATGAACGAAGCCCGGCTTATTGTTTCGCGCGCTAACGTAAATATTGAAAAGGGCAAACAGGTTGAAATAAATTATTCCGATAACGGCATAGTAAGAATTAAAGCCATTGCTGCTACTGCCACCCGCTTTAATAAAGACCGCCCATATTTCGAATTTTCGGATGGCATCAAAATCCTTTTTTACGATGACCGGCATAACGTTGAAAGTACCCTTACGGCCAAATATGCCACAGCCTACGAAAACAGCCACTCAATGACAGCCCGCGATAGTGTGGTAGTAATTAATAATAAGGGCGAGATACTGAATACCGACGAGTTGATTTGGGATGAGGATAAGAAGATTATCTATTCAAACTCTTTTGTAAAAATTACTACACCCGATGAAATAATTTACGGCAATGGTATGACCGCCAATGAAAACTTTACCGGCTATGTAATTAAAAACATTACCGGCACTATTAAAGTAAAATCAGGAGATTTGTAACTTTCAGCTATCTGAGCTGTTTGCTGCAATAATTTCCTTTGAAACACCTACAAACCCTGAAATGAACAACTTCCTTAAATACTTAGAAACAGCCTGGATACTGGCCGGTATTTGTGCACTGGTGGTTATGCTGTATAATCTTGTAATGCTGCACACCTTCGATAACCGGGTTTATTTCCCGTTGTTCTGTGCAGTATTCTGCGGCCTTATCTGGTATAATATCCGCGGGCAAAGGCAGTTTAGAGAGAGGATAATACAGGAGAACAAGGAGAAGAATAAGCTAAGATGACATCTTTTTTCAAGATGTTATCTTTGTTTCGTTAAATCTGATGAGTGGATAGTTTCTCTCACTTTTACAACCTTTATTTATCAGGTCCGGCAGAGCAACGTCATTAAGTTAAGCCGTTAGCCTGTTCTTTTTGCGCTTCGCTACCTCCCAGCCTCCGAAGCGGAGGGGCATCCACACAGCAAAAAGAACAACTTTGCCGGAGTGGTTGTATTTTGTATTTCTGGGTAGTGATTCTCCCGTGAAGTTTATCCCGCTTTTTTGCGGGAGGAGTTAGAGGGTTTACGCGGATGCATTTCCTTAACTTAACGACATTGCCTTGCAGAGATGACATCTTAAAAAAAGATATCATCTCTATTTCTTAGCCCATAGCAACGACCCGTCGCCATAGCTTAAAAATCTGAACTGGTTTGCCAGCGCATAGTCGTATATTTTTTTCCAATCCTCTTTATCATTTCCAATTACTGCAGCTACCAAAAGTAACAACGTTGAAGCCGGCTGATGAAAATTGGTAATGATTGCATCCGCTATGCGAAGCTTATAGCCCGGAGCTATCATAATCTGCGTTTTGCATACCAGCCTGCTTAAACCGTTTTTTTTCATCCAGTTTAGCAGCGCCTGTAATGCATGTTGCGCCTGCTCTTTGCCGGTGTGCTCAGTAATAATTTCATAGGGGTCCCATTGCTTTATTTCAAGCTGGTGTAAAGATGCACCGGGGTTTTGTTGCGCCTTTAGTCCCATCCAATAAAGCGATTCAATAGTGCGTAATGAGGTAGTGCCAACCGCAATTATATTTTGGTTAAGAGAGTTGAGTATAGATTGAATAGCTGCTGTATCAACATCAATCAGCTCGGCATGCATTTCGTGGCCTTCCATGCGCTCTGCTTTAACCGGTTTAAACGTTCCAGCGCCAACGTGCAGGGTTACATACACAAAACCAACGTTATTGCTTACCAGCCCACTCATCACTTGTTCTGTAAAATGCAGTCCGGCGGTGGGCGCTGCAACAGAGCCCTTTTGTAGCGCATAAACTGTTTGATAACGTTGTTGGTCAAGCTGCTCCGGTTCGCGCTTTAAATAAGGTGGTATGGGCATCATACCGGTTTTATCCAGCACCTCGGCAAAGGTTAAGCCTTCGGGTTGCCAGGTAAACTCAACTACAAACGAATCGGGTTTCTTTTCTACAATTTCGGCTGTGAGAGTAAAATCATTTCCTGTAAAATGCAATTGCTTTTCTTTCCATTTGTTGGCGCGGCCAATTAAACAGTTCCAGCGCGTTTTTCGTGTTTGCGACATAGCGGAGGTCATATCTGTATTGTCATCGGCAGGGTCTAAACAGAAAATTTCAATTTTGGCGCCGGTAGCATTTTTGAAAAATAAACGGGCCGGTATCACCTTCGTATTATTAAAAACCAGCAACGATTTGGCTGGGATATGGTTGCCGGTGTTCCTGTAAATGTCTTCCGATATTATTTCGTCCTTATAAATCAAAAGTTTCGAAAGGTCGCGCTCTGCTAATGGATATTTGGCAATGCGCTCATCGGGTAAGTGGTATGTAAAGCCGGCTATGGAAAGGTTTTTCGGGTGCATATTGGTGGTGCTAAAATAAAAGGCTTTTTGGTGCGTCATTACAATTATGAAAACATTACAAACTGAAATAATCATCAACGCTTCAGCCGAAAAAGTTTGGGGCATCATGGCCGACTTTGAAAAATTTCCTCAATGGAACCCTTTTATAGTTAAGCTGGAAGGCAGGCCCGAAGTGAACACCCGCCTGCGTGCCGAGTTGAAAAATGGCAACAGAGTTAGCGTTTTTAAACCGAAAGTACTGGTAGCTGAGAAAAATAAAGCCTTTGAATGGCTGGGCAGCCTGCCCATACCAGGTATTTTTAATGGCCGTCATTATTTCAGGATTGAATCATTAAATGCCAACCAGGTTAAATTTATTCACGGCGAAGAATTTACCGGATTGTTGGCAGGTGTAATTTTGAATAAGATAGGTGAGCAGACCAGGGCCGGGTTTATTGCTATGAATAAGGCGTTGAAGGAATGGGCGGAGATGTAAGAAAAATTAACCACTAAGAAGCTGTTTAAAATTAAATCCAAATACAATTTAACACAAAGCACACAAAGGAAAATGCCAATACAAAGGCCACAAAGAGTATATTTTTGGTGTTCTTTGTATTGAACTTTGTGTGCTTTGTGTTAACCTGTATTTCTTTTCTTTAATTTTAAACAGCTTCTAAGGCACTAAGGACACTAAGTTGCACTTAGTTTAATACAAGATCAATAATTGAATTTCTAAATGAATGTGAATTACAGTGACATTTTATGGCCTTGCATTTATAACTCCTTTGCATTCTTAGTGGCTCTTCGTGTCCTTAGTGCCTTAGTGGTTAATGTATTTTTCACTTCCTGTTATCGGCTGATTTTAGATTAGTTATTACCTTGCGCACCAATTGGCTTACAGCGGGCCGGTTTAAAGGTAATTACCATGTATTTATACGTTAAGGCTTTACACATTGTATTTATAGTAACCTGGTTTAGCGGCTTGTTTTACATAGTGCGCCTGTTTATTTATAATGCCGAGGCGGAAGAAAAACCCGAAGCAGAAAGGAAGGTTTTACGTGCCCAGTTTGATATGATGACAAGGCGCCTTTGGTATGGCATTACCTGGCCTTCGGCTATTCTTACACTTATTTTCGGGCCGTGGATGTTTTACCTGCTTTATGCTTTGCCCAACTGGTTAATAGTAAAATTGTGTTTTGTAGTGGGTTTGTATGCTTACCACCTTATCCTTCACCGCATATTCAAACAACAAATGAACGGCGTTTTTGCATGGACCTCGCAGCAGTTGCGCATTTTGAATGAAGTAGCTACTATTTTCCTGGTGGCCATTGTAATGCTTGCGGTTGTAAAGAATAGCCTGAGTGCCGTGTGGGCCATTATAGGTTTATTGCTTTTCATTATTATTTTAATGAGCGCCATACGCATTTACAAAATGGTGCGCACCAAAAAATAATGTGTCTCTTCGGGATAATTATATTGGGAAATGGGTACAACTATTAATGGTACTCTATGTCACTCCTTCGGAGTTAAACCCCTCTTATGACTTTTTACTATAATCATTTCAGCCCTCCGGGCTTTCTGATGCCTAAAACCCTGAAAGGGTGAAATGATTATAGCCTTTTAAATTTCAAAATAACCCCAAACTCCGAAGGGGTAACATTATCTGACCCATTCGGGGATAACTCAAATACATAAACCCTATTCGGATAATCCGTAAGGCTAAAGAAATTAAAATCCCATGTCAGCCAGCTTTTTAATAGCGCGCTCTTTGTATGAGCCGTTAGAGTTGCTGAGGTCCTGCAGCAACGGTTTGGCGGCGTCTGAATGGCCCTTTTTAATTAAAATATTGGCCTTATACCATTTAGAGCCCTCCATGTATTTATTGCCCTTTTTAAGCAGCTTATCAAAGTTGTTTTCGCTTTTGGCGGTTTTGCCATTGATATAATCGCTTATACCCCCAAAATATAAAGCATCTGCGTTGTCTGGGTCGTGTTTAAGTATTTTATCAAAATCATCGCCGGCAGTAGCGTAATCGCCGGAATTAAAGCTCTTCATAGCATCATCCTGCAAGGCCCCTGCATCTTTGTTATCCGGCGTTACCGCCAGGTTATATTTATACGCGTTGGCTGTAATATGTTTGGAGGTGTCCGCTTTGCTCTTACTAAACTCTGCCGCCTTTTGGCCGGAAGGGACAGTAGTTTGCAATGCAACCGGCTGAGGCGCTTTATTGGTTACAGGGTTAGCCGCAACATTATCTGCCTCCTTTTGGGGTTCGGTTGGCGCGGGTTTGCTTTGTGCGGCACCGCCTGTTACTGATACCGTTGCGGTATCAGTAACAGGCCTGCTGCTCACTGTCGAATCTGCCATAACAACCTTCGGCTTTTCAGAAACCATCGTATCCTTTAGCGGCAATGCCGGGGCGGTCACGTTTTCTTTATTACTGTTTACCGCCAGGTTATTGTCCTTCCTGTTTAAAAAATTCACCATCACAAAACCTATGCCTATCAGCAATCCCAATACTACAGCAGCCCAGGCATAACTTACCCAATGCAACTTTAACCGTTTGTGCTCTTTTAGCCCGCTGCGCTCACGCACTTTTTTATTGAGCGCCGAAATAGATGTATGTACTCCGGTTTGATTCGCTGAGCTTTGCAGGCCTTCCAGTGCATCCCGGGCAAAAGGGTCTTCCTGCAACAGTTTTTCCAACTGTTGCTTTTCCTCAGGGCTTAGTTTGTTCTGAAGGTAAGCTGTTAGTGCCTCTTCAGTAACAACACCCTGCTCAGAAAGTATCACCTTGTCCTTTTTGGGCCCGCTCATTTTTTGCTGTTATATAGTTTTTTAAATTCCGTTTTCCGTTTTGTATATAGCTTTTTACCTCGTTGGGGTTATAGCCTGTAATCAATGATATTTCAGCATAGCTGCTTTCTTTAAGATAAAACAACTCTATACATATCCGTTGTTCTTCCTTCAGGTCATCAATACCCTCTTTCAGGTGTTGCAATATAAATTCCTTTTCCTGTGCCTCGAGTAGATGCTGTTCTTCTGAATTTTCCACAAGCCCTTCAGCCTCCTTCTTCAGGTCGGCCATTCTTTTTTCCTCGGCCGAGCCCTTTCTGAACAGCATCATGCAATGGTTTTTAACCACGGTATGCAGCCAGGGTTTAAATGCAGTTATATGATGCTTCTTTAACTCGGTAATCAGCTTTTCGAATATCTGCATGGTAGCGTCTTCCGAGGCAGGTTCATTCTTAAAATATTTCATGCAAACGCCAAAAACCAGGTGGGTGTAGCGTTGGTACAGTTCGCCTATATAAACGGTTTCGTGAGAGTTGCGGTAACGTTCAACCAGTTCTTCATCAGTAAGAATCTTATAGTCTTCTCCTTTAGCCAATTGTGAACCTGTTTTGTCCCTACTAAAATAGGAATAACAACACCATTATTCATATAATTTCAACACCGGATGTATGTTAAGTTTAGAAAACTGGGCAGGCGTATTATCAGCCCGGTTGAACCGGTGAGCGGTTTAGGAAAATTACAGCCTCAGGTACATTCAAAAATGCGCTGTGAAAACCGGTCTGCTTAAAAAGATCCGGCTGGGGAAAATTGCCCGGCACGCTCACAGCAATATCATCATCAGATGCATTCCACCATTTCTTTAAAATAGTAGCGTAAACTGAGCGGTAGTCGTGCTGCATTTCCAGGTTGTCGGCAACAGTTACGTTGTCATGTATAACAGGGTTGTGTCCCACAAAGCCACTTTTTACCTGCGTACCTATTAACATAAACGGCTATGCCGGGCCATGGTCTGTACCATAGCTGGCATTTGATTTAATCCTTCTGCCAAACTCAGAGTATACCAGGCATAACACCCTGTCTTGCATGCCCATTAACTGCAGGTCGTCCATAAAAGCGTCAATAGCTTCCGAAAGCCGGTTTAATAGTCCTGCATGTTTGCCTTGGGTAGCGTCTGCCGTGTCTACCTGCGCATTATGATGGTCGTAATTAAACTGCGTTGTTATATAAACAGAGGTTTGAAGCCTGATATGATAGTGTTTTGCTTTTACGAGGGCAACGATTATATGCCCTTTGCACGGGTACCGGCTTATAATCAGCCACATAAGCACATTGCCAATGCAGGCCTGTTGGAAAGCTCACTAAACGGAATTTACCTAAACCCTCAAAGGCATACGATTATTGCAAAACACCGATTACTATCCCCGGCGAAGCCGGAAATAAATTCAACAAATTCTTCGCTCATGTGGTTTAACCGGAATTTAAATTCTATTTATTGGGCTCAAAATGCAGCTTCGTCCAGTATATATAGGTTTTCCCCAGCTGCCCGCGTATCCAGTTCTTCTTTTTGCCATGTATGTTGCTGCTGTAATTCATCAGCACATAGTTATTGTCGTCAATTTTGGTAATGCCGGCGTAGGCGTTATCACCGGTGCCCGGAAAATCAGTTATCAGGCTAACTGAGAGGTCATTTTTATTGAATTTATACAACGAGGTAACCTTGCGCGTAATAGAATAACGGATAAGGTTACGCGCACGGCCCCTGGTTTCGTTCGTCCTGTTTTTAACCTTATCAATATCGCCGTCAATATTTCTTCGCGATACCAGGTAAATTTCATCATCATGCCCAAACAATAAAGCACTGTCGAACTTGGATTTCAGCCTTACTTTTTTCCAGGTATTCAGCGCAGTAGCGTCAGCACTGCAAATCAGGGCGCCGGTGCCCTCCAGGCGCACGGTAGCAAACAGGTTACCGCTTTTATCAAAAATAAACTCACCTTCCTCTGCCGATAAAATATCTACCTGCGGCTCTTTCGAAATCGGGTTCCACTGCTTTGCATCCGTGCTGTAAAACAGGCGCAAATTGCTTTGATGCTTATTGTTATACAGGTTTTTGCCATAATACGCCGAAAGGTAAAGGGTATCCTTTCTTTCTCTCAGCCTCCAGGGCACAAAGCCGTCTAAATGCACGCTTTCGGGTTGCGTCCAGTGCCCGTCACCGGTACTTCGGCAAATCAAAACCTCATGTGGGTCAAAGCTAAACAGGCCGGTGCCAGCCGTAAAAAAATAAAGGTTCAGTGTATCGCGATAAACAGCAAAACGCGGCTCGCGTAAATCGCGCTTAGGCGCAATTTCCGACTCATATTTCCAGGTATCAAGGTCGGCAGAGCTAACTATATAAATTACAGATTTTTTAGACGCAAAGTGTGTGGGGGCAGTTCTGAACGCCAGGTAGTAACGCCCCTTATATTTTACCAGGTCAAGATTATTATTGCTGTGCTGAAGTTTACATTCGGGCGGTAATTTACCCGAGGTAGTCAGGTTCTGCCATTCATCATAGGTTACTTTCTGGGCAAAGAGGCAGGTACTGCTTAATGCCAATATTATGGTAAGCATTAAATTGCCGAAGTTCAACAGCCCGTCCCTTCCATCCCCTAAAGGGGAAACAAGGGCGTGCTTTGGTTTCCCCTTTAGGGGACGGAAGGAGCGGGCACTTTTTGCAAAAAGGTACTCCTTCACTGATAACGCGGCAAAAACAACACTAATCCGGTTTAAAATATTTACCATGGGGGCTTCGTCTTATAACAAAAGTAATTTTCTTTGAGCCATGGCCGACCTAACTTATGCTAAAAATCCTGAATTAACTACTATTCTACCCGGTTGGAAAGGCAACCCTGTGTCAAAGGGCCGTTTCATTGACCCCAACACCCGCTTTACCGGCACATTTTCCAGGTTTTTGAAATGGCAGTTTACCCGCAATGATAAGCGCAACGAAAAGAAGCAGGATAAGTGGCGGCTAACCGTAAACAAGGGCACCGGCTTTTTAAAAAGCAAGGAAGATTGCCTGGTATGGCTGGGCCATGCCAGCTACTTTTTGCAACTGGGCGGCAAACGGATTTTGATTGACCCTTTGTTTGGCCGTATTTCGGGCGTTGTACGCCGCTACAGCGATATGCCTTGTGCAATTGAAGATTTTACCGGCATTGACTATGTTTTACTATCGCACGCCCACCGCGACCACTGCGATTATTTTACACTTAAAAAACTGGCCGAAAAAAATAACTATACCCTGCTAACTACGCTTAACACCGGCCAACTGGCAGCCAGCTGGATACCCGGTTTAAAATTTCAGGAGGCCGGCTGGTACCAGCAATATAACCTGCCCGAAAAGAATTTGAAAATTACCTTTTTGCCTACGCAGCACTGGAGCAACCGTTACCTTTGGGATATCAACGAAACCCTTTGGGGCGCTTTTATGATTGAAGCTAATGGCCAAAAAATTTATTTTGGCGGCGATTCGGGCGCCTGCGGCTATCCAAAACAAGCCGGCGAATTGTTTCCCGGTATTGATATAGCCATGATAGGTGTGGGTGCTTATTACCCTTTGTTTATGATGAAGGATGTACATACCGGCCCACACGCAGCATTGCAGACCTTTCATGACTTGAAAGCGAAGAAATTTGTGCCCATGCACTACGGCACTTTCGATTTAGCCGATGAACCCCTTGGCGAACCTTACCGTATTTTAAAAACCCTGGAGGCAGAAAATCAAATTAAAGGCGAACTTAAAATGATTGCTGTAGGCGAGCCACTGGTATTGTAGCCCTATTCCAAAATTTTAGCAGGGAAATTCATATTTGTTTTTCCCGGCTGTTTACTCTGTATTTGCTCCGTGCGATATAATGTATTTGGATATTATACTAATAAACCTCGTTCAGGTTAAAAGCAAACCCGCGCGAGCCGCCGGTGCCAAAACCATAATCAACGGCCGAGCTGGTTTTTATTTTCTTATTTATTTTAATCCGCAAACCCAGCCCCACACCAGGCTGAACAGCCCCAAAACTATTGGTGGGCCATTGCGACAAAGATTCAAGATTGGCAAATACCACCCCTCCCAATAAACCATTGCGCAGAATAGAAAACCGGAACTCCGATTCGAAATAAAGCATGTTTAAACCTCTGAACCTTCCCAGCGCATAGCCCCGGCCGGTATTATTATACATATCACCTGCGGTGGTTGGCATATCAAGGTAAGGGGCGTTGCCATTAGTTGTAAGCCACATGTAACCCCAAAAGGCAAGTTCGGTATACCACTTGGTTGGTAAACGAAAATATTTCCTTATATCAACCGTCAATGAGTTGTAATTACTATTACTTCCCAATGCCGAAAGATTGGCCCTGAACTGAGCGGCAAAATAGATGCCGCTTAAAGGCGTATTGGTATTATCCCTGCTATCATATAGCAGGTTAATGGACGCCCCCGAAGAAGTGCTTCTTTTAGTAAAGCTATACTGTTGTATAGCCGCCGCAACATTACCTGCATCGGGCACCGAAACCCCGTGAGAGGTAAACACATATCGTGCATAATCGGTAACTATACGATTTTCGGCATTAAAATCCTGTATGCCAAAGTGATAATCGTAATGATAACCGATACCTACTGATAAATTGGGAACCACCTGGCGCATTATCAGCTGGTAAAATCTTACCTGGTTATAGCTTATGGCATCTTCATTCAGCAAGGTTGTTTCACTTCCCAACCCATACGTATAGGTGGGGAAATTATAAAACCGGTAATCACCTATCAACTCCCACTTATCATGCCCAAAATAAACATTCGAAACCGAAAGGGCAATTATTTGCTTGAACTGAGTGTATTGAAAATTATTATTAAAAAAAGAAAGCTGCGTTCTTTCTTTAGGGTTTGTATAAAACGAAATGTTAATTGGGGCTACCCCTTCAACCCCGGTGGCAATCGTATAGCTGGGATAAGGAATAACCACAATAAAGGGCCCGGCCAGGCTTTTCTTTTGGTTACCTTTAAAAAGATGGGTCTTTCTAAACACCCAATGCAAAGCGTCAATTACGTCCATTTGGTTATTGTCGTAATTCTTTTTCAGCGAATCCGTTCTCAATGAATCTGCGGGCGGCCTTTTGGTAGAGGGGACTTCACCCTGTGCACTGGCAAATTGCACAAGCAAAAGGCAGAAGACGGCAATTCCCGAAATTCTTAAATATTTAAACCGCAATTCAATCTATTTTATCAATCCCCTTATACTAAAACAGGCTGTAAATCATTTTAGACCGCTGATAATGCTATACGTTTAACACTGCGTTTACAATTTAGGTTCCGGCTACCTGCACTGTATCCATTACAGCCGGTATATCACCAGTCAACCCTGTCCATCGCATTTACCAGCAACAGCAACAAAGGTTCGAAAAATAACGATGAATGAGGGGTATGATTTCAGGATTACCTTACCTTAATTACTAATTTTTCTTAAATCGCTGCCCAATAACAGGCGTTTGGGCGGGTTTATAACACAAAACCCCGGCTCTTTACTAAAAGCAGCCGGGGTTTTGTTTAAACCATTCAAAATTAGTCCGCTTTCTGCTTCACAGTTTTGGTCCGGCCAAAGTTATAGGTAAACTGCAGGGTATAATTTCTGTTCGATTCGGGTTTACCTGGCCTTAATTCATAATAAACATTGCCGATATTTTTTACAATAAATCCAAGCTTTATATGCTCATTTACTTTCATTCCAACCCGTATATCGCACACCACATCACCATGTTCATGTTCAGCATAATAATCACTTAGCGCATTACCGTCATGAAAAAGAATAAGTGAAGCCGCATAGAATAATGGCGGAATAGCTTCAGGTGTACTGGCATAAGAAACTGTTAAACCCCAGTAAACTTTCCAAATACTGAATTCGGCGTCAGCACGCACCAATTGTCTTATCGCTCCGGTTTCTAAACGATAAGTATAAGAAGATGGCACCCGTTTAAAGTTATAAATAAACACATCTTTAAAAAATTGTGAAGTTGGATAGCTTTGACCTGGTATTTGCTGGCCAGGATAAGTATACGTATAACCCATTAGCAATTTAACCCCTAAAGGCCCCATATTTCCCATCCCCGCCAAACTTAATTCATACCCGGCCACCTTGGTGCTTTGAATATTAAATGGTTTAAGGCCCAGAATTTTACCGGTACCTGGGTAGATATCGCTATCAGGGAATATCTGTGTACCATTGGCGTACGTGTTTGCATAAAAACCTACGTTGTATTGTATGTAGTTTTTTTGCTCTTCATAAAATATAGATGCGTCAAAGTAACCCACCCAGTTTTTAATTTTAAATCCTTGCTTAAATCCGAATTCAAAGTTCCAGCTGTTTTCAGTTTTAAGAGTATCATTAGGCACAATAAATAAGTCGCCGGTAAATTGCTGGGCAATATATTTTTCTCCTATGCTTGGTATCCGAAAGCCCTGCCCCCAGGAAGCTCTGAAAAATGTAGCCTTGGCAGCCTGCACATTAACCCCGGCCCGGAAAATAGGATGTTGGTTTCTTACTATTATACTATCAACGCCGGCAGCTTCATATCGCACGCCACCCTGTAACGAAAGAAATTTATAATCAAGTTCTGCCTGGGTGTAAACGGCCGCATTAAAAGTAAAATCCTGGCCGGTATAGAGGTTGCTGCGCGAGGAGCCAACATTAAACGGAACACCTGTTGAGATAACTAAAAAGTTTTTATACCTGTATTGATACTGATCATAAACAATATACTGGTTTGAAACCGCATTTGCAGGTCTGCTTCCCCCATCGCGGAATATATCCATATACCGCGTGTTAACAACCAGGCGGTGGCCCCTGGGGTTTTGGTAACTCATAAATGGATCAACATTGGTGCGCAAGTACTTATCGTTAGAACCATCACCGTAATAGTAGGCATTGCTATCCAGATCCTTGGATATAAAAAAGGTTTGGTCACGTTCAAACTGCATGGAACCATTTACCCCAAAATTTAAGCCTTCAATTTTAGGGTGCAGGTATCTCAGCTTCCAAAAACCCTGTACCCGTAAATCACCGCTCTCCTGTAAAAAGCCACTGTTGTCATAAAGACTGCCAGCTATAACCAACTGCAAATGGTTTATTTGCTCAGAATGGGAAAAGTTGATATTGGTAAAAATAGGCGGTGCTTCAGTCCATGATTGGTAAGCAAGTTTTGGCTTATCGTACGCACCGGTATTTACCGATAGTTCATTAGCCGGTTCAGGATCGGTAGGCCATGAGGTAATAAGATTTACTACGCCGTCTAAAGCCGACGAGCCATATACTACCGATGATGCCCCTTTAATTATTTCCACCTGCTTTACATCCGCCAGGTTAGCCATTTGTACCTGGCCCTGTCCTAAGTCGGCGCTCATTAATGGCATTCCATCCTGCATTATAGCTGTTCGTGAGCCAACGCCATAAGAATATGGGCTTCCGCCACGAATAGAAATTTGGCCATCCTGCACCAAAACCCCGGGTGTTCTTGAAACCACATCGCCAAGATCGGTGGAATTAGTGCTTTTAATCTGTGCGGCACTAATTACTTCTGTAGATACAGTTTCCCTGGCCGAATTTTTGCGGTACTGGCTTACTGATTCTACCTGGTTTAGCTGCAATGCCGAAGGCCGCATCATCGCATTAACGGCAGTATCTTTTCCAACAGTAAGCGTTAGTTTAAAGTTTTTGTAGCCATCGGTACTCATAATCAGCTCATGTTCCCCGAATGGCACATCTATTACGTATTTTCCAGCTTCATCAGTTACAACACCTTTTGTTTTATCGTACTTAACATTTACCCCACCCAACGGCTCCTTATTGTCGGCGTCAAGCACCGTTCCGCTTATCCGGGCAGTTTGTGCTAAAATAAAATTGGCGGTTACTAAAATACAGGCGAGTAGCGTAAAGGTTTTTTTCATGCACTTGAAGGGTTTGGTATATTGGGTTTTAGATTGCTTGCTGTCTGTACTTCTTCAAAAATAAAATTCATCCTGAACCTACCCAACAATCATTCATCAAAATGAAAGAAATATATTAGCGAAAATTTCACGGAAGGTCTTCCGGCTCTACATTTAGCCAGTCATCCGAAAATTTCAGGTCTTTATACCAAACCAATTTCCAGGCACCGTCATTATACTCCAGCGCGGTCATATTCTCAACCCAATCGCCGCTGTTTAAATAAGTAACACTGCCGCGGTCAGTATTAATTTGCTTTATAACGGGGATATGTACATGTCCGTTTAACACATAGTCATATCCGTTATCAATGGCTATTTCTGCCGCAGTTAATTCGTAATCGTTGAATTTTTTTATACCCCGTTTAGTGGCTGCTTTAACCCGTTGCGAAAAGGAACTTTTTTCCCTGCCAAAAAACTCCAGAAAAAAGTTAACCAGCTTATTAATCAATATCAGCAATTCGTAACCGGTGGTGCCCAGCTTGGCCAGCCATTTCGACCCGCGCATAGTAACATCAAAAATATCGCCGTGAAAAAACCAGTTCAGTTTACCGTCCAGGTCAAGCACCAGCTTATCTTCCAGGTCCAGGTTGCCAAGCTTCAGGCCCGAGTACCGGCGCAGCATTTCATCGTGGTTACCGGTTAAGTAATATACCTTAACCCCATCTGAAACAAACTTAAATATGCGCTGTAGTACACGGGTGTGCGATTTCGGAAAGTAGTACGACCTGAATTGCCAGATATCAATAAAATCGCCATTAATAACCAGAATTTCCGGGTCTACCGATTTGAGGTACTTATTCAGTTCTTTAGCCTTACAGCCAATAAAGCCGAGGTGAACATCGCTGATAACCACCACTTTTACTTTTCGTTTCGTCTCGGCCATGGCTTTCCAAAAATGGATGATTTAATGTTACTAAAAGGTTATTCTTTAAAGCTGTTCAAGCGCATCCGCTACAGGCCCGCGACTGCCGGGCATCAGAAAAAACTCAGAGGTTGCTCTACCTCCTTATGAAATTAAGTAAAGCTTCAGTTGAACCAAGTAAAAGGAACTATTTTTTGCGCTTAACCTGCGCAGTAGTATTGCTTTTAACAACCGCAGGCTTACGCAACCCGGCAACAACTGCGGTTTCGTCCCAGATACCAATTACCGGGCGGGAATTAAGCGGGAACTCTAAAAACACATGCAGCATGCTTAAAAAATACAAAGCCGTTAAACCCGTTTTGTAATTGTATACGTACAGCAATACCGAAAATATCCAAAGCACAATAACCGCTGCCAGCCATTTAGCAGGTACCTTATGCCATTTAATAACCTCTGTTTTCGAAAACCAGTTGAGGTAGTGATAAGTATAAGCAATAAACCTGCCTACGCTTAACCCCACCGGACTTTGAAACAACAACTCCATACTAACCTTTCCCATTTTAAAAAGGTTGATGATTGCCATGTTCAGATTTACAAAACCCCGGTCATTCATAATAACCGCCTTTTGAGCGCACCCGGTTATGTTGTAAAAATTAAAAACGGGTCTCCATACAAAAATATAACTGCACATAAAATAAAAACCACCGCCGATGCTATGCCTGTAACACTGCGGTTTTTTAAGGCCCCCAGCACAATAAAAAAACCCGTAAATAAAAAAACGTGAATAATGGTTGGCAAAAAAACCGCAAAGAAAATCAGGAAGGGCGCTGAGTTTTGAATAGCATAACCAATAAACAGCGAAAGAAAAATAAAGATGAGTTTATACAACCAGTCTTTAAACATTACAAAGGCGAGTGCCGGGAAAAACGCCACAAATATCATAACGTTCGAAAAGTTAAAGAACCGCTCACCAAAAACCGAAACAAAAAGGGCATTTATGTCTTTCACCATGGGCCGCTGGCTATAGGTGCTTACTAAAACTATGATAGTTAATGCCACACAGGGAAGGATAAGAAAAATATAGTCGCGTTTGCCGGTGGTAAAACAATCGCGCTTTTTAAGCCAGGTTATTTCAGTTAATATAGTGTAGCGGGCCAAGTACCGCGTACGAGAATAAAAATAACTCAAACGGAATAAGATAAGCCAATGCACACGAAAGCAGCATTAAACCTATGTTTGTTATATCAATAGTTTTTGTATTCATCCTTATGTTGCTGTGCCATTACAGGCAATCGAAATTAACCTAAACCCGGCATATCGGGCAGCATGCCCTTGGTGGCGCCCAGCATTTCGCTTTGCATCAGGGTATCGGCCTTTTCAAGCGCTTCATTAATGGCACTTTGCAGTTGTCCTTCTAAAATAGCTTTGTCATCTGTTTTTAAAATACTGATGTCTTTAATTTTCCGGTTGCCGCTGGCGGTTACTTTTACATACTCATTTTCGGCAACCACGTCTATTGCATCCAAACGTTTTTTGGTTTCCTCCATTTTCTGTTTAATCTCCATCAACTGCTTCATCTGGTCTAAAAATCCCATGGCGGTATTTTGTTTAAAGTTCAAAGAAAAGAAATACCTTTTAACACAAAGCTCACAAAGGTTTAATACAAAGCACACTAAGAATATAATTCCTTTGTGCTCTTTGTATTCTATTCCTTTGTGAGCTTTGTGTTAAACTGCATTTTAATGTAATTTTAAAAGGTTCTACGACTTCATATTATCAAACTGCAACGGAAAGCCAAAATCGCCGCCGCGTAAAACGGTCATTACTCCCTGCAGGTCGTCAATTTTTTTTCCCGTTACCCTTACAATATTATCCATTTGCGATGCCTGCACTTTAAGGCCACTATCCTTAATGGTCTTAACTATCTTCTTCATGGTTTCCTTATCCAACCCGTTGCGCAATTTAATGTTTTGCTTTACAGTTGCCCCCGAGGCATAAAACTCCTCGGTAAGGTCATAGCTACGCGCATCAATCCCTTGTTTTATACCGCGGTTGATAATAATATCTATCATTGCCTTTATGCGCATTTCATTTTCTGTGGTTAAAAGCAGGGTCAGGTCTTTTTTATTAAAGTCTATCTCGCTTTTCGAACCATGAAAATCATAACGGTTTACAATTTCCTTTTTGGCCACGTTAATAGCATTTTCAACCGTTTGCGGGTCTACTTTGCTCACTATATCAAAGCTTGGCATTTTTTTATTTAGTATTTAGTAGTAAGTATAAAGTATTAAGACATGGGAATTACTGCTTTCTACCCTGCGATTTAAGAAATGAATTACCCTGGGGGGAAATTTTGTTTACATATTCCTTTCCGTTTTTGGTTATTACCAGGCAACCTGTGGTGTCGCCTAAATAGAAACTGCCCGATAAAAATTCCTTGCCGTTTATTTCCCACATCATGGTGCCTGCCTGGGGAGTATTTAATTTAGGCGTTGTTTCCCATTCAAAAAACGAATTAAACGGTTTCACATTTCTGCCATCCACTGAAATACTTCCCCCTTGCCCCAGCATAAATACCACGTCTATCGAAGAAGTGGAATCTATCATCTTCATATAATAAGGCATTGGCAATGCCTGTGTTTTGGTTTGTTGGGCAGCTACGCCACCGGCACAGGCCAACATCAATAAAAGGGCAAACAAAAATTTCATGCTCAAATTTAAAAGTTTCGGTTTCTAAAATCAAATGAGTTTACCACTGTTTAGGGACAATTGGGACTTTGGGGACGGGCAGTCCCCAGAGTCCCAATTGTCCCTAAACACTTAACTATGGCTGCGGCCATACATTACGCAGTTTTCCTTTCAAAGTGTAATAATCGTACCTGGACTGCATATTCAGAAAAAACAAGGCATTAATCCCAAGGGCATCTTCCAAACGGATAGCAATGCGCGGTGTAATATTTCTTTTCCCGCTAATGATTTCGCTTAATACAGAAGGGGAGATGCCAATTTGCCTGGCTATTTCCTTTTTCATAAGGCCACGGAAAGATATTTCTTCATTAAGTACTACGCCGGGATGATAAAGTGTGGTGGGCTGTATTTCGTTCGCTGTTTTCATGGTTAATGGTAATCGGTTAGTTCAATAATTTCTACAGCAATTTCATTTTCGGTTAACTCTATAAAACAAACTCTGAACTGGTCATTAATCCGGATTGATGATTGTCCTTTACGGTTGCCTTTTAGCTTCTCATAATTTAAAGACCGTATTTGTCCAATTGTTTTTAAGTCCGGCGCATCTATTAGCTGTCCTATTCTAAGTTTATATTTCTCAATTATATGGTTGGCAAATTTATACTTAGAAACACTTAGCCGGGTTTCTAATTCAAACAATTCCAATACCATTTTATTCCTAAACCTGACAACCATGCTTCACAAAAATAGTGAATTTTTAAATCAAAAAAATAAAAAAGCCCGATAGATTTCTACCGGGCTTTTTAAACTATCTTAAATCAGGTTATTTCACAAATTCCCTATAATCAACCATAGCCGTCGGCTTCACAACTTCCTTCTTCACTTCAATTTTCTTCTCAACCGGCACAACCTGTCCTGTTGTAGTAGTAGGTTGTACTGCAATCAACGGAGCAATAGTTAAACCCACCAGCGATGACAATTTGATAAGGATGTTCATAGATGGGCCTGAAGTATCTTTGAAAGGATCACCTACAGTATCACCTACTACAGCTGCTTTATGTGGCTCAGATTTTTTGTAGAACTTTTCTACTTTACCATTCACTTCAATATCAACCCCTTTTTCGAAAGATTTTTTAGCATTATCCCATGCACCACCGGCATTGTTCTGGAATATAGCCCAAAGCACACCCGATACGGTTACACCTGCCATATAAGCACCTAAAGCCTCTGCACCCATGCCTACACCAACTAATACCGGTGTTACAATAGTTATAACGCCTGGCAATAACATTTCGCGCAAAGCGGCTTTAGTCGAAATTTCAACGCACTTGCCGTATTCAGGTTTTCCGGTTCCTTCCAAAATACCAGGTATTTCGCGGAATTGGCGGCGAACTTCATTCACCATATCCATGGCAGCTTTACCTACGCTGTTCATAGCTAAGGCAGAGAACACCACTGGTATCATACCACCAATAAACAGGGCGGCTAAAACTTTAGCATCAAAAATATTGATACCCTTTATACCGGTTAAGGTTACATAAGCCGCAAACAAGGCCAGGGAAGTTAAAGCCGCAGAAGCGATAGCAAATCCTTTACCTACCGCAGCTGTTGTGTTGCCAACTGAATCTAAAATGTCTGTCTTCTCACGAACGTCAGAAGGCAACTCGCTCATTTCGGCAATACCACCTGCGTTATCAGAAATAGGGCCGAAAGCATCAATGGCCAATTGCATAGCTGTGGTAGCCATCATTGCCGAAGCGGCAATACCTACACCATAAAACCCGGCTAAAGAATAAGCACCCCAAATAGCCGCAGCAAAAATAAGTACCGGGAACGCCGTTGAAAGCATACCGGTTCCTAAGCCAGCTATAATGTTGGTAGCGGCACCGGTTGCCGATTTCTGAACAATATCGCGCACCGGTTTTCCGCTCAGGCCTGTATAGTATTCGGTGATAGCCGATATGGCTGCACCTACAGCCATACCAATAAGCACGGCGTAAAAAACTTTCATAGAAGTAGTTTCCATCCAACCGAATTCTCCACCGTGGAAGGCCCTCATATTTATGATACCATCTGGCAGCATAAATTTAATCAGAAAGAAAGATGCTGCAGTTGCAAGCACCATAGACACCCAGTTGCCCCGGTTCAACGCGCTTTGCACCGCATCGGTATTTAAACCTGCACTTTCGCTTACGTTTACTAACCAAGTACCTATAATAGAACAAATTATACCTACCCCGGCAATGGTCATAGGTAATAAAATAGGGCCAATCCCACCGAATAGGGTAGGAGCCGTATCTCCGTGGAGAATTATATCTCTGATTAGGTAGTTACCCAATACCATCGAGGCCAAAACTGTGGCAACATAAGAACCGAACAAATCGGCGCCCATACCGGCAACATCACCTACGTTATCGCCTACGTTATCAGCAATTGTTGCCGGGTTACGCGGGTCATCTTCAGGTATACCTGCTTCAACTTTACCAACTAAGTCGGCGCCTACGTCAGCAGCTTTGGTATAAATACCGCCCCCTACGCGGGCAAACAGGGCAATTGATTCAGCACCTAACGAGAAACCTGCTAATACTTCCAAAACTTTGGTCATACCATCATAGCCACCACCAGTGGTAAAATCTCCTCCCATAAACTGGTGAAAGAAGATAATGAACAACATGCTCAATCCTAAAACGGCCAAACCGGCAACGCCTAAGCCCATAACAGTGCCTCCGCGGAATGATACCTGTAATGCTTTTGCTAAACTGGTACGGGCAGCCTGTGTGGTGCGCACGTTAGCTTTGGTAGCTATTTTCATACCTATAAAGCCAGCGGCTGCCGAAAAGAAACAACCTGTTACAAAGGCTGCTACTATTAACAGGCTGGAGTGGTCTTTTACTTTGTCTACCTGCGAAAGGCATCCCAAACCAATTCCCGCAATAATCACATAGATAATAAGGATGCGGTATTCGGCTTTTAAGAAAGCCATAGCGCCTTCGGCAATGTGGGTAGCTATGCCCTGCATCTTGGCATCGCCGGCATCCTGTTTAACAACCCATTGAGAAAGGAAAAACATGTATACCAGTGCGATGATTCCGAAAACCGGCAGAACGTAGATTAAATGCTCCATAATTTAAGTGGTAAGTATTTAGATTTTAATATAGTTGCTTATCAAAATTGGAGCGCAAATATATCATTTGCCCCGTAATTTTAGAGTAAAGAGGGTGTTATGATTAAAATTTTGGGGTAAAATCATGGTTTTGGGGATACCGAAGGGAATAAAGTAGCGTTGCACGCAGAGGCGTAATAAGTTCCCGGTCTTATTTCCAGCCAGCACGCTTACAACACAAATAGCATTGGTATCAATATCCATTCAGATATGCTTCGGGATATCAGCAAGAAAAAATAGTGGTTAGTTTTGCTGTTTTAATTAATACGCTTTAACCATGCGCAGAATTATTGGCCTGTTTTTGTTTGGGGCAATAGGAGGCAACCTCTATAACTCATTCCATGCCTTTTCGGGCACCATACCGGTAACACCCCAGCACATGAACCCTCTTTTAGACTGGACCAGTTACCTGCTTTTTGGTTTTGCCGGCGTGCTTATAGGCCTGGTAACTATTGCGTTTGACAGGTTTTTGCGCAAAACGGCACCCCGGCCAGCCTGGCCAAACGCCCTTGGTGCTGTTGCTTTGCTGGGTGTATTTTACTTTATATCGGCCTGCATGTTTTTAAGCAACACCGTTATTCTGATCGTTTTAATTTTGGGGTTTGCTTTATTATGGTGGTTATACGACCGCACCTGGTATGCTTTATTAGCTGCGTTATTGGTAGCTGCGGGAGGAACTGCAGTTGAAATTATATTAATTCATTTAAATGTATATTATTATGCCCGGCCCCAATTTATGGGCGTAGCTTTCTGGCTTCCGGTTTTGTACTGCATTGCGTCAATTGCAACCGGGCAACTGGCAAGAGCCTTTTAATAAGAGCAAGTAATATACGACTTAACAATTCCTTAAATATCTGCAGCCATTTTTTTATTTTCGTCAGATTAAACCCATTTTGATGAAAAGTAAAATTCTACCCGTTACGGTTTTAACCTTAACCCTTGGTGCCACACGGGCTCAAAACGTTCAGCAAACCTTGCATCAGGTACCTACCTACTGAAAATAGTGCTAAACGGCACTTTGAATGTTAGGGAGTTTGTGACGGTGAAATAGTTAGTTAATAAGCTAAAAGCCTTTAAAATGGGGGACTTTCCAATTACAGGTATTGCATACTATACAAGGGAAGCCTACGCACAACTATTACAAGGCGCGGACGACAGAAGTTCACTTTGTGATACCTGGGAAGAATGGTTATTGGAATATGAAAAGGCGCTTAACGGATTGAAAAAAGAAGGTTTGGAAGTATACCCGTACTTGATGGATATGCATGAATTAAAAGCATGGTGCACGTCGCGGAGAATATCTAATACGGGTAAAAGCCGTGCGGCGTTTGTTAGCGCAAAAATGAGTATGAGGCATAAGCCGGATTGAAGTTTCAAACTTAAGGTACATTGTCAAAATAACTTCTCGTTTTGTTTGTGTATAATTACCTGATTATAAATTTATTACAGAAATTATTTTGTTCAAGTTATTTTGGAAACTTTACTAAGCCGCCGCTTTCTTATTCAACTGATTACTCCGAAAATCATCCATTGCTTTACGGGTTTTGGCTGCTAATTTCTTTTCATCTTCAGCACTAAGGCGTTTTTTTGGTTGTGTACCTATAAAGCCAATTTCATCCAGCGTTTTATTATTATGCTTTGCCGTTTTCATTGTGGTGTTTTTTTAAAATACAAAGATACCAATTTATAGGCATCTTCTGAGAAAATTGCCATCCTGTTTGGCGGATAAATAAGGCGGGCATTTAGTGTATCTTCATAATGGGTGATTAACGACGTTTTTGCTGTAAATGCAACTTCACCATTAAATCCCGCTTCAAAAGATTTTTTACATGCAAATGCCGCCATGCACCGCAAAACACCACTAAACTTTTTATTCTTTCCATAATTCTGCGGTGCCGTTTCAACAAGGTTCATTTCATAGAATCCTTCGCTCTTTCCTAAGCTTATTAAACCCTGAATTTCATTAGCCCCGGGAATTACTAATTGATATACCTCTCTCTCCGATGCTTTAACTTCTGACATCCATGTAAATTGCCAACCTAAAGTTTTCCTGATTTTTCCATAGTCTCTCTTTTCTAACCCGATGACTAACGCATCATATACTTTGTCATTACTGTTTTCAGTAAGTGCATTAAATAACCGGTATTCATTCGGAGGAATATTAAAAGTGGCCATCATACAAATTTATACTTTCTTATTAATCCCATAAACAAGGCAAAAACAAACAAATCAAATCCATTTTCCCCATCTTAGCCCTCTCATTACATCACGTTGTCAGCCAACCGCCACCACAACCTTCAAAACGGGATACTGCTATTGCTGCTAACCCTTATCTGGGGTTCGTCATACATCCTAATGAAAAAGGGGCTGGTGGGTTTCACAGCAATTGAAATGGCTTGTTTGCGTATCAGCATTTCGTTTGTTTGTGCTTTACCGGTTGCCCTCAAAGCGTTTAAGTCCATTTCTAAGGAAAAATACTTCACACTGATGGTGATTGGTTTTATCAGCATTCTCTTTCCCGCATTTCTATTCGCCTTTGCGCTTACCAACGGCGAAAGTGCTGTTAACGGCATACTCAATGCCCTATCGCCTTTATGGACAGCTGTTATTGGGTATTATTTCTTTAAAGCCATTATATCGGGCAGAAAAATGCTGGGTGTGGCCATTGGTTTTGCCGGTGCTGTAGCATTGGTAATGGGGGCACCGGGTTTTAGTTTCCAGGTAGATGTTGCTTATGCAGCGCTGCCTGTTATTGCAACATTTTGTTACGGCCTGGGCACCAACCTTACCAGGCAAAAAATGCAAAACGAAAACCCCATTTACACCACCGCCGTATCTATGAGTTTCGCCGGGGTGCCGGCGCTTATTGCTTTGTTCTGTACCAACGCACCGGCTAAAATAGCGGGAGGACAGGTATGGCTTCCGCTGGCTGCAATAGCCGCCCTTGCCGTTTTCGGAACCTTCATTGCCTGGATACTTTTTTATCGCCTGCTGCAACGCACCGACATGCTGTTTGCCACCAGTGTTACTTACCTGGTGCCCATTGTTGCAGTTTCGTGGGGTATTTTAGATGGCGAGTTGCTTGGCATTATACAAATAGGCGGCATGCTGCTGATTCTTGCCGGGGTGTATTTTACAACGCGGGCGTAAACGACAACGTAGAGACGCAAGATTTTGCGTCTCTGGATTACGCAACATGCCCGCAGAGGCGCAAGATTTTGCGTCTCTACAGTTTAATCCAACGATGCAACAACCGATATTTCAATTTCCACATTCTTAGGTAATCTCGATACCTCAACTGTCTCGCGCGCCGGATAATTACCGCTGAAATAGGAAGCATAAACGGCATTTATTTTCGAAAAGTCGTCCATGCTTTTTAAAAAAATTGTGGTTTTTACCACATTATCCAGTTTAAAACCGGCGGCGTTTAAAATACTTTCAATATTTTTCATGACCCTGTGTGTGGCTGCTTCTATCCCGCCTATTATCACCGTTCCGGTTTCAGGGTCTATAGGTATCTGACCCGATACAAAGAGCAGATTTCCGGTTCTTACTGCCTGCGAATAGGGGCCAATTGCTGCTGGGGCCTGGCTGGTTTGGATGATTGATTTTTTCATATTGTACCTTATGATTTCAGTTTTGCAGGAAGAAAAATTATTTTGCGCTTCGAATCTAATATATTTATGAAGATACTTTTGGTTGGAGAGCAACAAAGAGCAGAGGAATTAAGGGCCCGGCTTTCTGCTGCACAGGATGTTGAAATTGATTATACCGATGGCGACAGCGATGAAGATTTTAAAGATTATGATTGCATCTTTGACCTGAATTTTGACGATGACCCGGCTAACCTTTCAATATATGCAGGGTTAAGGGA
>Ga0182030_10004252_pt1 | contig 30536 bp, 27 predicted proteins | sample 812S3MmetaG_FD_121299 | JGI IMG/M metagenome (GOLD analysis project Ga0182030, IMG submission 121299) | Permafrost microbial communities from Stordalen Mire, Sweden - 812S3M metaG (Illumina Assembly) | ecosystem: Environmental > Terrestrial > Soil > Wetlands > Permafrost | place: Sweden...
AGTCTCTACAGCCACTGCCTCGACCCCGAAGGCGTGGCCGGCATCGGCTGGATCTTCGGCTACATGATCGACGGCACCCAGGCCGAGTTCGTGCGCGTTCCGTTCGCGGAGAACTCGGTGTACAAGATTCCCGCCGACATGACCGACGCCGAGGGCATCCTGCTCTCCGACATCCTGCCCACCGGATTTGAAATCGGTGTCCAGTACGGTCAGGTCAGCCCCGGCGACGTCGTCGCCGTCATTGGTTCCGGTCCCGTAGGCCTCTCGGCCGTCATGACCGCGCGCCTCTACGGCCCGTCCAAGATCATCGCCATCGACCTCGACAGCGCCCGTCTCAAGAGGGCGGCGGACTTCGGTGCGACCGACACGGTCAACTCCGGTGACGCCGACTGGAAAGAGCAAGTACTCGCTCTGACCGACGGTGCCGGCGTCGACGTGGCGATTGAGGCCGTGGGCGTGCCCGCGACCTTCACCATGGCCACCGAGATTGTTCGCCCCGGAGGCAACGTGGCCAACATTGGCGTGCACGGCAAGTCCGTCGACCTCAAGCTCAACGAACTGTGGATCAAGAACATCGACATCTCGATGGGACTGGTCAACACCAACACGCTGGGCATGCTGCTCAAGCTGGTGGCTGAGCACAAGTTGCCCGCGGAGAAGTTCGTCACGCACGAGTTCAGCTTCGATCAGATGATTGAGGCCTACGACACGTTCGGCAACGCGTCCAAGTACGACGCGCTGAAGGTGCTGATTCACTAAGTAGCCGCATCATCAAAAGCGCTCACCCGAAAGGGTGAGCGCTTTTGACGTTACGGCCCTCGTTGGAGCAGTTCGCGACGTCCCTGCAACGTCATTGTGACGTCACCGTGTTTCATGGACTTTTTTGTTTTTCGATTACGATTGCTGGTGGAGCGCCGGGAAGACTGGTCGGCAAGATGTCATCTTTAGGGGGACACTGTCGTGGCGCTCGCGCTGGTTGTATTTGTCGCAGGTGCGCTCATCAGTCTCGCCACGAGTTGGTTGCTCGTCACTCGTCTCGAGCGCATCGGTGAGCGCCTCGGGCTTTCAGAAGCTCTCTTAGGGATTCTGGCAGCGCTCGCGGCGGACGCGCCTGAGATCACGTCCTCGATCTCGGCGCTCTCCCAGCACCAGCGCATTATCGGCACTGGCGTCATCATTGGTTCAAACGTGTTCAACTTGGCCGCGCTCCTTGGACTAGGCGCCATCGTTGCCGGTTCGATCTCGCTGCACCGAAGGGTCGTCATCCTCGGCGGTGTCGTCGCCGTTTGGATTGCCGTGTGCTGCCTCGCGACATCAACGGGACTGCTTCCCGTACTGCCGAGTCTGCTCCTGGCGTCGCTGGTTTTCGCCGGCTATCTGGCGATCCTTGGACTACGTGGCAACTTGGAAACACGCGTGCCGCTGCCGAGACGTATCGTGACGTGGCTCGCCGCGGCGATCGACGAGGAAGAAATGGAGCTCGAGGAGGCGATCCGTCCTCCCCGCGGACGTCCCATTGACGTCCTCGTTGCGGGCATGGCGCTGATCACGGTCGTCCTCTCGAGTGTCGCCATGGAGCGCAGCGCATCAGACCTTGGTCATCACTTCCATATCTCCGACGCCATCGTTGGCGGCTTGATTCTCGCGGCCGTCACCAGTCTGCCCAACGCCGTCGCCGCGGTCCACCTGGCCTCCAAGGGTCGTGGTGCGGCAGCGTTGAGTACTGCGCTGTCGAGCAACAACCTCAACGTGGTCGTCGGTCTCCTCATTCCTGGTGCGTTGATCGGGCTGGCCGCTCCGTCATTCGCGGGCACGCTCACTTCGACGAGTTACTTGTTGCTCACGCTCATCGTGCTCGTGGTGGCGTACGCGCAGCGGGGGCTCAACCGGCGTTCGGGTGCGCTCATCGTTGGCGGTTACCTCATTTTTGTCCTCTGGCTTCTGGCAACTGCGTAACGCAATGGCCATCACGGTGATTGGATGCGTCAAGCCCAGCGCGTCCTAAATCGCACCGCGTGGTCTCATATTCGTGGATGAGGAAAAACGTTGTATGGCGACTGCAATGATTTGGAGATGAAGCGACCCGTCAGGCGAAATGTGATGTGGACTACGGGTGCCTCGCTCGTGCTCGTGATTACCGTTGCCATTTGGGCGCTCACGAGCTGGCACGCTGCGAGCGGAGACCCCGGGGCCAGGGTGATGGATCAACTCACTCCGACCGTAAGTTCGCTTCCGGGTTATGGGACGGCCGCCTTGCCCTGGGTCAAACAGATACCCCAGTCGCTGGTGGCCCCCTACGCGGTGAGGGAAGAGCCATCGCAAACCAGTTGCGATGGCATCGCTGGTACGCAAGGGTGGTCACAGGTCGTCGTCCAAGCGGGCTTCAAGTGGACCAAGGGTTTGTCGGCCCTCGTCTCCTACATGGATCCGCGGCTCACGAAATTGGGCTGGTCGATCGATGAGCATTCGCAGGCCTCCATTCCTCCGAGCCAGGACTGGGTCAAGACGTTGAGTAATGGATCACGGGCCAGCGTCAGCGTCTCGCAAGGTTTTGGTACGTACGCTTCACACTGGCAACTTGATGCCATCGCCAATCCTGTGGGCAAGCCAGCGAGCGGGTGCTGAGACGGGCCACGTGTCTGCAACGATGCGCTTCCGACGTGCGTAGTGGGTCGACCTTGGAACTGGAACCAATGGGGACTGGCTGCTCGCAATCACAAAGAGGATTTCGCATCTGAATTTACCGATCAGTGCCCTGGGATTGATCAGAGGCGTCGCATCTGCGCGACGGTCACGGCGCGACTACCAGCCGTAGGGGGAGCACCCGTCCTGATCGGGGATCTGACCGTGAACGACCCGCATGCCAATGATGATCTGCTGGTCTCGCGACGCGTCACCGGCCAGCGGGGCAAAGCGACGGCCCCCGTACTGGGACCAGGTGCCATTCGCGAAGCCAATGCCCGAAAACGAGGGGCCGACCATCGACCAATTGCCCGAAACCTCGCAAATGGCCACCTGCTGCCACTTGTCTCGCAGTTCATCGATGTTGAGACTCACCGAGGAGGCCACCCTGACCAGGGCGTGGCGCAGCGGGGTGTCGACCACGCGATGGGGCCCCAGGACGACCTTGTGGCTGGGAGGACGAGGGGGTTTGGTGGCCACCGCGGCGCCCGCGCGTGACGACAGCGGGACGACTGCGGTTAAAACTATTACCAGCAAAGCGAACATGATCCTTCGCACAGCTCTCCTTGGTCCAGGCACACGGCGCGGCACGCGGTCTTTCGACGGGGTTGCTTGCGAGCCGCACTCACCTCAGCGGGGATAATTACCCCACCAGAGGGCGCAGTTTGGTTTTGGTCACGTGGTCCACACAGTGGAGGGTGACTCCGTAGCAGTCGTGCTGCCGGATTAAGCCTAGTTGCAGGACCCTTCAAAACGGCGGCAAAACGGCCAATAAACGAACATAAACAGCCCTTGACCAGGTACTACGTTGTCAGAATTACCGGGGTTTGGAGCCAAAAGCGAGGGTCTTAATTGGCCTTTTCGCTCGTTTTCACCGCATTAACTAGTTGAGGCCCCTCGCCGACAAAATGACCAACGCCGCGGCCATGGAGAGCGGGACCGCCACGACGCCCAATCGACTGGCTCGAGCGAGCGACGGACGAGCGCCGGCAATTCTGGCGGCCTTCAGCCACAAGATCCAGGCCAAGGAGCCACTCACCAGTAGGTTCGGCCCGAGGTTAAGTCCAATGAGCATCGCGAAGGGATGGGCCGGCGTTCTGGCCGCCAGCAGGGACGCCGCCGGCAGGTTGTTCACAACGACCGACACCAGGGCTGCCACGCCGGCGGTCGACCAGGTATCGAGGTGGCTGAGCATCGTGGCGGGGCCGGACCACGCCCTTCCCAACGTCCCGAGCGCGACGGCGACCCCAAAGAGGCCGGCGAGTACCGGGACGCCGACCACGTCAAACACATGGCCCAGGTTCTCCTTGCCAGTGACCAAGCGGCAAACAATGACAAATGCGCCCACCGCCGCAACGGCCAACGCTGGCGATGGCAGCACCAGCACCAGGACCGCCGCGGCGATCACCGCCGCCAGTCCCAGACCCACTGTTGTCGGAGGAGACTCGGACGGCTCGGACGGTTCCAAGCGAAGATCACGCCGCCCGAGCAGGGCGATGACCATCCCCGTCACGACCAGAGCAGCTAAGGCTGGCGCCCACATCTCGGTGAAAAAATGCGCACCGCTCGTTCGCAGGTGTCCCAGCACGATCAGGTTGGTGAGATTAGAACCCGGCAAAAACAAGGAGCCGGCGTTGGAGAGCAGCAGGCATCCGTACAGCAGCGGCGCCTCGCCGCCGCCCCGACTGCGCGCCGTGTATATCAGCACCGGGGTGAGGAAGGCAACCGAGGTATCCAAATTGAGTACGGCCGTTACCGAGCCAATCATGACGGCGGCACCAATGAACAGGACCAACCCACTAGACGAAACCCGCGCGAGCTGGTGGCCGGCGGCGGCAAAGAGGCCGTCGTCATTTGCGACCATGCCGATGAGCAAGAGCCCCGTGACCAAAACAAATGGCGACCAATCTTGATCGGCCGCGAGCCGCGCGTCAGATGAGTTCAACGCGAGCGCAACGACAAGCCCGATCACGCCAAGCACGAGGAGGGCCCAGGGCAATAACTTATTCAATTGGGTCCGCTCACCGAGAGCCGCACTGTGTTGTCGCACTGTGTGCAGTCTCTCATTGAAGTCCAAGGTGTCCGAACGGCCACAGAACGGACGCGTCTTCAACCGATCGGGAGGGCAAGTTTACGTGAGACAACAATTGTCGGTCGGGTAGATTTTGCACCTAGCGCATGATGGCTTCGCTGACTGAGAAGAGGCACAATGACACAAGACCGCCCGACCGTCTACGAATTCGCCGGAGGCGCAGCCGCATTCCTCGCGCTCGCCACCGCGCTCAACTCTCGCTGTCTCGCAGACCCGGTGCTCAACCATCCGTTTTCACATCCCGGACATCCCGAGCATCTTGAACGTTTGGCCGGCTACCTCGGTGAAGTCTTTGGCGGGCCGCCAATATTTTCGCAGTCGTGTGGCGGGCATTCGGCCATGCTCTCGATTCATGCGGGGACGGACGCGGAAGAAGACATGGCCGACCGCTTCGTGACCTGTTTCGACCTTGCTGTGGAGGACGCCGGGTTGTCCTACGACCTCGAGTTCCGCCAGTTGCTGCACGAATTCATGGTGACCGCGACCCGTGAGGTCAATTCGGTGTCTCCGATTGGTTCGGTAGTGCCGCCAGATACACCGATGCCCCACTGGTCGTGGAACGGTCCGACGCCTTCATAGTTGTTCCAATGCAGTGATACCTCGAGTCGCGAAAGATAGTTCTGTCCTCGTCAGACATATTTTGTGCTCTGGTCATCATTCATACTGTTGAAGTGACGAATACCAGCGGCAGCAACCGAGTCCGGCCCGTGGTTTTGTAACGGGCGTCGGTCGCCGTGTCGGAATTGGTTTCACGGTCGCGGCGACGTTAGCGAGCGACGGGTTCGACGTGGCGTGCGGACGGCGAGACTGGAGTAGCTGTCAGCGCACGGTTGACTGAGTCAGGCGCCCGTAGTCTCGCGGTTGAAGCCGATCTCGAACAGCCCGAGTCAGTCCCGGCGATGTACGACCAAGTCGAAAAGGAGTTGGGACCAATTTCGGCGCTCGTGATGTGCCACGCGGAGTCGGTGGACTCGGGGATTCTTGACACGTCCATCGAAAGTTTCGATCGCCATTTCGCCGTCAATACTCGCGCCACGTGGTTACTCATTCGAGAGTTTGGACTGCGCTACCGAGTGGCACCGGGCGTCGGACGGATCATCGCGATGACGAGCGACCACACCGTCAACAATCTCCCCTACGGCGCCAGCAAAGGTGCGCTCGATCGCATCACCTTGGCCGCGGGCCACGAGTTCGCGCATCTCGGGGTCACCGCCAACGTCATCAATCCCGGCCCCACGGACACCGGGTGGATGTCCCCAGAGAATCGCGCGCGTGTCTTAGCCGAGACTCCGCTGCACAGGATTGGCACGCCCGACGACGCGGCGAACCTCGTATCGATCCTGTGTTCGCCGCAAGGTGGTTGGATCAATGGCCAACTATTGCACTCGAACGGTGGTTTCGGTCCCTAGTGATCTCGGGTCTATGGCGTGGTCTTCTTCAACTCAACGATGTAACGAGTCATGACGCCGCCCCGGTCATTTGGCAAGTCTTCAACCGCGACGCCACCAACTGAAAGTGCGACGCGGTGTGACGGGGCATTGCGAACATCAACGAGGATATGCGCTCGTTCAGCATTTGTGTTCTCTTCCAGGAATTGAAAGAGCAAGCGAACGGAGCGACTGACGTAACCTCGCCCACGGTACGCGGGATGCGAGGAGTACGCGATATTGGCTTCCCCGAGGGGCACATGATTGTTGGCGAGATCAAAGTCAACGTAGGCCACATAGCTCGCCTTCACTGTGTCAACGGCGAAGCACCACTTTGGGCCCTCGCCAAACCCGTCATGCACAGATTGAAGGTGACGGATGGCGTGGGCCCGTTGTTGATCGCTGGTCATGGCATCCCAGTGTTCGCGCTCGCCCGGTAGCCACAGCCACGTGATCTGCTCGTCGTCCTTCGCCCCGAGGTCCATCTCCAGATCACTGGTCTGCAAACGGCGGATCGTAACGACGCCGTCTGAGTACGAACGTGGCTCCATGTCCTTCACACTACGAAACCCTTGACTACGCCAGTAATTCTGAGACGAACGCCGCGAACGAGGACGTGTGACGATGGTCATTTTCCGTGCACAGCGCGATCGGGTCGACATGAACGACGTGCATGCCAACACCGCGCGCTCCAACGACGTCACTGTGCAAAGAATCGCCAACGTGGATGCACGTTGCTGCACTTTCATTGAGTGCCGCGAACGCCATTTCAAAAGGGCGAGGATCTGGTTTGGCAATCCCAACGACGTTGGAGTCAATCACGGCCGCGACCTTCGTGCCCCCACCTTCCACACTGCAGAGATTTGTGCGTGCGAGAACGTCGACGATCTCTCCGTGCTCGGTATTGCTCACCACGGCGACGCCGTAACCGGACGCCACGAGTCGGGCCAGGGCGTCTGCAGCGCCAGGAGCCGGAACCCACGACGTGCCCAAGTAGACCTTGCTCGCCAAGATCTCGCCCGCAGCGTCTTGGTCAGACGAGGACACGCCCAGCGCCTGGGCGTACGAACGATTCATCGTGGCCCAATCGGGATCGTGCATGAGGTCGAGCAATCGGACCATCCGGTAGTGGGCGATCGCGCACGTCGTGTCATCGGGTTCACAGTTAAAGGTGTTCAGCACGCTACGGATGGCGACGGGATCTGGCAGCAGCAACACTCCATGGGCGTCGACGGTCACCGCGCGGATCCCTACTGGCACTGCACTGCTCACTTCATTTTCCAGACGCGTTGACAGCATCGATTATCTGCTGGGCGAGCCGCTCACTGGACGTCGACGTTGAATCGACGACGAGGTCGTACGACATTCCCTCATGTACCACCGCTGACGTACCGGACGCAAAGCCAGTCGGTCGGTCCCCTCGTTGCGTTTCACGCCGAACAAGTTCGTCCATGTCGCACATCACGCCCACCCAGAACGCATTGGTGAGCGTCGCCAGCGCATCGAGACGCATCGACTCTTCAAAAATCGCGTGATCGACGACTTGGTCAATGCCGCCTTTGCCGTACGAAGCCCAGGCGCGATGAACGAGTCGCATCAATTGGTTGAACTGCTCGCCTGATTCAAAGATCCACGAGGGCGCCGGACCGTTGCCCGGGACGACTCGCAACCCAACTGTCTGTTCTGTAGAGGTTCCGTCCTCACCGATGAACTTGGTGAATTTTGAGGGCCACCCGCCAATGTACGTGTCGAGTCCAGTCACAAGCAATGGTCGCGGCCACAGGTCTTGCAGGGCCAGAGCAATGGAAGACTTTCCCGAACTACTCGCACCGTTAAGGACAATAAGCTTTGCGGGCATTCGCAAAGTCTTGTGCACATCATGACCGTCGTCAATCAGTCGACCTGCGAAGCGTCATGGTTTCGGCCGTTGTCAAGACGCCCACTCGCAAAATTCGTGTTCGTTGCGTGCGAGCAGTGCCATCATGGGCGAATGCCAAGCAGCGACGAGCCATCCGTGAATGAAGTTCACACAATGCTCAATCGCGCCACCTACGACCGAATTGCGGAACAGTACGCACTGCACCAGAGCCAGCCGCGACAACCCAGCGAGGAGCTGTTCTCGTCGTTCGAGAGATCCTTCATCAGTAAGGTCCCGTCAGCGGGAGTCATTGCAGACCTGGGCTGCGGGCCGGCATTCGACGGAGCCCGTTTTGCCGCTCAAGGATTTAACGTCGTCGGACTTGATCTCTCAGCGGGCATGTTGTCGGTGGCTTCCGAGCGATTACCTGGTCGACTGATCCAGGGCGACCTGCGTGCATTGCCACTCGTCATAGGACAACTGGACGCCATTTGGAACGTCGCTTCTCTGTTGCACGTTGGCGAGCAAGACACGCCGAGAGTGCTGCGCGAATTCCGCCGCGTCTTGCGAGATCATGGCACGCTCGCCCTGATTACTGCACGTGGCGATGGCAACAGATTTGAAAAAGTGCCCTACGCCCAAGACGAACAGCGGTGGTTCGTGTATCGCAGTGAACAACGGCTATTGGGACAACTTGAACATGCAGGATTTCAAATTGACTTCAGCGAGCAAGTCGAAGGTAAAAGATCATGGTTAACCATCCTCGCGCGCGCCATGTGAATAATTCAGTACTGCGTCCTCATTTATGGGCGCTTCCACGTCACAGTATCCGACCGCATTCTTTTCTTAACCGAAGTGCGACGCTTCATTCATTTGAAAGCACATTCGAGCGGGCTCTAAACGTTAGAACGAATAAGGTCTCCCACTTGAGCCAGCACGATAACCACATCAAGAACTCGGGGACCGTGAACACCCTCAATTCTTTCGAGTTCGATGTCAGAAGTTGCTGACGGTCCGGAAATCCATGTTTGCGGTGACACAGCGTCGAGGAGCGCGACGCCCTCGGGTACAAGTTCCACGATCTGTCTCTCGTCGATGACGACAATCAGGTGATCCGGTACCAACGACAACGCCCTGCGGCCCTGACGTAAACCCGCGTCAAGCACGAGCGTGCCGGTCTCGGATATTGCGACGACGCATCCAGAGACGGTTGCATCGATTTTGTCCAGATCGATGGTAGAGAGTGGTGGATCATCCAAGGTCGGCACGATCACAAGGTCAGAAATCCAAGAACTCGGAAGGTCCGCTGGCACCACCACGCGTAGGCTTCCACGTTCTTTAAGGAGTCGCTGAATATGACTTCCGACTTCCTCAATGCTTGACACTACGACGCCGGCACGGTAGTCGATGAGCCGCTCCACCAATTGATTTATTCGATCGTCGGAGGTTCGCGTGCCGGCGTGTCTATATGTGTTTGTTACATCGCGCTGGTCCGTCATTGCCGTGTCGTGATGCCCGATTGCCATGGCGGACAACATCGATTCTCGGGCGGTGTTCACGTCCGCGACCAAGTCTCTTGATTCACGCACTCCTTCGGCACGCAATTGGCGTGCGGTTATTTGACGCTCCATCGATGCATCGTTCGCATCAGGATGAGTCCTCAGGTACCAGGCGCGAAACGTCTCTGGCGGTGGAACAGTAACGTCACGTCCCTTGGTCCATCGATTAAGCGGTGGCGGAAGTCGTCGAATCTTCGTACGACGGGTAACTCGTGACGCGAAACTACCGAGACTGACGAGGCGCTGAAATTGTCGGGGCGAGGAAAACACGGTTCCAATCGCCTTCATGGCCACGAGTTCGGGATTGCGAGGGCGGGCCACGCGACTCTCATCCACGACATCGGACCGGAGCTTGACGAGGATTTTCGGGATGTCAATCTTGACTGGGCAGGCTTCGAAGCACGCCCCACACAGCGTTGAGGCGAAGGGCAGTGAATTCTCGAGCACTGATCGATTACCCTTTCGCAGTTGGGGCACGAGCACAGCACCGATTGGACCTGGATACGTGTTTCCGTAGGCATGGCCCCCGGTGCGCTCATACACGGGACAAACGTTGAGACATGCAGAGCAGCGAATACACCGCAGTACCTCTCGGCCGTCGGGGTCCGCCAACGCGGACGTGCGGCCATTGTCGAGTAACACGAGGTGAAACCGCTGCGGGCCGTCACCGGGTGTGACTCCGGTGAATATCGAAGTGTAAGGGTTCATTCGCTCACCTGTCGATGAGCGTGGTAACAGTTGCATAAAGACGCCGAGGCTCCGCCAGTCGGGAAGAATCTTTTCGACACCAACCACCGAAATGAGCGTTTCGGGCAACGTGAGACACATGCGGCCATTTCCTTCGGATTCAACGACGACGAGCCCGCCCGAGTCGGCGATTAGGAAATTCGCACCTGAGATGCCAACGGTCGCCCTTAAAAACCGATCTCTGAGGTGGGCTCTCGCAGCGCTCGCTAGATCGTGTGGGTCATCGCTCAACGAGGATGGGGCCGCGAGGCCGGTGCGCCCCATCTCCCTGAGAAAAATATCGCGGATCTCGGACCGGTTCTTGTGGATTGCTGGAACAAGTATGTGCGAGGGTAGGTCGTCACCCAGCTGGACAATCAGTTCGGCCAAATCGGTTTCGTACGCGGCAATGCCGTGTCGCTCTAACTCCGCGTTGAGTCCAATTTCCTGAGTCACCATCGACTTCACTTTGACCACCGAAGATGCCGACGTGGACTTGACAAGATCAACGATGATGCTATTGGCCTCATCGCCCGTGCGGGCCCAATGCACGATGCCGCCGCGCCGAGTGACGTTTTCTTCCAGCTGGAGTGCGAGCTCGTCGAGATGGTCGAGGACAAAGTCCTTGATGGCGGCACCCGCAGTGCGAAGTTCCTCCCAGTCGCTCAATTCGCCCACCACGCGTAGCCGTTTCTCGCGGATGGTGGTCGTGGCCCGAGCAAGGTTAGACCGAAGTTGGGTGTCACCGAGCTCTGCTTCCGCAAGCTTCTCGAACGAGAGCGCTGAACTGAAAGTCTTGGTCACGTCGTTCTCACTCGTGCATGGCCAAGATTTCGGCGAGGTGCATGACGCGCAGCGATGGGGTCCGTCGCGACGCAATGCCCCCGATGTGAGTGAGACAAGAATTATCCAGCGCGCAGAGGACCTCCGCGTTTGATGCGTGCGCGTTAGTGACCTTGTCGTCACCGATGGCAACCGACGTCGGCGCATTCTTCAGCGCAAACGTGCCGCCAAAACCGCAGCATTGGTCGGCACTCGCAAGATCAACATATTCGAGGTTACGGACGCAACGCAGCAGTGCGCGCGGTCCATCTCTAATTCCCAGAACGCGCAGCGAATGGCACGTGGGATGGTATGCCACGCGATGGGGAAAACTAGCGCCGACGTCGGTCACTTTCAAAACGTCGGTAAGAAATTCGGAGAATTCAAAGACACGACCTGAAATCTCTTGGAGATCTGTTGCCAACACTGAGTCACCAATCGTTCGCGCCGCGCCGACGTAAGTTTCGCGCACGGTACCTACACATGAGGCTGACGGAGAGACGATCACGTCGTAGGCGTCGAAGACACTTCGGAATTGTCGTGCCAGATGAAGTCCCTCACGACGGTAACCCGAATTGAGATGCATCTGACCACAGCACGTCTGTTGCGTAGGAAACTTCACTTCGTGGCCGAGCGACTCGAGAACGTTCACGACGGCCTTGCCAGTGCCGGGATAGAGACCGTCATTGATGCACGTGAGAAAAAGGGCAACTTTCAATTTTTTGTCGAGTCATAACAACAACAGAGTGACAGGTCTCGCATCCTCATCAATCGTGACACCGAGCCCCCTGTCGTCATGTCGTTGTTGCGAACTGTGCAATCACGTTGAGAGGAATTCTCGCACACTGGATCGCAAAAATCGGGAGACGATGTCGCTGCGCCGACGAAAGTTCAGCGGGCGAAACGGCAATCGAAAGTAGCCCCATTTGTGTTGAATGAAACGCGTTTTGATGATCTTGTTCATTTGGTGGTCTCGAAAAGTCTGAGCCAACGTTGTCGCGGAAAAAATTTCGCGAGATGAATCAGTCCTTTATTACCACTCAGTTTTTGCGACTTGTGCCACTGATAAACGACGTTCCCAGCCCGACGCCATTTTGCAGACAACGTTGTCGCACCATTAGTCACGATTTTGTAATGAAGTGCCTCAACTTGTTGACATTGGATGCCGTAGCATGCTCACAGCCGAGGACCAAAGTGGTCTGCGGATAAAAAAATTACATAGTCCAACATCTAGGGGGGCATCGAGAGATGAAACTGAATAGAAAGAAAATCGCGATGATCGTGGGGGCAACAATGATGACCACGTCGGTCTTCGCGTTGGGGAGTTTGGGTGTTGCCAGTGCGGCAAGCAAAGGGGTAACGGCACCTACTGGTCAGACCATTTTCATCATTCCGAAGGACACCATCAACCCGTACGAGGTGCAGGCCGATGACGGTGCCGCAACAGTCATTGGTAATGCTGGTGACACCGCAGTCGTTGACAGCGGCACCACTGATGCGCCTACCTCTCAGGTACCCGCGATTCAGGCGGCCATAGCTGATCACGCCAGCGCAATCATCATTGCCGCCGACGACCCAGACGCCATTTGTCCTTCGATAGCTCAGGCAGAAGCGGCGGGCATCACGGTTGTTGGATTCGACTCTGACTTTGACTGTCCCAACCACATCTTCATTAATCAGGCAAATACCGAGACCATAGGTGAGTCCGAAGTAACCATCTTGGCTAAGGAGATTCCAAAGGCCACCGGTCAAATCGCGATCTTGTCTGCGGCCTCGACGGCAGCGAACCAGAACGCGTGGATCAAGTACATGAAGATTGAGTTGAAGAAGTACCCGAAGTTGAAGCTGGTCACCACGGTCTATGGCAATGACGACCCAGCTACCTCGCTAACGGTGATGAAGGGCCTGCTCGCAAAGTACCCAAAGCTCGCAGGGATCATCTCGCCCACCACAGTTGGTGTGTCGGTTGCGGCCCAGTACCTCAACACGCACAAGTCACTTTTGAAGCACTTGCACTTGACGGGACTTGGTCTGCCATCGCAAATGAAGCCCTATGTGCTTGACGGTACGGTTCCTGAGTTCGAACTATGGAACCCGATTGAGTTGGGTCAACTTGCAGCGTACGCAGCACTCGAACTCGATGGCACCAAGCCAATCATCACTGACACCGCTGGCCAAGTCATCGTGCCGACGAACTCCGTGAGCGCGGGTACGGCGACCGTACAAGGCAGTTGGACGATTGCAGGTCCTGCAGCCGGAACAACGGATGCTGGCGGCAGTCAGCCCGCCTTCGACAACTCAGTAATCCTCGGACCACCATTTGTATTTACGAAGGCAAACGTCAGTCAGTTCAACTTCTAGATACAACCCTTCAATCCCCGTTGTAACCGCAGTACCCCAACCTGACGAAACTTCGCCGCACGAAAGTGCGGCGAAGTTTCGTTGGTGGATTCAACCTGGTGTGGTTGACCGCTCTGCTACACGATGACGAGTTCGACGCCTAGCAGTTCTGCGACGACGCGTAAGTCCTTGATGCGGTGTCCTACTCCCAGAGCCCAGTGGTGCGCCACAGCGGTTGCGCTCCACGCGTCGCACCACTCTCCGGGGTCGCGACCGAAATCAACTCGTGAAGTGGTGTTGCCAATTTGGAGCAGTGGCCCCGATACCACTTCACCCTCAGAGGCAACGAAGCGGAACGAATTGTCGCGCATCTGAGTAAGACCGAGCAACGTAACAGGACCGTGTTTGACGTCAAACTCCACCGAGACGCCCCACCCTCGCTTACCGTGAAACACCCCTAGTCCCCGCAACACTGGCTTGCGGTCGCTGATAGCGAGGTGCGCTGGTCCGTCGTGACCCATTTCGACGACTCCATCTTCGAAATTGAGCGCCTGTAGTTCAGTGAAAGAACCTCCCGCCCCTAAGCGGTCAAGAATCAACATGGCGAGCGACGCGCGAAGCTCATACTCGCCACACGCGGGCACGTGCGCGGCTGTCAAGAGCGAGGCCCCCAGAATCATGCCCGCAGCGACTCGCTCGTGCTGCTCACCTTCGAGGCCACGATGGTAGTAAGCGAGCGAATCGAGACGAAAGTCCGCCACCAGCCGGTCCATACCAATTGCCACCCGCACGGACCAATCAAGGTCAACGGGATCGACGGAGTCAAGGATTTCGAACGCTTCCTTCACCTCTCCGAGAGCAAATTTAACTTCATCGTCCTTCACCTCAGCGACACGAACTCGTAGATCGTCGATCTCCAAGACTTCGACATGGCCGCCAAAATGTACCGGAATCAACGTCAAATCCGTCGACACGTCGTACATGCCCGGATAGAGGTGGCCGAGTAGTCCGTGGCGACCGTGTTGCAGTACCCGCTTCACGGAAGCGGCCTTCACCCAACTCTCGATGCGCGCCCACGCACGCTCGTCGTGCAGGTAGCCGGACACCGAACGAAAGGCGAGGCCGCATCGTTCAAACGTATTGGCCATCTCCGGCAACGGGCAAGCACCGCAGTACGCCAGCCACGCGCCCGTATCGAACGTCGCGTGATCCATCTTGTCGCTTGGTTGAAGATTGATGAAGAGTATGTCAGCGCCAGTGCGCAACGCAATCGGCACGACCATTGTCGCCGTCATGTACGTGGTCAGAAACATCACGATGAGATCGCATCCCGCGACGCGCAACTTCTCGGCGGCTTCATCCGCTTCCAAGGCATCAGAAATGAAGCCGACGTCAACCACATTGGCATCGAAGTCTGTGAGGCGTTGTGACACGAAGGCGGATGACCTGCGCAGCTGAGGAAGTAAGTCGGGGAATTGCGGCCAGTACGCTCCGAGTCCACCAGCGACCAAGCCAATGGTTGGGCGTGATGACTGTGCTTCGGACGGACGGTTGATTCTTAAAGAAGTTGACTCGGGTGACATCGCTAATACTCCTCTTCACTCGTGGCAATTTTGCCTCGCCAATTAGAACACGTACTCGTTCTTCTTTGACTTATCAAAAGAAAGTATCGAAAGACATCGTTGTCCACAAAAGTTCGAGAGAAATGATGTACTCGTATCGCGTAAGGAGTGTGCCCCTTTACTGGTGAGTATTCGATCTGACAAAAGGTTTTCACTCGTTTGAGCGAATTTTTCTTCAGTACTCAACTGCTAACTTCTGTTCGAGTTAAGTCGGAAATTATTCTGATGGGGGAAGCAGTGAGCCAAGGCGTCAACGAGGGGGCAGCGGGCGCTGCGCAAGACCCCCCGGTCGATCGCAAGCCTCTGTTGGTTGTCGAGCACGCGACGAAATCCTTCGGGGCGGTGCGAGCACTAAATGATGTCTCCATTGAACTGGTTCGAGGCGAAGCGCACGCGCTACTGGGCGAGAACGGTGCGGGGAAATCCACGCTGGTCAAGATCCTCGCCGGTGTCTACCAGCCCGACGGCGGTTCAATCTATCTTGATGGTGCTCGAGTTCAATTGACGTCGCCTGCAGCGGCACGCGACGCTGGCGTCTCAGTGATCTACCAAGAGCCCACGCTTTTCCCCGATCTAACGGTTGCCGAAAACATATTCATGGGCCGCCAGCCGCTAAGGAGTGGGCGGCGGATTGACCGGTCCAACATGATGAAAGTCACAAACGACGCCTTCAAGCGACTGGGCGTCAACATCGAGGCATCGAGAGTGGCAAGGGGTCTGTCGGTAGCCGACCAACAAATCGTAGAGATCGCTAAATCGATCTCTTTCAATGCTCAAGTAATCATCATGGACGAACCGACGGCAGCGCTTACCGAAGTCGAGGTCGAGCGACTTTTTGACGTGGTGAAGACACTGAGGTCCCAGGGCGCTGCAGTGATGTACGTCTCACACCGCCTCCAGGAGGTGTTCGACATCTGCCAGCGAGTGACGATCTTGCGCGACGGAGCCTTCGTGAAGACGTCGCTGACGGCTGACACGAATATTGATGAGGTGATTCGCTCCATGGTGGGACGTGACGTTGTGGCGGCGACATCGACTGGCGGCGACGCCACGGGTGAGAATGTGCTGGAGGTCGAACGGCTAACGAGAGAAGGAATTTTCACAGACGTCTCATTCAACGTCCGGGCCGGTGAGATCGTTGCACTCGCAGGTCTCGTCGGCGCGGGTCGAACGGAAGTGGCACGAGGAATCTTTGGCATCGATCGAGTCGACGCTGGATCGGTAAAGGTTGGCGGGAAAAAACTAAAGAACGCCTCACCTATTTCGGCGATGAACGCGGGCGTCGGATTCGTCCCCGAGGACCGACGTCAGCAGGGCTTGGTGATGGAAATGGCCATCGACCGCAACGTGGCATTGGCCTCGTTGCGAGGCCTTTCACGTTTCGGGTTCGTTCGAAAAGCCTCCGAACGAAAATTGGCATACGACTGGTCGACGAGGCTGAGTCTCAAGTACGGCCGCCTCAGTAACACGGTGACGACGTTGTCGGGCGGCAACCAACAAAAGGTGGTGCTCGCGAAGTGGCTGGCGAGACGTCCCCGACTACTCATCATTGATGAACCAACGCGGGGTATTGATATAGGGACCAAAGCCGAAGTACACCGACTGCTCACTGAGTTAGTGAGCCAGGGAGTTGCCGTGTTAATGATCTCTTCGGAGATGCCCGAGGTGCTCCAGATATCCGATCGAATCCTCGTGCTCTGCGAGGGACGGCTCATTGATGAGTTCTCACGTGAGGACGCCAATGAGAATGCGATTATGCGCGCTGCCACGGGCTTCGCGAGATTGACTACATCGTGAGCCAAAATCTTGATGAGGTGGCACCCACGCTGTCAATCGGCGCGGCTGCCCCCAAGACACCGTTAATCCTAAAGCTCGTTCGGTTCCGAGAATTTGCCATTTTGTTCGCGCTCATCGTGGTCTTCGCAGCCACATCAATCAAGAACACATCCTTCGCTAGCTCGTCCAGTATCCAGGGTTTGCTATCGGGGCCCGCCGTCATCATCTTGATTGCCGTTGGCGAAACGCTGGTTATCATTACGAGAAATGTCGACCTAACGGTTGGGTCGGTGCTTGGTCTCTCGGCATATCTCGTGGGTGATCTTTACGTGCACTACCCACATACGCCGGTCATCGTTGCCCTACTTTTCGGCACCGTTGTTGGCGCGGTGTGTGGCGTAGTGACGGGGGTGATCGTTGCTTACGCCAGGGTGCCATCCTTGGCCGTTACCCTCGGTCTCCTGTACATCATTCGAGGCGTCGTCGCCGTCATTGTGAACGCGGTGCAAATCAATGCCACCAGCCTTCCCCCGGGATTTATCAACGTGGGCGCTAATAATTTCATAGGCATACCAATCATGATGTGGGTAGCAATCGTCGTCGTCGCCGTCGTCGGCTACGCCATGCGCAACTTTCGCGCCGCGCGTGAGATGTACGCCATTGGTTCGAACCCTGAAGCTGCGGTCCTCGCAGGTATTCGCGTGCAGCGACGTATCTTCAGCGCCTTCGTGGCCAGTGGAGCACTCGCGGGGCTCGCGGGCGCACTCTGGCTCGCCGAATTTGCGACAGTGGGTTCGACAGCCGGCACCGGCTACGAACTAGATGCCGTCGCGGCTGCGGTGGTGGGTGGTGTGGCAATTTTCGGGGGCAGCGGCACAGTCTTGGGTGCGGCGCTCGGCGCCCTGTTCTTAAACACGATTAACCAAGCACTCGTCGCAGCTGGCGTCTCCTCCTTCTGGGACGAGGCGGTGGCTGGACTCTTGCTCGTCTTAGCAATCGCTTTCGATCGTTATCTCATCGTGCGCTCGGAACGCATCCTTCGAGTGGAGGGGCGTGAACGTGGCAGACACTAATTCCATCGGGATGAGCGAGCCTTTGACTGACCTCGAGCCTCGAGCAGGACTCGTAAAGTTGGTCCGGTGGGAGAGTGGACTCGTCATCGTGCTCATCGCTTGCATTATCTGTGGGGCTTTGACGTTCAAGTATTTCTTCACCCCCCAGACGATCTTTTTCTCTGGCCTGGACATTGGTGAGATTGCCATGATGGCGCTGCCCATGACCTTCATCATCATCACGGGAGAGATCGACCTTTCGGTGGCGTCAATGCTGGGACTTTCGGCGAGCACGCTCGGCTATCTGTTTCTTCACGGTTGGAATATTTGGCCAGCAATGATTGTGTGCCTGATAGTGGGCGCCCTGGCGGGCGCCTTCAACGGCATGCTGGTCACTCGTTTTGGTCTGCCGTCTATCGCGGTAACCATTGGGACGCTCTCGCTGTATCGCGGGATTGCGTCAATTATCCTGGGCACTAATACGGCCGTAGGTTTCCCCCTATCCACGTTGAAGTTGAGTCTGCCAATTGGCAAGAGTGAGATTGCCTACGACTTCGCCATATTCATTGTCATGTCAATCGCCTTTGGGGTAGTGCTGCATCTCACGTCCTTTGGTCGGTCGCTGTACGCGATTGGCCTCCAAAAAGAGACGGCGTATTTCTCAGGTATCCAGGTCAACCGGATCAAGTTCCGCCTCTACGTTCTCAGCGGAGTCGTGTGCGCTTTCGCGGGAATCCTCTATACCTACCAGGAAGCCAGCGCCAATAACTCGACTGGTGTTGGTCTTGAGCTCAATGTGGTTGCCATCGCGCTGCTTGGAGGCGTGTCAATCTTCGGAGGACGAGGAACAATCATCGGCGTGGTGTTGGCGGCCTGCATCATGGCAGTTCTAACGACATGGCTCACCGACATCGACGTGTCCGGTGAAGTCCAAAGCATCATCGTGGGCGGCCTACTGCTGCTAAGCGTGCTCGTGCCGAACGCGAAGGATGGATTCGGCCGCATCCGAGCGGTGCTACGTCGACGAAGTGCGGTTTCACCGTGACCCAGCGAATCTGCTTCAAACTACGAATCAATCCAGAGTATGCCGATGAGTACAAGGAACGACACGCCAACGTATGGCCGGAGATGCGCGATGCGTTGCGCTCGGCTGGATGGCGTAACTACACATTGTTCTTAGAGCCTGACGGCGTGTTGATCGGCTACGTGGAGTGCGATAACTTTTCGGCGGCCCAGGCCGCCATGTCCGTCACTGACGTCAACGCCAAATGGCAAGCATCGATGAGCAAGTTCTTTGTTGGTATCGAGAGCACTCCGGACCAGGCCATGATGCCAGTCGAGGAAGTGTTTCACCTTGACTAAATCAAGACTCTGGAGTCCAATCGAGCGCAAGATAATGAGAAGGAGAGTCACATGACAGACAAAAACGGAGTCAAGGAGGTCCTACGTCGCCAGTCGATCGAGACCCCCTCATGGGCGTACGGCAACTCGGGCACTCGGTTCAAGGTCTTTGCGCAAAAGGGTGTCGCTCGTGATCCTTTTGAGAAACTCGAGGATGCCGCTCAAGTGCATCGTTTCACTGCCGTCGCGCCGTCAGTAGCGATGCATATTCCGTGGGACAGAGTTGAGGACTACGGCAAACTGGCAAAACACGCCAGCGATGTAGGCATCAAGATTGGCGCAATCAACCCCAACGTCTTTCAAGAGGACGACTACAGGCTTGGTAGTGTCTGCAACCCTGACCCGGTCGTCCGCCGAAAGGCCACCGATCATTTACTCGAATGCGTCGAGATAGCGCACGTCACTAATTCATTCGCGATCAGCTTATGGTTCGCAGACGGGACAAACTATCCAGGCCAGGACAACATCCGCGCGCGTCAAGACCGCTTACACGACGCGCTCGCCGAGACGTACGCGGCGATGAGTGAAGGAGTGTCCATGTTGCTCGAATACAAGCTCTATGAGCCGTCCTTCTACACAATGGACGTGCCCGACTGGGGCACGTCGTTGTTGCAGTGCCTCTCACTTGGAGACAAGGCCAAGGTTCTGGTTGACACTGGGCATCACGCGGTCGCGACCAACATCGAATTTTTGGTGGCGATGCTGTTGCGTTCGGGACGTCTCGGTGGGTTTCATTTCAATTCACGCTTTTACGGTGATGACGACTTGATGGTCGGCGCCGCAGATCCCTACCAATTGTTTCGTATCATGTTCGAAATCGTCGACATCGACGCTGTGACTCCTGATGGCGGGGTGGCGTTCATGCTTGATCAGTGCCACAACATAGAGCCAAAAATACAAGCGGAAATACGCTCGGTGATGAACGTGCAGGAGGCGACCGCCAAAGCGCTACTCGTTGACCGCAGCGAATTAGCGAAATTACAGCGCGCGGGCGACGTGCTTGGCGCCAACGGACTGTTTGAAGACGCCTTTTTCACTGACGTGCGACCTCTGCTCGCTGAGATGCGGGTGGAGATGGGTCTCGATCCTGATCCGATCGGCGCGTACCAACGCTCGGGCTATCAAACAAAGATTGAGACTGAGCGCGTAGGCGGCACCGCTGCCGGGTGGGGCGCGTAGGCGTGCCCGAGTTTCGCTACGAGGTCCCCAACGCCGTTGAGGCACTGCTGGAACGCTCACACAACCTCGGAGCTGATCCGCGCGTTACGAATTACGCCGGAGGCAACACGTCTGCTAAAGCGTCGGTCAGGGACCCGGCCAGCGGTCGCGAGGTTGACGTGATGTGGGTGAAGGGATCAGGCGGCGACCTCGGAACCTTGGCCTTTAACGGTCTCGCCGCCCTACGTCGAGACTCATTGCTCGAGCTGTTAAACGTCTATCGAGGACCAGAATACGAAGATGAAATGGTCTCGGCATTCGATTACTGCCTATTTGGAAAGGGCGGGGCTGCGCCTTCGATCGACACCGCAATGCACGCGCTGGTGAACAGTGCGCACGTTGACCATCTTCATCCAGACTCGGGCATCGCACTCGCAACTTGCGTGGATGGTGAGGCGCTCACGAAAACGATCTTCGGTGACAAGGTCGCCTGGACACCGTGGCGGCGACCCGGGTTCCAACTTGGTCTTGAGATTCGAGCCATCCATTCGGCCAACCCTGACGCGATTGGAGTGATTCTTGGAGGACACGGCATCACTGCTTGGGGCGCGACGAGTGAGGAGTGCGAAGCGAACTCGATGTCAATCATCAATCAGACAGCGGATTACATCAAGTCTCACGGCCGCAAGGACCCGCTGGGACCTGACGTGGCGCGATTCGCACCCTTGCCGATTAAAGAGCGTCATCAGAAAGCAGTGGAGTTATTTCCCGCAATTCGAGGAATGGCGTCGACGGATCGGCTCCAGGTTGGTCATTACAGTGACGCAGACGTCGTCTTGGAGTTTCTTCAGAAAGAGCGCCACGCCGAATTGTCTGCTCGCGGGAGTTCATGTCCTGACCATTTTCTGCGCACGAAGATTCGGCCGCTGGTCGTCGACATGGATTCGACTTCATCGAGTGTAGAGACGATCGCCCGTCTTCGAATTTTGCACGAGTCGTATCGTACTGAGTACAGCGCCTACTACGAGCGCTACGCACAACCTGACTCGCCCGCTATGCGCGGCGCGGATCCGACAATCGTCCTGGTGCCTGGCGTAGGTATGTTCTCCTTTGGCAAAGATGCGCAGACCGCGCGCGTTGCCGGAGAGTTTTTCATAAACGCCATCAATGTCATGACAGGCGCCGAAGCGGTGTCCCAATATGCCCCGATTGAGGAGTCCGAGAAGTTCCGGATTGAGTACTGGCAACTAGAAGAAGAAAAACTGTTACGTATGCCCAAGGCGAAGCCCTTGGTCTCAAAGGTGGCACTGGTCACCGGTGGCGGATCGGGCATTGGCGCAGCGACCGTGCGGCGCCTGTCACACGAAGGCGCTCACGTGATTGTCGCCGACCTCGATTTCGGCTCTGCGACGAGCGTGGCAGAGCAGATAGGCGACACCGATGCTGCAATCGCAGTGAGCATCGATGTGTCTACGGTGGAAGCCATCGAAAAAGCATTGAGCTCGGCCATCCTGGCCTATGGGGGCGTGGACATACTGGTCAATAATGCTGGACTCTCAATCTCGAAATCTCTGCTCGAGACGTCAGAGCATGACTGGGACCTCCAGCACGATGTCATGGCGAAGGGTTCCTTCCTTGCCGCGCGTTCTGTCGTGCGAATCATGAAGGAGCAAGGTCTTGGCGGAGACATTATCTACATCGTCTCTAAGAATGCTGTGGTCGCTGGACCCAATAATGTTGCCTACGGCTCGGCCAAAGCCGACCAGGCTCATCAGGTGCGCCTGCTCGCGGCCGAGTTGGGCGAGCTGGGCATCCGAGTCAACGGGGTAAATCCGGATGGTGTTGTAAAGGGTTCGAAGATTTTTTCGAGTGGCTGGGGCGCGCAGCGTGCGGCGGTGTACGGTGTCGAGGAAGAGGACCTCGGAGAGTATTACGCCGGCCGAACGCTCTTAAAACGAGAAGTATTGCCTGATAATATTGCGGACGCGGTCTTTGCCCTTTTGGGAGGCGATTTAAGTTTGACGACCGGTGCACACGTACCAGTCGACTCGGGTGTTGCAGCGGCGTTTTTACGTTAAGAGGTGTGGTGCACGACAAAGGTGTTTCCGTTGCGGCGGTGGATTTAGGTGCGTCAAGCGGTCGGGTGTTTCTCTTTACGCTTCGCGATAGACACCTCACCTACACCTCGGTAGCGCGGTTTCCTAATAAAGGGGTACAGCACGGACCGCACTTCGTGTGGGAATTCACTCGACTCTATGACGAAATTCTCCTCGGCCTCGGCGAGGCGTCCTCGATGGCGTTCGAAAATGAGAGCGTCCTTCGATCGGTGGGTGTCGACTCTTGGGCAGTTGATTACGGGCTTGTTTCCAAAGACGGCGAACTCATTGATAATCCAGTGCATCATCGCGACCCAAGGACCGACGACGCGGTGCAAAAGGCGGCGCAAGTCATTGACCCGTGGGAGCTCTACCAGCGAAACGGTGTGGCGCTGTTGCAGTTCAACACACTGTTTCAATTAGTGGCCGATGGGGAGAAGTTGCGTAGCGTCAACGTCGACAAGATGATGATGATTCCCGATCTGATTGATTACTTTCTGTGCGGCAAATCGACCTGGGAAATTACCAATGCGTCGACAACTGAAATGTTGTCTCTCTCACGCGACTGGGACGGCGAACTCATGAAAATGTTCGACATTCCCGACTCGGTAGTGGGCGCACTAACGGAACCCGGACTAATTCTCGGTCCGATCACTGAAAACATCGGTCGCAACTCCGGCATCACGCCGGGCACACAAGTCATCTCAGTTGCCTCGCACGACACCGCGTCGGCAGTGCTCGCGGTACCCGCCGTTGATCCGGATTTTGCGTTCATCTCCTCGGGAACGTGGTCGCTTGTCGGTGTTGAACTTGATGAGCCGCTGATCAACGAGCAGGCATTTCGCGCGGGATACACGAACGAACTGGGAGCCTTTGGCAAGATTCGCTTCTTGCGCAACGTTCTAGGTTTCTGGCTACTCCAAGAAGTCATTCGTGAGTTTGGCGTCGAAGGCGAAGATACCGACGCAGAGACGTTGACACTAGCGGCCGGTTCCATAGCGCCCTTGAGGTACTTGGTGAATGCCGAAAGCAAGGAGCTCCTAGCTCCTGGTGACATGCGTGGGCGCCTGGCCGCGCAGTGCGAACAGTTGGGCCTCGCGGCGCCGATAACGGCACCGGAATTTACTCGCTGCATTTTGGACAGTTTGGCACTGTCGTACCGGCATTCAATTCGTGGGATTCAGGCAATCACTGGGAAGACCATTAACTCCATTCACATAGTTGGCGGAGGGGCCATCAATGACACTCTTTGTCAACTGACCGCCGACGCGTGTGGCGTCGCGGTCGTGGCAGGTCCCGTCGAAGCGGCGGCCATCGGCAACGCATTGATCCAACTCCAGGCACTCGGCGAAGTGGAACGAGATCTATGGTCAGTGCGAAGACTTGTGGCGAGTTCGTTCCCAACAAAGCGATTCGAGCCAGACGTCAGCCGCTTCGGACAATGGGACGACGCCGAGCAGCGGGTGGCGCAAATTAAGACCGCCGCACTTTAGAGCAACAGGATGTTGGACGCACTCGCGGGACATATTTTGCTTCTCGTTCGACCAGATGTGTGAGAAAATCGTGATTCCTATGGACTAAGGACGAATCTCGCCTGATCCTCGGCTGATCAATGTTGTCGGAATAACGAAGTGGCGCGGAGCGGGACGTGAGCCATCGATGCGATCAAAGAGTAGTTGCGCGGCCAGAGACGCCATTGCACTGACGTCGTAGGTCACCACTGACACCGCCGGATCAAGAAGGTCAGCTAGGAGAAAGTCTTCGAAGCCAATGAGGCCAACTTGAAAGTGAGATGCCGCGAGACGAAGCGCCTGCACCGCTCCAATCGTGAGGAGGTTTTGACTGGCGAAGAAGGCAGTGGGTGGATTCTGTGACGCCAACATTTCACTTACGGACTCTTGGGCTCTGTCGATAGTTCGAAGGTCTCTCGCCACTATCGTCGGGTCAATCGAAAGACCAGCCGTTGTCAGAGCGTGCGTGTATCCCAAATGACGCTCGTGTGCGACAAAAAGACTTGACGAGTCTCCGAGAAAGCCAATACGTTGATGTCCATGCTTAATCAGGTGCCGCACCGCATCGGCAGCCCCCGATCGGGAGTCGCTGAGAACTTGGTCTGCGAGAAGATTTTGCGGTGGTCTATCGATGAACACGTACGGCACGCCAGCTTGCTGCTCCGTCGCGAGATAGTGATGTTCGTGACTCGCCGGAGCGATTATCACTCCATCTACGCCGTGGCGTGACATTGAGGTCGTGAGTTCATGTTCGCGTTCGGGACTCTCGTCCAGACTGCCACTGAGCACCGAGACATTCCGCGCTCCAGCCACTTCCTCGATAGCTCGCAACATCGTCGCAGCGAGTGGGTTGGAGAGGTCTTGCAAGAGTACGGCAATCGTTGACGACCTATGGTCGTTACGTCGCAACGCGCTGGCTCCGAAATTTGGTTGAAAGCGCAACTCTTCGGCAGCGACATGAACTCGTTTAGCGAGCTCCGGGTTTACCGTAGTTTCTCCGTTGACAACTCGCGAGACTGTTTTTAGACTCACTCCCGCGAGCGCAGCGACGTCGTTCATGGTCGCCCGTTGTGATCGTGACTTTGCCGGTAGTCGTTGGCTCACAGAATTAATTCCTCCCCGCTGAAACCCTCGCACGATAATCCTTTGCAGCCGGCGCACCGGGTGGCGTGGTGCTCACCATATCGCATGCAGAAGTCGCCATACTTGTCACCACGCGCACCTGATTTTCAGGCAAGAGAATCAATGCGGCAATTTGAGATTTGCAGTCCTCGATTCCCAGATTGAGGGCAATCTTGCCTTTGGTGGCTTGCCCAGTATTTCCAACGAGATTCGCGATACGTTACGAAGACGAGAAATGTCATCGGATTCGTCGAAAGTGTCATTGTGTTGTGATGAAACTTAACGCGCGTTATAAAGATTCGTGCACCATAGAGGCCACACGATGACATCACCACCAGCAACATCAAATCAGTGACAACAGAAAAGTACGGGAGAATCCAATGAGTAGTGACAACACTGAACCGTCAGAGATCGTTCGCGCGGCCCTGGTCCAGACCAAGTGGACCGGCGACAAGGCGTCGATGATCGCGTCGAATGTGGCCCTCGCCCGTCAGGCAGCCAGTCAGGGAGCGCAGGTGCTCTGTTTCCAGGAGCTGTTCTACGGCCCCTACTTCTGTCAAGTCCAGGACCCCGAGTACTTCTCCTACACCGAATCAATTCCCGGACCAACGACCGAGATGATGTGTGACCTCGCGAAGGAGACGGGCATGGTCCTTGTCGTGCCGATCTATGAGGTGGAACAGGAAGGCGTGTTCTACAACACCGCGATTGTCATCGACGCCGACGGCACGTACCTGGGCAAGTATCGTAAGCACCACATCCCCCAGGTGAAGGGCTTCTGGGAGAAGTTCTACTTCCGCCCCGGCAACCTCGGCTACCCCGTCTTTCAGACGGCCGTCGGACCCATTGGTGTCTACATCTGCTACGACCGACACTTCCCCGAGGGCTGGCGAGCGCTCGGTCTCGGCGGCGCGCGGATTGTCTTTAATCCCTCAGCGACGAGTCGCGGACTATCGGCCTACCTGTGGAACTTGGAACAGCCAGCCTCGGCGGTCGCCAACGAATACTTCGTCGGCGCGATCAATCGTGTGGGGGTCGAAGAACTCGGCGACAACAGCTTCTACGGTTCGTCGTACTTCGTTGACCCGCGCGGCCAGAAGGTCGGCGACGCGGCGTCGGACAGCGAGGACGAAGTGATCGTGCGCGACCTCGACATGAGCGTGCTGCGCGAGGTGCGCCACACGTGGGCCTTCTACCGCGACCGGCGACCCGATAGTTACGACGCACTGGTCACACCGTAAACGCCATCATCACTACGTAAAGAAAGCAGGGTGGATCAATGAAGATACTCATTACTGGCGGCACCGTAGTCAACGCGAGCGGGCCGTTCGACGCCGACGTACTTGTCAACGACGAGACGATCGTCGCGCTCGGCGCGCCGGGTTCGCCCACGGCCCAGTCGTGGAGGGAGGGCGCGGACCGCGTGATCGACGCCACGGGTCAGTACGTGATCCCCGGGGCCATCGACGGTCACACCCACATGGAGATGCCCTTTGGCGGCACCTTTTCGGTCGACACGTTCGAGACCGGCACCCGCGCGGCAGCCTTCGGCGGCACGACCACGATCATTGACTTCGCGATCCAGTCCAAGGGCGCCAGTCTGCGCCAGGGCCTCGACACCTGGCACGGCAAGGCCGACGGCAATTGCGCCATCGACTACGGCTTCCACATGATTGTCTCGGACGTCAACGAGCAGTCACTCAAAGAGATGGACCAGCTCGTCGACGAGGGGGTCACCAGCTTCAAGCTCTTCATGGCCTACCCCGGGGTGTTCTATTCCACCGACGGCGAGATCCTCCAAGCCATGCAGCAGGCGTCGAGCAACGGCGCGACGATCATGATGCACGCGGAGAACGGGATTGCCATCGACGTGCTGGTGGGCCAGGCGCTGACCCGCGGCGAGAGCGACCCGAAATTCCACGGTCTGACTCGACCGGCAGACCTTGAAGGCGAGGCCACGCACCGAGCCATCGTGCTGGCCCGCGTGGCCGGCGCGCCGCTGTACATCGTGCACCTGTCGGCCAGCGAGGCCTTGGAAGAGGTGATCAGGGCCCGAGACCTCGGCCAGAATGTTTTCGCCGAAACCTGCCCGCAGTACCTGTTCCTCTCCGACCAGGATTTGGCGCGACCCGGGTTTGAAGGGGCCAAGTACGTCTGCTCGCCGCCGCTGCGACCCGAGAGTTACCAGACCACTCTGTGGCGCGGGCTGCGCACGGACGATCTCAGTCTCGTTTCCACCGACCACTGCCCCTTTTGCTTTAAGGAGCACAAGGAGATGGGCATCGGGAACTTCTCCAAGATCCCCAACGGTCTGCCCGGCGTGGAGCATCGACTCGACCTCATCTTCCAGGGCGTCAACATGGGCGAGATTTCCCTAGGTCGTTGGGTCGACGTGACGGCAACGACGCCGGCCCAGATGTTCGGACTGTTCCCCCAGAAGGGCGTCATCGCACCCGGGTCGGACGCGGACATTGTGATCTATGACCCCAACGGCACGCACACGATTTCGGCGGCCACGCATCACATGAACGTCGACTACTCGGCGTACGAAGGAATGGAGGTGCGGGGCAAGGCCACGACGGTGCTCTCTCGTGGGGCCATCATCATCGAGAACGATGACTACGTGGGTAGCGCGGGCGCCGGCCAATTCCTCGAACGCGGCCTCAACGGGTGTCTGCGATGACACGATTCATTGCGCAGAGAGAGGACTAGATGGACTTCGGATTAGTCGCGCAGACCGCGCCACCGGCGAAGAACGTGATCGAGTTGGCCCAGCGCGCCGAGGAGGCTGGCTTCACGCACTTCTGGACGTTCGACTCAACGGTCCTGTGGCAGGAACCCTTTGTCATCTATTCCCAGATCCTGAGTTCCACCTCGCGGATCAAGGTCGGTCCCATGGTGACCAACCCGCTCACCCGAGACTGGACGGTGACCGCCTCGCTCTTCGCCACGCTCAACGACATGTTCGGTCCGAGAACGGTCTGTGGCATCGGGCGCGGCGACTCGGCTGTTCGCTACACCGGAGGCACCCCCGCCACGCTCTCGACGTTGGCCCAGTGCATGAGCGTCATCAAAGAGTTGGCCGAAGGGCGCGAAGCCATCATTCGCGATACCTCGGTCAAGATCCCCTGGGTAACGAACGGTCACCTCGACGTGTGGATGGCGGCCTACGGTCCCAAGGCGCTGGCACTGGCCGGTCGCCAGGCCGACGGCCTGATCCTGCAGTTGGCCGATCCCTTTGTCGTCAACTGGGCTATCGAGAAAGTCAATGAAGCCGTTACGGGCGCGGGCAAGAAGACCGAGGACTTCACTATCTGCGTCGCGTCCCCCGCCTACGTCGGTGACGACCTCGCCCACCAGCGCGACCAGGTCCGTTGGTTTGGCGGCATGGTGGGCAACCATGTAGCTGACATCGTCGAGCGCTACGGCTCCGAATCGAGTCTCGTGCCGCCCGCGCTCACCGACTACATCAAGGGACGTAAGGGCTACGACTACAGCCACCACGGACAGGCCGGCAACCCCAGTACCGATTTTGTGCCCGACGAGATCGTCGACCGATTCTGTTTGCTCGGCCCGGTTGACCAGCACCTAGAAAAGTTGAGCGAACTGAAGAACCTCGGCGTCGACCAGTACGCGCTCTACCTCATGCACGACGATCCCGAGGGGACCATCAAGGCCTATGGCGAGCACATCATCGGAAATCTGAGTTAAGTCTTCGTCTCTATTTTTTGATCAGAAAACTCATCCACAGGGCACTGGATAAAGCTGATTATGAACCTTAATCCTACGACTAGGGATAGGGATAAGGGCAACGGTATGGCTGAAGTTAAGTTCGTAGTACGGCTGAAGTTAAGTTCGTAGTACGGCTGAAGTTAAGTTCGTAGCACGGCTGAAGTTAAGTTCGTGTATAATCAAGGCGTGGCCAACCAGGTAAAACGGAACTTTCCACGACATGTCCTCCATACGGTACAGAACCTCCTCGAAAACTCCCCAGTTGTACTTCTCGAGGGACCGCGGGCGGTCGGCAAATCGATAATCCTCGCGCAACTTGCCAACAACCTCGGCGTGCAAGTGCTGGACCTTGACGATCTTGCCACCAGGAACGCGGTGAAGGCTGACCCCGACCTTGCTGTTATCGGTTCCGGACCAGTCTGTATCGACGAGTACCAAAAGGTTCCAGCGGTGCTTAATGTCATCAAGGCTGAGTTGAATAAGGGCGCCACTCCAGGCCGCTTCGTTCTCGCAGGCTCGACTCGCCTCGACGCGCTATCCCTGGCATCGGAATCCCTTACCGGGAGGTTGGCAAGAGTCACGGTTTACCCACTCTCTCAAGGGGAAATTAATAGAACGGTGGAAACCTTTGTCTCCACCGCACTCGTCGATCCTTCAAGATTGGTCACTAAACGGACATCAAAGTCAGTTCGTAACGACTACATCAAGCGTGTGTGCGTAGGTGGTTTCCCGCTCGCCCTCCAATCGACCACCGATCAAGCCCGGAGAAGTTGGATTGACAACTACATCAGACTCTCACTGGAGAGAGACATCCTCGAGCTTTCAAATCTCCGACAAAAGGCCAGGCTCAACGACTTGTTGAGAAGGATGGTCGGCCAAACCGGCCAGCTCATGAACATAAGTTCAGCTGGAGAACCAATAGGTCTCACTAAGCAGACAGCCGAGTCGTATGTCGCCCTGCTGGAGAAGTTGTTTCTGGTGTACCGATTAGAAGCTTGGGGCAAGACGCTCTACGCGCGTGCCATCAAAACACCCAAAATTCATGTTCTCGACTCGGGCGTTGGGGCTCGACTTCTTCGGCTGACACCTTCCAAGGTAGTTCCTCAAAACCCAACCGCCATGACCGAATACGGCCACCTGCTTGAGTCCTTTGCTGTTTCCGAATTATTGAAGCAGGCGTCATGGAGCGGTAACGTCGCTGATTTTGGACACTACCGAACGAGAGATGACGAAGAAGTCGATCTCGTTTTCGAGAACGATGAAGGTGGCATTATCGGCTTCGAAATCAAGGCTGGAAATAGTGTCAGTGGCAGCGACCTCGGCGGATTGCGGCAGCTCAAGAAAATAGCGGGAAGCAATTTCGTCGGCGGGATTGCTCTTTACACGGGAATTCGTTCCTACACTAACGAGCCCGAGATTCATGTGATGCCGCTTGACCGAATATGGACTCCCTAATTTAGGGTTCCACTTCCTGACCAGTGTTAAAGGTCACTCGCGAAAATCCGCCGCAAAGTTCAACGCGCACTTCGTCCGGTGGAGACAAATTCTGGGAACCGTAAG
>Ga0182030_10004253_pt1 | contig 30535 bp, 26 predicted proteins | sample 812S3MmetaG_FD_121299 | JGI IMG/M metagenome (GOLD analysis project Ga0182030, IMG submission 121299) | Permafrost microbial communities from Stordalen Mire, Sweden - 812S3M metaG (Illumina Assembly) | ecosystem: Environmental > Terrestrial > Soil > Wetlands > Permafrost | place: Sweden...
CCATTTCCTACAAGATGATCTACGACTTCACAGAAATCGCCCGAATGGAAAATCGAGCACTGAAGTTGCTTGAGTCGGACGAATCATGTATATATCACCGAGACAAGGCTTGGGAAGCAGGCCAAACGGAAACGTTGCTTAAGACAATACAGGATCATGTTCATGGCAGACGCTCTTCGTTAGACTAACCGTTTCAGCAAGCTATGCGCTCTCGGGGTTCAATAAAACTTGATGGCCGTTGGACTACAGTGGTGGCAATCATCCTTAGCACAAAGTTGAGATGAAGGTTACATCAAAGTTGTGAAAGACTTTCAGTGGACTCGCTAAATTTTATAGCAGGGCACGCGCTGTAACAAATATAAGCCATAGGGTCTTTAAGCGCTAACTCTACTGACTACCAATGCTGCACAGGGTTCGATCCGCTAATTCCCGTTGCGTTTGCCGCGCCTGTAGCGGAAAATCACGGTGGGGGAAGGGAACCTTAATGCCTTCAAAGACGAATAATCACAAAAGAGAGATTTTGCCTAGTTTTGATCGAATTTGACACGTTACTACTATACGAGATACTTCTGACAAACTACATGAACTCAGAGCGCGTTCAGTTCGATTTCTCTCTTAATTTACCTTAGTTTGCATAATCCAATTTAAAAAACTACCTAAAATTTATCAAATATACAAATATATTTTATATAGATTTTAAGTTTTAAATTAAAATAGATCTAATTTAGTAAATTTTAAAAAATTAAAAAATAATTTACTAAATTAGATATTTAGTTAAAGTTAAGATTAGACTAATTTTAGATATTTAGTTAAATAAGTATTTATTTTTAGTAATATTGTTTTTGATTTAGTTAATAAATTATGTAAATTGGGTCTAAAATGTGGGGGGGAAAATCGAACTGAATACGTTCTTAATAGCTATGTACACGTGATTTCGCTCTATGAAATCTTAGGTTACACCGCCAGATTGAACACAGTTCTGCGTTACGAAGCCTCGTACAATCCTAAGCACGGCAACACATAAGTATCCTAGAGTGGAAAGAGAGTGTCGAAAAAATTGGATTCATTATGGTTCAACACAAACTCCACAGGTATTTCCGTTCCCAGCGGTCCCGCGGTGTGACTCCAAGGATCACATTTCTCCACCTGCCACAGGATCTTCGGTATCGTATCTACCGATATATAGGTCTGGTCTCTTCGCAGCCAATCTATCTCAATTATGTTTGTGAAAGCGACGACGTGCATCCTGAAGAATACATTGACCACGATCCCTCAACATGGCCAATCGACGAGACAATCACAGCCCGAAGCCAAAGCCTCTCCCACTTCCTGGATGGCCCATTTCCTCCGCCTGGAATTTTCCTAAACCGCTACTGTGCATGTGGAGATAGCGGCGACACTTGTCGCTACGACTGCACGTGTGATGCTCTACCGTATCAATTGCTTTATGTTTCAGAGAAGATTGCGGGCGAGGTGTCTGCTATGTTCTATTCCGAGAACCACTTCAGTGTTTATCGAAGGGGCTTGGGTCACTTGTCCGGTCTCCAGCGTCTTTCTACAAAGGCCATCACCCAACTACGGTCTCTATCTATCTGTCTAAATATCCATGATGACCGTGACACGCTTCGATATTTTGGACCTGATAGATGGGATAATCTTATCTATTATCGACGATCTTGGAGTTTAGACAGCATTAAAAAGTCACCCAAGAAGCCAGAATCTCGATTCGAGCTTCATCAGTTGAAAGAATGGCAACAAATATGCTGTCTACTGGGTGACAATATCCAATCGCGCCATTTGAAACTCAGCATCACATATGATACTATTGACTATGAGGAAGCAGAGAAAATCACACTTCCACTACTTACATTACCACCTCTGCAAGATTGTTCACTTCGGCTTGGCATGATGTCCTCTGGAATCCGAGGGAGTAGGCTGCAACAACTTGCTCGATCAATAGTCGATAGACTCAGCCCCAAATCCACTCTTCAGAGCTTCCGCTACACAGACCTACCGCGCGAGGTCCGCCATCGAATCTTGGAGTTCACAGATCTTGTCAGTGTGCATGACTTAGTATGGGCTCCTAACACCGACATGGGAATCTTTATTGGATCTCCTTTCCTTGAACATCGTTTACGACATTTACCCTACGGGTTCTACAAACCGTACTGTTGCGGTGACTGCTCGTCTCCATCACCAGTATGCTCTTGCTGGTTTCGACATGCTGCGTTTTCATCAAGCTGTACCTGCTGGTCTTTCCCAATATCTGTATTTCTCACTTGCCACCAGATGAAACTTGACGCAGAATACATCTTCTACTCTCGAAATCATTTCATCATCAACCCTTTTCGCAAGAATTCCTATCCGCCTTTCCAGAACTTAGATATCTATGCATTTCTTACATCGATATCCAAAGACGCGCGAAAATATCTTCGGTCTCTCACGTGGACGCTCCCAAACATCCGGGATGGGTACCTAAGTCCCGGAAGTCCCACTCATCGAGAATGGTTATCCGTACTCAAGATCTTGAGCCAAGAGATTAACCCATCAGCTCTTATTTTGACTCTTGATCTAACACTTGAATATAACCGTTTCGGTTACGAAGACGATTTCGATCCCCAGTGGGGAGACCAAGTTTCCTTCGAAACTTTCAAGAAAGTACGAATGTCGGAGACATGGTCTGTAGGCCAGATGCTCGCCAATTCTCTGCGTCAGATTGGGACATTCAAAATAGTGTGGTTTCACATCAATTGGCCGTGGGATAGGCATATCGAGGGAGGAGTCACGAGTTCCGAAACAGGAGACGTGCTTGAGAGGTTGGCTATGGGGGATAATTATGACAGTACTTTGAGCGGCAAATTTGACCAGAGACATAAATGGAATGGTTATGATTGTGGCTATGATTGCGAGACCTGTCAGTCGGATTATTAGAACTTTATGCAACGATGAGGATGAAAGCTGCTAGCAAGCTTTGTGCGGTGTGCTTAGGTAGCTGGCGCTGTCTGTTTCTCTCACTGGTGATTCCAGATTGAGTTGGATTTACCCACAAAATTCAACAATTTACCCCCACTATATTATTGAAAATACAATTGTTCTTTGCGGAGAAGCACAAAGTCGTTCTGGATCATTGTCGTAGATCCCGAAACTCATTCTATACTGGCTATCAAGGGTCGAGATTCCGCGATGGAATATCCATATCCCCTCGTGTTATACGCTACGAATGGGATACCAACAGGTGGGAACTACAAACAAGCATGCTTTAATGGCCAATAGTCTTTTCCCAGGATTTTATCTGATACTGTAGCTCGGGTTTTCCTTGCTGATTTGGGTTAACTTGCTATGATATATCAGCTTTACATTCCGACAGTGGTAATTCCTAGATATTGCAACACCTTCTTTATCTCCATTTTCTTTCAATATTCCTGTCGGTTGAATCACAAGACCTCTAAATTGCAAACAACATGCCAACAAGCAAAATCCTTTGTCTACTTACCACGATAATCTGTGTAATTTATTATAGCCGGTCGTTGATCTGCGATATTTTCAATATCAAGGCTCATCATTAAGCTCTGGTGTTGATCAATTCCTGGGCATGTGATACTCCGCTCTGCCACTCGGAGATCTATGTTTCAGAGAACTAACTGACCCCTGGAGTACTATCAGTGCTCAAGACGTTACTAAAGTAGACAAACTTACACCTCAATCTCATGGATGAATTCATTTCTCCAGTTTGGATTCATATAATTAAGCAGTCCGAAAATTTTGGCTCGGGGCCGGGGAAGAGATTCTTTGTAGTAACGAATCAATGTCTTCCAAATTTGCATCAGTATCTAAGCCTCCCTACAAATAGGAGAACATAAGCGGAAGGAAAGAACGATATGATTCAAAGCATGGAAGAAACGAATATAACCTAGCGCACATGATCCTTAATTCCTCTTGTCAATATCCTTCCTTCCTCAACAATCCGTCAGCATAGAGCTTTCAAGACGGACTCATTTGCAATAAATTATGAATCACGCGTCTATACCCATCTCTATTCATCAGCCTTGATTGTTCATTATGCAGAATCAATGATCAATTCTAAACCTCTTGTAATTTAACTGTGAGTTCGTTATAATCTCTAAAATCTTTATCCCATACTTATCCCATACTTATCCTGTATATATAGCTTCATATATTTCCATATATTCTCAATTAGATTGAGAGCTGGGGAGTACGGAGGTTAATTAAAGACAAGAACCCCTAGACTTTCAAGTAGTGTTTTTGTAGCTTGAGCAACATGCCCCGGCGCGTTATCGTGTATAAAAAGAGAAGCTCTCTCTCTTGTCCCTTTTACCGTTTATCTCTTAAAGGTATTTAAATACCACAAGCATTGTATGCTCTAGTTGTAACCCAATTCTTCTTCCAAAAGGAACCCGGTTTTTTAATCCCACCCAAGAGGACCCCCCAGAAGTGTGCGTCCTTTCTTTCTTTGTGCATTCTTCTTGGTACGACCTGGCTGCCGCTCCTTGTTTGCTCTTTTATCTGCTTGTTATGTATAAACTAAGTCTTGTCCGACCATAGAAACTTATAAAAATCATGGAAAGTCTGACCCTTCTGCTTATACTCTTATGCATATTTAAGTCGCAGTTTTCGATCATTTCCGGAAGCAGGAGATCTTCGCATTGTAAATCGAGAGTGGAATCCTTCTCTTTCCAAGACATTCTTGATAAATCCCGCTCCTACTCCTCAATAATGAAATTCCCTAACTGGCTCTTCGAATATCACTCGCAGGTTTTTCTTTTGATTGGGCAGATAGAGTCTACTAGTTGTTGCATGTGATCGGCGTCGATATAGTAGTTACGGCTAGATTTGTCTTTTTCAAGAGTTGCATGCTTTATTTTTAATAGCGTAGTGAAATTGTCTTTCCGTTAGACTAAGCATTTTGAAATCTGACGGAATGTAAGACCACGTCGATAACAAAACTTAATATCGCGTCTATGATCTTGGGAGGTATCTTTGCGTTTATTTCTCTTTAACTTTGGAGCAAGAATTGATATAGTAGGGATAGGGTACCGGGTCTCTAAGTTTGGAAAGGGCTAATTGTAATAGCAGACTCAAGAATAAATAAATTCCATTTATCGCTGATTTATTGTGTAGATAGTAAAGAAATAAAGAGACATGTAGATTTTGGTCACCCCTCCCCCCTCTATATCACGAAAGGCGGCGACAAGTATTGGTCCGACACCTCCATAAGCTAGGCCCTTTGGTGTTCGTAACACCTGCTTTGTCAACACAATATACACAATATGTTTACAAGCCGCTTCTGCCACTACTACCAGGCGGGCTTTCGGCTGCGCTAGTAGTTGTAGACCAGACACCAGCGAGGTTGTTGCCGGAGCCTTCGCCAGATGTTGTACCAAATGTTGTCGGGTTGAGGAGTGGCTTTCCATAAACGCGGACACCAGCCTCCCACAGCTCGTTGACAAATCCGGCATACTTATCAAACTCTCTCTTATATGGGACACCATTGTTGCCGAACAAGATGAACGTTTCCATAAATATATGGCAATCACGATCTGTTTTATCATCGCCATGTCCGAATATAATACGATCCGGATTATCGTCCTTCGGGCCACTCATGAAATGGATTTCCATTTTATTTTGGACATGCCACTTAATCATCGCATGGTACATAGGTTTGTTCGCGTTCGGTGGATATGATCTGCGTGTAATGTTTTAGTGGTCATCTCAAGGCTTCACACAAGCTGGGCAGGCAGAGAGTAGAGCACTATAGTCTATTCTAAAACCTGACCTTCAGCGTCTCAAATCCACCTGCTCATAGCTGCAGTTGCGTCTCAGCACAAAGGAAGGCTCACCGAAAGAACACAAGAATCTGATCCTTGCATGCCATATCGATCAGACAGTTGTGGATAGCTTCCCGCCAAGTGATAGGCGTCGGAGCTTCGGAGATCTTGGGAGGGCAGAGTTAAGACCATAGCGTTAATCATGGACTGTTGTGCATGACCCACCTGGGTGCCTGAGCCATGCCTCCGAATCTTGACGAAACGAGAGGACTCCGGGCTGATAAATGTCCATTTATTTTGCCAGTTGAATTGCTCTGATATGACGGTCATCTCTTCACCGGGTTGGAGCACAAAAGCTCCCCTCTTACTCGATGAATCGATCACAATTCCAGTTTTCTTGCAACGCGCAAGATGGTGAATGCCTAATTTGTAAAAGTCGAAGTCGAATATATTTAGGTGTTGATTTTCGAGGCGTCTAGCCGTTTGTATAGCGAATGATGTGCAACGTCCGGTACCATTGTCGACAACAAAGTTAAAATCGGCATCAGAAAACTGTAGTAACCAGTCCTTTGTCCTTCGAAACTCTTCTGGTGTCGGGTCCGCATCCCTGTCTACTGCCAGTCTCGCTTCATAGGCCGTGAAATCGTTCTGGTCGAGGATCACACTCCGTTTTCGCAGATATGTGTCATATGTAACGGCTCTCTTGTTGATCAAGAAGTCAAGCATTACCAGGGAGGTGTATGAACCGTTGTGGTAGGTATCACGCCACTGCATCTGCGCCCATTGAGAAGGCTCGTTCACGGGCAGTCCACCTCCACGAACTCTTCCTGTCGACGAACTACCTCGTGGCGTTGAAGCACTCCGAGAAGTATCTCGGCGCCACCAGTTGCGACCCCGTCCCCGTCCTTGCTGCTGATTTGGCTCGGGAGCACCCATCCTAGTCTGTTCTCCTAGAGGAGGCTACGGTACTGAGTATATATATATATGTATGTATGTATATATATACATATATGTGGATCACAAAGACAAAAATATGAAAGGAAGACGACCAAATGATAAAAGGAACGAAGCAGTAGGTAAAAGATGATAGCAAGGTGGAAGTCATTTAACAAGGCTATGTAAATCGCTAGAAGTGCGCGCCTCTCATCATTCAGCCACACGAAGGCGGACGGCAATACCAGACCAGTAATTGTTCTCTCTGTCCGTTTTTAAGCGAGGGGTAGGAACACCAAAACTTGGAGTAGACCTCTTTCTGCGCAACCTATCACATTGCTAATACTACTTAAAACTAATTATAGTTAGTACTACAAATAAAAGGTTGTGTCTTTTTTTTTTTTTTTTTTAAGGATTTTATAGTACTAAAGTGGCACCAAGCGGGGGAGTTTTTTTGTATCGTCGCACAAAGGATTGTTCTGGCCAGTTGTGAAGATTTTGGAAACTGGACGGTTTTTAATGCTCCTGATAGCTAGCTGCCTTCGTACGCAGGGTTAGAGAGTCGACAAATAGAACACATGGGCAGCTTGTTGTTGAGGAGGGAAAATCCATCTAATCGAACAATCACATTTTCAGGCGGCCTTGAGACAAACGTGGACGGCGTTTTCTGGTTTTAGCGGGCCAGTCACAAAGAGAGCTTGAATCACCGCGGCCGCACAAAGCCGGCGGGGCGCTATAAAATACCGGTCAGCCCCTCCCAAATCGCCTTCAAATCTTGACCTGTCGCACATCCAACGTCAATACCAACGCTCTCGAGCCTTAGTAAATCCAACCCAACGCTTCTTCTCTCCATTGCGACTTGATATTCGACCCAAAGCGTATTCGATGGTTCTTTTTGTATTTAAGCGGCGAAAGCAGCCGAAAACGGATGCGCATGAGGAGACCTTACGTCAGAATATCAAAGGAGAGGCATTGCGTGAGGAGGCATTGCGACAGAATATCATAGGTGAGCTACTCTATACCATCCCCCGTTGCATTTTCACTATTTCTCTAGGTTCTCTTCGTTCGCTAATAATCTCAATAGCTAGATTAAAAGCGAAATCTGCCGCCACGAATACAACGGAATTTGACGAATGGGGGCCAGAATGCGCGGAAGGGTGGAATCCCGCGGATGAAGCAAGACAGGCGAAAAGATTGGAGTCCTGGCAATCTTCGCAGGCGCAAGGGCCTAAGGGCGGGAACCACAAGACGACTTGCTCTCCCTCATTCCAACCGTATCAAAATCCACGGCAAAAGCCACAGCAGCCACTAGGAGACCTACGATTGCGTTCTGAGGAATCCAACCTACAGGCATGTTGAGCCCCAAGCCTTCGAAGAACGGGCGAGGAATTTCAGCGGATTAGCGTGGCGATCTCCATGCTTCTGTTAGCCGCTTCTATACTATGACATTTACTATGAAGGAGCGAGGCGTTTCGGGGAGAGATTGATACATGCCTCTTACATGCAAAATTCTCGAGGATGGGTTACTGGCATTTTGGTACGTGGAATCCTGGAGATTCGGGACTTCCACGATACGAGATTTTCAACTAGGTTACGATTTTTGTACTTAAATTCAACTGCCAACAATGTAAGAAACAAGGATTGAAGAAATCTAATAGTGATAAATGCTAGATGAGTAATGAAACGGATAATTAGATCCGTCTGCCTTCTCAGGCCCCGCGTTCTACTGTAAGACAGCGAAAATTGGAGGATGATATTCGACCGAGAGATTAGGCACAGCGCTTGCAATCTCCCAGTCTCATTTCTCCTAGGCCTTAGAGAGACTACAAGAGCTTCAAAGCTTAAGTAAAATAAGAAAAAGGCAATTGTTTTTATTTTTTGCTTACTAAGTACCAAATAACTTTTCAAATCAGTAATTTTAAAGCTATTTTCAATTTCTAAGCTTCTAATTTATTAAAAAATATTGTCTAGTATTAGAAGCAAAGAGCTAGACTATATATAGATATAGGTAGTATAGGGTCTTATATAGAGCTCTAGTATTTAGAGTACATGCCTAGAGTATGTATTTAGAGTATATATCTATGATAGCATATGTTTGAGCTGAGGAGGGACAGGAGAGAGACTATCGTAGGAAAGGGCTGAGCTGAGGTAAGATAGTATAGACTGGATGTATAAGTGGACCGATAAGGGTTTACATGAGTGAGGGATATTGAGACAGAAATATAGATAAATTGATCAGTAACTAATGTGTTCATTATTGAAAAAGCCAGGCAAAGAGATATCAATGCTTGAAAACCAACGCATCCTCTTGTCTGTAAATACAAGCCGAGGTTTATGATAGGAGAACGCAACTGCCTGCTTTCATGCCTATACTGCCCCATCTGAAACACTGCCCACTCCGCCTCCTCTCCATCTATATCATTGAAGGATAGAACATGCAAATTGCTTATCGTCAATCCTCTCCCTCCCCTCCCTCAAAGGAATTTCACACCCAAGATCACAGCCTCACAACTCTGATCTATAGCTTGGCTCGCATTTACGTACAGCGCAACTTCACTTCCCTCTACTAACGCATTTCTATAGATTAGAGCACGTGGCCCCTCACTAAGTTGCGGGGCTGCGCCTTCCACAAATTCCAAGGACTTGCACCCACTTGAGTCGTATTACCTACCCCACCCTGTTGTTATAGCTATAGGTACGCCCCAGTTCATCCTCGTATTGTTGGACGATTCTCCATAACAGGGGGACTAAGCACAATATTACGTGCCGTAGTATGTTTCTCTTGGCTCGGGAAGCCCAGTTTGTTCGCTGGTCCCTAACGATCTGGTACAGGTGGTGCTCCGGAAGCCTTAGATGGACCCGAGATCGAGGTATGATCGGTAAGCGTTGGCTCCATTCCGCCCACAAAATGAGAGATTCCACTAGGACGTGATGATTCGTCTTCATCCAAGTCGAATTCGGGGACGAAACTTCCCAAGAGCATTTTTTTGACATCACCGAGGCTATGCTCGATGTCAACGATATCCCTGTGTGCGCATGTTAGCTTAAAAGGCCTTTGGCAAAGGAGAAGAGCAAATTTGACCGAATGCCGTGAAATTTCTCCCAGTCTTCATCAAGTGCTCGTAGACGGTAAGTTGCATCCGGATCTTTCCCAAATTGAATAAATTGTACGCTTGGGGCAATTTGTTGACTCGATTCCTGATCAATTTTATTCACCTCTTTAGCAAAAACAGCGATCGATTCTTTAACCTTTTCTGAGCTACTAGAGCCCCAGATTCCATCAGTAAGAACAATTATTGTAAGCTGTCTCTGCCACTCCAGTGGCTTGCTCCTTATCACTTCCAAGGTGTACCGATCAAATAACTGGCCAACACAGGCTGCCATATCAGTTTTATTACCCGGGCGAGGCCGAAATTCAGAGCTTCGCATCAGCTTCTTAACACTTGCAGTTCCAGTCACATTCCTAAACTCGATGCCTCCAACGGTGGAAACAATATCTACTCCATTTCCATGGAGACCAGAAACTTTCTTCAGCAGGGTTTCGAGGAGAAGTATAGCTTCTGCCCAGTGTTCCATCATTGTTTCCGCATTATCGACGAGAAATATCTGTGATTCTATCAATACTTGGTAGTTTCGGGGTAATATTTATCACTTACAATATCCCGATTAACGTAATATTGCTCTATTAATGAATCTTTCCTGCCCTTTCTGCTTACCTTGCCGAATATATTTCCTTTATCTCGTTCTTCGAGTTCTTCTCGAGCTTGAAATACGTTCCGAGTCCTGGTTCTTGGATATGCGAGAGCTTTTGGTCGAAGAATGGGTGATATGGCTGTAGGCTGGTTTGAAAAACTGGGTTTTGGACCTAGATGATGGTTTCGATGACTGGTCTCCGGTTCTGGTCGTGTGTTTGAGTGACTGCCCTGAGACTCTATGGACTGGATTGACAAGGTATCCTTCCACAGCACGCTCGGAGTCTCGATGGTCGTGGCTCCCCGTCGGTATTTGTCCACTAAATGAAACGATGAAAGAGTTGCGTTTATCTGCAAAGGTGTTGAATCAACCCTAAGATCAGGAGGGTGAGTTGGCCTGGCTTTCGATTCAAGGTCGGCGTTACGAGTAAGGGTTTTAAAAGCAGTTCTAATTCTCGAAGCTCGGGTCTTGCGCTGCTCTCTGACTATAGTAAAGGTCTTGCCACTCGGTATAGACACCTGAACTGATAGTGATTCTGTCACGTTCTCAATATCTACTTCTTCCAAGGCCTTTTTTATACTTTTTGGAACGCTCTCTCGAAATTCCTCTCTACTCAAAGCCAATTTCTTTTTTAAGTGAAGATAAACCTCGGCGGCAGACAACCTATTATGACGGTTTCCGACTAACATAAATTTATCGACAAGATGGAGGACTTTGACAGTGATTGTATCGTTTTTCCGCCGTGAATTGCGTAGCATTTCATGCCAGTCTGTGACGTCCTTCAACACGCTTACCCCATTGTGAAAGCAATGCCCTCTGGGCAAATCTATTCCATCTTGTTTTTGGAACTGTGAGCGTTTGTTGACGATTTTTTCGATCGCTCGTTCGCGCAATTTCCTATACTGTTTAATTCCTTCATAACCGAGGACCATCCAAGTGGCTGCGATTGAAAAGACGCATCCTAAAGACCAAATATCGACGGCCTGCGATAAATTAAGGTGCAATCCCTCCCAAGCTCTATCTCGTTCCGGGGCACCTATGATCATCAGCTTCAAAATCTCTGTCTTAAGACAATGGGATAAAGTTTACCATAAGTTTCAGTCCCACCAGCAAGTCTAGCAACTGTATTAGGTCCTGAAACTTGGGCTCTGACAAAGCTTGCAAAGCCTGGGTCAGCCAATTTGAATCTCCCTCGTACAATGAGGATATTTGCTGGCTTGGTATCAGCATGCCATCTGAAGATCGTTAGTAATCAGTGTCAAGACTTTTCCCGTAGTAACCAACCCGTAATATTTCTCAACCCTTCCATGAATGTTCTCTTCCAAGTTGTGGATACTCCCCAGAGCATTAGCTATATCAGCCATATTCTCCCAAAAATCTTCGATGTCAGCTTGAAGAACGGGAGGTGGAACCTCCGCAAAGTAGTCATCGAGATCAAGCTCGCCTAACTCGAGAATCATGTTGTATGTTAAGCCTATACGGCTGCTTGTAGCTTCCAGAGAAGACTGCGACTCTTCATACCTGTATTCCCCAAAATAGCGCACCATACCTTCATTCTTAACAAGCGCAATGTATGCGTTTTTCTCGGTATCAAATAGTCCTGCGTTTCCCTCTTGGAACGTTTTCAACGCGAAAAAATAACACTATATAACGATCAAAAAAGTGGCGGATATAAAGCTGGAAGGTATACCCACCTGTCCCAATTTCTCCTCGCGATACCGCGACCACGGCACAGCTTCTCTCAATTTAGGCCCAACAAATGCTTCCGGGATCTCAATTTGCCAGAGACTTGCAGTACCACCTTTAGAATTAATCCTCTCCTTTCTAGAGAAAGGCATAATGTGATTAGAGAGATAACTGCCTCTCATATTAAGCTCCAGGATCGCAGGGCAGTACTTCCATTGTGTCTTATCAAACTTCGCGGCAGCTTGCTCATGATGTTCCACTCCCATTTCTTTCAGGCTGCTAACCAGCCAACGTAAATCTATTGGCAAATTGGCGTCGGATTTCTCACGTTTCTTGAAGAATTTCATGAGAAGCTCCTCAGATCCAATCTCGACTAAGATACAGAATATTAACAGATGTTTGAAATCAGACGGTTGGGAAAGTTCTTCTTGAGTAATGGGGTAGTCCGCTTGGTCGAGGTTAGGATATGCGGCTGCCAGGAGACGACTCAAATGCGAATTGCCTGAACGGGACTCGCTCTTCATCCACAGCGTAAGTCTATCGACGAGAACAAAGGAGCGCCCATCCACTGCCGTAAATGTGCAATCCTTTAACTCTGATTTGAAATCGAGGTAGGCAGCAGAGTGCTGAAGCAACTTGTATTCATAGTCGATAATAATAGAAAGGGGACCGGCCAGTACAGTAGAGCTGTTGACGTCAAGAGGCCGGGATGGGACTCCTATGCTTAGCGATGGGGCACTTGGAGATTTTTGGAAGGAATCCTTGCAGGTTATCGTCAATAATTCTTGAATAGACGGAATCATACTACCTACCGATTTAATTTCGACCGAGTCTGTCTCTAATTGAGTGGGAATTTTCGGTGCTCCTGGCAAGGAAATCTACTGATCTGAGATTGAATTAATTTGCGGAGTGTAAGTTACTAACCTCGATTTGGCCACCTACTCTGTAGTCACACAGTAAGCCTTTGAATCTACAGATGAAATTATTCTGGAAAGAGATTTGATTTATGTTTTTCTGATATCATTGAAGAGCTTTTCTGTTGTGATAATATGGGCGAACGGTTCCAGGTCGTAGCATGCAACGACCATCCCGCAAAGTTTATCGTTTTGGACAACCCAACAACCGGAGTTGCCAGCGGCTGTTGCTTCAGTCAGCTTTGGGACTCATCAATACCAATGAGCTTCCAACCCACCAAGTGGCTGTTTCATTTGAATCTTCCTTGTGGGAAACCTTCTGCCCCGAAGGTAAAGATGGGGCTTCTCATAGATCAACGTGGCCGGTATGACAGTACCCGCATCAAGGACGATGTAGACAGGATCGTTTGAAATTTCATTTTCAAGGAGGCAACCATTGATCAAGGTTTCAACGCCGGACTGTGTTTTATAAGAATTGAAATATTTGGACGGTAGCTCCAAGAGCGCAAAGTCAGCATCTGGCGCCAATCTTTCAGGATCTGATACCCGGAAAGGGAATTGAAATTGGAGAGCTTCTTCCCATCCACCACCAAGCCAATTGATGGCATAAACGCGCCGCACGGAATCCCACTCAACATCATCCAGTTGGGGTCTATAAATAACATCTGGAGGACCGGAGGGGGCTTTGTGCCCTGCCAACAGTTTGACAGTGCCGCGCATGAGACTAGGTGTGCGCAAGATGCGTGGGCTTTCACTTGGACCTGTGGCCGATTTCTTGGGCGATCCTGTTGGCTCATGAGCATTTGTAGTAAGGAATTGGTCTAGAAGCCCGTGTGCGGCTGTGATTCCAAATAATCTTTCTATTCCGCTGTCGTCCTTGATGCATAAAATGCCGCCTATCTTGCATACCCCGTGTGATTTTGGAACGTTGCCCTGTGTGATGACGACCGAACATAGCAATCCGCATGCCGAATATCTGAGACCCGATCGCGCCACACTCAGATGAAGACCAAAACCATCCGGTAAGTCAAAGCCATCTTCCAATTTGAGCTTTTTGGGAATCGGAATGGACCCATCGGCTGCCAGCCCTGCCGCTCTGAGATCACCAATCTCAATACGATCTCCAAGTCCTTTAGATGCCATCCACCTCAAACTCCCAACTTCATCCTGTACTATTTTCTGCGCCCAATCGCTGCCGCACCTGAACCATATACGTGGCGACAACTCGAGTCTGCCGGTGCTCGATCTTCCCGTCCGGTACCCCGTCAATAGCAGCTCAGGATCCCAAGCGGTCTCATTCGTGCCCTTCTGTTGCCCCTGATATCTGATGTTCAAGTTTATGTTTGTAATATGGGCCGCGAGATCGTCGTCAAGTATATTCTCCCAAGCTTGCTCTATCTCTACTCGCCTCGCAGCTGGCGGGGGAATCTCGTTACGCCGCCCCACATATCGTTTTGGGGATAGGAGATGGGCCAGTCTCGTCCGACGGCGCTTGACAAGTATCACCTTGCCATGGTCTTGGGGGAGCGTGATAGCGGTGCTGCACACTGGCATTGTGTTTGTATACTCTCGAAGGAGAACATGAGGATGGATCTCTGGTGCGCTGTAACTTGTGCAGCCTTTTCAGCTCTTCTCAGCCACACGGCACCATCTGCACGGCATGACTTCTCCGATCCCCGTAATCAGCCAAGCTGCTGTGCTTTAGCCTTACAATCTCGAGGATTCTCCTGAGAACATCTTGGGCCAAGTTTTGTCAGTCTTTGCCCAAGTATACCTCTGACAATGGCGAGTACGATCGAACTTAACAGGATTTCTGCCATATGGCCTTCTATATCACAAGGTAAATTCGACGAAACGCACTATTCGAGCTTCTTGAAACACCTCAAGACCTCAGCCGAAGTCCTGTCCGGTATCGATGCACCCTATGCAACATCTGACCTTGATCAGACTCTTCATTTACTCGACCGAACGCGCCAAATGGTCCAAGCAAATAATTACAATATTCAGAACAACCCAAACCAGCTTGGTCAATTAATTCGGCATGCTGTCGTCACAACATTGATACAAAGTCCACAAACTGGAGGATGGCGATCACCAGCAAACACATCTATAGTTAATTCATTGTGTCTTGCTCTGAGCCTTCGGATAGGATTTGAAGTTAGCCCAACAAGGGTGACTCGTTCAAGAATAGGAGCCACGCAGTGGCCGGACACTTTGAGCATAAGTGACATGATCAATGACGCGTTTCCAGTGCCTGACCATGCTCAAACCATCCCGCAAGGAGGTGTACAACAAGGAAATATGGCCCAACAAATTCCAGCTCAGGCTCTAAACCCCCCGCTAAATCCTGCTGCACCTCAAAACCCTCCACCAAACAACCCCCTCCAGATTTCGGTCAAGCTCCAGCCCGTGTCCCAGCCAATAGACCTCCGCCTCACACTCGAGTACCTCTGCACCTACCACAGCTTCGACGTCCTCTGGACCTCAAACCTAAAAGAGCATCTACAAATCCAATGGCAAGGGAAACACCAATCCCGCCCCCTAATCATGATCTATCAGCATAAAATATTCCTCTGGAACGAGCTGCGGTTCCCCTCTCATTCTCTCCTGCCTCCTCCACTGGTCTCAGAAGCTCTAGACACCCTCAATCTTCTACTGCCCTACAACTCCACACACACCTCAAAATTCCTCGCATCCAACAAACGAACACACCTCTACGCTTTGGGTTGGTGCGGTCGCTCTTCTCTCCCCTTGCACAATCTTTCTCACTATCATTACTTCAGAGACCAGATTGCCGAGCTCTCAGACATTGTCAACGGTGCTCCGACAGGCATCCCTCAGCTGAAACTCGATCGCGGAGCCAGAAATCTGATGGGTTTTTTGAACTTCTGGGTCGCTCTTCTTGTAGGCGTGTTTACAATTTTCAGTATTGCGTTTGGAAGTGCCAGTTTGGTACTGAGTAAATGGCAGTATGATTTAGGTGTTGTTCAGTATCAACTTTCCTTGGCGCAGGCGTGTCTTACGCCTAATGCCACTTCTCTTCTTCCCAGATTCTGTGCTGATGGGATGCTGGGGCAATAACTGTATGTCGTACCATCTGGTGAAACGGTTATCTAAATCCGCAGGCATAATTTTGAGCATTAGTTGTTTATTTTTCAAACACTTCAAGTCATCTGAGTGGCCTAATTAAGAATCTCTTGTTCAACTCCTTTATGGAATGCCCTGAGAAAATTAGTCATTAGAGGCCAATGAATATTTGCAATACACTTCTTAAAAGTCTTTAAATTTTAAGCGAACTCAGGGGGTGCTGTTCGCCAAAGTTCCTACCCGTTAACTAGTCCCTTGTCAAAATATCAATATCTCAGATACTCCAAATAGTTTAGTAACTTAACGACCGTAGCTGTTGTGGTTAAAAAAGAGGGGCTAGTCAGGTGATCTAGGCAAAGTCCTAGATCGATAGATTTATAATTGAATAAGCAATTATTGAATGTAAATATATTGAAGAGTTTAAGGGCTATTTAAGGAGGAAAGTCCGTTATATATACTAGTTTACAGAGATCTAGAAGGTTTTATAATATTACTTCATATGCATTAACTCCCTTGCTTTAAGGACCTTCAAGTACGCCCCTGTCTTTAGTCAGCGTTCAAGCCTTGTCAAGAGCCTTAACCTCGACACTTACCAGCAGATTTCCACCTCGTATCAAACTTTCTGAGCACCATCTTCATCAGATTTAATGCCTCTAACGACTCACTCGTTCCATTCTCCCGATGAATCCGTTCATCTACAACAGCCATTTGATATAATAGCGCCGTTAAAAATGGTGAACCTTCTTTCACACAACTTTTGAGAGGGCGCTGATCTCGTCTCTCGGGAATGGCGGCAACGGATTGCAACATATCTTTATTGCAGCGATGGATGGGATGGTTATCCCTGAAGTAGGCAGAAACCTTACTCTTTTCCGGTTGGGTTGCGTGTGCTTCATAAAGCATGATGAGTGCCCTATCAGACATAAGATTATTCGGGTCATGCTGGGTGGAAAACGATAGCCTACGCTGAGCAACTGGTTTGTTGATTCATCATATGTAAATTCTGTAGTTGACCTTCGACGTCGACAACTTGAGCTAATGCCCGTAGAGCTCTGTCTAGGAGGATGGCATCCTCCTCGTCGAGAGTAGAAGTGCTGGATATGTGTCTAAGAACTTGACTTAGGAGTCTTGTTGTTTGGGCGACAAGGGCGAATGGTCCCATGTCCCCCCATTTAATGGATGGCGTGGTAACCGTGGTTCGCGGTGTCGAAGATATTTCCTGGGAAGAGTTAGTACTTCAGGGCGTATTAGAAAGAACCACTCACTCCTCTGTCCCAATCAGTGTCACGACAAGGCAAAAATACGTCGACTCCCGGGTCGGGGATCAAAAGCGGTCGCTCTGGATGTCCGATGTTGATGGTACTATGGCAAAAGCTGATTAGCACCGAAGTGTCATTAATAAGAATTCTAAGTGAACATCAAGATAAAATAGCCTTGTCTTTTTTGGGGGATCCGATGTTGCTCAAGAAGTACACGTACCGATCTAGAATCACGATAGCCCACCAAAGTCTATTTTGCTCTTCCGCATCCAGCCAAGAGCATGATTCTTCGATCGATATAAAGGTCATCGAGTTTAGTCCTAAAGCAGATCCATATCTAGCACAAGCAGCGACTGACAAAAGCGCCGAAGGGTAAATGGCATGTCCTATTTCAAAAGTCGCAAGGAGAACGCAGGCCTGTAAAGCCTGGATCGAAAGGACGCCAGCAATTTCAAGCTCCAGGTAGTATCTCTTCGCAGCCAGATAGGCAGTTGTGCGTGGATCCTCGATCTCCGATCCAGGAACCCAGGATATAAGATCCATACACAGTATCAACAGAGCATAGTCCGAGCGAAGCGGGGACAACGGGTTGACGTGCTCGTAGAAACGTTTCTTTGATATTATGGGCATCCATGGGTGCGAAGCCTCGAAGTATGATCTTGCAATTTCATAGATGTGAGAGATTGCCCCAATGATGGAGCTGACATACGTGGGTATCGATGATTTTGCCTTCGGGATCTCAACATGAAATTTTTGGGATAGTTCAAAGTCCAAGAAGACAACAGACGGGAATTCGACCTTTTGATTTGGGAAATTATGTTCGGGGGTTGCGGTCCGCTCCTCGATGGCTACGGCCGGACTGCGAGATCGTGGCAAAGAAGCAGGGGATAACTGTTGGAATACATGTTGATGTTGGAGGAGATCAGGGTTGCGACGCCGTTGTGAGGAAGATTGCGGGGTATAAATACAACGTAAATTCTTCCTATAGGTAGAAGTGAGCGGTGTTTTCCCAGCGGGAGAATTAGTACGAAGAGGTGTCAATTCATCTTTCTCTACCTTGAGCATAGTGAACATATAGGACGACGCTTGTCACATCTTCTCTTTCGCGATCGACAGATGGAGCACGAAATTCCAGTCTGCTCTCGGGAAGGCATGATTTGATTTCAGGTCTAGGGGGTGTAATGTATATCAAATTTTTTGAAGATTCAAGAGATGGAGTTTTGCGGATGTTGGCGGGCAGAAGTGGGGCCGCAAAGAGGCGGAGGTATGCCCAAAGAGGCAATTCCCGCAAGTATTAGAGCTTCATCTTTTGCCTCCACGAAACCAATCTCAAAAGCATTTATAATCAGTACAGAAAGCTGCAAATTTGCATCTAGCAGTTGGGCCCCTCGAAATGTATAATAAGGGATAAGAATTCACCTTAAGTGAGCTTTTCATTCGTTTCTCATTCACCTCACCTCACTAATTCCAAGAAACCCATTTCACTGATTCAGTTATGGCTCTTCGCATATTCATCACTGGAGTCGCCGGTTATATCGCCGGGCAGACAGTCGCTGACCTTTCCAAAAAGTATCCGGATTTCCAAATCTACGGTCTCGTGCGAAACGCTGAGCAGGCCGAGAAAGTCAGAGCAAAGCTCCCTAAAATCCACACCGTGCTGGGCGACCTATCGTCTCATGCGATTCTGCTTGAAGAAGCGAGAAAAGCGGACATCATCATTCAAGCCGCTGATTGTGACGACGTCTCTCTCGTGAAGACACTCATCAAAGGGCTCGCAGAGGGCGGAAAAGGTGGCTCTTTTATCCAAGTCTCTGGGTCTGCCAGCATCATCGACACGTCCAACGGATCTGGCAAACTTTCATCTCGAATCTATGATGACATTAAGGACATTAAAGAGATCACCAATTTCGATTCATCGCACATTCACTGGGATGCTGACCAGGCTGTCATCAGTGAGGGAGAGGCGTTGGGCATAAAGACTGCTATTATGGTGCCAGGAATGGTTTACGGCATCGGCCAGGGACCGATTAAGACGAAAGGTTGGACATTACCCTGGCTCCAGGACGCCATTGTGAAACACGGAAGAGGGTTCACTGTTGGGGAGGGAAGAAGTGTGTGGGCTGGAGTCCATGTGAAGGACCTGTCTGCTGCGATAATTCTCATACTTGAGCAGATACTACAGCCCGATAGCGCAAAAGCTTCCTTCGGCGCAGAGGGCGTGTATTATGTTGAGGCAGACGAGATTGTGTTTGGGGACATTGTGCCGAAGTTTGTTGAAATATTGAAGGAGAAGGGCTTGATTAAGGACGTGAAAGTAGATCAACTTGGTGACGAGGATGCAACGAAGCTTCATCCACATGCGGTGATGATTTGGGGCTCCAATTCAAGATGTCGCGCGTCACGACTTTGTGCTTTGGGCTGGAAGCCAACGCAACCGCCGCTGTCTGAGATACTTGACAGAACGGAGTGAATAGGGTCAGACATGGAAATGTTTCTTGAAAGAATAGTTGAAGAAATTGATTTTTGTTAGTTGTATTTTGTACTATCAACGCGTTTAGGGAGAAAGGATGAGCTGCTTCCTACGGATCATGACTCGCCAGCGAAGGATACTAGTATGCGGGGTACAACTTCCCCTCAAGCCTTTAAGTTCCTCTTGGCTATAATATGCTACTTGCACTGTGATCTTAAAAAATGCTATGGATTGATTTTAATTCTGGAACGTTTATTGCGCTACATCTTGAGAACCCGAAAAACATGTCTAGAAAGAATATGGAGACCGAGACAAGCACCGCGCAGAAGCTTGCCGGCCCTCTCCTCGCCCTCTTGTGCTAAAGATAACATATACTTTGTTCTTTTCGCTATTTTCTTCTCTTTTGGAATTAATACACCTTGGCGCCTCTCGCGATTTTCCTTGGCATGCTTTGATGGATGTGGTGCCCCATTGTGTCCAATCATCAAACGCGTTTCCCTCAGCTGCGGCTGAAATTGCGCGACCGCGAACCATCTTTGGGACGAAGTGGGATTCCAGACTTCTTCAGGCCTGCTAGAGGAGGTGCCAGGGCGGATTCGACATGTTGCAAATGTTATGAGCCGCGTCCAGGGTGGTTTCACCGCTCCATGCCTTTAAAGCGCGACCCCCACCCCCCACTGGGCAAGGATTTCGTCTTTCTTGGCCTCCGACATACTCTGGTACATTTGATCCCTCGTCGCGATGCCTTTCGATTACGATGATTATCAGAAGAAAGTCAATGGGTTGACAACCGAGCAATTGCACAAGGAATGGGAGAATTATACGCGCCAAATGGCGGGGGGGGCGACATCCACCGCAACTTCAGTTCTCTTCTCTCCTTTGACGGGCGGAATCTCTCTTCTTGGCCTTGGTCTCTCCGCTCCACGGATTCATAACGCGCGAAAGAAGAGGGAAATAATCGAAGCAGGCCTCCAAGCTCGAGGAACGACCCACAATACTAGAAAGCGGGATGTAGTTGCTCCAATGGCCGTGGCGGGCACACTTGGTGGATTAACACTCGGATTGGCAGGGCCTGGAGCGGATATAATTGCTGGAGAAGTCGTCGGGCATGGTGTCGAGTATGCTGTGAGCCATGCAGCTCTTGATGCGACGGGCGCGGTCCTTGAACATACTCACGACGAGCATTCCAAGAAAAAGGCGGAGCATAAATTGCAACTACAATATCAAAACTTTCAGCAACAATATATGCAGGAGCATGCGAAGATTCAAGGTGTTCAACCGCAAGTTGTCGGAATGCAGCCCGGAACGCTGGTTTCGCAGCCAGGACCTCAATATCAAACACAATCTCCTGGACAAGATCAGAAGTATGAGCTGGTTCCCGTTCCCACTGCCCACGGCTTCCCTGTTCCAAATCAGAAATTTGCCGATCAGCAACAGGTTACTCTACCCGTAACTCAAACCCAGATCGCATACCTACCAGCGTCTCACCAGCAGCAGCTTTCCCCTACTCCCCGGCCTTCAATAAGCAGCCAATATCTTGCCCAAGTCCAGCCAATACAACAGCCCGAAAAAGTGCTCGTCACTGTACCGGTTCTTACAGCGCAAGCTGGACCTATTGAGTTGTCTTATTTTCCTGAGAAGAGTGCTGCTTATGCTGCTAGCGTCCCTCGGATTGGACAAGATGAGCCCATTCGATCATCTATAGCGTCGATCCCTCCTTGTGAAACACCACTACCAGATTATTCTGAGCCGCATACCATGCAGGCTGTAGCAAATGCACCTGGCGAAGAATCGCCGCCCACTATCAGCTTGGAAGAAGAAATAGCATTCTTGAAGGCCCGATTGCTACAGATGGAGCTCGAGAAGCGAGGGGAAACCTTTCAAGCTCCTGTTTCGATCATACAACCTCAACCCGTGAATTCGCACAACCCTGTAGCCCAAAATAAAGAACCTGCTTCGGTCCAAGTGACTATAGTCCCAGCTGAGCCAGATCAGCAAGAGCAGATGCTGAATATCTCACATCCGTCAAGCGACCAACTGCAGCAACAGCACTATCCGCCTCCACCGCCTTCTCCAGCTGTACCACCAAGATCGCCAAGCATTCCTACTTCCCAACATGCACCTCCACTCGAAGCCTCATCCCAGCCAATTCAAAATTACCCACCTCGGCCTCCATCTCCCAACACTTACAATCCGGCCCAATTTGCCAATCCGAAAATGCAGAACTATCCACCTCCCCCGCCATCTCCAATTTACCAGCCGCAGAACTATCCCCAAGCTCCAAGCGCCGGCCTGGTTCAGCAATCCTATCCACGTCCACCAAATCCTCCAATTTTTCAAGAACAGCCACAATACCAACGACATGACAGTGGATACTACTCTGCTGTACCAACACCACAACCCATATCTGCACAATCAACTGGAAATCAATACCTTCACGGGCGCAATCCTTCTCAAGCCTCATTGTCCCCAATGTCTCCGCCACCGCCACCGCCATACTTTCCACCCCCACCAGGAGTCGTATCTGGTAACGTTGGAGGCAAAGATTATTTCAGTCAAGGTCCGGTACCAAATGCACAGAACTATAGGCCAGCGCCTCAAGCCTCCCCTGTAAAAGGCCCCATGGGAACTCAGGGATGGCAGTGGGGTGTGCCTGCACCAGTGGGACAAAGGCCCGAGGAGCCAAATTATGGACCTCCGCCGCCTATTCCGGCTCCTTGGAGGGGCTCATGACGAAGATTCAAATCAAATTATGAGGAACGATGAGGAAAGGCGTTGAAAATGTGGGTAAATAGGATTGTATTCATAACCAAAAGGCCTGTTACTACCCATTCTATTATGGTGACTCGATTTAAGCCATAAATTGAAGGTTATCGGTATGAAAAATTTCCGAGCCTCTTATTTTAATACCGGGGAGACAGGCTTTGCCATATTGCAGGCACAAGCATCCGGAATAGTCGGATGATTAGTTTCACCAGAACATTCAATTTTTACTCTCTTTGATCTATGACCGAATAGCAATGAATACAACAAGTCTCGATTCCTCTTAAAACATACTCTGAACATCAAAAAATAATCAGGCCGCGCCTCTATACCCCTGCCTTTCATCAAACCTCGCGGGTTGCTTCAATTCCACTTGGAAATCCCGAAGTAAAGCCTGATTCCCCGCAACAAACCAATCCTCCTGCATAATTTCATTGTCCATCTGTCTTCCAGGTCTTTGCCCTGTCAATAACCTTCTCAATCTTCGTTGCTCGATCAGCCTCTCATCTAATTTTCTCAATGCATTCGCTCCCTCGCTGTTGTACCTTGTCTTCCTTTTCCTAAAGTGTTCCTTTCCCTCTTCTGGAAACGCGATCAAATCTAGAATACTCGTTTCTGTAATAAAGGTCACCATGCTGTCCGCTGGATCTGGCGGGCCTCTCGTTATGAAATCCACCATAGGCTGCTTGCATTGGACCCTCGTATCACAATACCTCATAAGATGGCCTAGAAATAACACCCACCACTTGATATCATCAGCATTTGTGGTCGCTTCATGATGTCGAAATTCCACTGTTAGCGGCTTATTTCGCCTTTCAGGACTGATAAACACTGCCACCTCTTTAAGACCCTATGAAAAGCTTTAGTCAGTCTACAATCGCATATTGAATAGGGAGATGCACAGGAAGTTTACCTCAACATCGTCAGGAAATCCGAGAAGCTCCTCAGGATTTCCTCCATAAACCGCCAACGCCAACTCCTTCGCACTTTTACAATCCTGAATCACTTTCGTATATCCCCTGGGCGTATACCTCAATCCCTGTTTTTTGACCGCCGTCGCGTCAAAATTATCTGGCTCACGTTCATACCAATCATCTTCCATGCCCAACCTCAGACTCGCAGTATAACAATGCGTTACCTGATTTCTGCCAACCAGATTTCTCCTATTTATCGGCATCCACATCTCGATTTCCCGCTCAAACAATCCGTACGTTTGTAACAAGATTTTCAAAAAATCCAAAGGCATATCATTATCCCACATCCCAAAATGTATGTGTAGGCCCTCATTACCAGCTAACCATACCCCTAGGCTGCCATTGAATGTCAATTCTCTATAGATTTGGGCGAATCCAGCTTGCCAGGTCTCCTGGTCTTCATAATCCAAAACGCAGCTTGAGATCTCGCCGCCCCCCACAAGATAGTTCAATTTTATCTTGTTTAATTCTTCGGTCCTGCGTTGACCCTCGAGGTCTCCTGGTTGTGTTACGTTGACATAGTCTCTGCGGTGGGGCCTGACGCTCCCATCTTCCGAGAAATTCCAAAACTCGTGGTTACCGGTTTTGACCCCTGCAGGGACGATGCGGGTTGTGAGGGCTGTGGTGGGTGGAGACCCGGGGAGGTCATGATTCAGATAAGCTATGAAATAGTCACGCAGCTTATCTTGCACAAAGGGATCATTGGATTTAGTGCTTTGAGGAGATAATTCAGAGGCATCGTCAGAGCTACTACTCTGGGACCCGGACGCAGGTACATTATCGAGTATTGGAGAAGATTGCTGTGCAGTGGGTGGCTTGGGTGGTGGGACGTAGCCGGGTTGGTATTTCTTGTGAATCTCAATGTCGGGGTCCGGTTTGTTCAACCAGGCGAAGAAAATACTGCGCTTGAGAATATAACACATTTCTAGATGATAATGGGTTAGCTCTGAAAGGCTTTGGGGAATAAGAGGATATACCAAGCTCTGCCCCGAAAGTGAATTCTGCGATCGGGTATTTTTCCAGCGGAAAAGGGTCTGGGTAAGTGTTGTCGGCCATGGTGAAATTGCTTTTCTCTTTTCTAATTTTGATTAAAAGATGAGGGAAACAGGTTTAATGATACTCGCACAGAGATCAAAGATTTGAGCGATGGTTGTGATGAGTCAAAGGAGTGCTTGGATAGAGGATACAAAGAACAAGCATAACGGATCAACCGAATACGGATGCGGAAAAACTTGGAAACAAAGAGGTCAAAAATTGACGCATCGGGAATGAGAAGCTCTGCCTTTATATTCCCTAGATTCTGACCATCAGTGTTGCTTCAAGGCATTGTTCTCGCGGAGGACTATTGTCATTTCTTGATACCCATGTATTAGACCCAGGATTAATTTTTTCTTTCGCTGGGTCCGTTTTAGTCTGCGGACGGGAGTAACTACTGCTTTAATCTGAGATGACGGTAAGCAAGTTTAAGCAGAGCCTGAGCAGAGCCTGAGTATTCTGAGCATGGCTAAGCCAGTCTACACATTATAATGTAGGACCCTATTTTGGCCTCCTACGTGCCTGGCTATAGTTTCCCTACCGAATTTTGCCCGGGAATTTGTTTTTGCTCCCCTTCAGGTTTCTGCTGGAGCATATTTTGGATCCCTCTTGTCAAAGAGCTCTTGTAGTACTACTCCCCCCTCTTCGCCCCAAACACTCTCTTATAGTATTAAAAAGCTAGCCCAACTAAATTTTGAGATTTTTCAAATTGCTTAGAAATTTCTAAAAACTTCCAAGATTGCTATAGTGAGGTCGCTGATCACGAATGCAGACTTGCTTTTTATTTTCTTTCGTAGTGCCGTTTGTGGCGTAATTAGGGCGGCTGGCTAGCTCGACGACTGGTCTGTGTTTAGCATCCGGAGGAAGAGCTGAGGACAACCACATATGCGGCTGGTTGCAGCGATCAGATTTCACGAACAACATAAGTGAACACGCTGGACAAGAGATCTATCTAACGCCTTGAATTATCTGTTATTCTTGGACTTTGGATTACGATCAACGAGACAAAGACGTCACGTCACACCCACAATGCCTTCAGCGGAAGCAGTCCTTCTACCCAAACTTTTTCCATCGAATCTGATCTCCCTTGGACAGATCGTTCGAAATGCTCTAGCTCCGAACGTCAATACCTACACAAAAAGCTGTGGCGTAGTCAAAGACAAAGACATAGCCAAACATGACAATCCGGAACGGCCGTACAAGGCTATAGTTTCAGTGGACACCCGCGGACGCTTTGATATCGGCCTAACAAGACTCTTAGGCGGGGCATTTAACACCCGAAGCGCGAACCTCCTCTCAATCGAAGCCGAGAAGCTCGAGCACTCCGCTTTAAAGGACGCGACAGACATTCTGAGGCGCATCGCTGGCGATGAGGATGCGCGCAATTGGATCAATGACATGGTGCTTCACAAAACACCGTGTTACATCGTTGTCGGTTTACAAGTGTTGTGTAATGCCGAGTTTAAGAGAGTAGTGCTCACGGAGGCCGGAGGAGGGGCACATGTCACTGTGCCTCTGGAGCACACTGGGCAGATTCCGCTTCATATCAAAGGACAGTTATCTGCGGACCGGTTTGGCGAGTCGACGGGAAAGATCAGCGGCGTATTTGGAGTTCAGGTTCAAAAGCTAAAGACCGTGCTTGAGACTGAGAATAAATCGACTTTGCAAGGAGATGTCAGATGGCGGTGGACATACCAGAGAGTAAAAGGTACTCAAGAAGAAGAGACCAAGGAGCTGAGCATTAGGTTGGAAGACGTTGAGCTTGATGAGCTTGTAAAGTTACTGGCGCAGGATGATGCACAAGATGATGAAGATGAAGACGAAGGATAGCACAGGATCTCTAGCTCATTATTTCATCAAGGTAGAAAAGTTACACGATGAATTCACCATTACCCTCCAAAGTGCAAAAATGGTGCCCAGCTAACCGGGTCTCCTCGCATTCTGTTCCCTGCGGTACGAGTGTTCTCCCGAAAATCCATCACAGCAAAATGCAACGCCTTTGCCACATCCTTTGTCCAGTTCTCGCCTGCCTTTGCTAGCTCCTCGTAGAACCTCCTTGTCACTTCTAATGCTGCCAGCTCACCTACGTACCATGATGATCCCACAACATTCGAAAATCCTGCTTCGTGCAAAGCTCCGGCAATGTGGTTGCCTTCGTCCTGCATATTTTCAACACCTGCATTGGCAGTGAAACAAGCAGAGAGAAAAGCCAACTGAGATCGTTTGATGTTGAGCATTTGAAGATCAGCAACCGTAAGAGGGTTCGTCTGCCAGTTGCTCATAAGTAGTTTGCTCAAGAGTGGTAGACTATAGTCTACCTCGCCGTGACATGAGAAGTGAACAATATGAGGCTGCTTCGCGATGGCTGAGAGCACTTGTTCTGTGGTTTGGCTTTTTAGAAGGGTGGAGTTTGGGAAATTCCGCGCAATGGCCGCCGCTTCGTCGGTGCTCAGATCAAGTGAAGATCGATCTGCTGTCTCTGGCATGGAAACAATGACAGCCTCAGTCGGTTCATCCATATACTTTTCCTTCTTCTCTCGTCTATGAAGTCGCACAAGGCTGGACAAGCTTGGCGCATATGAGGAAATCACCCTGTTCATCGTGTTGGCCTCTTTATGCAAACCCAAACCTGCAGCATGAATTGGGTAGAGACAGAGGACCCCGCTAGAAATCCACGTAACGCTTGGCCAGGAGTCTGACTTTCCTAGGGCTTGTCTATGCCCAAGGGCTTCCAGTACGGGCTTGGCGAGGTTCTTCCACAAGTCTCGTAGGAACTTGGAGAGGTTTGTATGGAGGTCGTGAAACACTTCTTCTTGATCTTGTTCTTTAGCTAGGAGTGTTTGAATTTCCCAGCTATCTTCAGAAAGCTGATGCTCATCAAGGTTGGGCAAGTGGATGACGCGGAAGGCCTCTTTTGTAATGAGGATCGCATAACTTACAAGATCTGTCACATTTATCACCACAATGTCTCGATCCTTAGCAATCTCATGCATCAATGCCTCACTTGGTTGCTCTGAAACTTGAGGAATACCCGGGATTTTCCAGACCCGTTCTCGTAATTCGGCCAGTTGTTTCATGCTAGACTGCCTCTCGTAAAAGCTTGTTGGAGCCTTGAAAGAAACTCTGAATTTTTCCAGCGCTTGAGAATATTCATTTGCGAGGTCTTCATTGTACATTTGGATCGAATACATGTCTCTCATCTCCTGTTGCAGAGATACCATGATCGCTCTCCCTTCTTCGTGGAGAAGAAGTGCCTGATAGGGCGTTTCGCCTGCTTGCAGAGCTGCAGCAGCTGCATAGCGTGATAATCCGTAGAACGTGCTCAAGCAGTCCCTTTGGTCATTCTGAGAGGCGATGCTGCAGTATTCTCTGATGATTTTGACACTGCTGCGAAGAATATCTACACATTTCGCAAGAAGATGTCTTCTGGATTCCAGCGGAAATTCGCGGATGTACATGACAAATGTGAGTGTGTTCTCCGGATCAGACAGAAGATGTTCCTTATGGATGCTCATGGATTCTGAGAGGCATTTGAGGGCATCCTCGAAGAGATTCTCGGCTTTCGACTCTTCCAAGCCTGTGGGATATTTTTTTTCGAGAACATAACAGAGATATGCTCTTTGCAGGCGAAATGATAGGTTGCTCAGAGCTACTGCTCTGGCATCTGCATCCCGACCACTGGGCAACAGATCCAGAACCTCTCGACCAAGAGTCAAACTCATCTCCAAGCTTTCAAAGTCACTCTGCTGGTCCCATTTATACTGGTAGGCTATCCCCAAATTGCTCTTTGCTTCAATAGATTTCGGAGTCTCGGCCGCATGCTGTTGCGCCAAGTCATTGGCTTCTTCGGCAGTCTCCATCATCCTGTCAAAATCTTCCTTGGTACTGTCGTCCAGCTGGTGAACCTTTGTGAAAAGACATAGCCAAAGAATTCCCAGTCGCTCAACCACAAGGGTAGAATTTGTGCTCTGCCATCTTCTTGTCATGTCGACGGATTCTGAGGCGAAATTGACGGCCTGCTCTAGATCCTTCTCGTTTCTGCCACGCATAAAGCGATCTTGCATGCAGCGGGCATATGCCGCTGCCAGCCGAGAAGAGTTTTCGAGGTTATCTTCATCAGTATTTTGAATGAGTTCTCCGTAGTAGTCGATCGCACTTTCCAGGGCCTCCCAGTCGTTGACGGCCGCATACTCTGCATGACAGGCTCTAGCAAGCAGCTCTAAGACCTGGAACCTCTGTGGTCCCAGGTCCATTGTTTTGAGCATAATCTGAGCGGTTTTGATATACTGAGATCGTGATGCAGAGGTGTCGTTGAGATCCGGGGCGGCAGAGAATGTGGCTGCAAGTTGTCCCAAGCCCGGTGATGTGTAAGCTGATTGAGAACTTGAAGGTGCACCTAGATTGGAATCTGATTCTGCCATTGAGTCCGTAAATTTAGCTGGTATGACCACATAAAGTTTGTTTGCATTTATCAGTATGATGCTATTAGAAGCAACGTTGTTAGCCCTGGTGGCGCTCCTAACCAATTAGGGGCTGTTCCGTTGTCAGGACAAGTGGCCGAGGCGCTGTATTAGTAGAGGTTTATCCAACGACGAGTTAGGATCGACCACGTGACTAAACACTTGATGAATCGCTGCGTTACGTCCCGTCAAGGCCGTAACAAGTGGCTCAGGTGAGTTGACTGTCGAGGGTGATTAGTGCCTGAGCAAGAGCGGTATGCTTACTAACCCCAAGCAACATACAAGAAAGAAAAAATTGATTCATAATACCGACGGATACTAACACCCGGCGAAACTTTGACAGCACAAATTACTTTCTAATTACTAAACGCATTGCTTATAGATTTCCTTTCACACAAGTCTTTAATTTTTGAGAATCGATTTCTTGTTTATGTGAGATAAATCGAAGGCTCTCGCCAAAATCCTTTACGCGGGCAGCCAAATTCAGCAATTCAGTTAAAGTCCATTGCTCAGTTCTTTGTAAAAATAAAAATAAAAATAAAATGTATATATATAGAAAACCCCGGAAACGTTTCAAAACTCATATAATTTTCTATAGCATTCAATGTTAGGAAAATGTTTCCGTTATCTAATAATTTATGATGTGCAGATTGTGAAGAGCTGCCCGGCCCAGCGGAACCTCACCCCTTAATTTAGGCGAGATGCGCTCATGCTGTGGGCAAGCTATCTAGATGTGCCTTGGGAAAATGGACTTGTCTTTTTCTTTTTTAATAATAAGTCACAACGTATGTTATATGAGTAATACGAGTTTGGTCGGTGTGACCATGAAATCGTTATGTCGCCAATCGAGGAAGGCCCCAATGACCTTCCTGTAACTCTATCGAGATAACATGTCAACGCTCTTGCCTCGCCTCACTCCTTCAAATTTTGCAGCGGAATCTTCTCTTCTTCTTCTCTTCTAATGAAACAGTCAGAATTCCGAAGACTGCCCTCGCTCTTTTTCGCATCAGTGGTTACCATCCGTCATGAAGTTCCCTCTCTTCTCGGCCGTGCTGGCCTTGTATTGTGCACTCCTCAACGTACATACAATCAACGCCGATGCTGCAGATCAATGTACCGATATTCTAATTGACGATTTCGCATCACAATCTCGTCTAACCTTTCTCTTTTATAATGCGATGCTGCAACCATCCTCAGATGATGGTACCATGAAGCCAGTCACCGGCAGGGTCGATACAAGCACGGGCGTGATTGTTTCACACAATCATATGACTTTGACACCTTTCAATAGCTCCTCCTACTGGTATTCGGAAACTGGATGTTTGAAGGCCACAAATATCTACGGCGGTACTGGAATGACGATTCGGGCCGCGGTAGGCACACAATTGGGAATAGAGATTCAGACTTCTCCGATCTGCACTACCGACAACCCAGTATACAATGATCTTTCATCTCAAGACCTCGGTTGGACCTTC
>Ga0182030_10004254_pt1 | contig 30528 bp, 24 predicted proteins | sample 812S3MmetaG_FD_121299 | JGI IMG/M metagenome (GOLD analysis project Ga0182030, IMG submission 121299) | Permafrost microbial communities from Stordalen Mire, Sweden - 812S3M metaG (Illumina Assembly) | ecosystem: Environmental > Terrestrial > Soil > Wetlands > Permafrost | place: Sweden...
CGCAAGTTCGTGCGCCGCCTGTGGGGCGAGGAGGTGATCGATGGCGTCATGCAATCGAGCGGCAGCTATCCGTGCACCACGGTAACCTCGGGCGCCTGTTCCGTTCCTGGATACACCGTAACCGGCTGGACGGAACTCAACATGGGCCGGCCAACCTACGCCATGCAATTCCCCGACGTCATCAACACGGAGGGCACCACCAACACCTTCCTGGACAGCTTTCTGCGCGGCAACCGCGACGACCAGCCGCGGCGCGGCGACGGCTCCATCCTGCAGGCGCTCAACCTGATGAACGCCAGCCTGATCGAGGGGAAACTGGCCCTGACCGGCGCCACCGCCAGTCCGCTGCTGGTGGCCAGCGTCGCGCTCAACAACACCGATGCGGTCAACAAGCTCTTCCTCAGCATTCTGTCGCGCTACCCCAGCGCGGCGGAAATGAGCACGGCGCTAGGGAGCCTGCCCACGGCCAACGGCGCGGCGCGCAATAGCGCGATGCAGGATTTGGCCTGGTCGCTCTACAACAAAGTCGATTTCGTTTTCAATTACTAGCGAGGGGAGACGTCATGAGCAACGAACAGGAAAAAATCAATCGTTGGTTTAAGAAACACCCCTGGAAGCACCAGACGTTCTTCAATCGCCCCGACGCGACGCGCCGGCACTTCCTGGAACTGGTGGGGACAGGTCTCACGGCATCGTTCCTGGCGCGCCACCCGGCGAGGGCGGCCGAGGTATCCACGGCGGCGGTCACCGCCAAAAACACGGCGCAGAACGTGATTTTCGTTCTGATGGCCGGAGCGCCCAGCCATGTGGACACCTTCGATTTCAAGCTGGTCAACGGGGTGACGCCGGCCTCCTTCAACCCCGAAACCATCGGCAGCATGTACTTCCCCACCGGGCTGATGCCGAAACTCGCCACCATGACGGACAGTTTCGCCGTGGCGCGCAACGTGCAAGCGCACGCCGTAGTTCACTCGGTGTGCCAGACCTGGGTGCAGATCGGACGCAATCCCCTGGCCGCGCTGGGCAACATCGCGCCCAATATCGGCAGCATCGTGGCGGCGGAGAAGTTTCCCGGGCGCAAACCGAGCGACATCTTCCCCACCTTCCTGGCGCTCAACTCCCCGGGCGGAGTCAACCAGGGCTACCTTTCGGGCAAATACGCGCCGTTCAAGGTGATTCCGGCCACCGCGGGCATCGCCAATACCACCAGCGCCACGGGCAGCCAGACCCGCTTCGAGAGCCGCTTCAAGCTGCTCAACTCGCTGGACGCCAACCTGCGCACCAACGCCCCCAACGGCGCCCCCATGAGCGATTACAACGAGTTTTACATCGACGCCAAACAGTTGATGTACAACCCGTTGGTGAATCAATACTTCGGCTACCCGGCGTCGGAGAGCACGCGCTACGGCGGCACCGGCACGGGCAACGCCATGCTGGTGGCCTCGCAGGTGTTGAAGGCCAACCTGGGCACGCGCTTCATCCAGATCACCAGCAACGATGGCTGGGACATGCACACCAACATCTATACCGGTGGCGCCAGCATTCAGGTGAAGGCCAAGATCATCGACGACGGCCTCTCGGCGCTGATCGGCGATCTGAAAGCCAACGGGCTTTTCGACCAGACGCTGATCGTCATGTACGGCGAGTTCGGGCGGACGGTGGGACCCATCACGGCGGCGGGCGGCCGCGATCACTGGCCGCAGCAGTTCTGCTTCTTCGCCGGCGGCGGCATCAAGGGCGGCACGACGGTGGGCCAGACCGACGCCCTGGGGCGCGACACCATCGATTACGGCTGGTCGCAGAACCGCTACGTGTACCCGGAGGATATCGAGGCGACAATTTACTCGGCGCTGGGCATCGACTGGACCACGGTACGCCACGACGACCCGCTGGGACGCGGCTTCGAATACGTGCCGACGACGGGGCCATTCCCCTACGTGCCGATCGACGAACTTTGGGGCTGAGCCGCGGCCCATCCAGCCCCCACAAATCCCGTAACCCGTTGGCTGGCAGCGTCGTCTGTTCATTAACAGGGATTAATGGGCATGAGGGGGCCAGGGTGAAGTGTGCTTTTGCACGAAGGAGAGGCCAGATGAGCAGCACGCGAAGAGTTCCGGGCTGGGTGGTCCGGAGCGTGGTTTCGCTGGTGATTACCATGGCGCCAGGATCCGCGCCCGCCGCGGTTCCCGAATCCGATATCCGCAATACCGAGACTGCCGATTATAAGACTCATTTCAAGATGCCGGATTACACCTCCCGCAAGCAGTGGGAAGATCGCCGGACAAGTCTGCGGCAGCAGATCCTGTCGGCGGCGGGACTGCTGCCCATGCCGCTCAAGACGCCGTTGCGGCCGAAGATTGTCAGGCGTCTGGCGTACCGGGATTACTCGGTAGAAACGGTGCTCATCGAAACGCTGCCCGGATATTTCCTGGGTGGAAATCTCTACCGGCCGGCCGGCAAAACAGCCCCCGCGCCCGCGGTACTGCTGCCGCACGGCCACTGGAAGCGCGGCAGGCTGGAAGACCAGCCGTCGTACTCGGTGCCGGCCCTGGGAATTAACCTGGCGCGTCAAGGCTACGTCGTGTTCGCCTACGACATGGTGGGATTCAACGACACGCAGCAGACTTCGCATTCCTTCGGAGGCTGGCTGGAAGATTTGTGGTCCTTTCATCCGATGGGTTTGCAGCTTTGGAATTCCATCCGGGCGCTCGACTACCTCCAGTCCTTGCCGGACGTGGATGCGCGCAGAATCGCCGCCACGGGCGCCTCCGGGGGAGGCACGCAGACTTTCCTGCTGGCCGCCGTGGACGAGAGAGTTCGCTATGTTGCCCCGGTGAACATGGTTTCCGCGCACATGCAGGGAGGAGACCCCTGTGAAGAGGCGCCCAACCTGCGCCTGGACACCTTCAACGTGGAGATTGCGGCGATGATCGCGCCGCGGCCCATGCTGCTGGTTTCTTCCACTCACGATTGGACCAGCCGCACTCCCATCGAAGAGTTCCCGGCCATCCGGCACATTTATGAACTCTACGGCGTAGCGGACAAAGTGCAGAACGCGCATATCGACGCGGAACACAATTACAATCGCCAGAGCCGCGAATCCGTGTACCGCTTTTTGGCAAAGAACATGCGAGGCTCCCATCCGCCCTCGTCGCTCGCCGACGTGGAAGTTTCTCTTCCCGAAGACGAGGACCTGTTGGCCTTCCCGAAACTCGGCGCGCGAGACCTGGAGGGCTACGCCGACGTGTTCCAGATGTGGAAGATTACGGCCACCTTGCAAGCGCAATCCAATGCCGATCCGGCTGCACAGCGCGAGGCCCTGCGCTACGCCTTGGCGGCGGAATGGCCGTCGCCGCCGGAAGCCGTCCTTGACGGCAACCGCATTGTCTTGGGTCGAATCGGGAAAGGGGACCGGGTGGGGGGTTACTGGCGGCCAGGGAAAGGCGCGCCGGTTCTGGTGGTGCATCCCGGCGGATCGAACGCCGCGCTGCGCACGGATGTGGTGGAGAAGTTGCTGCAATCGGGGAGGCCCGTACTGATCGTCGAACCCTTCATCAGCAACGCCGCCCGGGTTCGGAAGCAAAGGTTCGACGACTACTTCCTGTCCTACAACCAAACGGACTCGGCCGAACGTGTTCAGGACATATTGACCGGGCTCGCGTTCCTCAAGGACCAGTCTGGCGGAAGACCGGAGTTGATTGGCCTTGGCGACGGAGGAATCTGGTGCGTCTTCGCCGCCGCGGTGGCGCCCGTGGCAATCGATGTCATAGCGGACCTGAACGGTTTCGGCGGATCCGACGAAGATTTTCGGAGCCGCTTCTTCGTGCCGGGCATCCAGCGGGCGGGTGGCTTGAGCGCGGCCCTGAAGCTCGTGAACACGGCGCGCGGCATCATCCCCGCCCAAGTCTCCACGCCGGTGACAGCGGGCGCGGAGGAACAATAACCGTTGGTGGGGCAGGCGCTTCCGCCTGCCAACTGGTGGGGCAGGCGCTTCCGCCTGCCAACCCCCCGAGCCCGATCGAGAGTTGGCAGGCGGACCCAGGGTACCCGCCTGCCCCACCCCCTGCCTCGTCCGTCTCCCTACGCGCCGCAGGATTTGCGGATGACCAGGGTGCAATCGAGCAGCACGTCGCGCGCCGCCATCTTGGGCCGCGCCAGCCGCTCCAGCATCACGCGCAGCGCCGTTTCCCCGATTTCGCGGCAGGGCTGATGCACCGTGGTCAGCGGCACCGGCAGGAGCGACGCGTAATTCACATCGTCGATGCCCACGATGCGCACATCGCGCGGAATGCGCACTTCCCGCTCCAGCAGCGTCTGCATCCAGCGCCCGGCCACGCGGTCGTTGGCGCAGACGAAGGCATCGCACGCCCGCGCCTCGGCGTTCCACTCCATGGGCAGATTGGCGCGCATGGTGAAGACGTGGCCGGCGGCGGTGAAATCGGCAAGCGCATCCTGGTATCCGCGCACGCGCGCTTTCACGGTAGAAGCTTGGCCCTCCAGGCGGACGAAGCCCACGCGGCGCGCACCCAGGCGTAGCAGGTGCGCGGCCGCCAGATAACCGGCGCGATGATTGTCGATGCCCACCAGATCGCAGGTGCGGCGCGCCGCCGAATCCTCCGGGCGGCGGTCCAGCAGCACCACCGCGATCCCGGACGCGTGCAGCAGCTTGATGACGCGCGCGTTAACCTCCGTGCCGGCCGCGCTGAATTCCAGCGGTGCGAAGAATACGCCCGCCACCGCGCGCGCGATGCAGTAGCGCGCCAGTTCCAGCGCCTGCTCTTCGAGGCTCTCCACGCCCTGGTCCGCGTGCGCCCAGAGCAGGCCGTGCCCGCGCGCCTCCGGCGACGCCGCGATGCCCTGGCAGATGGGCTCGAAGATCTCGGTCTCGCCCAGGTGCGGAATCACCAGCCCGAACAACAGGCCCTCGCCGGGACGCCGCGCGGCGCCGCGCACATACGTGCCGGAGCCGGCAACCCGGTCCAGCAGGCCGCGCTCCTGCAATTCGCGCACCGCCCGCCCCACGGTGATCCGCGACGCGCCGAAACGCTGCACCAGCGCGGCTTCGCTGGGGAACTTCGCGCCCGCCGGGTAGTGGCCGCCGGCGATATCGCGCTCCAGGCGCTCGCGTATTTTTTGGTACATCGGCTTGACGGAAACCGGCTGCGGCATGACAAAGCTGTTATATCAGCTTTGTGCCATTAGTTGCAACCTGCTATAATCGGAATTCATCCAACCCGTGTGGGTGATTCCACTGCCGCGTTGCTTTCCTCAGCTACGTCCCCGACCCAGACGTTTACGTTACGGAAAAAGGAGACTCCATATGACGGACTACAACGTACCTTCGAAACGCTATCTGCTGGTGAGCGATTTTGACCAGACGCTGAGCTTTCACGATTCCGGCCACGTGCTGGCCGACCTGGTGGGCATTTCCGATTTCGGCCAGCGCGTCGCCGGTCTTTCCAATATCCATCTGGTGCAGCAGGGCGGCGAACTGGCTTACCTTCTGCTGCACGATCCCGAGTACCGCAAAGTGCGCCGGGAGCACCTCATCGAAGTGGGCAAGCGCATCCGCTTGAAAGCCAACATCCCGCGCCTGGTGGAACTCATCGGTAACATCGACGGGTACGAGTTTTCGTGCTACGTGGTTTCGGCCGCGCCGGAAGAAATCGTGCAGTCCGCGCTGGAAGGCGTGGTGGCGCCCGATCACATCATCGGCACCCGCTTCCGGTACGATCCGGCGAGCGGCGAGATCGCATCCATCGTCCGCCTTCCCGCCGGTTACGGAAAGGTCGCGGTGGTGGAGGAGTTGCGCGCCGATCTGGGGATCGGCCAGGGCCGCATCGTCTACGTGGGCGATGGCTCCAGCGACTTGCACGTCATGCTGCACGTGAACCACATCGGCGGCCTCACCATCGCGGTCTCGGAGAATCGCTACATCCGCGAGGTGGCCAGCCGCAGCATCCTCTCCGACGACGCGCTTAGCGTGCTGGTACCCGTGCTGGAAGACGTCCTGGGCTGGAACAGCTCGCGCATCCGTTCCTTCTTCGCGGCCAACGGCTTCGAACTGCGCGAGTGGGAGAAGGTGCGCACCGACACCATCACGCTTTCCGCCATGGAATCCGAGGGCGCGAGCCAAGCCGCCACGGTCTGAGGATCGCCATGAGCCAGACGCTGGTACATCCTCACCTGGAGTATGCCGGGGCGGCGGCTTTCCGCCAAGGCAGTGAGCGTCGGCGCGCGTTTTGGGGCGTCATGGCGTGTTTCCTGGTGCACGGACTGGTGGTCTCGACCTGGGTGTCGCGCATCGCCAGCGTGAAATCGGCGCTGCGCCTGGGCGATGGCGCGCTGGGACTGGCGCTGTTGGGCACGGCCATCGGCAGCGTCACGGCCATCCCGCTGTGCGGCGCGCTGGTGGTGCGCCGCGGGAGCCGGAATATCGCCCGTTGGACGGCCGCGGGATTCTGCCTTTCGCTGCTGGCCATCCCGCTGGCGTACGACACCGCGTCGCTGTTCGCCGCGCTGCTCTTCTACGGCGCCATGGCCGGAGCCAACGACGTGGCCATGAACGCGCAGGCCGTGGCCACCGAGAAACTGCTCGGCACGCCCACCATCTCGCGCTTCCACGCCATGTTCAGCATCGGCGGCATCGCCGGAGCGGGCGCGGGCGCCTTCCTCGCCGGCCGCGGCGTATCTTCCGCCGCCCACCTGGTGGGGGGCGCCGCCATTTTTTTGACCTTCGCCGTGGCGGCGACGCCGCTCCTGGCCGACACACGCGCGCGCACCGCTGCCATCGCGGACGCGGCCGCGCACCCCGGCCGGCTCAGCCTGCGCAGGCTCCCCGTCGCCCTGTTGGCGCTCAGCGCCATCGGCTTCTGCATCTTCCTCTCCGAGGGCGCGATCGCCGACTGGACCGGCGTATATCTGAAGCAGGTGTTGGGCGCGGGCGCGGGACTGGCGCCCATGGGGTACGCCGTTTTCTCCGCCGCCATGGCGATCTTCCGTTTGAGCGGCGACGCCATTACCCTGCGCCTCGGCCGCGCCGCTACCATCCGTTCGGGCGGCGCGCTTGCGGCGGCCGGGCTGAGCTTCGCGCTGCTCGTCCACTCGCCCTACTGGGCGCTGGGCGGATTCGCCGCCGCCGGGGCCGGATTCTCCTCCATCATTCCGCTGGTGTTTGCGGCCGGCGGACGCATTCCACAGATCAGCGAAGGCGCCGGCGTCGCCACCGTGAGCGGCCTCGGATATCTCGGCTTCCTGGTGGGACCTCCGGCCATCGGATTCCTCTCCGAAGTCACCTCGCTGCGCGTAGGCCTGTTTCTGCTGGTGCTGCTCAGCGTTACCGCCGCCGCGCTGGTCAGCCTGGTAGTTCGCGGCGGCCGCAAATCCAACCCTTTTGGCGATAACGGTAACCGGGGTAGACTCGCATAGAATAGAATGATGCCATCAGAGCTTGTGGTCGCCCGTTTGGTCCGTGTGATCGCGCACGCTGTAGCCGTGTTCGGCGACGAGCAGAAGGCGGCGAACTGGTTGGCGGCGCCGCAGGCAATTTTGGAGGATCGCGCTCCGGCCGAGCTTTTCGACAGCGAGGAAGGCATCGAGTTGGTGGAGCGCACCCTGATCCGAATCGAGCTGAAGATCCCCATGTGACGGCGCGCCGGGTATGCCGTATGTGCCCGTGGGTCTTGCGTAGGCGGGCAGGGGCCTATTTTTTCGGGTGGGCTTTAATCTCTTCCAGCCGGTACCTGTCGCCTTCGATCTTGAAGTAGAAGCGCCAGGAGCCAGTTACCCGGGCCTGCCAGAGATCTGCCGATTCGTCGTCTTTCTTGGCATGCAGGGAAGGATGCCTGAGATTCTTGAGCAGAAGCAGCGATTGTTTGTCAAAAGCCTGCTGGATGGCGTCGGGCGCCTTGCGGTAGCTCCTGATAAAGTGCGGCGAGTAGAGGATCTTCATCAGGCCGCGGGTTTATTCTTCTTGCTGCTTGGTTTCCTGGCCTCTTTGTGCAAGGAGGCGATGAATTCCGCGTGGCTGTCAAAGGGGCCACGGCCTTTGCCTTGCTGGTATTCTTTCTCGCTTTGCGCGATGCCGCGATCGACCGCCCTGTGCTGCGCCGGTGTGGACTCGTCGTCGGCGTTCGCGAATCTGGAACGGGAGATCACGACTCTTGGCGTGATGACAATCTTGCCGCGCTGAAAAGCGAAGTTCACCATGTCGCCTTCGGAAAGGCCAGCCAAACGGCGGACGCTGGTTGGAATGGTGACTTGGCCTTTGTGCTGAATTTTGGCGGTGGTGTTCATAAGAAACTTGTTTGCCCTTCTTCCAGGAGCCCGGAATCCAGACTTCTGCCTGTAGCATAACAAACGGGAGAAAGCTGTCAAACGTGTGGCGACCTCGCAGTAGAATAGGATTGTGACGTCACCGATTGTGGTCGCTCGATTGGTCCCCGTAATCGCCCACGCCGTCGCCGTGTTCGGCGACGAGCAGAAGGCGACACATTGGCTGTCAACGCCACTGGCAACTCTCGAGAATCATACTCCGACGGGGCTTCTTTCCAGCGATGAAGGTATCGATCTGGTCGAACGAACCCTGACTCGGATCGAACACAACATCCCATCCTGATGACCCGCCGCGTATACCAAGTCTGCAGGGCGCGATACGCCGTGGCTGTTTATTTGAAACGCCGGAGTCCTCAGACGCTCAGGACCGGGATACGCGATTCCCGAATGATCCCGTAGCCTTCGCCGTTGTCCCCCAGATGGCTTCGCCCCGGGCGGTGTCCGACCACCAGGACGTCGGCATTGGTTTGCCCCGCGACCCGGCTCAACAGCTTCGGGACATTGCCGCTATCGATGACGACTTCGGCCTTGGTGGCCACGTCCTGCTGAAGCCGGGCCATCTCCTGGATGGCGATGCCGACGATCCTCTCTTTCCACTCGGGGTCGACATAGGAGCCTCCAGGGCCCCAGAACTCCGTGCTGGCCGTGATGTGGACGAGCGTGAGCGTCGCATCGAGGGCCGCGGCCATCCCGGCGGCCAGCGACGCGGTGTATCTGGAGTGAGGGCTCAAATCCACTGAGCAGAGGACGCGGCGGATCGAGAACTCGCCAGCCGGCGCCTCCTCCAAATGAGCGCCGGTCCAGACCGGACACTGGCTTTCGTGCAGAACCCTGGCTGTCTCCGAGCCCAACAGCATGCTGTAGAACGCCCCAAGGCCATGGGTTGCCATCACGATCAGGCCGGCGTTTCGGTCGCGGGCCGTCTTCACGATTTCGTCGGCCGGGTCGCCTCTGAGCAATATGCGCGTAGTTGCAATCCCATCGAATTCCGGCGGCAACGGCCGATCCAGATCCTGCTGCGCCCGTTGCACGATGCGCGCGTGCAAATCCCGCGCGGTGATCTCGTCGCCGCTCTCGAACACGCCGGCAGGATAGTTGAGAGGTGGAATCACGTGCAGCAGGATCATCTCGGCATGAAAGCGGCGCGCCAACCACACGGCTTGGTCCATCACGTGCCGGGAAGTATCCATCAAGACAACAGGAACAAGAATCTTTTGAATGTTCAGCATCGGGGCCCGCCATCGTTTACAGCACGAGATGGGCCATCGCACAGCGCTCACGATTGCCAGGTCTGAGGGGCCGGCAGGCGGCCGAATAACGTGCCGAAGGCGGATCTCCAATCACTCTTCCCTCGCGCGGCCCTTGTCGTGCTCGGAAGGGAGACGAGAATCCGACAATTTCGGTTGTGCGGAACTTTAGCCAGAGGTGCAATATGTCGAAAACGGCGGTTGGATTGTTTGAGCGTCCGGGTGTGGCGGAGCAGGTCGTTCACGACCTTGATGCCACTGCGTTCCCCCGGAGTGAGATCCGCGTTCTCGGAGAGCCGCGGGGAATGTCGGGCGACGGGGCCACGAGTACTCCACGCATCGACTTCGAAGTGGGTTTAAACAAGGAGCTCGCGGCAATCGGAGCAAGCGATCGGGAGGCGAACGCCTATGTCCGGGGAGTACGGCGTGGAGGCGTCCTCGTTTTCGCGACAGGATCGAATGAAGCGGTGGACTACGCGGTCGAGATCATGAATCGCCACGATGCGACAGTACTGGATGAGCTCGCGGGCGGCCAGCCGGAGCTTATAAGCACTGTTGGCCAGAACATGACTCCCATACTCGAAGGCGCCCTCCAAACCGGGCGGATCAGCCAGCCGGGCGGCGGCGCCCGCATGTTTGTCTGGTAGCCAGGGCGTAGTTCGAACAGCGAACCTCCCGGAGCAATTTGGGCAAGCGGCACTTCACCGGCCGAGATGCAAATGCTGCACCTAAAATGCGGAATCTGCAAGAACCGTTCGGAGCCGGTTCGGGAATTCGCCCTGACCGCGAATTGAGTAAGCGATCGCTAGCTTTGCTGGAGAACAGAAATGTCCGATTCGCAAACACCGCCGGCAACCGCGCCCAAGCGCATCGGTGTGGCCGCCGACCACGGCGGGTTTGAATTGAAGGTGTATCTCGCCGCGATGTTGCGTGCGGCTCACTATGAAGTAGTCGACTTTGGCGACGGCCAGCCGAAACCGGACGACGACTATCCCGATTTTGTGGTGCCGTTGGCCCGCGCAATCGCTCGCGGCGAGGTGGACCGCGGCGTGGCAATCTGCGGTAGCGGCGTAGGTGCGTGCATTGCCGCCAACAAGGTGCCGGGCGTGCGGGCCTGCCTGATTCACGAGTGTTTTTCAGCGCGCCAGGGTGTCGAGGACGACGACATGAACGTGATCTGCCTGGGCGGCCATGTGCTTGGAGATGCGCTGGCCTGGGAGCTGGTCGGAATATTTCTCCAGGCCCGCTTCAGTGGCGCCGGGCGTCACCGGCGCCGTCTCGCCAAAATCGCAAGTCTGGAAGGCACGGAGGCACTTCATGAGCATTAGCCCTTTGAAAGAGTTGGGGACCCTGGGTCAATCCCCTTGGTTGGACTATATCCGGCGGGATCTGATCTCTAGCGGAGAACTTCGGCATTTAATCGAGGAGGATGGACTGCGGGGGATGACCTCGAACCCGTCCATTTTTGAAAAGGCGATTGCGGACAGCCACGATTACGACGAGGACATTCGTTCCATCGCGTCTAGCGGAAAAGGCGCTGAGACAATCTACGAAACCCTCAGCCAGCGCGACGTGCGGAGCGCCGCCGACGAGTTTCGGCCTCTCTACGAGCGGACCGATGGCAAAGACGGATACGTCAGCCTGGAGGTCAATCCCCACCTGGCGCACGACACCAAGGGCACCATTGAGGAAGGCCGCCGGTTGTGGGCCGCGCTGGACCGGCCGAATGTCTTCATCAAGGTGCCGGGGACGGCCGATGGGCTGCCCGCCATCCAGCAACTGATCGGCGAAGGCATCAGCGTCAACGTGACGCTGTTGTTTGGATTGCCGCGCTACCGCCAGGTGGCGGAAGCCTACCTCGCCGGCCTCGAAGCGCGCGCGGCCCAGGGGCAGCCCTTGAAGCATATAGCCTCGGTGGCCAGCTTCTTTGTAAGCCGCATCGATGCGCTGGTGGATCCGCTGCTGGAAAAACTCATGGCCCAAGGTTGCAAGGAATCGGACCTCGCCAGAGAGGCTCACGGTCAAGTCGCCATCGCCAGCGCGAAGATGGCGTATCAAATCTACAAAGAGATCTTTGCCGGCGACCGGTTTCGGGAACTGGCGGCCAAAGGCGGCCGAACCCAACGGCTGCTCTGGGCCAGCACCGGCACCAAGAACCCCGACTACAGTGACGTGAAATACGTTGAGGCTCTCATCGGACCGGATACGGTCAACACAGCGCCGCTCGAAACCCTCAATGCCTATCGCGATCATGGAGAGCCAAAAGCCCGGCTCGAACATCATGTCAAAGAAGCCCATTGGCTGTTGGCGCGACTGGCCGAACTCGGCATCGACATCGACAAAGTGACGCGGCAACTTGAGGACGAAGGGGTCGAGAAATTCAATAAGCCGTTCGACAAACTGATGGAGACCTTGGCGCAAAGGTCACCACGCCTCTCGACGAGAGAAGCGGGAAAGTAAGCCGATCGCCGTGAACCACCCGATGTACCATCTCCTGCCTGCTGGAATCGACGGAGTCGATTCACTGGCCGAACTCGCCCTGGACATGCACTGGTCATGGAACCACGCCACCGACGAAGTGTGGCGGCAGCTCGACCCCGAGTTGTGGGGAATCACCCACAATCCCTGGGTCGTCCTGCAGACGGCCCCGCGCGACCGGATCGAGCGTGTGTTGGCCGATCCTGTTTTCCGGAAAAGCGTTGACAGCCTGGTGGAGGCCAGCCGCCAGGCGGCGGAAACTCCCGCATGGTTTCAACGCAACCATGCGGCGGATCCCTTGACCTGCGTGGCCTATTTCAGCATGGAATTCATGCTGAGCGAGGCGCTGCCCATCTACTCGGGTGGGCTCGGGAACGTGGCCGGCGATCAACTCAAGGCGGCCAGCGATCTCGGTGTGCCGGTGGCCGGCGTGGGACTGCTTTACCAGCAGGGATACTTTCGCCAGGTGATCGACAAAAACGGAGAGCAGCAGGCTCTCTACCCGTTCAACGATCCGGGACAATTGCCGATCACGCCAGTGCGCCAGCCAAACGGCGAGTGGCTGCGATTGGAGATCGCTTTGCCCGGATACTCCGTCTGGTTACGCGCCTGGCAGGTCCAGGTTGGCCGCGTGAAGCTTTACCTGCTGGACAGCAATGACGCGGCCAACTATCCCGTCCACAGGGGGATTACCAGCGAGCTCTATGGGGGCGGCCCGGAGTTGCGCCTCAAGCAGGAAATGCTCCTCGGCATCGGCGGATGGCGCCTCCTCCGCGCCCTCGGCCTGCAACCGGAGGTCTGTCACCTGAATGAAGGGCACGCGGCCTTCGCCATTCTGGAGCGCGCCCACAATTTCATGGAGGAGACAGGACATCCCTTCGAAGTTGCCCTCGCCGTAACGCGGGCGGGTAACCTGTTTACCACCCACACCGCGGTGGCCGCCGGGTTTGACCGTTTCGACCCCGCCCTCATGGAGCAATACCTTGGAAGGTATGCTGAAACCAAGCTTGGCATCGCCCTGCCAGACCTCCTGGCCCTTGGCCGTGAGAACCCTGCCGACTCGTCGGAGCCGTTCAACATGGCCTATCTGGCGATTCGCGGGAGCGGATCGGTGAATGGTGTAAGCCGCCTGCACGGAAAAGTAAGCCGCCGCCTTTTTCAGCCCCTCTTCCCGCACTGGCCGGAAGACGAAGTGCCTATCGGATACGTCACCAACGGAGTCCACGTGCCCACCTGGGATTCGGCCGATGCCGACGATCTTTGGACCGAAAGCTGCGGCAAGAATCGCTGGTTGGGCACGGCCGAGGGTCTGGAGCAGGATATCCGCCGGGTCTCCGACTCCCGGCTCTGGCAGTTTCGGACCTCCGCCAGCGAGTCGCTGGTGGAGTACGCTCGCGAGCGGTTGTCCCGCGACTTGGCCGCGGGAGGCGCGCCGCCCAGGGATGTCGAAGTCGCCAAGCGTCTCTTCGATCCCAGCATCCTGACGCTGGGGTTCGCGCGCCGCTTCGCCACTTATAAGCGGCCGAACCTGTTGCTTCATGACCCTCAGCGGCTGCTCCGTATCCTGACCAATTCTCAGCGTCCGGTGCAACTCATCATTGCCGGCAAGGCGCATCCGGCGGACCAGGCCGGACAGGCCTTGATTCGCGAATGGATGCATTTCATCCGCCAGCCCGAGGTGCGTCCCCATGCCATCTTCCTCAGCGACTACGACATGCTCTTGACCGAGCACCTGGTGCAGGGCGTGGACGTTTGGATCAACACGCCCCGGCGGCCATGGGAAGCTTGTGGAACGAGCGGCATGAAAGTGCTGGTCAACGGAGGCATGAATCTGTCGGAGTTGGACGGCTGGTGGGCGGAGGCCTACACGCCCGAGATTGGTTGGGCGCTGGGGGACGGCCAGGAACACGGCGACGATCCCGCCTGGGACGGGGTCGAAGCCGAGGCACTCTACGACCTGCTCGAACACGACGTGATTCCCGAGTTCTATTCCCGCGACGGGCAGGGTATCCCGACGGGTTGGGTGGCGCGGATGCGCAATAGTATGGCGAGCTTGACGCCCCGCTTTTCGGCGGACCGCGCGGTGCGCGAATATACCGGGCAACACTACCTGCCGGCCGCCGCCCTCTATCGTGAGCGTGCCGCCGGCAAGGGGTCGGCGGGCTTGCGGATGGTCGATTGGCAGCACGCCCTGGAAAAGGAGTGGCCGGCGCTACACTTCGGTGCCGCCAGGGTCGAAACCAACGCGGGGCAGCGCTTATTCGAGATCGAGGTCTATCTTCATGAACTCGACCCGGCTGCGGCGCGAGTGGAACTCTATGCCGACGGCGTCGATGGCGGTGCTCCAGTCCTGCAGGAAATGGAGCGCGTCGGCCAATTGTCCGGCGCGGGCAATGGTTGCACGTATAGAACACGAGTGTCCGCCGCGCGCCCCGCAAGCGACTATACGGTGCGCCTGATACCGAGCTATACCGGCGTTGCGGTTCCTCTGGAATCCCTCCGAATCCTGTGGCAATGAAGGTCAGGACGGCCCCAAGCGAAGCCTATTCGGAACTTTATCTACTTGCCATGCGCCACAATAGCTAGATGGGCCTCGCGGGACTTCTCGCCTTCTTCTTCTCCGCCACCGCGCCCACCTTCTCGCACGACGTCGCGCCCATCCTCTACGCGCGCTGCGTCTCCTGCCACCGCGAGGGCGGTGTCGCGCCCTTTCCGCTCGGCACCTACGCCAGCGCCGCCAAACGCGCCCGCCTGATCGCCACCGTCACCGCCAGGCACTACATGCCGCCGTGGCTGCCCTCCGCGCCGCGTTTCCAGCACGAGATGAAGCTCACCGGCGCCGAGATCGCGCTCCTCGCCACCTGGGCTGCCGCCGGGGCGCCCGAAGGCAACCCGCGCGAGACGCCACCGCCGCCCAAGTTCCCCGATGGATGGGCGCTCGGAACCCCCGATCTCGAAGCCGTCATGCCCACCCCCTTCGACATCCCCGCCGATGGACCCGACCTCTATCGGTGCTTCGTCATCCCGTCGCCCGCCCCCGCCGACCACTGGGTCCGCGCCATTGATGTGCGCCCCGGCAACGCCCGTGTGGTCCACCACGTGATCGTCTTCCAGGACACCACCCGCACTGCCCGCCAACGCGATACCGGCGCCGGCTATACCTGCTTCGGAACCCCCGGATTCCTGCCGGCGCGCGGACTCGGCGGCTGGACTCCCGGCGCCCTGCCCTTCCGCATGCCCGACGACATCCCTGCCCTGTTCCACGGCGCCGGCGACCTGGTCCTGCAGATCCACTATCACCCCACGGGCAAGCCCGAAACCGACCGCACCCGCATCGCCCTCTACTTCGCCGCCCAGCCTCCCGCGCGCCGCCTGATGGACATCCCGCTCGGCTCCAACCGCATCGATATTCCGCCCGGCGCCGCCAGTTTCCAGGTGACCGACCACTTCACCATCCCCGTCGATGTGGACGCCATCGGCATCATTCCCCACGCCCATTACGTGTGCAAGACCATGTACGCTTACGCCATCCTGCCCGATGGCACGCGCCGCACCCTGCTGCGCATTCCCGATTGGAATTTCAACTGGCAGCGCCAGTACCGCTACGCCGCACCCATCCGCCTGCCCGGGGACACGCGCGTCGAAATGGAATTCACCTACGATAATTCGGCCGCCAATCCGCGCAACCCCAACCACCCGCCGGCGCGCATCGTCTGGGGACCAGCCACCACCGACGAAATGGCCGGTTTGCACATCGAAGTAGTGCCCGTGCGGAAATCCGACGAAGACGAGCTGAGCCAGGCGCTGTGGGGAAAGATGATGCGCTCGCTCGGCGGCGGCATCTACCGGCCGGGGCGATAGGGGGCGGTGGCGCGCGCTACCATGGCAGTTGACACTGCTGGCGTCGCTACGGAGGCTCACCACGAAAACGTCATGCTCCGGTCTGATTCTGATTACTGGCGCCTCCGGGCGGATCGCCCGCCGGACCGCCGAATTGCTGGCGCGCGACGGACACAGGTTGCGCTTGATGACGCGCAGCCCGCGGCGCGCCCCGAAGCTCACAGACGTGGAAACGGTTCGCGGCGACTTTGCCGAACCAGCAACTCTGAAAGACGCGTTCGCGGGAGTGAGCGCAGCGCTGGTGGTTTCCGCATCCGGCGAGCCGGGAGAGCGCGCCCGGCTGCACAGGAACGCGTTTCAGGCCGCCGCGCAGGCGCGTGTGGGGCACGTCGTCTACCTGTCTCTGCAGGGAGCCGGTCCGGATTCGAAGTACCCGTTTTCCCGCGATCACGCTCTCAGCGAGCAGTTCCTTTTCGCGGCGGGCGTCCCGTGCACCGTGCTGCGCAACGCCTTTTACATCGACATGTTCCTGGAAAAGTTCGACGCCGGCGGAGTGATCCGCGGACCGGCGCGGCAGGGGCGCGGCGCCTTCGTTTCGCGAGAGGACGTGGCGCGGAATACGGCCGCGGTACTGCTGAAGCAGCCCGGCGGCATTTACGATGTGACCGGACCCGAAGCGCTGGGCGTTGGCGAGATTGCCGGACGCCTAGCCCCGCTGGTGGGCCGGCAGCTTCGATACGAGGATGAGTCGGCGGATGCGGCGCGGGAGCGGTTGAGCCGGCTGGAGCCCTTGGCCTGGCGAGTCGATTTAACGGTTGGTTGGTTCGAGGCGATCGCGGCGGGCGAGCTGGAGCGCACCAGCGACACGATCTCGCGCTTCACCGGAACGCCGCCGCTGACGATGGAAGAATATTTCCGCGCGTTCCCGGAGTTATTGCGCGCTTTGCATCGGACACCCTGATGGCGCGTTCGCGGCGGGCGGGGCGCGCTCGCGCCTTACTGCACCTGCGGCCGGCGCAGACGGGCCAGCAGTTGATACCCGAGAATTACGGCCGCCAGCAGTGCCGCAATCGCCCACGTCAGGTCGCCCAGAACCGCGGATAAGGCAATCACGCGATCGCTAAAGAACCACCCCAGGGAGATATACAAGGCGGCGCCGGTGATTTCGCCCAGGATGTCCCAGAAGAGGAATCGGTGCCACGGGTAGCGGGCCGTGCCGCTGACCAGATTGATCCACGGTCCCAGCGGACTGAGCAGCCAACGGGTGAGAAAGATGCCCGGGCCGCCCCAGGCTCGCGCTTTGGCTTCCATGGCCGGCAGGTTGGCGCGCTTTCCGAACAGGCTGCTGAGCCTGGCGATCACCGCCGGCCCTCCCCAGCGGCCGATGGCGTAGCCGGCCTGATCGCCGAGCACGGAACCGGCGCCGGCCGCGCCAATGGCCCACCCGAGGTGCATGGCGCCTTGCGAAATCATCGAGCCCGCGACAATCAGAAGCAGCGTGATGGGCAGCGGCACTCCGATGGCGGCAATGGCCACGATTCCGAAAAGGGCCGGCGCGCCGTACTGGGAAACCGCCGCCAGAAGCTGATCGTTCATCGCGGTGGGCCGCCCGGTGGATGCGCGGCCGCATCGAGGGCGCGCTGCAATTGGGCGATCAGGTCCGGAACGGGGCGCTTCACGTCGTGGGCGATTCGGCGAACGGATCGCCGATCGTGCGGTTCGCGCGGAACCACTCCAAGGGCTTGAAACAGCGCGTTGGCGGGGACATGGTGCGTGTGGGCGATAAATGGAACCGACATCCAGCCGCGAATGGGTTCATTTTCCGCGCGGATGTGCCGCGCGTGCCGGCCGGCCCTGTAGGCGAAGAAGAAAGTGCCCGCAATCGCCAGCAGGAAGGCGAGGCCAACAGCCAGTGTGCGCCGCCACGATGTTCCCACGATTCAATATAGCCGGTTTTGGCGCCGAACCGAATCTCGGCGCAGGTGCCGGAGTTGAGGAATTTGACCCGAATCTACTTGCCCACGCTCGCCTCCGCCATATTCAGGAACACATTCCGGAGGCCGTCGGCGCCACCGTCCGCCCGCTGAATCAGCAGAATCGAAATCAGCTCGTTGCGCGGATCGATCCAGCCTTGGGTTCCAAATGCGCCGCCGTGGCCGAACGTGCCGGTTGAATGTCCGGCCAGTTCGCCCAGTGGATCCGTCACCACTTCCCATGCCAGTCCATAGTCGGTGCCGCGCATCCACCCCACCGGGTGAATGCCGGTGGTGTGCGCTTCGGTCATGAGATGAACGGAGAAGGGCGACAGATACCGGCGCCCCTCGTAGACGCCGTTATTCAGCATCATGCGGTACAGGCGCAGCAAGTCTTCCGCAGTCGAATAGAGGCCCCAACCCGGTGCGGGGAACACGGCTCCGTGCCGGTATTTTGCGGGATCGCCGGCCAGGATGGTTCCGGGTGCGCGTACAAGTTTTCCGTCCTTGCTCACGTACACCATGGCGATGCGCGATATCTTGTCGGCGGGTGGATAGAAAAACGTATCCTTCATGCCGAGCGGCTGCAGGATTCGGTTCGCGATGAAGTCCTCATATTTCTGGCCCGAGCAGACCTCGATCAAGCGTCCCAGGATTTCTATGCCCGCACTGCTGTAGCTCCATTGCGTGCCCGGCTGAAACAGGAGCGGCTGCCTGGCGAGTTGCCGCACCACCTCATCCAAGGGCACATTCATCAACTGGGGGTAGTCGTGGATTGCGGCGGGCGCGGTGTCCTGAATGCCGGCTGTGTGGGTCAGCAGATCGCGAATCGTGATGGCGTGTTCGGGCACGCTGAGGCGCGGTGCGTCCGGGCCGGCATTGGCGGCGACGTGCTGGTTGTGAAACTCCGGCAGATACTGCTCGACGGGATCGCGCAGGGCGAGCTTCCCCTCTTCGGCCAGCATCATAATGCCGATCGCGGTGACGGGCTTGGTCATGGACATGATCTGGAAGATACTGTCCTTCCGCATGGGACGGTTGGCCTCGATATCCGCCATGCCCAGAGCATGGAACTCGACGATGTCTCCGCCCGTGGCGACCAGCGAGACGGCGCCCGCGACGGTTTGCGCGTCGATGAAGTGCTGTACCCGTTGGGGGACTTGAGAGAGGAGCGTGTTGTTCACGCCGGCAGCCCGGGTGGACTGTCCCGCCGCGGGTGAAATCGATACGCAGGCAGCGAGAAGAACGATGGGAAAGGATGCGCTTCGCACGACTAACAGCATATCCGAAAACGCGAGTTCCGCCGTTCCGTGCCCTTCATCTGTCCGGATAGCGGGCCCTCCCGGGGCAGACTTGCCGGCGTCTACTTGCCACCGCTGGTCCAAAACGTACCTGTTTGCCCGGCTCCGAGAGGCACGCGTTTGGCGCCCGAAGAATCCGGCCGCACCAGCACTTCGCCGGCGCAACCGGCCGGGAGCGACACCCGCACCTCGTGTCCGCCTCTTGCCGCGCGGGCTTCGAACCGGATGGGGCCTCGGACAGTGTGCGCGGTCAGGCTCAATTGCGCAAGGTCGCCGAGTTGGGGGCGGATCTGGCACCGCGTGAAGCCGGGGGCAGTGGGGCGGATGCCGGCGATATCCATGAACAGGACGAAAATCGGCGCCAGGGCGCAGTGACTCCATTGCGAGGTGGAGTCGGTGCGCACGCTCCAGTCTTCCTGCAAGGTGTTGTTGAGTGCCACCGAGGGCAGGATGGCCCAACGCTCGCGCAGGTCCTTCAGCACCACGTCGGCGCGGCCCAGTTTGGCAAGCGCCCAGTAGCGCCAACCGGCGTTGCAGGGGTAGGAGAGGCCCATCTCGGGCGGACATTCGGCGAGGGCCTTGAGGGCCGCGTCGACGGCGCCGCCGGGGCACTGATCGAAGAGAATCGACGTCGCCAGCGAACGGTCGCACAGTCGCGTCGCCTTCTCCCCGGCGGCCCACGGCAGATTCGCCACAAATAACCCGCGCCGCGGATCCCAGAAACGGCGTGCCGCGGCGGCCAGAATCGAGGCGCTCAACTGGCGGTAGCTCCTGGCGCGATCGGGCTCGCCGAGGACGTCTGCCATGGGCGCCAGCGCGTGACCCAGCATGGCCGACACATACAGGTTGAACGAGCACATCTTGTGCCGCGGCTGCTGGTAGGCAACGTGATCCATCCACACGGTGGGGATGCCGAGATCTTCCACCGGCAAGAGGCCATCGGGCTTGCGGATCGACTTGAGGTATTCGGCGAAACGGACGAGCCGGGGGAAGGGTTCCACCAGTGCCTCGCGCTCGCCGGTTTCCCAGTAGTGATTCCAGCAATCGAAGTTGAAGCCGACGCCGTGGTCGAGCAGCGGGCCCCAAAACGCGCCATCCACCTGTTTCTGGGAGACGCGCGCCAGACGGTCGTGCGCCGGCCAGCAGTCCAGGAAGTAGCCGTCGGTGGAGAGTCCTTCGCTGAACGTGCGCAGGTAGCGGCGTCCGATGCGCGTTTCGCCGAAGGCGTAGCGGATGGCGTGAAACTGATGGCCGCCATCGCCGGAGTACTGCTGCCGTTCGCGGGCCATGCCATCGACCACCGTTTCAATGGCGGAGTTGTAAAGCGTGTTGACGCCGGCATCGAACAGGCGTTGCAGCGCCGGGTCGGAACAGGCGATCCGCGGCTGCACGGGCCAATCGTACAAGCGCCGGCGTACGCCGACCGCGCCGATCTTCACCGGGCGGGCCGAGTTGCGGACGTGCAATTGCAGCCAGCGCAGCGATTCGAAATCGAAACACTCGAACTCGTTCACGCCCTCCCGGCAGACGAACCGCGACCAGGCGAAGAACTGGCTGTCCAGCCACAACGTCTTCGACGGATCGTGCGACTCCTGAACCATCGCCTCGACTACGGTGCCGGCGGGAGCATCGATGGTGAATCGCGGCCAGCCGACCACTTGCTCGCGAAGTTCGAACGTGGCCCAGATGCCTTCGCCGGGCGACGGCGCGCGCATTTCCCAGGTTCCTTCGCCGAGGGGCTTGGCGACCTCCGCGCGCTCCAGGCGAAAACTGCCGGGGATGCGCGACTCAAACCAGTCTTCGGGCGGCCGGAGCCATTCCACACGGCCCGATTCGGCCAGTTTCATCGCCGGGACCATCACTTCCCGGCACGTTGGGATCTGGCGCAGGCGAAGCCCGCTGCGTTCGGGATTGGTGCGGTCGACCGTGTCTCCGCTCCAGAACGGCAGCACACCACTGGCGGCGGGCTTGTCGGCGGGCGTGTCGCTGGCCCGCGCCGCGAGCCACAGGGCGTCGGGGTGAAAGCCGGCCCGCTCCCAACCCTCAGGGTGCCGGCGCGCGTCGAACTCTTCTTGCAGCGCCCGCAGGAACCAGCGTTTGGGTTTGCCGGGCGTGTGGGCGCGGTCGAGATAGGTCAACCACTGCTCGTCGCTCAAGACGACGCGGCGTTCGCCGCCCGGCAGATCGATCGCCAGATGGAAGAGGAGCCCCGGTTTGCCCCCGGGCCAGGTGCCGTCGCCGGTGCCGTAGAAGAGCACTTCGACGCCGAGCGAATTGGCGCCCTGCTGGAGGAGCGAAGTCAGGTCGATGGGATCTACGTCCAACTGCCGCGGATCCGATGGCGCCGGCCCCCAGCCGGCGCGCTGCCCGTTGGCCGTGAGCCGGTAGCGGCTGTCCGCCGCGATCAGCACGGTGGCGCGCACCGGTTTCGCCGGGAGGTCGATTTCGCGGCGGAACAGGACAAAGGTGTTGGGCAGGACGCGCCCGCACGGCATCCAGATCCAACGCGCCGGCGCGAGGTTCAGTTTGTGCGGTTGCCAGCGGTTCGCGGTGGATCCGCGTGCCAGATCGATCGCCTGGCCGGCGTTGAGGACGCTCGATTCCGGAGAGGTTTCCACGGGCCGGGTTGAAGCGGCCACGGCTGGGGCGGCGGCGCCCGCGACCAGGATGGCGCGCCGGGTTGGTTTGTCTGATGTGTGGGACATCTGGGGGAAAGTAATAGCCGGGATTGCCTGGACAGCCGCGTCAACCCCGCGTGCTACCGTCCGCCGCGCCCCATCCCCGCCGGATGCGACTCCAGGAAATCGAGCGCGGCCTGGTCCCGTACCTTCTCGGACGCCGGCGTATCCCCGAAATTCATCCTCTTCTGATCGTTCCCGTTGAAAGCCGGCCATTCCGGAAGCCCTTTTCCGTTCGGATCGCCTTTGGCCGCGAAATTGACCCAATACGAAGACATGGCCTCCGCGATTTTTCGATCCGCATCCTGCCATGGCCAGTCCTTCAGATAGAGATGGTCGAATACATAAATCAGATCGACCGCATGATAGGCGCCAATCTTTTCCGTCGCGTTTTCGAGGAAATGCGCGCCGGGCGGAAACGGAGGCACGCGGCTGAACAGGTAAAGGTAGCTCTTGTTCTTCCCCGTTTGGTTTTCCAGCTTGAGCCACGCGCGCTGGCCCACCGCCGTGCGTGCCGCGGCCACGGCGTAGGCGGAAGCCTCCGCTTCGGCATCGGTTGTGGCCGGGAAAAGCTTCAGATACTCATCCGCATCCTTCGCGTACGACGCCTTCGCCTGGCGCGTCGCGTCGGCCGCGGTAGCCGAAATACGCCGCACGCCGCCTTCATTCGCGGTGGAGCCCGCTATTACCGGGACGTCGTTCTGTTTGCCCTCTTTGAAGATCGCGTAGGGGTCGGCCGGAATCACATAACCGTCCACGATCGGACCAAAGCGGCCGGTAGCGCCCCTGATTTGCGCGACCGATTTGGCGCGCAGATCGGCGATCGATTTCGCGCCCAGCGCCCCTGCGAAGGTGGCACCGGCGGCCTCCGCGTCGGCCAGCTTTCGTCCGCCCTGGCCCTGTCCGATGCCGCCGCTTTGACCGATGGCGCGCTGGAAAAGACCTCGCGCCAGCGGCGATACCATCAGTTGTCCCACGGCAGACCCGCCCGCCGATTGTCCGAAGATCGTAACGCGCTTCGGATCTCCGCCGAAGGCGGCGATATTACGCTGCACCCACTGGAGCGCCGCGATCTGATCCATCAGCGCGTAATTGCCGGAGGCGTTATGATCGGATTCGTGCGTCAGATCCGGATGCGCCAGGAATCCGAGCGCACCCACCCGGTAGTTGAAGGTGACCACCGTCGCGCCTTTTGCCGCGAGATCGTCCCCCCAGTAGTATTTCTCCGTCCCCGACCCGTGTTCGAAGCCCCCGCCGTAGATCCAAACCATCACGGGACGCCTCTCCGAAGCGGAGCGGGCGGCTGTCCAGACGTTGAGATAGAGACAATCTTCGTCCAGGGTCTGCGGTCCCGGATCCAGAAAGTAAATGGATTGCGGATTGTCGATTGCCCCGGGACAGATCGCCGCGAAACGATCGCCATTGCGCACGCCCGTCCAGTGTGCCGCGGGCTCTGGCGGACGCCAACGAAGCCTCCCGACCGGGGGCGCGGCGAAGGGGATGCCTTTATAGACACGCACTCCGGGCTTCAGGCCCGCTGCGCCGGATACGATTCCACCTTCCACTTTCACCTGGTCCGAAGCCGCCAGAAGCGCGTTTCCGGTCACGATTGCGAGCAGGATGTAACGTAGCATAGACGCTCATTCTATAACGCTGCGCGAACCTCGGCGCCGGCGTGCGGTCACCGTGCCAGCGGGGGGCGACAGTGGGGCGGCGTCCGGGTTGCGTTCCGCCCGAGGATCGCGCAGACTGAATGCTTGGCGTCAACGAACGAGTTCCGGCCCGCGCCGGAGGCCCCCGCGGCGAAGGTTCTCGACGTAAGGGAACTGCGCAAGTCCTATGGCGGGATCGTCGCGGTAGATGGCATTTCTTTCGACGTGGGGCGCGGGGAGATTGTCGGGCTGCTCGGTCCCAACGGGGCCGGCAAAACCTCCACCATCAACATGATTCTCGGCGTCCTGGAGCCGGCGTCGGGAAGCATTCGAATCGAAGGACTGGACATCGCCGCGCATCGCTCGCGGGCGTTGGAGCGCACCAACTTCGCGGCCGTCTACGCTCCTCTGCCGGGCAACCTGACCGTGTTCCAGAACCTGCGCATCTTCGGCCTCATTTACGGCGTGGAGAATCTCGCCGAACGCATCGCCGTGTCGCTCGGGCAGTTCGACCTCGTGAGATTCCGCAATGTCCGGTGCGGCGCGCTTTCCTCCGGCGAGCAAACCCGGGTCAGCCTCGCCAAGGCCATGCTGAACCGCCCGCGGCTCCTGCTCCTGGACGAGCCCACGGCGTCGCTCGATCCCGCCGCGGCGCGCGACATCCGCGCCGACATTCGCGAATTCGCCACCAAAGACGGGCGGGGCGTGCTGTGGACCTCCCACAATATGTATGAGGCCGAAGCGGTCTGCGACCGCGTGCTCTTCCTCTCCCGCGGGAAGATCCTCCTCGCGGGGGACCCGAAGGCTTTGCCGCACGAGCACGGCAAGGCGACGCTGGAAGAGCTGTTCATCGCCGTAGCGCGCGAACCGCTCACCCTGGAGGGCCGCTGAGATGATGCGCTGGCGGCCCATGGGGGCCATCGCCCTGCGCTACTTCTACCTGCTGCGCGGCAGTCCCGCGCGCGTTGTGCCGTTGTTCGCCTGGGTGGGCATCGATATCGTCCTGTGGGGCTTCATCAGCCGGTACTTGAACACCGTGGCCTCCGCCGGCTTCAATTTCATCCCCGCTCTCCTCGGCGCCGTTCTCCTGTGGGACTTTCTGATCCGCATCATGCAAGGGGTAACCATGGCGTTCTTCGAGGATGTCTGGTCGCGCAACTTTCTGAACATCTTCGCCACCCCGCTTACCATATCGGAGTACCTGGGCGGCCTCGTGCTTTCGAGCATCGCCACCAGCACCGTCGGACTGCTCGTGATGCTGCTCCTGGCCGGCACGGTTTTTGGCTTGTCTTTCTTCGCCTACGGCTTTGCGCTGGTGCAGTTCCTGCTCGCGCTGTTTGTGTTCGGGATCGCGCTCGGCGTCTTCGCCTGCGCTATCGTTCTGCGTCTTGGGCCTGCCGCCGAGTGGTTCATCTGGCCGCTTCCCGCCCTGCTTTCGCCGTTCGCCGGGGTCTTCTACCCGCTCTCGACCCTCCCGAAATGGATGCGGTTTTTCTCCCATCTGCTGCCCCCCGCCTATGTGTTCGAGGGCGTGCGGCAAGTCGTCTCGGGCCGGCCGGCTTCCACCGCGGCGTTAGCGTGGGCCGCCTCTCTCGCTGCGCTTTACCTGGTTTTGGCGTGCTGGTTTTTCGCCCGCATCTACCGGCACGCCGTGCGAAGCGGCCTGATCGCCCGTTACAGCGCCGAGAGCCTGAGCTGAGGGAGCGCTCGGGAAATTGCCTCAGCGATTGCCGCGCGCGTCCGTCAGACCGCGGCCAGCAGCCGCACCGGACCGCGGAGGCCCGCCGGATATAACGGCTGGCGCGCTGTCCAGGTTCTCGCGACCGGGTTGCCGGTGAGCGACTTCACATAATTTCCGAGGACCGTGGTGATTTCGACTTCCAGGCGATTCTCTCCGGCGAGCAATGCGGCGCCGGTTGCATATCGGTGACAGCCGTACCACTTCAGCCCCAGAAGCCGGCCGTTGAGAGTCACGCTGGAAATGCCGTTCACCGGCCCCAGATCCAGGAACGCGTGCGCACCGGCTCCCGATGCTTGAAAGGTCGCCCGGTAGATCGCCGTGCCGGCGAAGGAGCGCAGCGCTTCATCGTCCTTGAAATCGATCAGCGCGTCCAGCGTGCGCTGGCCGCGAGTTCCATCCACGTGCCGCAGCTCAAGCTGCCATGGTCCGGCAACGGGCACCGCGCCGGCTTCCGATGGTCGTGGAACCCGCTGCGCCGGTTTATCCATACCCGGTTCGAACACCACCAGCAGCGAGCCGCACGGCTCCACCCGCACGTTGAGGCGGTTCTTGCGGCCGTTGAAAAAATACGGCGTGCGCTCGCCTGTCTCCGGATTCCACTGCCACGGAGTCTTGCCGCCGGTGGAGAACTCGATGTCGGTTTCGATCTCGCGCTGGGGATCGGAATTGGCGAAGAAGAAAATCTCGCGCTCGCCGCAGCGTAGCGCAATCTGGCTGAGATTCATGTCGGGGCGCGAGATACGCATGTATGGCTGGATTCCGAACTGCTGCTGGATGCGGCCGTACCACGCCAGAATATCGTCGCCGGGCGGCTCCACAACCGCGCACCGCTCCCCATGGTCCCGCAGAATGCGTTCGGAAACCGCCCGTACTTCCGCATCGTTAGCCTGCCGGTTCTGGAAACGCGGCGAGCGAGAGGGCGCGTGGCGAATAAAGACGATGCGGCCGCCTCCCGCCGCGAAACGTTCCAGCGCGCGCGCCGTATCGGGTTCCACGGTGCGCGCCTCCATCACGATCAGGGCGCCGTAAGAGCGTCCGCGCACCGCCAGCCGCCCGGCGACGCACTTCGATTCGCCGAGCAGTTTCTCGTCGATGTAGTCGCACCCGCTGCCGTTCTGGTGGATCGCCTCCCAGAGCTGATACTGGTACGGCGGCATATGGAGCACGGGGAATGGCTCGCGCTGCATGCCGTGCGTCATCCACAGATCGGCGAAGGGGTGGAGGATAGCGACCTCGGTCCGCGGATCGCAGCCTTGGAGCACCGCCGAGAGCCGCGCCTTGTAATCGGTAAAGCGCCGCACGAAGGGCCACCACGGGTTGCGCTCATTGAAAAACGTGCCGTAGCGGACCCAGCCGGGGAACGCCGCTTCCGCCGGACTGTAGTTGAAACCGTGGAATATGGAGTGGGTGACGCCGGAGAGATTGCTCTGGTCGGCGCAGTTCTTCAGGCTGGCGAGAGTGGCGTTGAAGACCATGGATGTGTTCGTGACCTCTTCGCAGCTCACCAGCCGTTTACCGGAGAAGCGCGCCGCCGAGGAGACGAACTTGTTGATGCCGGTGGGGGCGCGATGCTCCCGCGTTCCCATCGCCGCATTCATCCAGGTCTCGCATTCGGGGATATCCACTTCCATGCTGCTTTCGAGCGGATGATACGCCGGGCCGTAGGCCTGCACCCGCGACTTCACGCCGTGCCGTGCGCACCATTGCCGGTAAGTGCGGGTGAATCGTTCACTGAATAGCTCGATCTGGAGGGTGAGGAAGTCGTAGCGGACCCGCTCCACGGCTTCCCGCGCCGCATCGCCCAACTCGGCCTGATTCTGGTTCGAAGTGGGGTTGCCCATCTCGCCCGTTTTGAACAGCACGAAGGGCAGATACGGCAACAGCGGGTAACCGCGGCGCGCCTCAAATACCGGAAGCATATCGGCACACCAGTTGGCGCCCTCCAGTTCCAGGCTGTCGCAGAACATCGCGCGGAAGCTCTTGCCGAGCGGACCCATCACGGGCTCGATGGCATTCGACATTCGTTCCAGGTAACGCTCCACCGCCGCGCGGTCGAAATGATTGAGCACGGGGCCATCCGCGCCCGGCGCGCCGTTGATCACGGCCTGGAATCCGCGCTGCTGCACCAGGGTGTGGAGGATGTGCTCCCCCGCCGGAACGTCGAGCGTGAGGACGCCGCCGGTGAGTTGTGCGGTGACATCCGTTCCGGGGGCGAATTGGTCCATCCGCCGCGGTGCCAGGCGCAGATACCGGATGCTCTTATCGATGGACTTCCACTTGGAATGCAGCGTGAGTTCCGCATCGGCCAGCAGCTCGGCTTCGGGAATCCGTACCGTACCGGGACCGCTGAGACGCCGCGTGCCGAGGGCCAGAATGTGGGTCTGCTCTTCGCGCGTGAGAAACTGCCCGCCGAAAGGCCATCCGGAGCCGACAATGCTGTCCGCGATCATGCCGCGTTCGTGTGCGCCCCGAACGGCCGTTTGCAGCATCCCGATCCAAGGCTTGCTCAGCCATTCGATCTCCGGAATGCCCAGCGGATCGTCGGGATTGGGGAACTTGATGGGGTTCACTTCGACGCCGCCGATGCCGGCGGTGTGGAGAAGGCCCAGTTCGCGAAGGATTTCCTTTTCCGTCAGTTTGTCGCCGTTCCACCACCAGCGCACGAACGGCCGCGCGGCGGCGGCCGGTTGCTGAAACGCGCGAAACAGCTCGTCATTCTCCGCGGCGCGGATGGCCTGCCAGGCCGGCGCCGCCACCACCGCACTCTTCATCAGCGTGCGCCGGGTAAGGCCCTTGTGCTTGTTTTGCATAGATCTCGTGCCGGGCCGGCCTCTCGGCTAGCAGCCCGCCAAATCGAATTCTTGCTGCCTCGCGATCGCCGCGAGCGGCTGGCGGCACGAGATTTCTTGTGCCGCCGTACTGCTCATGATAACGCCGACCATGAAGCGCTCGCTCGGACCCGTCGCGAACGTCGCACGCAAACCCTATTGCGTTTCCTTGTTCCGTTCGCGCGAGACGCCCACAATCATCAGCTCCAACGGCGCGGCCCCGGTATTCCGCAGCGCGTGCGTCTCATTAAGCTGGACAGGGATGGCGTCGCCTTCTCCGATCGCGGCGGTTTCCGATCCAACGGTAATGGTACCGGAGCCGCTCATCACGAAGTAGACTTCGGCCACACCGTGATGAATCTGCTGCCCCACGGTGGTTCCGGGCGGGAGGAGGAGATGGTCTGTGTATGCCCACGGCCCCACAAAAAGGCTGGGGGATACCGCGCGCCGGTACTGCACCGTACCCTGGCCGCCAAACATGGCATTGACGGGGCGCAGCAGCGCGCGATCGAAGGAGACGGTCATGAAGGCCGGGATACGGTCAAGCGGCACGTCCACCCGGGGATCGTCGGTATTGAAGGCGTCGTTCTCCCCCTTGAGCATCGAAACGTTGATATTGAGGAACTGCACCGGCTTGTCGGTGGGGTTGTACAGCGCGTGTGAGTGACCGAGCCGGCAGGGGGCGCCGACGGGGGCCTTGAGTTGCGATGTCCGGCCATCCACGGTGAACTGGGCTTCGCCATCCAGGATGACGTACATCTCCTCGCAGTTATTGTGAAAATGGTTGCCGAGGCTGCTCTTCGGTTTGAGAACGCCGCGGTGGACGAAGTAGAGATTGGTGTCCAGGCTGTGACTATCCAGCAGAACTTGGTAATCCATTTCGCCGGCCCCGGAATGAACGGCCTTGACGGTCTGCCGTCGGGCGGGATCGGTATGGGCGATGCGTTGCGCGAGCGGTTCGCGCGCATAGAGCGCCAACAACAACAGGCCGGCTACGGCGAGCAATCGCATGCGACAGAACTCCTTGGTGAACAGAGGCAGATCATATCACACCACACTAAATCCAACGCGAGCGCGGGCCGGAACCATTCAGCTACTGTGAGAAGCAACCATCCGCGTGTCGCGGGGAGGTGTTGAACATGAAGACTCGTCTGGCCATTCTGCTGTTTGCCGCCAACCTCCTGCCCGCTCAACCGGGCTGGTGGTCCACCGGGGCCGTCCGCTGGGTGCAGACCAACCTGCGCGAGGTGGATGCTGCCATGGATACCCGCCGCCTGGTCGCCCAACTCGCCGAAATGCGCGCCAATGTCGTCCTCATGGGTATGGGCGGTATCACCGCTTACTACCCTACCAGCGTCGAGTTCCATTATCCGAGCCCCTACCTGCCGCCGGGCCGCGACATGTTTGGCGACGTCCTCAAAGAGGCGCACGCCCGCGGCATCCGCGTGGTCGGCCGCTTCGACTTGAGCAAAACCCCCAAAGCCGTCTACGATGCCCACCCCGAGTGGTTCTTCCGTAAGGCCGATGGCACCCCCGTGATTTACAACGGCCTCTATTCCACCTGCATCAACGGCGGATACTATCGCGGGCAGGCCATGAAGATCCTGGCCGAGGCCCTGGAGCGATACGACGTCGATGGCCTCTTTTTCAATATGTTCGGCAACCAGTCCACCGACTACGGCGGCGCCTACGTCGGCCTGTGCCACTGCGATGCCTGCCGCGCCCGCTATCGCCAGATGTACGCCCGCGAAATCCCGGAACGCGCCGACGAGGATTACCGCCAGTTCCTCCTGGCCGGCGCCCGCGAGGTCTCCGCAGCCATCGGCAAGCTGATCCACCAAAAGCGGCCGCTCGCGGGTTACTTCAACTACATGCTGGAATCGACCGACGGCGTCATGTCGGAATCGAATACCGCCGTGCGGCGGCCGCTTCCCTTGTGGCCCTACTCCGCCAGCGATAACGTCAATCGCGCCCTCAACAGCCAGCCCGGCAAGCTCCCCGTGGATCTCAACATGCAGTTCGTGGACTACTGGTGGCGCTTTGCGACCGTCCCGCGCCAGGAGATTGCGCTGCGCATGTGGCAGAATCTGGCCAACGGAGGCGCCCTCACCTTCGAAGTCAACGGCACGCTCGACCTCCAGGACCGGCAGGCCTACGAAACCGCCAGGCCCATCTTCCAATGGGCCGCCGCCAACGAAAAGCACTATACCGGTCTGCGCAATGCCGCGCGCGTGCTTCTGCTCGCCGGCCCCGCGTCGCGCGGCGACGACGCCTATCGCGGCATTTTCCGCCTGCTCACCGAAGAGCACATCCCCTTCGCCGTCTCCGAAAACATGGACTGGCTCGGCACGCGCCCGTTCGATCTCGCCATCGCCACCGATTGGGCGCCCCCCGGCCTTCAGCAGTATGTCGAGCGGGGCGGCCATCTGCTGATCGCCAGTGCGCATCCGCCCGAG
>Ga0182030_10004256_pt1 | contig 30518 bp, 28 predicted proteins | sample 812S3MmetaG_FD_121299 | JGI IMG/M metagenome (GOLD analysis project Ga0182030, IMG submission 121299) | Permafrost microbial communities from Stordalen Mire, Sweden - 812S3M metaG (Illumina Assembly) | ecosystem: Environmental > Terrestrial > Soil > Wetlands > Permafrost | place: Sweden...
ACGCGGGCCGAAGCGTAGAGGAAATACAAGCCCAGCGCGAGGGCTCCCACGAAGTAGAAATTGCCCGCCATGTTGAGGTACTTCGGCAACAGGCTGATCGGCACCAGCGCCAAGCTGAACCAGAACATCCGCCGCGCGGTGGATTCGTTCGAAGGCTCCACGACGGGCAGCATTTTGATGCCGGCCTGCGCATAATCGTCGCGATACATCCAGGCGATGGCGTAGAAATGCGGGAACTGCCACAGAAACAGGATCGCGTACAGCACCCATGCTCCCCAGGTGAGCGTGCCGCAAGCGGCCGCGTAACCGATCAGGGGAGGCATCGCGCCGGGGATCGCGCCAATCGTCGTCGAATGGGGAGACCTCTGCTTCAATGGGGTGTACAAAAGTAGATAGCTGAGCTCCGTGAACAGGCCGAGAAGGCTCGTGAGCAAATTCGCCCCCAGCCAGAGTTCGACGAACCCCACCACCGACAGCACCAGTCCAAACTCAAGAGCGTGATTGGGCGTGACGCGGCCGGAAGGAATCGGGCGATTTTTCGTGCGCGGCATCTTGCCGTCCGCCACGCGTTCATACCACTGATTCAAGGCAGCGGTTCCGCTGGCGATCAGCGCCGTGCCGATCAACGCGTGCAGCATGGTTGACCAGGTCCACGACGGATTCAAAGGGGCTGCGCATAAAAACCCGATTGCCGCGCTCATCAGGATGAAACACGTGATCCGGGGTTTCGTCAGTTCTATATAGCTGCGTGCGGACGCCATGTAGTGAGATCTAGGGGTAACGCCTGTTGTTAGTGTACCTCGAAATCACGCAGAATGCGCTACTCACGCAAGAATGGTTACAGTTAAAATCGAATCGATCCCGGATTCGCGCCAGCAGTAATCATTTTAACCTAAAAGAATGTGCAACTTGGCGAGGATAGGCCGGATAGCTGGTCCCGAAGGGTGGAAGTCCCAAACGGATCGCGTAAACTATGGAGGATGACCACCACGTTACCCGCTTGGCTTGCCCCGGCGAATCAAGAGTTCGAGCGAAAGTTTCCAGGAGAATCGGGTGAGCGCCAGCCCGTGCACGCCGTCTATGGGGGAGCGCATTTGTTCAAATCCGACACGTGCCGTAAGTTCGGAACCATCGCCGAAAAAGCGTTGAACGAATATGCTCCCAATCGCGAAGCGTTCGCGGAAATGTTCGGCGTGGCTCCGGAGTTCGCGGAAACGGTGCGAATGCGGGTGATCGAAAAGCTACGGCGCGAGCCGGTGGAAGATTATCGCGTCGATTTCGAAGACGGCTACGGAACGCGTCCCGATGCCGAGGAAGACGCGGCCGCGCTATCGTCAGCCGCTGAAGTGGCCAAGGGATTGGCGGAAGGAACGCTGCCGCCGTTCATCGGCGTTCGCGTGAAAGCGCTGGGAGAAGAGACGAAAGCTCGCGGCATCCGCACGCTGGGTCTCTTCATGGGCGCGCTGCTCGAAAAGTCCGGCGGGAAACTACCGCCGAAGTTCGTCGTCACGCTGCCGAAAATTACCGTGCCGGAGCAGGTGCGCGCCATGGCCGACGCGCTCGATCCCTATCCGGACGTCGGCCTTGAGGTGATGATCGAAACGCCGCAGATCTTATTTCACTTGGACCAGATCATCGACGCCGGACGAGGACGCATCGTGGCGGCATCGCTGGGACCGTACGATTACACGTCGAGCTTGGGCATTTCGTCCACGCAACAGAATTTGCTGCATCCAGCCTGCGAGTTCGCGCGATCCGTCATGCAAGTTTCGTTCGCTGGTACAGGCGTCAGACTCGGCAACGGTCCTACGACGATTCTGCCGATTCCGAAGTATCGCGGTGCGGAGATCACAGCGGAGCAGCGGGAAAATAATCGGCAAACGATGAAGCGCGCCTGGTCGTTGCACTATCGTCACGTGCGTCACGAATTGCATAACGGATTCTTTCTCGGCTGGGATCTGCATCCCGCGCAGTTGCCCTCGCGCTACGCGGCCCTGTACGCGTTCTTCCTGGAAGGGTTGGCATCCGCATCGGAGCGGTTGAAGAACTTCATCTCGTCAGCGGCGCAGGCCACGCGCATCGGCGATGTGTTCGACGACGCGGCCACCGGACAAGGCTTGCTCAATTATTTCCTGCGCGCGATGAGTTGCGGAGCAATTCCTGAGAACGAAGTACCCGCGCTGACCGGCTTGACGAACGAGCAGCTGCGCACGGCGTCGTTCGCGCAGATTTTGAAGACGCTGTAATGGAATCCCCTGGCCCGGGGGTTATAACCCCGTCGCGTCAGCGCGGGGATCAACGAGCTCGCTAGGAAAACTTCACGCCCGCGATCACCAGTTGCGGCATCGCCTGATTCCAACTCTCCGGCAGTTCATCGAACGGCAAGCGGAACGACTTCGTTTCTCCCGGCTTCAATCCGCCCATCCGGAGACTCACAATCGGCAGACGCTTGCGCAGCACCAACTGCCCGTAGGCGTCGCGAAAAACACAGTAAATCTCGACGGTCTCGAGCGGACGATCTCCTGCATTGCCGATCTTGCCTTCAATTTCCACAATGTCGGAGCCGACGTAACTCGAGGTCGCCTTCATCGTGACGTCGTCCAGCTTCAGATTGCGAACGTAGGCTTTCGCTTCCGGCGTGAGCGAAAGTTCCTGCGCGGGATGCCGCGCGGTCCACTGCACGTACGCGAACAAGGCCCCGCCCAACACGGCGATGACGCCGAGAACATAGAGAATGGGCGACGGCCCCGAGGCAGCTTTCCGCGCAGCCGTGAGATCACTGACCACTGATCGTCATCTCCCGGATCATGATGGTGGGCGCTGCGATGGAGCTGCGAAACTCCAGGTCGGAACCAATCTCGGCGACATCGAAAAGCATCTGCTGCATTTTCCCCGCGATCGTGATCTCCGAAACAGGATACGCCACTTTGCCGTTCTCAATCCACAGACCGGCCGCGCCCGAAGAAAAATCTCCCGTGACGGTATTGCCGCCGCCGCCGATCAATTCCGTCACGTAAAGTCCGTTCGGAATCGCGGCGAGAATTTGTTCCGGGGAAGACTTCCCCGCTTCCAAAAAGAAATTTCCCGGACCCACGCCCGCGTTGCCCGTAATGCCGCGCGACGCATTCCCCGTGGTAGCCAAGCCCAGCTTGAGCGCCGTGTAAGTATTCAACAGATAGTTCTTGAGGACGCCGTTTTCCACGACCACCGTGCGTCGCGACGCGACGCCTTCGTCATCGAACGGCGACGTGCCGAACAAGCCGGGAATCGTCGCGTCATCTACAATCGTCACGCTATCAGCCGCGATTTTTTCGCCGAGCTTGCCGGCCAAAAACGACGCGTGCTTGTAGATCGAAGATCCGTTGACGGCATCGAAAAGATCGCCCAGCAGCGCGCGGGCTGTGCGCGGCTCGAAAATCACGGGAACCTTCTGCGTCGGAACCTTGCGCGGATTCAAGCGGCGAATTGCCCGCTCGGCGGCAATCCGCCCAACGCTCTCGGGGCTTTCCAGCTGCGCGAAAAAGCGCGACGCCGTGTACCAGTAATCGCGCTCCATCGAAGCGTCCTGTTTGGCGATGGGCGAAACGGAAAGTCCACAACTCGTGGTTCGGTAGCTGCCGACGAATCCTCGCGAGTTCGCAAACACGCGGCGCGAATGCGAGCTGGAAAATCCCGCGCCCTCGGAATTTTGAATGCGCGGATCGAAATCCAGCGCGGCAATTTCCGCGCGCTTCGCGAGTTCGATTTTCAGAGGGGCATCCAGGTGCTCAATCGCTTCGTCGAACATGCGCAGATCGCCCGTGAGCGTGCCGAGCATTTCACGCTCCGGCAATCCCGCCTGCGGATCTTCACTGGTGATTTTCGCCAGCGCCAGCGCGGCGTTCACCATCGTGCTGATTCCCTCCGGCGAGAGATCGGACGTGTAAGACGATCCCGTACGCTGGCCGACCAGGACGCGCAAACCCGCGCCGCGCGATCCGGCTTCCTTCACGCTCTCCACTTCGCGCATGCGGACGCTGACGGAAAATTCTTCGCCTTCGGAAATCGTGCATTCGGAATCGGTGGCGCCAAGCTTGCGGGCGGCCTCCACGACGTCGGCTGCAAGTTGCTCCAGATCTACAACCACGGCAGTCCCGCTCACGCTGCGGTTCCTCCCACGGTCATCTTGTCGATGCGCACCGTCGGCATTCCGACGCCCACCGGCACGCTCTGCCCTTCCTTGCCGCACACGCCGATGCCTTCGTCGAGCTTCAAATCGTTGCCCACCATGCTCACGTATTTCAGCGCCTCCGGCCCGTTGCCGATCAGCGACGCGCCGCGAATGGGACGCGTCAGCTTGCCGTTTTCGATCAGGTAACTCTCCGTGGCGGAGAACACAAAATTGCCGCTCGTGATGTCCACCTGCCCGCCCGAAAACGTGGTGCAGTAAATTCCCTTCTCCACCGAGCGGATAATTTCTTCGGGATCGCTGTGCCCCGCCAGCATGTAGGTGTTCGTCATGCGCGGCATGGGAATGTGTTGGTAACTTTCCCGGCGGCCATTGCCCGTCGGGGCTTGCTTCATGAGCCGACTCGATAGTTTGTCCTGCAAATATCCCCGCAGAATTCCGTTTTCGATCAGCACGTTCTTCTGCGTGGGCGCGCCTTCGTCGTCCACGTTGAGCGATCCCCGGCGGCTGTCGATGGTGCCGTCGTCGATCACGGTGCACAATTCGCTCGCGACCTTTTGCCCCACGCGGCCGCTAAACGCCGACGTCCCCTTGCGATTGAAATCCGCCTCCAACCCGTGGCCGACGGCTTCATGCAACAGAATGCCTGGCCATCCGGCACCGAGCACCACCGTCGTCTCACCCGCGGGAGCTTCCGCCGCGCCCAGCTGCACAATCGCCTGCCGTGCGGCTTCTCTCGCGAAATGTTCCGGCGGTTTCTCCTGCAGGAAAAAGTCGAGCGTCACGCGTCCGCCGCCACCGGAATAGCCGTGCTGCGGAGGCCCGTCCTTTTCGCGAGCCAGGGCGAAGATGCTCATGCGCGCCATCGGCTGCCGGTCGAAGCTCAAGTTGCCTTCGCTCGTCGCCACCATCACATAGCGCAGGCTGTCGGCGTAGGTCGCCTGCACCTGAAACACGCGAGGATCGTAGGCGCGCGCTGCGTGATCCGCGCGGCGCACCAGTTCCGCGCGTTCTTCCAAGCCCATCTCATGAGGGGCCCGCAACATGGGATACAAATTATGTTTATGCGAATTTTCGAAACCCGAGCGCACCACCGTCGCCGGACCTTTTGCGATGCACGCGGCCACACGCGCGGCTTTGCGGATCTTATCGGGGCTGAGATCGTCGCTATAGGCATAGCCGGTGCGTTCGCCAGACAGCACGCGCACCCCGACGCCGAGCGTTACGCCTTCCGTGGCGCTCTTGATGATGCCTTCGTCGATGCCAATGGAACTCGTCGCCAGGTATTCGAAGTACAGATCGGCGTAGTCGCCGCCTTCGTGCAGCGCCTCGCTTAAATAGGATTCGAGATCGTGCTCCGTCAATGCAAAACGTTCCGCGAAAAACGACTCAGAGAAGCGCATAATCCGAGCGTAGCAGGGCCTGGGGGCCTGGGGCCAGCGGCCAGTTAACGTCGCTTTACGGCCACAAAACGGAGGCGGCGGTAATCGAGGGTCCAGACGCCCTCGCGATAGTGATCCGGCCGCAGTAAATCGGAAACGGATTGGAACACGGCTTTCGCGCGTTCCGCAGTCATCCCCGCAACCGTTGCGCGGGCAAAAACGGCGAGCCAGTTCTCCATGCCGTCCTCGCCTTCCACGCGCGTAGGACGATCGAACAGCCACGCCTGGCAAACTTCCAGGCCGTGCCGTTCGAGAACCGTCGCATATTCGCCGATGCTCGGATAGTGCCACGGAATGCGCGCGTCGGTGCCGAGCACGGTGCGCAGGCCATCCACGATTGATTCAATATTGCCGTGCCCGCCGAGCTCCGCGATGAAGCGCCCTCCGGGCTTCAGCGCCCGCGCCACGCATCTTCCGACGCCGTCGTCATCCGGGACCCAATGCAGCGCGGCGTTCGAGAACACAGCGTCCACCGGCGCATCGAGCGTGAAGTTCGACGCGTCACCTTCCCTAAACTCGACATCCGGAAAATTCGCACGCGCCGCCGCGAGCAATTCGGGCGCAAGATCCAGGCCGATCACCTTCGCCCCGGCTTTCGCGATCGCTCCCGCGAGTTGCCCGGTGCCACATCCGAGATCAAGAATTCGCTCTCCAGGTTTGGCATCCAAAAGCCCGAGCAGATCGGCGCCGAATTCGAAAACATACGAATGACGGTTTTGATAATCGGATGGATTCCAGGCTTGGGTAACAGGTTGTGTCATGGGAAGAGTCTTCGTGCCTAGGGAGTCTTCGCGCAGCGGAAGCCGACGTCAGGCGCGGCGTAGCTCTGGGGGACCGCGACAAATTTATAGGCAACGGCCGAGGCAAGCGGTGTTTTAAACGATCCTCCGCGAATCTGTACCCAGAGTTCCTCCATCGGCGGCGGCGCATCCGGCGTCCCCAAAAACGTCATGAATGTCTCGATATCGTCCGCCGTGACGGGACCCTCCACAAACTCCCACGCATTGCCCGCCATTTGATACGCCGGCATGCGCTTGAAGGATTTCACAGGCATCAGCGCGTGTGCCGCCGTGGGATTATCGCTGAGGTTCGCCATGCTCGCGTCATCGGCATCGCCCCATGGGTAACGATCGCCATCGATGCCGCGTGCCGTGCGCTCCCATTCCTGCTGCGTCGGCAGGCGTTTGCCCTTCCACTTCGCGAATGCCCGAGCCTGCGCGACAGTGACGTTGACCACGGGAAGATCGGGCGCACCTGCGGGAGTGCTGCAGGGCGTCGATGGAGCAACGGCAGCCTTACAAAACGCCGCGAAGTCCGCGTTGCTCACTTCCGTCTCGTCGATAAAGAACGCGTTCAGCTGCGTTGTTTTTTTATCGGGGCCGGCCCGGAAATTTCCTTCCGGAACGTACAGCATTCCAGGCTGCGCCGGAATACGCCCGATCCACACGTAGACGATGACGGCGATCACCGACGCGAGAATCGCAGCCACGAAACCAAGGACGAAGATTTTACTGCTGCCGGCAGGCTCTACGGGGAGGTTCGACGAAGAAGGCATGTTTGAATTTGGGAACGACGGGGCGTGCAAGAGCGAAGGTCGGCCTCAATGATGATGTACTTCGCGGTGAGCGATCGCGTGCAGCGGCTTTGTACAATTTTCATCCGCATGCTCGCAGCGCATATGTTCGAATTGCACGGTGGTGTGATGGATGTCGAACTCGTGGCTCAAGACCTCGTTGATCTGGCGCAGGATGGTTTCGCTGGTCGAGGGAGGCATATCCTCAATCAACACATGACAGCTCAAAGCGCGCGATTGCGAGCCGAGATTCCAGATATGCAGATCGTGAACTTCGAGCACGCCGTCGATGGCGCCGAGCGCTTTCGCCACATCGCGGAGCCTCAGCCCCTTCGGGAGCCCCTCCAAAAGGATATTCAGCGAATCGCGAATAATCCCCCACGCGGTGGCCAATACCAGCGCGCCAATCAAGATCGAAAGCAGAGGATCCAGAATATGCCAGCCGGTGTAGCGCATCACGATGGCGCCCATGATAATCGCGACGCAACTGGCGGCGTCTCCCGCCATGTGGATCCAAGCGGCGCGCACGTTGAGGTCGTGGTGATGATCGCCATGGCCGCCCAGCGCCCATGCGATTCCTAAGTTGAGCACCAGCGCGACGCTCGCGACGACGATCATCATGATCTCGCCGACCGGCTCGGGGTGCATCAGCCGTTGATAGCTTTCGTAAAACAGAACCAGCGAAAGCGCCGCTAGCGCGAGGGCGTTGACAAAGGCCGCCAGCACTCCCGCGCGCTGGTAGCCATAGGTTTTTTGGTGATCGCCGGGACGCGTTTCCCAGCACACGCCGACGGCGGCCAGCAGTAACGCGAACGCATCCGTGAAATTGTGCCCGGCATCGGAGAGCAGCGCCAGGCTGTGCGAGCGAAAGCCCGCCCAGGTTTCCAGCGCCACGAAACCAAGGGTCAGGACAAGGGAAGCAAACAAGACGTTCGTCTTGCGTTTCGAATTCGAATGTTCGTGGTCATGCGTATGCAGATCGGAAGGTTCGGAATGCGAATGAGAATGCGCCATCCGTCTTCATCGTACAACTGTTCGCGGCGCGAAAGCTTTGCTCGCGCGCGCTACTTACGAACGGCGCCTTCCACGGCTTCCAGTTCCTTGCCCGCCTCCGCCCATTTCCCTTGCGCCGACAACTCGCGATAGCGCTGCAGATGCATGCGAATTTCGCCGATACGCGGATCGGGACCGCCTGGAATGGCGCGCGGAGTTTCGGACGCAGCCAGCGCACCGCCTGCCGCACTCGCGTTCGTATTTGATGAGGTCGACGAAGCCTTGCCGCCCTGCGCCGCCTGCAACTGCGCGATCGCTTCGTCGTAGGTATCGGCGTAGATCAGCGTATCGCCCTGCACCAGCGCGACCTTTTTCAACTGGGGCATCCTGGCTTGCGCGGCCTGAATATAGATAGGAGCCACATAGAGGAACGTCTGATCCACCGGCAAAGTCAACACCTGACTGCGCAGCACTTGCGAGCCCTGCTGGTTCCACAAGGTCAGATCCTTGGAGATATTTTGATCCTGATTGATCAGCGCTTCCACTTGTAAAGGTCCCGAAATCACCTCCTGCTTGGGCAGCTGCAGGTACACGATCTCACCCATGTGTTCGCCGTCGCAACGGACGACCATCATTCCGATGAGATTTTGTTTGTTGCGCGGAGTGAACGGGATGGTCAACAGGAACTCGGGATCTTTCTCGCCGGGGAGCTTCGCGATCATGTACGTCGGAGGCGTCGCAGTCGGCGTTCCGGTCTGCCCCGTGGTGAACGTCGCGATGTCCCACAAATCGGCGCGGTTGTAATACGACTCGGGATCGCGCATATGATAGGTGCGATACATTTCGGCCTGCGCGCGAAACATCATTTCCGGAGCTCGCGTATGGGCCCGCAGCCCCGCGGGCATGGCCGAGGCGGGCGTGAATAATTCCGGGAACAAATGTTGGTAGGCCTCAATCAGCGGATCTTCGGTATCGAAGATGTACATCTTCACTTCCCCGTCGTAGGCATCCACGGTCGCTTTCACCGAATTGCGGATGTAGTTGAAATGCCCCAGGCCTTCCATCGCCACATCCCGCGCATACGGATGCGATTCGCTGGTGAGATAGCCGTCGATGATCCACACCAGGCGGCCATCGTCGGTCAACACCATGTACGGATCTTCGTCCCAACTCATAAAGGGAGCGAGCGACGTGAGCCGTTCGCTCAGAGTGCGGCGGATCATCATGCGCGTATCGGGCGAAAGCGCGCTGGTGAGCACGATGTTCCAGTCGCCTTCGGAAATCGCCGCGAGCAGCCGCGTCCCGAAGCCCGCGATGGGAAATCCGCCCTTGCCGTCGTAGCGCGTGTTGACTTCGTTCGATCCCGAGGGATAGTTGAACTCCGGCTGCGTGGTGCGCACGAAAACAGTATCGGCACCGGCTTCGCCGTAGTAAATTTCGGGACGCGTGACCTTGAGGCTCGGCGTTTGCACCATCACCGGCGCGTCTTTCACCAGCAAATCCGGCAATCCGTTGTCGCTGATGCGATTCGCTTCCGCCATCACGAAACCGTAACCATGCGTGAACGTCAGGCTCCGATTAATCCAGCGATTGCGCGCGTCGCCCAGCTGATTGAGATCGAGCTCGCGCGGCGCGAGCAGCGTCTGCCGCAAGCGTCCGTCGATCATGTAGCGATCCACGTCCGTATCGGCGTACGTATACGGACGCAGCGGCTGGCTCTGTCCCAACGTGTCGTGAAACGCACGCCAATCCCACAGGCGGACGTTGTCGAGCAAATTCTTATTGGCGGCGAAATCGATGCGCCCCTGCTTCTGCGCCGCAAAATCAATATTGCGAGCCCTGCGATCGAGCCCGTAAGCGGAACGCGTCGCTTCCAGATGACGTTCTATGAACGGCTTCTCGAGCGTGAGCTCGTTGGGACGGACGTACAGGCTCGAGACTAGCGGCGGCACAACGATATCGATCAGTATAATTGCGGCGCAAGCAACCGCAAACTTGGGACGCTTCAATAGCACCAGCAACGCGGCCAGGATCGCAAAGCCGGCCTTGGCGGTCTGCAACGGCAAGCCGAGATTTTGCTGGACGTAATCCACGCCCACCATCAGATTGCCGTGATCGCTCAGCAGCATCGCATAACGGCCCAACCAGAATTCTCCCGCCATCGCGAACAGAAACAGAGCCGCCAGCGCACGCAGCGTACCGGCTTCGAACGAACCCATGCGGAAGAAATCGCGCAGATCGATCTCATGGCCCGGCTCGAAATGCGGCAGATCGCGGCGCAGCTGCCAGCCGCGCGCCGTGACGTAATACAGCACTCCCGCAGCGAAGGCCACGGTCGCGAGAAACGTCACGAGCATGTCGTAAAACGGCAGCTCGAAAAAATAAAACGAGAGCGGCCGGCCGAAGACCGGATCCGCCCACGCAGCGGCGCCGGCGCTCGCAGCTGTGGACCCTCCGATATAACGCGCCAGAATCCAGCCATCGACGGTGGCTTCGCTGATCATCCAGGCGACGATGGCGAGGACGACGGTGCTGCCCAGCGCATAGAGGCGATGCTCGCGCAGCATGACGCCCGCGTGCTTCATCCCTCGCGCGTGGGCGATGAACAGGACGACGAAAACCAGCAACCACGCGGCGACCGTGGGCGCATAGTGATACGCCGCCATGCGCAGCCAGGTGTTCACCTGCGCCATCTCTTGCCACCACAGGTAATCGATAAACAGGCTGCATAAGCTGCGCCCGAAAACCAGCAGGACGATTACAACAGCGGCGATCCAGGCTAGACGAAATTCGGGACTGCGACGGGGCATGGGTAGGATCGGCATGAATACCTAGAGCGTACTAAACCATTCCGCCGAGCGTGAGGACGGGCCGGAGAGAGAGACCTCGGCTGTTCAGGGAAAAAGCCAGCCCGCGCTTGTCGAGCGAGTACGCTACAGCAAGCGGAAATTGACTTCGATGGTCGCCATGACGGGAACGGGTTTGCCGTCTTTCATGCCGGGACGGAAGCGCCACTTCTCAACGGCTTCAATCGCTTTTTGATCCAGGCCCAGGCCAAGCGAGCGCGTGACCTTGATGGACTGCGGACGTCCCTGGTCGTCAACCACCAGCGACAACTGCACGGTCCCCTGCCACTTCGCCTTGCGAGCTTCTTCGGAATATTCGGGTTCGACCTTCATGAGGATGCTGGGCGCGGTGACGCCGCCGCCGATGCGATACGCTCCGCCGCCAAATCCACCGCCGCTGCCGGGTCCGAATCCAGGGCCGCGCCCGGGTCCAACGCCGGTGCCGATTCCATTGCCAATGCCGCCGCCCATTCCCGTCCCGTTCGACGGAATGCCCAGCTTGCTCAAAGGGTCGCCCATGTTATCCGCGACGATGTTCGGAATATTATCCGGCGCGATGATCGACGCCGGCATCGGCAGCTTCGGATCCGGAGGAGGAGTCGCCGTGGGAGGAGTAAATTGCCGCGGAGCGGGCTTCGGCAACTTGCCCTTGCTGGCATCGAGCGGCATGCGCGCGCCGCCTCCACCACCGCCTCCCGAGGCCTTCTTCGCCGCAGGCAGGTAGGGCCGCAGGTCCGGCATCAGCAGCGTCGCGGTCTGCTTCGCCAGTTTCTGCACCGGCTTGTACGATCCAAGAATTAACAGCAGCGCGACGATTCCAACGTGAATCAAAACAGACCCGAGGCCGGCCTTGGTCTCGTTGCCTGCGTAGATCGTGATTTCCTCCATCGGCACCGGCTTCGACGTAATTTCGAGCGGCGGGAGCTTAGGGGGGTTAATCAGTTCCCTGATGGAACCGACAATCGTGCGATACCACGGGACTTCCAGATCAGGCGTCAGCAGATGCTGCAGATGGATATCGGCATCATCCGCTGGATTGACTGGTGGCGGCGGATTTACTGGTGCGGTATTGACGACTTCCTGCTCCGGCACTGGCGCGCTCCCGTTTGGATAAACCTCTACGGTTATATGACGTATGAAATAAGCAAAAGTTGCACTTCGCCTACGGCTCCATTCTGAGCTTTCACCAAGTTTAACACAACGGGCCTGGGGCAAATAGGAAGGCCCGTGAGGCGGCCGGAGCCTGCATTCGGTTCCACAGCGCAGCCGGTGGCGCGAAATCCGGGAACCTGAACGCCCGCTATGAGATAGGCCTTCTCAACTGGCATACTAGTTCTTTCATGTATCACATTTTAGAAAAACGGATCGGCGAAGCTTTCGCCGCGCGCGTGAAATCGCTTTACGGCCAGAGCGTCCCCGTGCAGACCGAGCAGCCCAAGCAGACGGCGTTTGGAGAAATCGCCGTGCCCGCGGCGTTCCAACTCGCCCGGCAGTTGAAAAAGCCCCCCAAGGCGATCGCCACCGAACTGGCCGAGGTCACGGGCAAGATCGAAGGCGTTGCGTCGCTGGAGATCGCCGGCAACGGATATATAAATGTCCGGCTCGATCGCGGATATTACGGAGCAGGATTACTACGGGGCGAGGCTGCTCTGAGCCTTCTCGATCCGGACGCCGGATTTGGCGAGACGGACGCCGGGTTTCGCGAATCGCGCGAAACGCGCGATTCGGCGGCAAAAATAATAGTCGAGCACACCAACATCAACCCCAACAAAGCAGCCCACATCGGCCATCTGCGCAACGCGATCTTGGGCGATACCTTCGTCCGCATGCTCCGCGCCATCGGCGAAAACGTCGAGGTGCAGAACTACATCGACAACACCGGCGTCCAGGTGGCCGATGTCGTCGTAGGCTTCAAGCATCTCGAAAAGAAATCGCCCGCCGAGATCCGCGAGTTGATCGCGACCACTCGTTTCGACTACCAGTGCTGGGATCTCTACGCGCGTATTTCTTCGTATTACGCCGAGCATCCGGAATCGCTGCAATGGCGCCGCGACATGCTGCATACGATTGAGAGCGGCCACGGCGCCACGGCTGCTTTCGATGCCGACGCCGAGATCGGGCAACTGGTGGCCGACGCCGTCGTCAAAACGCATCTGGCCACCATGTGGCGGCTCAACATTGTGTATGACGTTCTCCCGCGTGAGAGCGAAATCCTGCATCTGCAATTCTGGGCGACGGCCTTCGAGCAGTTGAAAGAGCGCCAGGCCATTTACCTGGAAACCGAGGGCAAGAACAAAGGCTGCTGGGTGATGCCGGGTTCGGCATTCCGCACCGCATCGGAAAAGCCGATGACCGAGGAAGCTCGCGAGTCCGAGGGCACGGAGGACTCCGCGGATCAAAGCGACAGCAAAGTGATCGTGCGGTCCAACGGCACCGTCACCTACGTCGGCAAAGACATCGCCTATCAGCTGTGGAAGTTCGGCCTCCTCGGCAAGGACTTCCACTATCACAAGTGGCATCGTTACCCCAACGGCCACGACGTGTGGGCGTCCACATCTCAACCGCAAACCACGGCAATGCAAGAGACGACGCCGGCCTTCGGCCATGGATCGCGCGTCTATAACGTGATCGATTCGCGGCAGTCTTATTTGCAGGACGTCGTCGTCGCCGGGCTCCGTGCACTGGGCTACGAGAAGCAAGCAGAGAACAGCATTCACTTTTCCTACGAGATGGTCGCACTTTCGCCGCGCACCTGCATCGAGATGGGCATCGAGCTTTCCGACGAAGACAAGCGCCGTCCTTATGTGGAGGTCTCCGGCCGCAAGGGCCTTGGCGTAAAAGCCGACGACCTGATCGATAAATTGATCGAGAAGGCGCTGGAAGAAGTGACGTCGCGCCACGCCGAGGAGCCGGAAGAATCACGGCGCAAGGCCGCCACGCAGATCGCCATCGCCGCGCTGCGCTATTTCATGTTGAAGTACACGCGCAATTCCGTCATCGCGTTCGATTTCGGGGAGGCGCTCGCATTCGAGGGCGAAACCGGCCCCTATGTGCAATACGCCGCCGTGCGCGCAGGCCGAATTTTAGGCAAGCTCAAGGAGCGCGGTGAGGCTCTTCCGGATTTCGCGGCATCGCTCACACGAGAGGCGATGGATCGCCAACTCGCGAACGAGGATTGCTGGCAGGCGCTGCTCTCGGCATCGAAAGCCGGATCGGCCATCGAGCGCGCCGTCACCAGCGGCGAGCCCTCGCACGTGGCGCGCTTTGCGTTCCAACTCGCCCAGGCGTTCAGCGGGTTCTATCAGAAATTCCACGTGCTCGACGAACCGGACGCGGAGAAGAAAACCTTCCTGTTGTGGATGACCGAATATTTCCGTGCGCAGTTAGAGAGGACGCTCGGAGTACTCGGAATCGAAGTGCCGGAGTATATGTAGAATATCGAAATGATGCGGTGCCGCAAATTGCTTACGTCCGTGGTCGCGGCCGCGCTGTTTAGCTCTGCCGAGCCCATTGATCTTGACTACAAAGCAGATAAGCTCGACTATCTCGGCTACACATTTCAAAAAACCTACGACGCCAAGACTTCGGAGTGGACGTTGGAAGCGCGCAAGGACGGAACGCTTGTCTATACGTTTGGGCAAGCGCTCGAGCCTGCGCACCTGAGCTTCGGATTGGTCAAGCTACTGCGAGGCGATTCAAAGCAGGTGGCGGTTGAGGTCTACAGCGGCGGCGCCCATTGCTGTGCGAACGACTGGATTGTCTCGGTCGACCCAGAATTTCGGGTATTGATGGACACCGAAGGGGACGTGCACGGAATGAACGACGCGGTCGACGTGGATGGCGACGGCAACTATGAGTTTTCGATCAACACCATCACCTTTGATTATTATCGGACACCTTATGCCTGGTCGCCGCACGGAAGCGTGTGGTTCATGTACGAGCCGCAATCGGGAAAGTTCGTTCCGGCGAACGACCGATGTTTTGATGAAATCAAGAAACAAGTCGATCTGATAGTGGCCGACCTTCGCGCCGGCTCGTGGAAATCGGACCTCGATCCGGACCACGAGCTTCGACGAGAGGTCCTCGACGTCGTGATCGACTATCTATACGCCGGACACGATCGCGAGGCGTGGGCATTTTTTGACGTGGCATACCCGGCTGAAGATCGGGATGACGTCAAAAAGGAAGTGATGGAGTACGTCTCGCACGAGCCGTTCTACGAGGCCTTGCAGAAGCCGTTCGGGCAACGCGGCGAACGCTAAGACCTAAGCCAGGTTACCAACCCGCGCGCCAAACCGCGACAGCACACTCGGAGCCTCCAACATATCCCGATCCCGCAGCATCCGCGCTGGACCGCTCGCCGATTCCCACACTTCAACCTCGCGCGTCTGCGGATACACCAGCATATTTCGCCGCCGGATCGAAAGCCGTGTGCGTTCTTGACCGCCGAGCGTCGAGTTCGTAACGAAGCTCGTCCGGCTCTAGCAGCCGGTCGAAGTCGGCGACCGAGATCAGCGTCCTGGTGCTCACGATCCGATTATAGGACGGCGACGAGCGCTTTCGTGCGGCCTATTCCACCACTCGACCATCGCGCATTCTGACAATTCGATGCGCATAGGCCGCGGCCTCCGGATCGTGCGTGATCATCAGGATCGTCTGCCCCAGACGCGCGTTCAAATCGCGCAGCAGGCCGAGGACGGCGGCGGAGTTCTCGGTATCGAGATTGCCCGTCGGCTCGTCGGCCAGCAGAAGCGCCGGCTGATTCACCAGCGCCCGCGCAATCGCCACGCGCTGCTGCTCGCCTCCCGAAAGCGCGCGCGGTTTGTGACCGAGCCGCGACTTGATGCCGAGCAGATCCAGGATGTGCTCGAAATTTGCATCACTACCTGCGCCGTTCCTGCCCGCCCCGTGGTTTCCAGCAATGTCGCGAGCGATCGCGATGTTGTCCGCCGCCGTCAGCGTCGGCAACAGATTGTATTTCTGAAACACGAATCCGACTTTCGATTTGCGCAGATCCGTGCGTTCCGCGTCGGTCATCGAAGAAAGATCGCGGCCGTCGATGCTGACGCCGCCGGACGTGGGAGGCGTGAGCCCTCCGAGGATGTTGAACAATGTCGATTTGCCGGAGCCGCTGGGTCCGACAATCGCGACAAATTCGCCGGGAGTGACGGAAAGGTTCACGCCGCGCAGCGCGTGCACGTCGACCTCGCCCACGCGGTAGGTCTTTTTTAAATCGCGGATTTCAATCATGGGGTGCGAATACTACCACGCCAACAACAAAAGCAGATCCCTCGACTGCGCTCGGGATGACAAGGCTGGAGGTTGTGTCTGAATGTAGCGGCAATCGTTCCCGCTCCAGGGTTGCGTTAATCATACGCCAGCGCCTCAATCGCGTCCTGGCGTGAGGCCTTCAATCCGGGATAAATCGCACCAATGAGCGATCCGCTGAGCGCGATGATCGCCGCCCACGGCCACCACGAATACACGATCAGCATCGGCATCGTCGGAACAAACACATGCATAATCCAACGCGTTCCGTAGCTCATGAGGATTCCGGCGATCGCTCCGCTCACGGCCAGCACCAACGTTTCACGCAAGAGGATTCCCATGATGTAGCCGGGCGATGCGCCGAGCGCTTTTAAGATTCCGATCTCGCGTGTGCGTTCCAGCACGGCCGTATACATCGAGAGAAAGACGACCAGGAACCCGACGATCACGGCGAGACCAACCACAACATTCGTGAAGCGCTTCAAAATCGGTATGCTGTCGACCGAGATCAACGACACGTACTGATCGACGGAAAAGATTTTGTAGTCCATCAGGCGCGCATTCAGTGCCGTGATGACGTCGGTCGTATTGGCAGGGTTGTCCAGCTTCACGTAAATCATGCTGACTTTATCGCGCGCGGAATATTTATCCTGCAGAGAGCCCATGGGAGCGAACAAATGCGACAGCTTTCCGGACTCCACGACGCCGGAGATGCGCCATTTCAATCCGAGATCCAGCGTGTCGCCGGGCTTCAGATGATGCGCGTCGGCGTAAATGTTATCCACGATCAGGTCGTTTTCGCCCGCGAACGGACCGCCCGCCAAATAACGAAAGCCTCCGCTCATGGCGTTGAATTCGTCAATGTTGATACCGGTGATGGAATCGAAGTTGCCGATCGATTGCACCAGCACACCCGTGGCCAAAGCGACATGCGGCTCGATCCGCACCACGCCGACGACGCCTTGCGGCATATTGCCGGAAAACGCGAGGATGGAACTACCGGGAGGGCGCACCATGACGTCGGCTCCGGTGCCTCGCGAACGTTCGGCGATATCGCTCAGCACGCCATTGCTGACGCCGACCAGCGTCAGGATCATGGTCACTTGCACGCCGATGGCGATGGCACTGAGCAGAGTCCGGACCGGACGGTGTTTGAGATTTTCAACGATTAAGCGGTGGATCAATTCTTCAGTGTACCAATCGCGTTCGCGCGCAAGCCACAAAAAGTGTTCGAGCCTATGGCTGCCGGTTCTGCAACCACGCGGCGTTGATGACGGCGATCCCGGCGATTCCCGCGGTTTCCGCTCGTAAGATCGACGGTCCTAGGGATACCGGAGTCCAACCGGCTTGCGCAAATTCGCTCCGTTCTTCATCCGTCCAGCCACCTTCGGGACCGACGAGCATCGCGACTTGATCGGCGGGAGTTTTCGTTTGCGGCAGCGCGTCCAATAAGGGCTTCGCTTCAGGATCTTCGTCCAGCGCGTAGCGATGATCGGCGGAAGTGGCGAGAGTTTCTTTCCACGGCGTGGCTTCGTCGATCTCCGGCAAATGCGCGCGGCGCGATTGCTGACTGGCTTCGACGCCGATGCGCCGCCAGCGCTCGATGCGTTTCTGCGCGGCTTTATCGAGTCCTCGTTCCGTGCGCGTCGCCATCACTGGGACAATCCGTGCGACGCCCAGCTCCGTGGCTTTCTCGATCATCCATTCGAAGTGATCGAACTTGAAAATCGCCGCACACAGAGTGACGTGCACCGGCGGAGCCACCGATTCGATCTTCGAGAGCGTCTGAAAAATGACGACCGACTTGCGCGCGGTCTCCACTTCGGCGAGATAGACGTTGCGATTGTCGGAGATCTCGTACTTCTCGCCCGCTTCCACGCGCAAAACGCGCGTGAGGTGTTGCGCGTCGTCGCCGGATATCTCGGCGCGTCCGTTGCGCACCTGGTCTACGAAAAATCTCCGCCGCATGAGGGTCCGGGGCTCCTTGCAGTATCCTTGCAATTAATGATCGCCCATCTGCGCGGAACACTTCTCGAGAAACATCCCAATACCGTCATCATCGACGTACAGGGCGTCGGTTATGAGCTTGCGATCCCGGTTTCTGCGTTTTCGGCGCTGCCGGACAAAGGCGCGCCCGTGCAGTTGCACGTCTACACGCAGGTGCGCGAAGACGCCATTTCGCTGTTCGGCTTTCAGGCCGTCGTCGATAAGTCGCTATTCGAAAAATTGATCAGCGTTTCCGGTATCGGTCCCAGCGTGGCGATCAAAGCGATGGGCGGCATGACGGCACACGACCTCGCCGCCGCGATTCGGTCCGGTGCGATCGAGCAACTGGTGCGCATTCCCGGCATCGGCAAGAAAACCGCCGAACGCATGGTGCTGGAGCTGCGCGACAAACTGGAATTTGTGGGCCTATCCGCCGCCGCGCACGCCACACCCGTGAAGTCGGCCTTCGAAGGAAATGAAGAGGACGTCATTTCGGCGCTGATGAACTTCGGCGCATCCCGCGCGGCGGGCGAGGCCGCCGTCGTCAAGGCGAGGTCGACGACGGAGTCGAATGATTTCGACGCTCTGTTCCGCAGGGCTTTGAAGTTGGTCAAGTAATCCCCGCTTACGGGGCGGGGTTATAACTCCTGGCGTCGGCCCGGCGATTCTGTTCCTCATACAGCGCTCAATAGCTTGCTAGTAAACTGAAACTTCATGCGTGAACAGGGCATTGTTTCGGCATCGCTCCATGAGGACGAAAAACAGTTCGAGGCCGCGCTGCGTCCTTCGCGCCTCGACGATTTCGCCGGCCAAACGAGGGTCAAGGAAAATCTAAAGATCGCCATCGAAGCCGCCAAACTACGCGGCGAGGCGATGGACCACGTGCTGCTCTACGGACCTCCCGGGCTCGGGAAAACCACGCTCGCGGGGATTATCGCGCAAGAACTCGGCGTCAATATTCAGCAGACTTCAGGACCGGTGCTGCAGAAAAAGCTTGATCTGGTGGGGATTCTGAGCAATTTGCAGGAGCGCGAAGTTTTCTTCATCGACGAGATTCATCGCCTGCAGCCTGATGTGGAGGAGATGATTTACTCGGCGCTCGAGGATTTCCGCATGGATATCGTCATCGGCACGGGGCCGGGCGCGCGCACGGTGGCGATGGACATCAAGCGCTTCACGGCCATCGGCGCGACCACGCGGCAAGGAATGATCAGTGCCCCTTTGCGCGGGCGTTTCGGATTGGTGCTGCGGCTGAATCCATACGAGGCGGAAGAGCTCGCGAGAATCGTCAAGCGCTCGGCGCGATTGTTGGACGTGACGATCGATCCCGAGGGCGCGGATGAGATTGCCCGGCGCAGCCGCGGCACGCCGCGCATTGCGAATCGCCTTCTGCGGCGCGTTCGAGACTACGCGCAGGTGCGTGCGGCGGGGCATGTGGATTTAGAGGTCGCGAATAAGGCGCTCGACTTGTTAGAAGTGGATCGGCACGGACTGGACGAGATCGATCAGAAGATCATGCTGACGGTACTCGAGAAATACGGCGGCGGCCCGGTGGGCCTCGCGACGATTTCCGCGGCGATCGACGAGGAACAAGGAACCATCGAAGAAGTCTACGAGCCGTATCTCATGCAGCTTGGTTTTTTGGATCGGACACCCCGAGGACGAACCGGCACGGAACGGGCGTTCGAATATTTCAAAGTGGAGCGCCGCCGCGGAGGCGCTCAGAATAGTTTGTTCTGATCGCGGAGAATGCGGCAGGTGGAGGGGCTTGCCCGCCTGCTTACACGGTTCGCGCAATGACTCGATAGAATAGTGCCAGATGCGCTCTTTCCTGATCTTGGCCTGTACCGCGTACGTCTTGTCCTCGCCCGCATTCGCGCAAAAGCGTCCGTTCGACGTGGAAACTCTGCTGAGGATCCAACGCATCGGCGATCCGGTGCTCTCGCCGGACGGTAGGCAAGTCGCGTTTACCGTTCAAACCGTCGATTTCGAAAAGAACTCCAAGCCCACGCAAATATACGTGGTCCCCTCCGGTGGAGGCGCGCCGCGCCAGTTGACGCGCGATGGATCGACGAACACAGATCCGCGCTGGTCGCCGGATTCAAAACTGATTTACTTCGTCTCGAACCGCCCGGTGGGGGCGTTTTTCTACAGTGGCCCAGCGTCGGGTGTGGCCGCCGTCGCCAATCAAGCAGCCATCCCTTCTTCCCAAATTTGGGTGATGAATGCCGATGGTAGCGCTCCGCGTCGAGTGACGCAGCTTTCCACGGAGGCCTCCGGGCTGCTGCTTTCGCCCGACGGGCAGAAAATCGTATTTCTTTCGAGCGTCTATCCCGATTGCAAATCCGGTCTTGCTACGGGCGCGTTCGACGACGCTTGCAATAAAAGAAATATTGACGCCGATGCCAAGAGTCTGGTGAAAGCGCACATTTACACTTCCCTGCTCTACCGTCATTGGAACGAATGGCAAGGCCCACGGCGCCAGCACCTCTTGGTCGCGAACATCGACGGCACAGATGTGCGGGACCTCACGCCGGTGCCTTACGACGTTCCTCCGTTTTCGCTCGGCGGTCCGCGCGGCTATACGATTTCGCCGGATTCCCTGGAGCTGGCGTATGTTTCGAACACCGACGCGGAGCTCGCCACCAGCACCAACTCGGATATCTATGTCGTTCCGTTGACGGGCGGCGATTCGAAGCGCATCACGCTCAGCCCGGGTGGCGATGCCGGACCCGCCTACTCGCCCGACGGAAAATATCTGGCGTTTCTTTCGCAATTCAAGCCCGGTTACGAATCGGATCGCTGGCGCTTGCAGGTGTTGGAACGCGCTACGGGGAGGACCACGAATCTCACGGAGTCGATTGATCGCTGGGTGCAGAGCTTCACGTGGTCGCCCGATTCGGCGCGCTTGTTTTTCACGATTGAAGATCGGGGACGCACGGAACTGCAGATGATCCAGGCCACCGGAGGCGGCATTCGCACGATCATCAGCGGCGCATCCACGTTAGACGACGTGCAATTCAGCGGCGACGGACGCATGATGATCTACACCGAGCAAAGCGGCTCGCGGCCTCTTGAAATCTTTCGCGCGAATTCCGGAGGAGGCACCGGCGTGGCGCTCACGCACTTGAACGAAGTCCTTCTCTCCAACATCGCTCTGACGCCGCTCGAAGAGCTGTGGGTGGATGGCGCCGAGAAATCGCGCGTCCATTCGTTCATCGTGAAGCCGCCGAATTTCTCCGCAAGCACGAAATATCCCGTGCTGTTCCTGATCCACGGAGGGCCGGAAGGCGCGTGGGGCGAATCGTGGACCTATCGCTGGAACGCGCAGGTGTTCGCCTCGGCGGGCTATGTCGTGGTGGAACCGAATCCGCGAGGGTCCACGGGATATGGACAGAAGTTCGTCGACGAAATCAACGGCGATTGGGGAGGCAAGGCGTTCGACGACATCATGGCGGTGACCGATGCGGTCGCGGCATTACCTTACGTCGATAACAACAGAATGGCCGCCGCCGGAGGATCCTATGGCGGGTACATGATCGATTGGATGCTGGGACACACGGCGCGCTTCAAAGCGCTGGTCACGCACGACGGCGTGTTCGATTTGGCGAGCGAGGCTCGCGAAACCGAGGAGCTGTGGTTCCCCATGTGGGAGTTTCGCGGCATGCCGAATGACAGTCCCGAGCTCTACAATCGCTGGTCGCCGAGCAATTACACGCGCGAATTCAAAACACCGACGCTCGTGATTCACGGCGAACAGGATTATCGCGTGCCGATCGGACAAGGGCTGCAACTGTTCACCGCTTTGCAACTGCAAAAAGTTCCGTCCAAATTATTAGTGTTTCCCGACGAAGGCCACTGGGTGTTGAAACCGCAGAACAGCGCGCTGTGGTATCACACCGTGCTCGATTGGGTCGGGCAGTGGACAAAGCAACAGTGAACAAATAGCCCCGCTTACGGCGCGATGTCTTCCAGGCGTCGATTGCGCGTTTCGATCATCCCCAACGCGGCAACGGCACCGATGATCGCGACGCCCGCGAACATCCAGAACACGGGACCGACGCCGTCGCGTCCCACGATCACTCCGACCATGGTGGGCCCAATCGCCGAAGAAATGCGGAGCCACGAAGTACTCAGCCCGGTCCCGATGGCGCGCATGCGTGTGGGATAAATCTCCGGCGTATACAAATAGAGAACCGCATTCGCCGAGCCGATGACGCCATAACTCAACGTCACCAGGATCATCACCCGCGTGGCGCTCGCGGGAGCTCCGAATCCCAGGCTCGCGAGTAAAATCGCGCTCACAACGAAACTCGCGATGGTCCAACTGCGCCGCCCCGTACGATCGATCAGGAACGCGCACACCAGCAGCACGGCGACTTGCGCCACATTCAGCAGCGACGCTGCGCGCAGAGATTGTTTCAAACCTAAGTGATACACCGTGTTGTAAAGGCTCGGCATCCAATTGTTCAGGCCGTTGGAGACAAAATACGCGCAGAACCACAGCACCCACGCGATGAGCGTGCGTTGCAGGTAGACGGGCGAAAGCACTTCGCTCCATTTCGCGCGGCTTTGCGGGAAGGCCGCATGCAGAGTCGCGGCGGGGACCTCCACGCGCTTGGTCGTCGACGCTTCCGCCTGCTGCACCACCTTTTCGGCCTCGGCCAGTCGTCCATGCGAAATCAACCAGCGCGGCGACTCGGGAAGTCGCGTCAGTAAATACGCCACGATCAGCCCTGGAATTCCGCCAATCAAGAACATTGCCTGCCATCCCCACACGGGTACCAGCAGCGTTCCGATTTGCCCAGTGGCCATGAGGCCGATGGGGAAAATTAATTCGTAGAGCAGGAAGAATCGACCACGCCCGCGCGTTTGCGATAGTTCGCTGACGTAGGTCGCCGCCACTGGCATTTCGCCGCCCACGCCGATTCCCTGAATGAGGCGGCACGTGAGCAGCGCCGCGAAATTGCCGGTAAACGCGCACGCGATGCTCATGACGGACATGATGGCGACGGCCCACGCCGCACTCGGCACGCGCCCGAATTTCTCCGCCAGCCAACTAAACAGCAACGCACCCGCCAGCTGTCCTATATATGCGGTTCCGATCAGCACGCCGCTTTGCGTCGCCGAGATGTGCCACAACTTGATCAGGATCGGAAGCGCGAACGCCAGCGACAACGCGTTGAACGCATCGAAGAACGTCGCGCTGCCCATGACGACGCGCGCCTTCGCGTGCCATATCGTGAAGGGGACGCTCTCCATCCGGGCGAGCAGCGCTCCGGCGTGCGTGCGATCTGCAAGGTCGCTTGCGGCGATCGGATCACTCATGTTTTGCGGAGTCGCTCATCTGGTACGCCTCACTTTTCCGCGTAGCGGCGCAGTAATTCCTTCGCCACCCGCAGAGAGTCAACACGCGCCAACAGGTCGCGGAGTTCGCCCGCGATTCGATTGGGACTTTCGACCGGCGTGAGATGCCTCGCGCCCGGCAAAATCGTGAGCGTCGATCCTGCCATCGCCTCGTGCATCTGCCGCGCCATGGCCACGGGCGTCGCATAATCTTCTTCACCGACGATCACCGCCACGGGCATCTTCATCCCGGCGAGAAACGGACGCACGTCGGCATCGCCCAAGAGAACGCAGGTAGACGCGTAGGCTTCCAGATCGTTCGCCAGAAAAACGTTCGCCGCCGCTTGCGCCAGTTCGGGATTTTCGGCGCGAAACTTGTCGCCGAACCAGCGCGACACCTGGAAATCCACCATGCCGGTGAGTCCGTTCTTGCGCACGCCCTCGGCGCGTTCGCGCCACTGCTTCGGAGCTTCCGCGCCATACCACGCCGTGGTATCGATGAGTCCCAGTGCCGTCGCGCGCGCGGGATACAAACCGCCGAACGCTTGCGCGACGCAGCCACCCATGGAACATCCGGCGACCGCGGCCGAAGTCCAGCCGACGTGATCGAACAGTTCCGCCAGATCGTTCGCGTACTGTTCCACCGTGTAAGGACCCGCGGGCTTGTCCGATTTCCCGTGTCCGCGGCAATCGTACGTCAGGACGTGAGCGGCGCCCGCGAGTTCGCAAACCACGCCATCCCAGATGGTGCGGTCGAGCGCGAGCGAATGAATCAGCGCGAGCCTGGGCGCTTGCTCCTCGCGCGCCGCGTGCAAAGTGTAATCGATGGCACAGCCATCTGAAGTTTTGAAATTCGCCATTGAATGAAATTAGAGGAAAGAAATTAGACCGTCTGCTCGACCGGGACCAGCGGAACTCCCCAGGCATCGTAGCCATACAGCCAACTGGTGTCTTCGGTGCCGCCCTTCATCCACGTATTCGCGCTGGAGATCATCTGAATGCGTGACGCACGCGGCTTGCGATTCGCCTCGTACAATTGCAACGCGCCGGGGATATCCTCGCCGCGCGTTTCTTCGAAGCAGCGCGCCAAAATCGCGGCGTCTTCAATGGCGGCAGCGGCGCCCTGCGCCATGTAGGGCGTCATGGGATGGCAGGCGTCACCGAGCAGCCCGACGTTGCCGTCGCTCCACCGCGGCAGTGGTTCGCGCTCCAGGATGGCCCACTTGTGGCAATCCGGACAAGCTTCCAGCACCGCGCGAACGTCGTCGTGAAATCCCGCGTATTCGGCGCGCAATTCGTCCACATCCCCCTTGGCGGACCACGATTCCTTGGTCACCCAATCCGCAGGTTCGGGAACGCTGGTGACGAAATAGATTTCACTGCGATCGATCTTGGTGTAATAAATCACGATGTGACGATCGATGCCCCACCACTTCGTACGCGACGGTCCAATGTCGCGGCCTCCTAAATGAGAAGCCGCAAAATTCGCGCGATACGCAATGCGTCCCTTGTGGATGGGAGCGTCCGGCCCCACGACGATATCGCGCACCAGCGAGTGCACGCCGTCGGCGCCGATCACCGCGTCGGCCGTGATCTTCGTGCCGTCGGTGAACGACATTCTTACCTCGCCGCCTTTCTGATCGAGGCCGGCAAGTTTCTTGTTCAAGTGGATGATGTCCATCGGAAGCACGGAGGCCAGCGCCGAATGCAGATCCGCGCGATGCATACACAAATAGGGGGCATTGAACAAAGCCTCCGGCATCGGCAATTCGCGCATCACTTGCCCGGTGTCCCACACGCGATTCAAGTGCGAATACGGCATGAAGGACGTCTTGCGCAGGCGCTCCTCAATGCCGAGCTTGCGCAGCACCTTCATCGAATTGGGCATCATCTGAATGCCCGCGCCGATGCGCTCGAAGTGCGGCGCCTGTTCGTAAACCTGTACGGCGAAGCCCGCCATCCGCAGCGTTCCGGCCGCCGCCAGTCCGCCCATGCCCGCGCCAATAATCGCAATCGAAGGTTTCTTTACACTCATCTAAAATGATTCCCCTGAAGTCTTGAGTATAATCGGTTGAGTATGATTTACGCCGCAATCTGCCAGTACACACCGGATTCTTCGATCATCGCCAAGGCGCGTCCGTCGCATCGCGAGTACCTCACGGAGCTGCAATCGCGCGACAAACTCGTCATTTCCGGGCCTTTTTCCGACGATAAAGGAGGCCTGCTGGTGTACGAGGCCGATTCCGTCGAAGAAGTCGACAAGCTGGTGCGCGAAGATCCCTTCGCGATTCACGGCGTTTTCGTGTCGTGGGAGATCCGGCCGTGGACCGTGGTGTTCCGCAACAAGAACTTGTTGTGCAAATAGCGCGGCGCGCGAGAAAGACAATTACTCGTCCGCTCGATGACTTTCGCGGTTCTGAGAGGCGGCTGAGTGGAAGCAACTGCCCACCGAACCGTCCCGCTTGGCGGGATCAATGAGCGGGCCTCATAAAGGATGAAGACGATTCGTCAGTACATTCGGCGATCGGGCTCCGCATCACGAGTGCGGAACTCATGCGGCGCAGCTTGCGGAGCGCTGTAGTTCGGAGCAACATTCGGTGCCGGCGCGGCTGCGGCGCGCAGCTTTTGCTCTTCCTGCACTTTCACAATCTGATCGATGAGGATGCCGGCGCCCGCTCCCACCAGCGCTCCAATCATCATGCCGTTCTGGCTATGCGTCATCGCGCCGATCGCGGCTCCGGCCCCGGCGCCTGCGCCGATGGTTTGCACGGTTCGTTCCATGGAATGGTGCTCCCGGCCGTCCGCGCCAATGACATGTTGATCCGGACCGAGCGCGGCTTTCAAATTCAGATTTTGCACGAGCTCGTGAAACGTCGCTGCCGACTGCAGCATTTGCCCCAACATCTGCGGCGAAAGTTGCCCGGTCGCCGGTGCGTTGTTCGCATGAGGAGTGTTCGCGGGAGCCTGCACCGGCACCGGCGCTTGCGCAAACGCTACGCCGCTCACAAGAACCATCGCGAAAGTTGAATACAGCAATCGATTTTTCATATGAGTTGATCTCCAGTCGTGAATTAAGATGTGGCTCGACGGAATACGGTTGCATTCCGAGGAATTAAACATTGTTTATGACAGACGTCGGGGAGCAGAGCCATCGCAAAAGCTGAACATGCCCATCGCTTTTTTAGAATAACTACCGATTTATGAAGTACTTACGGCTGTTTTATGACTTCCTCAACCCTCCGGATTTATAGTCACACTGGAGGTTGTTTTATGAAACTCTCAATCAGAGTGACCGCGTTGTCAGCCATCGCTCTGGCGAGCTCAATGCTTACCTTCGGCTACGGCGGGCAAACTCCCATTCGGCCCACCCACACCGAACAACAGGACGCAGCCGGCGCACCGCGCGCGGTGCAGCCGGGAAAGGGTGGCGCTGTTTGGCGCAATCAACCGGTAGAAGTAAATGAGTCTCGCGTGCAGACCGCGCAGGATAGCCAAAAGCTACGGCGCGATCCAGCGGTGACGCCGAGCGATTCTGCGTATCGCAAATAGGCGAGCGGGAATCCGTTGGTTCGGAAGCGTAGCTCCGCCAAAACGGGGCTACGGCTTCCGGCGATCCAGTTCCAACATGGCGTCGGCGATTCCGCTGACGGCTTTCTCTTCGGTGACGCTGCGGTGCGCCTCGCTGCGCGGGAGCGAAGTAAGTTCCAGATGTATCAATTCGTGGACGACGGTTAATTCCATGTCGTTTAACATCTCGCCGTAGGGCAGCGCGTAATCGGCGGGATCCAGAACCAAAATCACCGCACTTTTCTTGGACTTATCCCAACTGATTCCGCCGAGCGTTTGCGGCGCCAGATCTGCACGGCGCGTCAGCACGGCGGAAATGCGCCAATTTTCCAGCTTCAGTCGTTGCCGCCAAAGTGCAACCTTTTCGTCCAAAAACCGTTGTGTCGTCTGCGAGGTAGCCTGGGGGCGGGTTAGCCCAACAGCCACCGGAACGTCAGGCGAAAGAGTCTGGCCAAACGCCGAGCCAAATGTAGCCGATAGAGCGGCGCTCAGGATCAACGTAAACGGGATCAGCGCAAATGTGATCAGCGCAAACGCACCGCCCGCATTTTTCCCAGTCCGTGGCATGCAAACTCCAAACCCGATCGGCAGGCCGACAGGTATGAATAAAGTATAAACGCCGGGACTTACTGGATGCTAATCGAAAAGTGCGATGGCCCGCGTAACGGTTTGTTGTACCTATAAAGGATTGGAATAGAATGTCGCCCGAGCTGCGACGATCTCCGTGAGGTCATTGCGACGGTCCGACACTCGGTTAAACCGCCACGTGATACGATGTCCCTAGTTTTCCCGGACGTTTCCAGGATTTTCCCGGACGGGGCACATAAGAATGGATGAGGTACACATGAGCAGACAAACTCCGCTGGCGCAGGAACGGCGATCGTTCCTCACGCGATTGAACACGGGAGCGGCGTCCTTGGCGGCGCTAGCGATGGGCGGCGTGGCATTGGAAGGCGTGGCGCGGGCCAAGGACAAATCGGCATCGTCTACACGTTTTGAACCCGCCCGTCATGAGAAGGACGACTGGCTGGACAAACTGCCGGGCAAACATCGGCTGATTTTTGATACGACCAGTTCTCAAGGCGTCGCGGACGCGCTCTTGTTCGGTAATAATTTCCTGCTCGCGAACCGCGCGGATTACGGCCTCGACAACAAAGAGCTAGCGGTGGTGATCGTGCTGCGTCACCGCTCTACTCCGTTTGGCTACAACGACGCGATGTGGACAAAGTACGGAGCGTCGCTCGCGGCGCGCGCACAATTCATGGATCCAAAAACCAAGCAGCCACCCACGGGCAACGTTTATGCCCATGGCGATGGCTCCACGACATTCGATGCGCTGTCGAAACAAGGCGTGCAATTCGCCGTATGTGCGATGGCGACCAGGTTCTACGCGGCGGGCATTGCCGAAGCGACCGGCGGGAACGTCGATGCCGTCTTTAACGAGCTGACTTCGAATTTGGTTGTCCCGACGTCCAGGATGGTGCCGGCAGGAATTGTTGCCGTGAATCGCGCACAGGAGCGAGGATATTCGCTGGTGACGACGTAGCGGCGCAGAGTACTGGAATCGCTAATCGCCGGTCAGGCGAAACGTAGTCCCTGTCCTTTGGGCTCCGGGATCGGATCGCCGAACTCTTTCGCCGTTTCGATCCACAGGGCGATAGCTTGCTGGGCGTTAGCGAGGGCTAATTCTTGGGTCGAGCGGCGGGCGTTGCAGCCGGGAAGCTCAGGAACCTCGGCGACGAGCGACTCGTCGTCGGAACTCCAGTAGATGATGACCTCGTACTTGAACATGCGTCCAAGCCCTACTTGGCCGCGGTTCCTAGTTCTGGCCGTCTTCCAAATGGGATAACCGTTGCTCATGCATGTGCGCAATGCGAGCGAGGCTATCGATGCTCTCGATCACATGAGTCAACAGAGTCTCGTTTTTCTGTTGCATCCCAGCGACGATTTCGACGGCCTGCGCTAGCGCCTCGTGGCGCTCGGCAATCCGTTCGAGTCTTTCATCAAAGCTCATCTATCCAAATTGTACGGCCAATAGTATGTCCGAAGGCGGATTATTCTCAGCGGAACGTTTTACCCAGCGCTACGCCGCGCACTCGCCGCGGCCCAGCTTCAGGCTGTACTCGATCTCATCGCCCCAATCGCGGAACATCTCGGGATTATCGGCGGGCGGCTTCGCCAGATCCGCGAGCAGTTCCTTGAACGTCTCCACCTTGTGCCGCAGCACGTAATCGCGGAAGCTATCGCCCGCCTGATGGTGGATCTTATAATGCTCGATCACTCGCTGCACGGCCACCGGAGCAAGGCGCGCCGGGACGCTCATGATCTGCACGCCGAACTCGTGTTGCGAGCCGCCGAGCATCATTTGATAGTGCGGCACTTCTCTTTTTACAAAAACTCCGGGCTTGCCGCCCTCCGGCACTTCGATCTTGCGCGCGTTGCCGTAGAAGCCGATGTCGGCGATCCAGTGCTGGCCGCAGGAATTCGGGCAGCCGCTGGCATTGATGCGGAGTTTGCGGATCAGCGGATCGGTCTCGCCCGCCATCGCGCTCGCGATCGCGACACCCAAGCCCATCGTTTTCGTCAGGCCGAGGTTGCAACTGTAGGCGCCCGGGCAAGTAATGGGATCGCTAATTTCGTCGACCTTGCCTTCCGCCAAATTGAGTTTCGCCAGCGCTCCGTAAACCTTCTGCAGCGAGCCTTCGCCGATCCAGCCGAACTGAACATTCTGTCCCATGGAAAAGCGCACGAATCCGTCGCCCGCCTGATCGGCGATATCCGCCAGCCCGTACATCTGCTCACCCGTCAGGTTGCCCTGCGGCGTGGTGACGGTGACGATCGTGTAGCCCTTCTGCTTCTGCGCCATCACATTGGTCTGGCGCCACTCCGCGAATTCCGGCGTGGCCGCTTCCCACAGAGGCAGTAGCGAACCGTTACCGAGAGGAGGCTTCTGCGCGCGGAATCCACCAAAACTTTCCGGCACCTCCGCCGGCATGGCGATGCCGCCGTTCTGCAAAATATCCTGATATTGCTCTTCGATGGCATCGCGGAGCCAATCGAATCCACGCGTGCGCATGACGAACTTGAGGCGCGCCGTGTTCTTGTTCTTGCGATTGCCGTGCGTGTTGAAAATGCGAATGACGGCTTCAATGCGATGCAGGAGATCTTCCGCCGGAATGAACTCATGCAGCAGGCGAGCTTCGGTAGGGAGGGGACCGAGCCCGCCTGCGACGGTCATACTAAATCCGCGCACGCCATCGCGAATGATGCCGCGCAGGCCGCAATCGTTGATCGCCGTGGCGATGCAATCCTCGGGGCAGGCGGAAAAC
>Ga0182030_10004257_pt1 | contig 30517 bp, 26 predicted proteins | sample 812S3MmetaG_FD_121299 | JGI IMG/M metagenome (GOLD analysis project Ga0182030, IMG submission 121299) | Permafrost microbial communities from Stordalen Mire, Sweden - 812S3M metaG (Illumina Assembly) | ecosystem: Environmental > Terrestrial > Soil > Wetlands > Permafrost | place: Sweden...
CCGGACCCTGGTGAAATCCAGCGCGCAACTGGCCACCGGCGATCTCAGCACCCGCACGGGACTCGTCCACCGGGGGGATGAATTGGGCCAGTTAACGCGCACCTTCGATCAGATGGCCCAGACCCTGGAACATCGCGAGGCCGAACGCCAGGCAACGGACCATGCGCTGAAGGCTTCCGAGATGCGCTACCGCCGGCTCTTTGAAACCGCCCAGGATGGAATTTTGATTCTCAACGCGGAGACCGGGCAGATTGATGATGTCAACCCGTTCCTGACGGACATGTTGGGCTACAGCCGCGAGCAGTTGCTGGGAAACAAACTCTGGGAGATCGGTCCCTTCAAAGACGTCAAGGCGTCCAAGGCCGAGTTCCGGGAATTGCAGCGTGAAGACTATGTCCGCTACGACGACCTGCCGCTGGAAACCAGTGCCGGCAAGTCCATCAACGTGGAATTTGTCAGCAACGTTTATCAGGTTGACGGTGAAAGGGTCATTCAATGCAACATCCGCAACATCACCGAGCGCAAGCAGGCCGAGGCGAAGCGAAAGGAATACAGCCGCAAGCTACAGGTGCTTTCCCGCCGGCTGGTGGAGGCGCAGGAGACTGAACGCCGGAACATCGCGCGCGAACTCCACGACGAAATCGGCCAGGCACTCACCGTCATGCAATTAAACCTGCAGGCGATGTTGCTGTCGCCCGATACCGAGGTCGTGACGCCGCGCCTGAATGAAAGTCTCGCGGTGGTCGAACGCGTGCTGGAACAGGTCCATGACATCTCGCTGAACTTGCGCCCGTCCATCCTCGACGACCTGGGATTGGAACCGGCCTTGCGCTGGTACACCGAACGACAGGCGGCCTTGGTTGAATTGAAAGTTGTGTTCCACGCCGATCCGCTGGAACAACGCCTGGATCCGGTGATTGAAACCGAGTGTTTCCGCATCGCGCAGGAAGCCCTGACCAATGTGGTGCGCCACGCCCAGGCCAAAACGGTGACGGTCGCACTGCGCAAGGAAACCGGGCAGCTCCACCTGCGGGTGCGCGACGATGGCATTGGATTTGAGGTGGTCCCCGTCCGGGAAAAGGCCGTCCGCGGCGCGAGTCTGGGTTTGTTGAGCATGGAAGAACGGGCGGCGTTGGCCGGGGGCGGACTGGAATTCACTTCGGTTCCCGGAAAGGGCACCGAAATTCACGCATGGTTTCCGCTGAAGTGGCAAACCCCATCGTCAGAATCGAATTCAGATGAATAGTGCCGCCAAACCGATCCGCCTTATCCTGGCCGACGACCACACGCTCGTGCGGGCGGGCATTCGCGCGCTGCTGGAAAAGTTGCCGGGTGTGGAAGTGGTGGGCGAAGCCGGCGATGGCCGCGAGGTGTTGAAGCTGGTCAAGCTGCACCGGCCGGATGTGGTTTTAATGGATATCTCCATGCCGGGTTTGAATGGCCTGGAAGCGGCGACACGCATGGCCGGGGAATTTCCGGAAGTGCGGGTCATCATCCTTTCCATGCACGATAACGAAGAATATGTCTGGCGGGCGCTCAAGGCGGGCGCGGCCGGCTACCTGCTCAAGAAGGCGGCAACCACGGAGCTGGCCACCGCTTTGCAACGCGTGGCACTCGGGGAATTTTATCTCAGCCAGGAAATCTCCACCCGGTTGCCCAAGAACTTTGCCCTGGATGGAATCGCCAACCGGAAAAGCCCGCTCGAACAGTTGACCGGCCGGCAGCGCGAGATTCTCCAACTGATTGCGGAAGGCCAGAACACCAAAGGCATTGCCGAACTTTTGAAGGTGAGTCCCAAGACCGTTGAATACCATCGGATGAAGCTGATGGATGGCCTGAACGTGCATGACGTTCCGGGTCTGGTGCGGTTTGCTCTGCGCGTGGGTTTGCTGCCGCAGGAAAAGCTGGTTACGAGTTAGAATCTTCCGAAAGGATTGCGCCGGTCAATTCGGACATGATTGGCTCCGACCGCAAGGCGGTGGGCATGGCGCGTATCGGAACCCGGTTGCCTGGCGACCGTCGCGTCCGGATTCGGGTTGAGCACCGGACTGGGTGATCAAAGCGGATTTCCGCGCCAAACTGTATATTAAGTTTAATCATTTTTTTGTTTCTAACCACCGCCGGCGGGCGGCTTTTTACCTCAGCGCACCCGCCGTGGTGGGTCCGTTCAGGGTCAGTACCTCATGAAATGAATTTCCCTTCCGATGCCGGCGAAATGCCAGCGCCAATGGCCGGCGCGCATCGCTGCGGCCACATGCAGGCATGACCGGCCCCAACTTCTTTGGCTGAGATACAGTGACATATTTTAACTTTCGTTGATTCTTGACCGGACACAGCCGGAGCGACCTCGCGTTTCTACCCTGTCATCGGAGCATAAACCGCCTGCCTTGATAGTTATTTCACGGTCATCCTTGAGTGCGATAAAAGCGTTTCGTGAAGCTCGCGGCGTTGGTGTCGGTAAAAACCGACAAACCGTTGGTACCCATCGTTACGGTGCCAATGACGGTCCAGGTTTTGAAATCCTGCGTCGCCTGGACGTTATATACGTGGCCGATCGTGCCGGTCAGGCTCAGCTTGAACTGCCGGGTGGGCGTAACGGTGAGTTGCACTCCGGCGAGGATTGGCACGGTGTAGGACACTTCGCTTGAATCAAGGCTTTCCGCACCTGGAGCCGAATACGTTGTCGCCACAAAATAATAGGTATTTCCCGGAATCAGGCCGGAAATAGTGGCCGTCGTTGCGCTGCCAGTGGAAATCACGTTGGTATAATTGCCGCTGGTCCCGCCGTAATAGAGGTTGTAACCCGCAACGATTGGATTCGTGCTTGAGTTCCAGGCCAAAGTGACACTGGTTGCCTGAACGGTCTGGCAGAGCGCGGCCAGAATCGCGAGACCTCCCAGAAACTTCGTCAGTCCGGTGAAATTGAAAGGTCGGCGCAACACTTCGTTTGCGCGTATAACTTTGCATTTGTAAATAATGTTCATGATCAAAGTTATGTTCTGAAAGGTCTGGCAGCGACTAGGGTGTTCCTTGCCACCACTGGGAAAACCCTTGGTACCAGTGTGGAAGCCAATGATCGTGGATGCTGAAGGTTGAACGAGCGGGCTGGTCAAGCATCCTTGGCAGACCGGAACTCAACGCGTATATTCCGCCGGTAGGGTAACACCCCATAGCCGCCCTCCGTTTTGGGATTTATTCTGGACCCATGAGTGACGAAAAAGGCTTCTGCATGGCTGGCTGTGCCGGAGGTGTGCTGGGTGCCATGCTTCTGATAATGCTGACTGGATGCGTGGGTTACGTTGAAGGTCCAAGCACCGGGTATGCGTTCGCCACGCAGGATGACTACGTTTATTACCCCCAATATGAATGTTATTACAGCGTGAGCCGGCACCAATACGCCTACCGCGAAGGCAACGCGTGGGTGGCACGGTCCGCGCCGCGAGGGGTTTCTGCGGACGTGGTGACGGCATCACCGTCAGTGAAGATGAATTTCCACGACTCTCCGGCCCAGCATCACGCCGCCGTGGTGAAGCAGTATCCGAAAAACTGGTCGCCGGCCGCTGCAAAATCAGGTCAAAGCCAGAAGAACGACCAGCACGGGGAGAACAACAGCAAGTAACCAGGCAAAATCCTTCCGCAAATTGAAAGACACATTATGTTGGGAACCATTCTACTGATCGTCCTCATGCTCATGTTGCTCGGCGCATGGCCGACTTGGCCGCACAGCCGGAACTGGGGTTATTACCCGAGCGGCGGACTGGGCCTGCTCGCAGTCATTCTGCTGGTCCTGGTTTTGCTGGGCAGAATTTGAACCGGATCGGACTGTGACCGCCGTGGCAGCGATGGGCGATTCAGGTTCAGCAAACCCGAGACCGGACGAGTTATCGGCCCACGCAGCGGCTCACTCAATTATCAAGCATGGCAATTTTATGTTACGAAGCATTAAACAGCTGTACGGAGACAAACTCGGCACGTCCGACGGTGACATCGGCCATGTGAAGGATTTTTATTTCGACGATCGGAACTGGGCGGTTCGTTATTTGGTTGCGGACACGGGCTCGTGGTTGCCGGGGCGACAGGTGCTGCTCTCGCCCCATGCCTTCGGCATTCTCGAACCGGCCGGGAAAATCCTGCGCGCGAACCTGACCCGGAAACAGATTGAGGACAGCCCTGCGATTGAGTCGCACAAGCCGTTGTCGCGACAATACGAGGAGGAATACTACCGCTACTACGGATGGCCTTATTACTGGCAGGGTGACGGATTGTGGGGCATGAGCGGATTCCCGATTTTGGAACTGCCGGCAAAACCCCTTCTGATCGAACCAGCCGCTGCAAACGGCCCGCAACCCGAACGTGCCGATGCCCACCTGCGAAGCACCCAGGCCGTGGGCGGCTACCACCTCCGGTCGGGCGATGCGATGGTTGGTCATGTCTGCGACTTTATGATGGAGCCTCAGAGCTGGGCGATTGACCAGTTGGTCATCAAAACCGGGCACCGGCTTTCCGGTAAAGAGGTGCTGCTACCGACAAAGAAGGTGGAACGGATCAGTTATGACGAATCCACAGTATTCGCAGATCTTACCGCAGCGCCTGGTTTTTAATAAGTTGTGCTGACACCGGTTCTCCGGTGGCCAATGCCGACATGGGGGAAATACCCCATATCACGCGGACAGCATTCTGGCTTATTCTCATATCATGAAGCTTGATCACAAGGCAAAACTGCTGACGTTCGGTGATTTGGTCACCGCAGCTTACGACGTCGGTGGTGGTAAGAAAGGCGCCGGGATTTTGCGGCTCGCCGTCAATGCACACCTGGTCGAGTTTCAAGGACAGGATCGCTTTGTGATTCTTGAGCCGGAACCTGCCCCGATTTTCCATTCCCATGAACAAACTTCTTGAAGTCCGTTGTGAACAAGCCGCTGCCGGGCCGGATGGAGGCCAGACGAACCCACCCCATCGCATCCTCGTGGTTGAGGATGATCGCAACCTCCGCCAGCTCAACGCCGGCGTGCTGATTCAGTCCGGCTACGAGGTGGACGTTGCCGAAGATGGCGCCGCCGCCTGGGAAGCGCTTAAGACCAATCGCTATAATCTTCTCATTACCGACAACAGCATGCCCAAGCTGACCGGAATTGAACTGCTCAAGAAGGTTCGCTCCGCACGCATGGGACTGCCGGTCATCATGGCCACGAGGGCCTTTCCCACGGAGGAGCTGGCGAAAAATCCATGGCTTGAGCCCGTCACCACGCTGGCGAAACCGTATGCCGCCGGCCAGTTGCTGGACACGGTGCAAGGCGTCCTGCTCGCGTTTTTCTCAAGAGACAACCTGCCCCGCGTGGCACCAAAACACAGCGACGCTGGAGCATTCTCGGTTGAGCGCTACACCGCTGGTCGCGAGCTGGAGTGGAACGCCTTCGTGAGCACTGCCAAGAACGCGACCTTTCTTTTCTCCCGCGACTACATGGACTATCACAGCGACCGGTTTGCCGACCATTCGCTTATGGTTTTTAACGACCGTACCTTGGTGGCCGTATTGCCGGCGAATCTCAACGCCAACGGTAACCTCATCAGCCATGAAGGATTGACTTATGGCGGGCTGGTGGTCTCCCCCGAAGCAACCCTGAATGATGTGCTGGCGTGCTTTTATGTGATTCTGCAGTATCTGAGCCAAAGGCGGATTCCCAAACTGCTCTACAAGCGAATTCCGGGTTTTTACAACACGCTTCCCGGTGACGAAGTGGCGTATACCTTGTTTCTCCTCGACGCCCAGCTCTACCGCCGGGACTGCTCAACCGCGGTCGCGCAGGCGAACCGGCTTCCGTTCCGCAAGGGGCACAAGTATCTGATCAAGAAAGCCACCCGTTTGGGAGTCCGCATCGTTCAGGAAACATCCTTTCAACCATTCTGGGAACGGGTGTTGATACCACAACTGGCTGCCCGGCATGGGGTCAAACCCGTGCATACGCTCGAGGAAATCACGCTGCTCGCGTCGCGCTTTCCGGAACAGATCAAACAATTCTCGGCGTATTGCGGTGATGAAATTGTCGCGGGCACGACCATTTACGAAACGCCGACCGTGGCGCATGCGCAATACGGCGCAGTTACGGAAAAAGGAAGAAAGATTGGTGCGCAGGCTTATCTATTCAGCTCGCTGATCGGGCAATATCAGGACAAGCGTTTTTTTGATTTCGGCATCTCCAACGAGAAGGAAGGCCGGGTCTTGAATCATGGCTTGCTGGATTGGAAGGAAGGTTTTGGCGGACGCAGCTTCGCTCATGATTTTTATGAGATTGTGACCGGGAATTACCCGCAGCTGGAATCCGTGCTACAGATCTGGCCGAAAATAGCTTTGGCGACTCCGGCAAAAGAGGAGGCATCGCCTGCTGCCATGGACCATCAGCCCGTCCGGGGATATTTCGCGCATCCCATGGCGCTGATTGATGAAGGAACTTCAATCGGCCAAGGGACGCGGGTATGGGCCTTTGCCCATGTTGTGAGCGGGGCGGTTCTCGGAACAGACTGTAACATCTGCGACCACACCTTTATTGAAGGCGGCGTTCGCATGGGCAATCGCGTGACCATCAAATGCGGCGTATTTCTCTGGGACGGATTGACCATTGAGGACGACGTTTTCATCGGGCCCAACGCGGTTTTTACGAATGACATCCGGCCCCGGAGCAAGCGACATCTGACGAACTATCTCCCAACCGTGCTGAAAGAAGGATGCACGCTGGGCGCCAGCAGCACAACCCTTCCGGGCATTACCATTGGGCGTTGGGCCATGGTGGGTGCCGGAGCCATTGTGACTCATGATGTCCCGGATTACGCCCTGGTGGTGGGCAGCCCGGCCCGGTGGCGCGCCTGGGTGTGCCGTTGTGGAGAAAAACTTTTTCCCGCTTCCGGCCGGCTCCTGGGCTGCACCTGCGGCCGGGCTTATGAGCAGATCAATGAGAACGAAGTGAAAGAGGCCAATGGTTTTCCCGAGAACTTGCCGGGGAACCGCGTTGCCGCAGATTTCAGTGAACTGATCATCGCAATCAATGGGCAACCTGCGACCAATGGCCGGTAAAGCCGGAACGTGTTTCCAGTCTGAAACTCACTAAGCGCCGGCCGGGCAATGCCGCAAACCCTGGGTCGGGTAACACCCCATGGCAGTCACCAAGTTTCCAACTTATTCTCCGACCATCGGCTCAAGGATTCATTAACCGGGTAAATTATGAATACAGATTTTTCGATTGATTTGGATCAATTGCAGCATGCACATTCACCGAAGGCGGTTCAGGATTTGCACTGGAAACGCGCAATGGATGCTCTGCTCATCCTGCTGGCCCTGCCATTTTTGGTTCTGCTGGCGTTGCTGATAGTCCTGTTGATCCGCAGCGGTTCCCGCGGGCCGATTTTGTTCCGGCAGGAGCGCGTCGGTTACCTGGGCCGGCGCTTCCGGTGCTTCAAATTCCGAACCATGTTCGTGGACGCCGACACGGCCACGCACCGGGGACACCTGCATGAACTGATGAGTTCGAACACACCCATGATGAAAATGGATTCCAAGGGGGATCCCCGCATCATTCCATTTGGCGTATGGCTCCGCGCATCCGGTTTGGATGAGCTGCCCCAATTGATCAACGTGCTCCAGGGTGAAATGAGCCTGGTGGGGCCGCGCCCCTGTTTGCCATATGAATACAACAAATATCTGCCGTGGCAGAAGGAGCGGTTCGTCACCGTGCCGGGGTTGACCGGACTTTGGCAGGTGAGCGGGAAAAACAAGACCACCTTCGTGGAAATGATTAAATTGGACATCAAGTACGCGAAAAACAAAACCCTCCGGGGGGATTTGAAAATCATCCTGCTGACCGTTCCAGCGTTGTTCATTCAAATGCTGGAGACGCGCCAGGCCAGGAAAGCATTCTTCCACCCCGTTCGCCGAAAAACCAGCCGCTCCAATTTTGCCACCGAGCCGCCTTTCTTTGCGAGAGCTGCCCTGGTAGGCGCGGTTCAGGCAAGAGATGGCGAAAATGTCTGGATTCGGAAGGAAACAAAATTGAACACTTAGAATCCGAAATGGGGTGAACACCCCATGGCAGACGCTGCGTTGCCCAGCCTATACTCACAACATGAAACGCAATAATTTCTTCCGCGACCAAAACCAAAGGCCTGCCGGCGCCTCCGTGCCGGTGGCGGCTGTTGGCTTGAACCAAACCGAAAGGAATTTTGTACCATCACCGGACGAAGTGGCCAGAAAGGCCTACTTCAGTTACGTCAACCAGGGCTCGTCGTCCGGACATGAGGTTCAACATTGGCTGGCGGCCGAGGCGGAATTGATCGCGGAACGCAAGCTCACCCGGACCCACGGTTTTCATAACCCGACCTAGAACAAATATCCCAGGCGACCCTCAAAGAAACAATTTATGACAACCTCCAACATTCACATAATCGCCAAAGTCGCACGGCTGGTGATCGGCAGTTCACTCGTGCTGGCCGCGTCGGCATTGCTGGCGCAAGGGACCAACACCAATGATACGAACACGCTCACGCAAACCTGGAAATATCAGGCCGCGCTGGAAACGGACCGGTCTTTGGGGGAACAATGCCTTCTCTCCCCCGGACTCAAGGAGAAGATGAAGCTCACTGACGAGCAAAGAGGAGAGTTGAAGCCAATCGAGGACGATTTTGCCACCACGAGCCAGCAGTACCAGACCGCCAACCAACCCCGGATTGACGCCGCCGAGGAGGCAAACCGGCAAGCGCGCGCGTCGAAGGATCCGGTAAAAATTGAGACTTCGCGCAAGCATCTGCAACAAATCTGGGCCGGACTTAAACCCTATCGGGTGGCAGCCGTCAATCAAATCAAGCCCCTGCTGACGCCGGATCAACTTACGATTTTGGAAGACGCGAGAAACCAATGGCATGAAAATCATGATGCGGAAGCGAATGATCCGTCGGCCAATTGAAACATTATCACCAGCTCCGAATATGAAAGATACCGTCTATAAACTCATCGAACTCACCGGCACCTCCACGACTTCCATTGAAGATGCCGTGGACACGGCCATTCAACGGGCGCACAAGACCATTAAGAACCTGTGCTGGTTCCAGGTGGTGGAAACGCGCGGCAACATCGAAAAAGGGAAGGTGCATCACTGGCAGGTGACCCTCAAAGTCGGCTTCGCCGTGAAAGACTGAACGCAATCGGCTCGAAAGCCGGAACCCAATTAAAAAAATATGACCAAAGAACAAACAAACACAGATTTAAATATCACCCGCGAACAGATGGTCCAGTTGTTGAACGAGGACCTGGCCGGGGAATATCAGGCGATCATTGCCTACACGGTTTACAGCCAGGTGCTGAAAGGCGCCGCTTACACGGACGTTGCGCGGGAACTGGAACTGCATGCCGGCGAAGAGTTGCAGCACGCCATAAAAATCGCCAAACAGATTGATTACCTGGGCGGCATGCCGGGCGTGACACCCAAGCCGGTCAAGACTTCAAGTGACCCGGTCGCCATGCTGCGCGCGGACCTGGAGAATGAACGGGAAACGGTGGGCCGTTATCGCGAGCGCATCCGGCAGGCCGAGGCGATGGGGGAATTCGCGTTAAGCGAGACCCTGCGCGCCATCATTGTTCAGGAGCAGGAGCATGAAATTGATTTGAGCGCGGCACTGGACATCAACGTGCCTCCCGCAAAAACACCGGAGGACAAGATCAGTGGTCGGAACCAGGGAAAGAACAACCATGTGCCGATGAGGACGACGAGGGACGAAGCGACAACGAGCGACTGATGGGAGAAGGCATCGAAGAGGCGGAGCATGATCAAATGCGTCAAGCCACCAAAAATAACGCAGATGAAAACAAATGAGCAGAATGTTTAAAATGCCAAAACCAAAGGCAATCCCGGCATTACTTTGTTCTCCGATCGCATAGCAACGACCCAGCCAAGCATTGAATGCCAACGGACAACTGATTGAGACCCTGACGCGTTCCGAGACGTTTCAGAATTACGAGCGTGCCTTCACGGAGGCGACCGGCATGCCGTTGGCGTTGCGTCCGATCGAGACCTGGCAGTTGCCATTCCACGGCCAGCGCAAGGAAAACGGCTTCTGCGCATTGATGGCCGGGAAGAGCCGCACCTGCGCCGCGTGCCTCCGGTTGCAGGAGAAACTCGCGCAGGATGCCTTGAACCAACCGGCCACCAGCAATTGCGCCTTCGGCCTTTGCGAAACCGCCGTGCCGGTGAAGCTCGGCTCGCAGACCATCGGCTACCTGCAAACCGGCCAGGTAATGCGCCAGAAACCGACTGCGGCGTCGTTCCAGCGTGCCATTGATCAGGCCGGGAAACTTGGCGTGGACATTGGCAACGAGCAGACCAAGCGGGCTTATTTCCAAACCCCAGTCGTCTCGCGGCGGAAACTCGATTCCGTAACGAATTTGCTGGCCATCTTCGCCGATCATCTTGCGATGAAAAGCAACCAGCTCGTGGTGCAGACAGCGAATGCGGAGCCGACGATCATCACCAAGGCCAGGCAGTTCATCGGTGAACACTATGCGGAGGACATCTCGTTGGGCCAGGTTTCGAGCATTGTGAACACGAGCCGCTTTTACTTCTGCAAACAATTCCGCAAGGCCGCCGGCCTGAGCTTCATCGAGTTTGTCTCCCGCACACGGATCGAGAAGGCGAAGAACCTCCTGCTCAACCCCAATCTCCGCATCAGTGAAATCGCCTTCGCCGTCGGATTTCAGTCGCTCACGCATTTCAACCGGGTGTTCAAACAAATCGTGGGCCAATCACCTACGAAATATCGCGGCCAGTTGCCTGTAACAACCCGATTCCAGTTGCCGTATTCCGAATTCTGCGTGAAGCCAGTGCCGCCCAGGCAGGTCGACCGCTCAAACAGGCCGCAACGTTTTTATGCCGAAAACTGCAAACCGTAACAATCCATGAGTTGGTCTCCTCTGAATCTGACTGTTCGAGTTGGCTGCAATCTAGCCTACGAAACTACCGTGCAGACGTCCGTGCTGTTCGTGCTCAAGCCGCGGCTCGAAGGCCGGGTGTTGGTGATGCAGGAGAGGCTTTCGTTCGGCATCGGTCTGCCGGCGTATGAGTTTCAGGACAGCCACGGCAACATCACCTATCGCTCGACGTTCATGCCGGGCCGCAACGAAATCCGCCATGATGCGCTCGTCGCCGTTTCTTCGCTGCCCGACAGCCGGGAAATTCAAGGCAACATTGTGCCCGTGGGCCAGCTCCCGTTTGAGCTGTTGCGCTACACCTTGCCGAGCCGTTATTGCGACTCGGACAAGCTGATGGATTTTGCGTGGAAACAATTCGGCCAGATCACGCATGGCCTGCCGCGTGTGCAGGCCATCTGCAATTGGGTCCACAACAACATTGAGTACCGGTATATGTCCGGCCGTTCCGACCTGTCTGCGTCCGAAGTCATCGGACGGCGTTACGGTGTCTGCCGCGATTTCGCTCATGCGGTCATCGCGCTCTGCCGCGCGTTTAATTTACCCGCCCGGTATGTGACCGGACATCTGCCAGACATCGGCTTCATTGATCCCGGCACGCCGATGGATTTTCACGCTTATTGTGAAGTCTATCTGGGCCAGGAATGGCTCACCTTCGACGCGCGCTATAATGTCCCGCGTATTGGCCGCGTCAAAGTCGCCCACGGCGCGGATGCCGTGGATGGCGCGTTCGCGACGATTTACGGCGAGGCGAGCCTGACCCATTTTCAAGTCTGGGCCTACCAAGTGAATCCCCAGCAGGTTTCCGTGGGCGATCCCGTTGATTTATCCAAACGCCTTGACGGAAATCAGACCGTGCGACTCAGTTAGCCCTGCCGGTCTTGCTCCATGGTGGCCAGCAGGTCGTCCAGGGAAACGGTGGCGAAGCTGGTGGTGGAATCGCTCATGGCATAAGGAATGACGAGTTCGCGCCCGTGCAGCAGCGCGCCGCAGGTGTACACCACGTTCGGCACATAACCTTCGCGTTCCGATTCGTTCGGACAAAGCAACGGCTCCCGCAGGCGGCCGATGACCTTGGCGGGATCATCCCGGTCGAGCAGGAACGCGCCGATGCAATACTTCCGCATCGCGCCGACACCGTGGCTCAGCACCAGCCAGCCCCGCTCAGTTTCAATCGGCGAGCCGCAGTTGCCCAGCTTGATGAATTCCCACGGCTGAACGGGCGACAGCAGCACCTTGGGATCCGCCCAGAAATGGATGTTCTCGGAAAACATGATCAGAATATTCTCGTCATCCTGGCGTGCGAGCATGACGTATTTGCCGTTGATTTTGCGCGGGAACAGCGCCATGCCCTTGTTTTGCACCGCCGGGCCGTTGAGCGTGCTGAATTTGAAATGGACGAAGTTCGGCGTCTCCAGCAATTGCGGCAGGATGATTTTCCCGTCGTAGGCGGTGTAGGTTGCGTAGTACGTGAAGCTGCCGTCGTCCTGCTGGAAACGGACAAAGCGCGCGTCTTCGATGCCGTTGCTCTGGCTGGGCGCGGACGGAAACAGGACGCGCTGCGAAATGCGGCTGCTGGGTGAGAAGTTCACTTCGTAATTCGATTCTGCCAGCAGCAGGATGCCGCGCGCGGCGCGGATCGCCGTGGCGTCGGAGGTGTCGGTCGTCAGGCCCGAGGCCAGAAGTACCGCGTGCAGCTCCTTCAGCGTGAAATCATCGTGCAGCTGGTCCAGCACGCGCCGGCAAAATTCATTTTGCACCCCGGCCTCCTGGAGTTTGTTGGCGAACAAACCCTTGGCGTAGGCGGCGTTGGGCACGCGTTCCGGCTCCATCACGAACGGCACGGGTGGCGCCAGCGTGATGCGATGTTGCGCGCTAATCGAGCCGGTGCGGAAGGTGATGGAGGAAATGTGTCCTTCGCCCGTTGCCCGCAGGCTCAAAATGAAACGCAACGCACCCTTGGGCAGTCCGGATTGGTCGGGGTGGGGCACAATGGACGGATTGAACAGTGCCGCGGACTCCGGCGAATACTCGTGCGTGAAGTAGGCGCCGATGAGCATCTGGCGTTCGGGCGACGGCTGCGCGCCGGGTTCGAGGTAAATCTTCACCTGCCCGTAGCGGGCGCAAAAAATCCGTTCGATGTTGTCGTGCCGGTCGGCGAACTCACCGAGCACCTGGGTCAACAGCTTGGCGACTTGCTCGTCCGGGAGGGCCATGACCCGGGCGACAATTTGCCGCGAGATGTCATCGGTGGTGGGACGAAAAGGGCGCAGCAAAACGCGCGAACGATCGGGGCTGATCGTTGGCCCGATGCGTTTCGCGTGAAGAACAGAAGGTGTGGCTTTGGTCATGAATATGTTTCCATCTCTGGAAATGATGTTGGGCATTACGTGCCGACAGGCTCCTTGAAACTGGTGATGGTGTTCTGCAACGCCCGCATTTCCGCGAGCGACAATAAAAAGGCCAGTGTGGATTCGGCGCCCTGGTTCTGGCTCAAACGGTCCACATGCAATCCGTCCCGGCAGCCGCCGGTCGTCGAATCATAAAGCGCCAGACCTAAATCATTTCGTCCGAGAAACCACTCGAAGGCGCGCCGGGCTTCCGTGACCCAGAACATGTCGCCCGTCGCATGATACGCCTCAATGCAGGCGGAAATCGTCACCTGGGCCTCGATGGGCTGTTGATCAAAAATCGCGCGTTGCTGGCCGCGCGGATAAAAACCGTTTGAACCGATGGGCCGGAAGGAGCCGGCGGCCGAAGTCTGGATTTTTATCAGCCACCGCAACGTCTTGAGGCCGAGTTCCAGCATGGGTCCGTTGTTCATGCAGCGGCCGTTGAGAATCATCGCGTGCGGCAGCTTGGCGTTGGCGTAAGAAACCACCTCTTCGAACCACTGCCAGTCATCGGTGGCGGCGTCGGCGTAGCGTTGCATGAGCTTCGCCGTGAGTGATTCGCGGATCTGGTTCGCGCGCCGGTCGCCGCTCAGGCGTTGCAGGTATTCATCAATGCCGATGAGCGTGAACGCCCACGCGCGCGGGGACACAAACTCGCCGGCCACGGGCAGCGCCTTTTCAAACAATTCCGCCGCCAGCATTTGAAAACTGCTTTTGCCGGTCTGCGCCACGCACAATCCCAACGCCCAAAGTGCGTGTCCTTCGCAATCCTCCGAGCCGATGTCCTCCAGCCAGCGCCGGTCGAAGCTCATGAAATTGCGGAAGCGTCCGCTCTTGCGGTCGAAGGCGTGGTTCAGGAACGCGGCGTAGCTCGCGGCCTGCGCGCTGAGGCGCGGCGAGCCGTGGCCCAGCTTTTGCAACATTACCGCCAGCACCAAAGCGCGGGCGTTATCGTCCGTGCAATAACCCTCGGCGAAGTTCGGCACCGTGAAACTCGCGTGCTGAAAAATACCGGTCGAATCGCTCATCCGGAACAGATGGTCCAGCTTCAGCTCCGGCAACTGGCCGGGCTGTTCGTCCAGCGTCTTGATGGGCGACGATTTCCGGCCAATGAAATTATGGTCCAGACGCGCCTGGTCGAAGGACTTCATGTAAAGCTGCGCCACGCGGCTCCATACCATTTCGCGTCCCAGCTTGTAGGCGTTCTTGCGCATCGAATGCCGCAACGGTTCATCCCGCAGCAATTCCACCACGGCGACGGCAATGGCCTTGGCGTCACGGAACGGCACCAGCTTGCCGCGCTCCGCCGTCAGCAATTCCACCGCGTGCCAGTAGGGCGTGGACACCACGGCGTTGCCATTGCCGAAGGCATACGCCAGCGTGCCCGAGGTGATTTGCGATTCGGTCAGGTAGGGCGTGAGGTAAATGTCCGCCGCGCCGATGAACCGCATCAGTTCCTCCAGCTCGACGAAACGATTGAAGAACACCACGTGCTTCTCCACCCCGAGGTCCTTGGCCAGCCGTTGCAGGCTCAGGCGGTAGGCTTCGCCCTCGTCGCGCAGCAGGTTCGGATGTGTCTGGCCCAGCACGATGTAAACGATGTTGGGATATTCCCGGAGGATGTCCGGCAACGCGCGCAACGCGTACTCGATGCCCTTGTTTGGCGAAAGCAGGCCGAACGTCAGCAACACCTGCTTGCCCGCCACGCCGAACTCGTCCTTGAAATAATTCGGGTCGGCGAACGGCATGTCGGGAATGCCGTGCGGGATGAGGTCAATCTTGGCCGCGGGCACCTGATAGATTTCGCGCAGGAACTGCTGGCCCCGTTCGCTCATCACCACCAGCCGGGTTGAGAGCCGGACCAGGTCGCGCATGACACGTCGCTGTTCGGGATTTGGATCGCGCAGCACCGTGTGCAATGTGGTGACGACCGGCATCTGAAGTTCGCGCAGCAACGCCAGGACATGACTGCCCGCCGGCCCGCCGAAAATGCCGAACTCGTGCTCCACGCAGATGACATCCACGTCCGTGATGTTCAGAAAATCCGCCGCGCGCAGGTAGGACGGCAGGTCCTGCTCCGCAATCTCAAAGCGCACCTCCGCCGGATAATCGTAACCGCCGGCGATGTCGTTGACCGGCACGACCAGGCATTGCGTCGCGGGAAATTCCGCCGCCACGGCGCAGCGCAGGTCGGTCGTGAACGTGGCGATGCCGCATTTCCTGGGCAGATAATCGCCGAGGAACGCGATCTTGCGGATGTCCGATGGTTGCTGCATGAAACGTATCCGGCTGAAAGGCTCAATTGCCTGTACTGACAGTTCTTATACTGGGACACGCATCAGCGCCCGCCAAGAACCATCGTTGATGATCGTTTTGTAATTCGTCTTATTTTTGCACTCTCTGCGGTTGTCAATTCCTTTCAAGTCTGGCGAATGCCAGCGCCAACCACCATGGGGTAAACACCCCATGTGATTCAGGCCAATAGCCGATCGGGCCATTTCCACTGTTTGCACTCGTGAACGGGCGCGCGATCCTGAGAAGCAAAACTCCAGCTTGCCTTGACCGCTGTCTGGCAAGTTTTTCCAAACTGGCGGCAAGTCTGGTTGCCGACCTCGCGGCCAAGCTTTAAGTGGAGCGGCATTCGACAAAGCCACCGGCGCACGATAGAATTCAACCGCTTGAAAATGGAAATGCCACGCCCGGTTCAATCCGCCAAGCCAGCAAATTCTGTTGCCACGGAGTTGTTGGTCACGGGCATGACCTGCCAAAATTGCGCCCGGCATGTCACCGAGGCGGTTCAAAGTGTGCCCGGGGTGCGTAGCGCGACAGTGATTTTGGATGGCGGACGCGCTTCTGTGCGATGGAATCCCGGGGTCGGAAAGAACGTTGAGGCGATCATCGAGGCCGTCCAGAAGGCCGGCTACGCGGCCCGGGAAATTTCCTCCAACACCTCCGGTGGTGATAAAACCAAGGCTGCCGCCTGGCAGATCAATCTCTGGCTCGGCGTTGCCGTGACCGCCGGTCTGATGATTGGCGAATGGGTTTTTGGCCTCGCCATGAAGCCGTGGTTTCAATGGCTGGCCTTTGCGCTGGCCGGCGTGGTGCAGGTTTTTGCCGGCTCAACATTTTACCGTGGCGCCTGGAACCAGCTCAAGGTCGGCAGCTCGAACATGGACACGCTCGTCGCACTCGGCTCGACCACCGCGTTTGGTTACAGCGCCTGGGCCTTGCTGGCCGGTGCGGGCGGTCATGTTTATTTCATGGAGGCTGCCGCCATCATCACGCTCATCAGCTTCGGCCACTGGCTGGAAGCTCGCGTGAGCCTGCGCGCATCGGGCGCATTGAAACAATTGCTGCAGCTCGCGCCGCAAACGGCCCGAAAGCTTCAGAAGTCAGAAGCCGGAAGTCAAAAGCCAGAAAGCCCGTTTCTGAATCTCAAGACACTGAGCTTCTCCGATTCCGCAGTCCGCAATCAGAAATCAGAAATTGAAGTTCCCGTCGCGGAACTGGTCATCGGCGATCTCGTGGTGCTCAAACCCGGCGACCGTGTGCCGGTGGATGGCGTGGTGACCGAAGGCGATTCCGCCGTGGACGAGGCCATGCTCACCGGTGAATCCACTCCCGTGGACAAATCTGCGCGCAGCGAACTTTACGCCGGGACGGTGAATCTGAACGGGCGGCTCGTCATGCGCGTGACCGCCACCGGCGAAGCCACCGCACTGGCGCACATCATTGATGCGGTGCAACGCGCCCAAACCAGCCGCGCCGACATCCAGCGCCTTGGCGACCGCGTGAGCAGCGTCTTCGTGCCGGTCGTTGTGACCATTGCCATCGCCGCCGCCTTGTGGTGGGGACTAGCGCCGCAATTGGCCCAACATGTTCATGATTTGCTCGCGCCGTTTCTCTGGCCGGCGATGGTTCCGGCCGGGGCGGCAAAGGCGTTCATCATCGCGGCGGCAATTTTGATCGTTGCCTGCCCGTGCGCGATGGGTCTGGCAACACCCGCCGCCATCATGGCCGCCGCCAACGCTGCCGCGCGTCGCGGCATTCTGATTCGGGATGGCGTGGCGCTCGAAAGAGCCGGGCAGGTGACGGCGGTGATTTTTGACAAGACCGGGACGCTGACTTTTGGAAAACCGGAGGTAGCGGCGGTGCAGAAGCCAGAAGCCGGAAGCCGGAATGCAGAAGTTGAAAACCTGGCGGCTGCGCTGGCGCGCAATTCTACGCATCCCATCAGCCAGGCGATTGCCAAACTCTCGCCGGTGAAAATTGAAGTGACTGATTGGCAGGAAATTCGCGGCTCAGGCGTTGAAGGCAAAGCGAAGATGGAAGCTGGAGGATTGAAGATGGCCCGGCTTGGGTCGTTACGCTGGCTCAAGGAAAAGGGCGTGGATTTGGCGACAGGAGAAAAATTCATTGCCGAATGGTCCGGGCAGGGCGCGACGATGGTCGGTCTGGCGGTGGATCAATCGCTGGCCGGTTTGTTTGCAGTGAAAGACACCGTGAAACCCGGTGCGCAGGGCGTGATTGAAAAATTGCACCGGCAGGGCGTGAAAACCTTTTTGGTGACCGGCGACAACGCCTTGACGGCAGCGAGCATTGCCCGGCAGGCGGGCATCGCGCCGGAAAACGTGTTTGCTGAGGTGCGGCCGGAGCAGAAGGCAGAGTTCGTGAAAAAACTTCAGGTGGCGGGTGAACGCGTGGCGTTTGTAGGCGACGGCATCAACGACGCCCCGGCGCTGGAGCAGGCCGATCTCGGCATTGCCGTAAGCCGGGCCAGCGACGTGGCGCGGGAGGCGGCGGACATTATTCTGCTGAAATCAGAAATCGAAGCCGTGCCTGAAGCGCTGGGCCTGGCGCGGGCGACCTTGAGAACGATCAAACAAAACCTGTTCTGGGCGTTTTTCTACAACTCGCTCGGCGTGCCGCTGGCTGCGTTTGGTTTCATCAGCCCGGTTCTGTGCGCGGCGGCGATGGGCGTCTCGGACCTGATTGTGATCGGCAACGCGCTGCGATTGCTCCGGCGTTGAAACGACTGACCACGGTGCCCGGCCGGAATTTTCCTGCATAATTTTTTTAAATATTTTGCACTTACGGCGCTTATCGAAAGCCAGCGGACTTCTTCAGTGCCATCCGGCGTTTGACACGCTCGCGGTGATTCACTACTGTCGCCACTCATATAACCAACAACGAAAGTTTGACAATTTATGCCACCGAAAACTGCTGAGAAGCCCGCCGCTGAAACCAAGGAAACCAAAACCGCCGCTGCCGCCGCCACGCGTTCGCGCGAACTGGACGCCGCCATCTCGTCCATCACCAAGAGTTATGGCGAAGGCAGCATCATGCGCCTCGGCGATGCCCGGGCGCTGGTTAAAATTGAAGTGATCCCCACCGGCGCGCTGGCGCTGGATCTCGCGCTTGGCGTGGGCGGGATCCCGCGCGGCCGGGTCGTGGAGATTTTCGGGCCGGAATCGTCCGGCAAAACCACGCTGATGCTTCACGTCATAGCCAATGCGCAAAAGACCGGCGGCCTCGCAGCGTTCATTGACGCCGAACATGCGCTGGACCCGGGCTATGCGAAAAAGCTCGGCGTGAACCTCGACGATTTGCTCGTATCCCAGCCAGACAGCGGCGAAGAGGCGTTGACCATCTGTGAAACGCTCGCCCGTTCGAACGCGCTGGACGTGATCGTGATTGATTCCGTCGCCGCGCTGGTGCCGAAGGCCGAGCTTGAAGGCGAGATGGGCATGGCCACGATGGGCATGCAGGCCCGCCTCATGTCGCAGGCCTTGCGCAAGCTCACGGCGATTTTGAACAAGTCGAAAACCACCTGCATTTTTACCAATCAATTGCGCGAAAAGGTCGGCGTGATGTTCGGCAACCCCGAAACGACACCCGGCGGCAAGGCCTTGAAGTTTTACGCCAGCGTGCGGCTCGACATCCGCCGCAAGGACACGCTCAAGGATGACGCCGGCAACGCCATCGGCAATCACGTCCGGGTCAAGGTGGTTAAGAACAAGGTCGCGCCGCCGTTTGTCGAGGCGGAGTTCGACATTGTTTACAACCACGGCATCAACAAGGAAGGTTGCATCCTCGAGGTGGGCATCGAGAACGGCGTGGTGGACAAAAAAGGCGCGTGGTTGCAGTTCGAGGGCGAGCTGATCGGCCAGGGCAAGGAGGCCGCGCAAAAGGCGATGGTTGAAAAACCGGAGCTGGCCAAGAAGATTGTCGAGGCCATCCTCGCCAAACGCGCACTGGTCATCGCATAATTTTGTTCGTCTGGCGCCCAGCTCGATTCCAGTCGAATTGTCGCCTGGGGCGGGTTTTATTGTGTTCGATGGCACGCTTGCTTTCCAAACCGTGCCAATCCATGCTATGATTCATTTTCGGCTCCGGATGACGGGGCGTCTAATTTGACATGAGCAACATTTCCGAAGTGGACATTGATCTGGAAAAACTTTTCCTGCCCGCCTGGGCGCAGGAAGCGCCGACGGCCAATCGCTATGCGAAGTTCGCGGGCGAACCCGCCGGCCGCGACGACCGCCCGCGTGAAGGCCGGCGTGGCGGTCCGCGCAATGATTCGTTTGGCGAACGCCGCGGTTCGCGTCCGGCGCGTTCCGGGCAAAAATTTGGCGACCGCAAGCCGGGCTTTTCCCAGCGCGATGACCGGAGCGAACGCCGCGAGCGGCCCGAACCGCCGGCGCCGTTGCCGGACATCACGGTTACTTTTTTGCCCGATGTAAACGGGGTTGAGTCGTTGGCCCGCCAGATCCGGGTGACCGGTCGCGCCTATCCGCTGTTCGACATCGCCCGGCTGATCCTGCAAAAGCCGGAGCGTTATGCGGTCCAATTGACGGTGAAGAAAAAAGCCGACGGCACGGTTGTGCAGCCGTTGTTCCTGTGTGCGCTTGATGACACGCCCTGGCTGAGTGAGGACGAAGCCATCGCGCATGTCATCAAGAACCACTTCGCCACGTTTTACCAGGCCGAGCGCACAGCCACCGAACCGCCGAAGGGCACCTACACGTTCGTGGCGCAATGCGGCATGAGCGGCGCCATCCTCGGCCCGCCGAACCATCACGATTACCAGAACCAGCTTCGCAAGCTGCACGCCGAACGGTTTTCACGGATGCCGTTCGACGCCTTCAAGGCACGCGTCAAAATCGTGCGTGACGAGGCGGTGGTCAAAAAATGGATCGAGGAGCAGAGTTTCAAGACCGAGTACATCTGCCTGAACGTGCCCGAAGCGCTCAAACTGGCGAGCCTCGAGGAGGTGGAAAAACATTTCCGGACCGTCCACAAGGAAACGATCATCAAACCGGTTGAAATCCTCACGGTCGGCGGCGTATTGAGCCGCGCATTGCGCAACCGCGGATTGCAGCAGCTCATCCGCAGCGAATGGGAGGAGCAGAAACGCTTCCCGTTGCATCTGGCCACCGGCCTGAGCAGGCAGTTCGCCACCCTCGGCCTGCAGTTTTTCAAGGTCAGCAAAACCGTCACGCACGTCAGCGTGGCGCGCCCGATGTTCCTCGACCTCGAAACCACGCCGGTTTCCGAAAACATCAAAAGCATCATCGGGCACATCAACGCGCATCCAAAATGCACACGCCGGCAGCTGGTCGAAGCGCTGGCCCCGACCCCGAAGCGAACGGTCATCGAAATCAAACCGGTACCGCCAGTTGCCGCGCCCATGCCGGATGTTGTGCCAACTGGAGGCGGAACGCCCGGCGTTGCCGCCACGGACACCGCATCGTCCAAAGGCGAAACACCCAAGGCCGCTGCCCCCGCGGCCGAGCCGACACCGGAGCAGACCGCCGTCATCGCCGATTTACACTGGCTCGTGCATCAGGGTCATGTCATTGAATTTGCCGACGGTCGGATGGACACGGCCAAAAAGCCGCTGCCCCGGCCGCCGAAGCCGGAAAAAAAGCCGGCGGAAGCAAAACCGGCTGCGGAAGACGGAGCCGCTGCCGCGGCGACTGAACCGGCAGGTGAAGTTCCAGTTTTGACGGAAGAAGAAATTCCCGCAACCGGGCTGGAGCAAGAACCAAGTGACCCGGCGGCGGCGAGTGGAATGGCAACTGGAGTTCAGGCGTCAGCCGAAACCCCGGTTGCGCCGGCAGCCGAGCCGAAACCTGAGACGCCCGCAGAGAATCCGGCGGCTGGAGATAACTCCCCGCCTGCGTAGCCGCCGATATCAGTCGGCGCACACTTCTTTTTTTACCAGTGCGGACTGACGTCCGCGGCTGCAATCAATTGATAAATCCCTGCTTTCCTTAATCTCTCCGGCTGTTAGCATGAATTTATGCCTTTCATCAAGTTAGGTCTTTCTCCGGCGGTTCTCGAAGGTGTCCGTGCGGCGGGCTACATCACGCCCACACCGATCCAGCTCCGCGGCATTCCGCTGGTCCTGTCGGGTCGCGACATCATCGGCAGCGCCCAAACCGGCACGGGCAAGACCGCCGCCTTCGCGCTGCCCATTCTCACCAAACTCGACCAGCACGCGCCCGGTCCGCGTGCGCTCATCCTTGAACCGACGCGCGAACTGGCCGCGCAGGTTGAGACGGCCTTTCGCGATTACGCGCGGTTCACCAATTTGAAAGTTAGTGTTGTTTACGGCGGCGTTGGTTACGGCAAGCAGATGGAGGAATTGAGCGCAGGCACGGACATCCTGTGCGCCACGCCGGGCCGTTTGCTGGATCATATGGAACGCGGCACGGTGCGCCTGGACAAGGTCCAGTTTCTCGTGCTGGACGAGGCCGACCGGATGTTGGACATGGGCTTCCTGCCTGACGTGCGTCGCATCGTCGAGCGCTGTCCGCGCCAGCGCCACACCGCGCTGTTTTCCGCGACCATTCCGCCGCAGATTGAGACGCTCATTCAATGGGCGATGAACAAACCGGAAACAATTGAGATCGGCGCGCGCCGGACGCCGGCCGAGACGGTGAAACACGTCATTTATCCCGTTGCCGATTCGCAGAAAATAGACCTGGTGCTCGAACTGATGAAGCGCGTGAATTACAATTCCGTGCTGGTCTTTTGTCGTACGAAGCATGGGGCCGACCGTGTCGCCGGCCTGCTCAAGCGCAACCAGCACGCCGTGGCCGTGCTGCATTCGAACCGCACGCAGAAGGAACGCGAGCAGGCGCTCCAGGGTTTCCGCGACGGACGGTTTGAAGTGCTGGTGGCGACGGACATCGCCGCGCGCGGGCTGGACATCGCGGACGTGAGCCACGTCATCAACTACGACGTGCCGCAACATCCGGAGGATTACATCCATCGCATCGGCCGCACCGGCCGCGCGGAACACAGCGGCGACGCCTTCACCATCATGACGGCCGAGGATGCCGGGCATGTGTTCGCCATCGAACGTTTCATCAACCAGAAAATTCCGCGCGTGAAGCTGGAAAATTTCGACTACAAATACACCGCGCTGTTCGAGGAGGCCAAACCCGGACAGTCCGCGGGTGGTTTCCCCGGCAAGGTGCGTGGCGGCCGCGTCCACGGTGGCTACCACTTCGCCCCAGGTGGTCGCAGAAGGTAAAAGTCGGCCCAGCTTACGTTTTATATCCGCTTCATTTCTGATCGGATTTCTCGACCGGGAGGCGCATGCAATAGAACGAGCGGTGCACGAACACCAGCCCCACCAACACGCAAAAAGCGCCGAAGACGTAATGCCAGCAGGAGTTCGGATTGGCCTTCTGCATGGCCACGGCGATTTCCACCGCCAGCAGGCCGAACAGCGTGGTGAATTTGATGACGGGGTTCATCGCCACGGAGCTGGTGTCCTTGAACGGGTCGCCCACGGTGTCACCCACGATGGTCGCGGCATGGAGCGGCGTGTTTTTCATTCGCAGGTCCACCTCGACAATTTTCTTGGCGTTGTCCCAGGCGCCGCCGGCGTTGGCCATGAAGATGGCCTGGAAGAGCCCGAAGAACGCGATGGCGATGAGGTAGCCGATGAAGAAATACGGGTTTAAAAACGGCAGGCCCAGCGCAAAGGCAAACACGACCACGAAAATGTTGATCATGCCCTTCTGCGCGTAGCGCGTGCAGATGGCGACGACGCGCTTGCTGTCCTCGATGGACGCGGACTCCTGGTCGAGCTTGATGTTTTTCTTGATGAACACGACCGCGCTGTAGGCACCAGCGACGACCGCCTGTATGGTCGCGCCGGTGAACCAGTAAATCACCGAGCCGCCCATGAGCAGGCCGAACACGATCTGGGGCATGACGAGCGACAATCTCCCGACCGCATCGCCAAAAGCGTGTTCCAACAGCATGATGATCCCGAAAATCATCGTGGTGGAACCGATTACGGCGGTGCCGATGAGCACCGGCTTGGCGGTGGCCTTGAAGGTGTTGCCCGCGCCATCGCCCTTTTCAAGCTCGATTTTTGCCGTCTGGAAATCCGGCTTGAAACCGAAGTCCCGTTCGATCTCCGCGCTGATGCCCGGCTGCTTCTCGATGCGGCTCAATTCAAAAACGGACTGCGCGTTGTCGGTCACCGGGCCAAAGCTGTCCACGGCAATCGTCACCGGTGCCATCGCGAGGAGGCCGAAGGCCACGAGACCAAACGCGAAGATGGGCGCGCCGAAGGTAAACTTCGCGGGGATGAGCGCCAGGAAGTCGGGGTGCAGCGAAAACAGAAACGAGATGAACATCAGCGCCAGGATGACCATGCCCATCCAAAAGGCCGAGAAATTGCCGGCGACGAGGCCGGACAGGACGTTGAGCGAGGCGCCGCCCTGGCCGGAGGCATCCGTCACCTCCTGGACGTGCTTCGACTTGGTACTGACGAAAATTTTCATGAACTCCATGATGAGCGCCCCCGCCAGGGAACCGCGGCGATAATGCAGGAGAGCACCCACCAGAGATTCGGCAACGCCACCGCCCGCGCCTCGCCCGCGACGGTCTGGGTGACCGTAAAATCGCCGAGCAACAGTTTGCTCGCGCCGAAACAGGCGACAATCGAGACGAGGCTGGTGATCCAGACCAGGTCCGTCAGCGGCGCCTCCCAGTTGAAATCCTTGTCGCGCCCGTAACGCGCCCGGGCCAGCGCCATGTTGAAGTAAAATGAACCGAGCGACGCGATCACCATTAATGACTGGATGGCGAACATCCAGATAATGAGTTTGGCGCACAGGTCGGGCGACAGCGCCAGGGCCAGCGCCAGGAACGCGATGAGGGCCACGCCGGTCACCCCGTAGGTTTCAAATCCGTCCGCCGTCGGGCCGACGGAATCGCCGGCGTTATCGCCGGTGCAGTCGGCGATCACGCCCGGATTTTTCGGGTCGTCCTCCGGCAGGTTGAAAACGATTTTCATCAAATCGCTGCCGATGTCGGCAATCTTGGTGAAGATGCCGCCGCCGATGCGCAGGGCCGAAGCGCCGAGCGATTCGCCGATGGCGAAGCCGATGAAGCACGGCCCGGCGAGTTCGGCGGGGACGAAGGCCAGGATGCCGATCATGCACGCGAGTTCCACGCAGATGAGCAGCAAACCGATGCTCATGCCGGCCTGCAACGGAATGAAGAGCGTTTTCAACGGACTACCGCGCAGCGAGGCGAACGACGCGCGGCTGTTGGCGATGGTATTGATGCGGATGCCGTACCACGCGACGCCATAGCTGCCCAGGATTCCGAATACCGAGCAGGCCAGAATGACGAGCACCTCGCCCAGCGGTTTTCCCTGCAGGCCGATGAAATAATAAATCATGCAAACCGCGATCAGCGCCCAGAGACCGGCCAGAAATTTTCCCTGCTGCCACAGGTAGGTCTGGCAGGTTTCCCAGATGATGTGGGAGACGTCGCTCATCGAGCGGTGGACGGGCAGCGCGCGGGTGCGGACGTATTCGAGCAGGCCGAAGGCCGCGCCGACGGCGCAGACGAACAGGCCGAAATACAAAATGGTCAGACCCGTGACCGCACCATGAAAAAATTTCACCTGTTCCAGTCCGGGCAATTGAATATCCGCCTCTCCAGCCCGGACGCCGGTAACACAAAACAAAATCGCCCAGACCATGATGGTACGGAGAGGCAGGTGAATCTTTAACATAAGCCCGTGCAGGCTGCCGAAACCGAATTTGATTTTCCAGCATTTAATAATGAAAAATGTGCACTGGCTGGCGACGGCGGGTCATACCCAGACAAAGGTGGTTCATCCCCAACCACTTCGACGCGTGACCTGGAATGGAAAGCAAAAGCCTTCCGTGCAGACCGGAAGGCTTCGCCAGTTATTGGACGGTGGTTGGATTGCCGCTAATTTCGCAAGGCGCCCGTGTCTGCGGAACGGGTCTCCGATCCCGAACGAGTCGCAGATTTCCCATCTGTGGCCAAAAAGACCTTCTTGGCCGCCGGTGGGGCATTATCAACCGGCAACAGCGGGATGACTTTCTCCTCGGGAATGCGCATGCAATAGAATGAGCGATAAACAAAGATCAGCGCGATGGCGGCGAAGAACAGCCCGATGCCGGTCTTGATGTGTTGATTGGTCATCGTCACGGCGATTTCGACGGCGAGCAGGCCGAACAATGTGGTGAATTTGATCACCGGGTTCAACGCCACGGATGAGGTATCTTTGAACGGATCGCCCACGGTGTCGCCCACCACGGTGGCGGCGTGCAGGTCGGTGCCCTTCTGGCGCAGATCCACTTCCACGATTTTCTTGGCGTTGTCCCAGGCACCGCCGGCGTTGGCCATGAAGATGGCCTGGTACAGACCGAAGAACGCGATGCCGACCAGGTAACCGATGAAGAAGTATGGATCAAAGAACGCCAGCGCGAGCGCGAGACAGAAGATCACGATAAAAATGTTCCACATGCCCTTTTGCGCATAGACGGTGCAGATGCGGACCACTTCCTTGCTGTCCGCTTCCGACGCGGTCTTTTCGTCGAGATGCATGTGCTCCTTGATGTAAACCACGGCGCGATACGCGCCCGTCACAACCGCCTGGGTGGAGGCGCCGGTGAACCAGTAAATCACCGCCCCACCCGTCAGCAGGCCGAGGATGACCTCGGGTTGCACCAGGCTCAAATGATTGACGACATTGCCGAATTTGTTTTCCAGCAGCATGATGATGCCGAACACCATCGTCGTAGCCCCGACGACTGCCGTGCCGATCAACACCGGTTTGGCGGTGGCTTTGAAGGTATTGCCGGCGCCGTCGCCCTTCTCAAGCAGATACTTGGCGTTGGCGAAATCCGGGGTGAAACCGAAGTTTTTCTGGATGTCATCCTTGATGCCCTTGATGCCTTCAATCTGGCTCAGTTCATAAACCGACTGGGCGTTGTCCGTGACCGGCCCGTAGCTGTCCACCGCAATGGTCACCGGCCCCATGCCGAGGAATCCGAAGGCCACAAGCCCGAAGGCGAAGATGGGCGCGGCAAAGGTGAATTTCGCCGGCATGATGGCCAGCAGCGCCGGATTCTGGGAAAAGAAATAGGAGACAAACATCAACAACATGATGACCAGGCCCATCCAGAACGCCGACATGTTGCCGGCCACGAAACCGGACAGGATGTTCAGCGAAGCGCCGCCGTGCTTGGAACAGTTCGTCACTTCCTTGACGTGCATGGAGTTCGTGCTCGTGAAAATCTTGGTGAATTCCGGAATCAACGCGCCGGCCACCGTGCCGCAACTGATGATGCAGGATAATACCCACCACAGATTGGGATTGAGGTCGGATTGGGGATGCAGCAAAACGTAACTCGCGCCAAACGTGACCACGATGGAAACAAAGGAAGTGATCCAGACCAGATGCGTCAGCGGCGCCTCAAAATCGAAGTCCTTCAGCTTTCCGTATTTCACGTTGTTGACGAAGGCGTTCACGAAATAGGAGACCAGCGAAGTCGCCACCATCAAGGCGCGCATGACGAACAGCCAGATGATCAGGGTCGCGCAGGTGCCCGGACTGGCCACCAGCGCCAGGGCCAGGAACGAAATCAGTGCAACACCGGTGACGCCATAGGTTTCAAAACCGTCGGCCGTCGGACCGACACTGTCGCCGGCGTTGTCACCGGTGCAATCCGCGATGACCCCGGGATTCTTCGGATCGTCCTCGGGCAGCTTGAAGACAATTTTCATCAGGTCGGAGCCGATGTCGGCGATCTTGGTGAAGATGCCGCCGCAAATGCGCAACACCGAGGCACCGAGCGATTCGCCGATGGCGAAACCGATAAAGCAGGGGCCGACCAGTTCCCGCGGCAGGAAAGTAAGGATGCAAATCATGAAGAACAATTCCACGGACACGAGCAGCAGGCCGACGCTCATGCCGGACTGGAGCGGGATCAACAGCGTTTTCAGCGGATTGCCTTTCAGCGCCGAAAATGCCGTCCGCGAGTTGGCCACCGTGTTGATGCGGATGCCGAACCACGCCACGCCGTAGGAACCCAAAATACCCAGGACCGACGCGAGCAGGATGACGCACCCGTTGCGAATCAGCACGCTGTGGCTCAAATCATTGTCCGGACTGTTCCAGGGCAGGCCGATGAAATAGTACACCATGCAGACTGCAATCAGCACCCAGAGGATGAGCAGAAACTTGCCCTGCTGGAAAAGATAGGTCTTGCAGGTCTCCCAAATGATGTTCGACACGTCGCTCATGCTCTTGTGTACCGGCAACGCCTTGGTCTGTTTGTATTGGAACAAGCCAAAGGCCGCCCCAAAGGCGCACATCACGATGCCCAGATACATCAGCGTCACGCCGCTGACACCGCCCAGCCCGTTGAAGGTCACCTGGGTCAGGTCGGGGATTTTGATGGCCGCCTCGCTGCCCAACGCGTTGGTCGCCAGGCCGGTCAAGCAGAACATTGCAAATGACCACAACAGAATTTTATTCTTTCTCATAGTAAATTTAACTATTTAACAAATCGCACGAGCATAACCTATGAATCCGCCGCTGCCCACGCCAACCGTTTTTGGCAAAGAACTCTCCCAAAATTGACTGATCTGCCGCTGCCGATTTCACGACCGTCCAATCTGATGCAGACCGTCGCCGCCGTGCCGCCGTGCATTTGCCTTGTCGCTCGCGCAACGTTTACGCATCTTTCCCGTGATGCCCGAACGCGCGGTCTCCACTTTGAACAAACCCGACGCAGCGCTGGAAATGACGCTGCGGCCGTCGTTGTTTTCCGAATTCACCGGCCAGCCCAAGGTCAAGGAACGCCTGGAAATCGCCGTCGCCGCCGCCAAACAGCGCGGCGAACCGCTCGACCACATCCTGCTCAACGGGCCGCCCGGCCTCGGCAAGACCACTATCGCCAACATCCTCGCCAAGGCGATGGGCGCCGGCCTCAAGTCCACCAGCGGCCCGACGATTGAAAAAGCCGGCGACCTCGCCGGCTTGCTCACGAACCTTGAGGAAGGCGACGTGCTGTTCATTGACGAAATCCATCGCCTCCAAAAAACCATCGAGGAATACCTTTATCCGGCGATGGAGGATTTCAAACTCGACATCATCATTGACCAGGGACCGAATGCCCGAAGCGTGCGGCTGAACCTCCCGCGTTTCACGCTCATCGGCGCAACCACGCGCAGCGGCCTGCTCACCGCGCCGTTGCTCACGCGCTTTCCCATGCGCGAACGGCTCGATTATTACGTGGCCGAGGATTTGGAGAAAATCGTCGTTCGTTCGGCGCGACTGCTGAACGTGGAAATCGAACCCGCCGGCGCGCACGAGATTGCCCGGCGCAGCCGCGGCACGCCGCGCATCGTTAACAACCTGCTCCGCCGCGTCCGTGATTACGCGCAAGTCCGGCACGACGGCCGCATCACCGCCGACGTGGCGGACAAGGCGCTGGCGATGCTGGAGATTGACCAGAACGGCCTGGACGAAATGGACAAGCGCATCCTCGAAGCCGTCATTGTGAAATTCGGCGGCGGGCCGGTCGGGGTGAACTCGCTGGCCGTGGCCGTGGGCGAGGAGCCAGACACGATTGAGGAGGTCTATGAGCCGTATCTCATCATGGAAGGCTTCCTGAACCGCACCTCGCAAGGCCGAATGGCGACGGAATTAAGTTACAAGAAACTCGGATTGAAACCGGCGGCGGGCAACCAGTCGAAATTGTTTTAGATTTGTGAATGCGATCGATTTAACCGCGCTTTTACATCGTAGTGAAAGTGAAACGCTTGATTTCAAAAGCAAACAATATCCATTTTCGAGTGATGAAGAAAAAAGCGAACTTCTCAAAGACATTCTTGCAATCAGCAATGCACGGAAAGACGCAGACGGATATATTTTGATTGGGGTTGAGGAGGAACATGGAAGAATGAAACATTTATGTGGTGCTGATATTACGCTTCGCGATTCCGACCTGCAACAATTCGTAAATTCTAAAACAAATCGTCCAATATCGTTCCGAGTTGAAGTGCGGCAGCATGAAGGAGTAGATCTCACCGTAATTCAAATTGATAAAGCGCAGCAGCGCCCGATTTTTCTTGCGAAAAACTTCGGGCGCTTAAAAAACAACGTGGTCTATATCCGGCGTGGCAGCAGCACTGATGAAGCCACACCCGATGAAATCGCGGATATGGGAAAAGACAAAGATATCTCATATCAGAAAGAAGAGAAAGTTGAACTGTTTTGGAAGATTTTTAGAGTGTTCCTGTCCGATCTTGAACAAAAGGTGAACTATTTAAAATACAGTACAACAAATTGTATTTATGACAGCACAATAGCAGAACATCGCTTGCCAATTGCCCAAGCCAACAATCTTTTAAAACAAGCTAGTGAGATTGATTTGGGATTTGAATTTCACACCCAACTCACAAAATTGGCGGATGAAATTCAAGTTATGGATGAATATATGAATTGGGGAGCAGAAAAGCTCAATAAATTCCCGAGCAATTTCCACTATAAAAAAGAATCTCTTTACGAATTGGTTTCCAAAATGAAGCAGCAATATTTGAAATAATTTTGCTGAAAGCCGCACCGCACAGTAATTTTCTTTCGTTCCGCTTTCAATTCGTGTTTCATCTTGCCGTTTTAATTATGCCCAAGCGCACTGACATTCATTCCGTTCTCATCATCGGCGCCGGACCGATCATCATCGGCCAGGCGTGCGAGTTCGATTATTCCGGCACCCAGGCCTGCAAGGCCCTCCGCGAGGAAGGCTACCGCGTCATTCTCATCAACTCCAATCCGGCCACCATCATGACCGAC